>Ga0209174_10000631_pt1 | contig 25972 bp, 26 predicted proteins | sample JI91814BDNA_FD_187505 | JGI IMG/M metagenome (GOLD analysis project Ga0209174, IMG submission 187505) | Wastewater effluent complex algal communities from Wisconsin, to seasonally profile nutrient transformation and Carbon sequestration -... | ecosystem: Engineered > WWTP > Effluent > Algae...
GCCGGTGGGGATGTGCAGGAATTCGTTCGGGCCGTGCGCGTTGGAATGCGGGCCCAGCACGCCGGTGATCATGAACTGCGCGCCGGGGAACTTGTCGCCCAGCATGCCCATGAACGGAATGGTGCCGCCTTCGCCCATGTACATGGCCGGGGCGCCGAACGATTCCTGGCTGGCGGTGTTGATGGCGCGCTCGAGCCACGGCGCCAGGGCCGGGGCGTTCCAGCCGGTGGACGCCTTCTCGAGCTCCACTTCCACGCGGCAGCCGTTGGGCGGGTTGGATTCCAGCACGCGCTTGAGGATTTCGCCGGCGCGCTTGGGCTCCAGCGTGGGCGGCAGGCGCAGGCTCAGCTTCACCGCGGTGTGCGGGCGCAGCACGTTGCCGGCGTTCTGCAGGGTGGGCATGCCGTCCACGCCCGTGATCGACAGCGCCGGGCGCCAGGTGCGGTTGAGCACCAGTTCGGTCAGGTCGGGGTTCATGGGCGTCATGCCGGGCAGGAACGGGAACTTGTCCCAGATCTCGCTGCCCAGCACTTCGGCGGCGCGGTGGGCCTGGTGCACGCGCTGTTCGGGGATGTCCACGTACAGCTCGTCCACCAGGATCTTGCCGGTGGCTTCGTCTTCCAGGCGCGACAGCAGCTGGCGCAGCAGGCGGAAGCTCGACGGCACCACGCCCGAGGCGTCGCCGCTGTGCACGCCTTCGCTGAGCACGCTGACCTTGAGGTTGCCGCCGGCCAGGCCGCGCAGCGAGGTGGTGCACCAGAGCTGGTCATAGTTGGCGCAGCCCGAATCCAGGCACACCACCAGCGAGGGCTTGCCGATGCGTTCGGCCAGGTGGTCAACGTAGAAGGGCAGGTCGTAGCTGCCGGACTCTTCGCAGGCTTCGATCAGGATGACGCAGCGGGCGTGCGGCTTGCCCTGTTCCTTCAGCGCGCGGATGGCGGTGAGCGAACCGAACAGCGCGTAGCCGTCGTCGGCGCCGCCGCGGCCGTAGAGCTTGTCGCCCTTGATGACGGGCTTCCAGGGGCCGAGGTCGTCGGCCCAGCCGGTCATTTCCGGCTGCTTGTCGAGGTGGCCGTAGAGCAGCACGCAGTCGTCGCCCTCGCCGGGGACTTCGATGTAGATCAGCGGCGTGCGGCCTTCCAGTTCGAGCACCTGCACCTGCATGCCGGCGATCGGCTGGGCCTTGGCCCAGTTGGCCAGCAGCTTCACCGCGTCGTCCATGTAGCCGTGTTCTTTCCACTGCGCGTCGAACATGGGCGACTTGTTCGGGATGCGGATGTACTCGACCAGCTGCGGGACGATGTCGCCGTCCCAGGCGTCGGCGATGAAGCGGTCGGTCTTGGCGGTGTCCATGGTGGTCCTCGGTGATTCGTTGTTTCGATTTTACTCCCTTCGGGCGGGCGCCGCCGCCGGGCGGGTAGGAAAGTGCCGACAGCGCTTTCCGCGCGGTTCCGAGCGCCGCCGGGAGGATTGGCGATGGGTTGCGCCGGGCCGCGGTCCGAGACTGGCCTTGCCCCGCGGCGACCACCGCGCCCCGGCAAATCCCCTGAAACCAAGCGAGGAAACACCGTGAAGAAGACCGCCCTGATCCTGCGCACGATCCTGCTGTCGGCCCTGTTGGCCGGCAGCGCCCTGGCCGCTGAAACGGTCGACATCAACACCGCCGACGCCGCCACGCTCGATCGCGTGCTCAACGGCGTGGGCCCGAGCAAGGCCGAGGCCATCGTCGCCCACCGCAAGCAGCACGGCGCTTTCAAGAGCGCCGATGAACTGGCGGAAGTGAAGGGCATCGGCCTGTCCACGATCGAACAGAACCGTGAGCGCATCAAGGTGGGCGCGGGTGCGCGCGCCGCCGCCCCGGCGGCGGCCAAGCCCAAGCCGAAGGCGCCGGCATCGAACTGAGGGGCGGCCATACCCCGCGGCCCGGCCCCGGCCGGGCCTTTTCCTTTCCCGAACCCGGATGCCCCCATGTCCGCGACCCTGTCGTCCCGCGACGGCCCCGTCCGCAGCCATCGCGCCCAGCGGCTGGCGCGTCGCTCCGTGGCCGGCCAGACCTACGTGCTGACGGTGCCTACCCTGTACCGGCGGCCGGTGTTCCGCGACGACGACGCGGCGCGCGCGGTCTGCCGCATCCACACCGCCACCTGGCCCTGGCGCGATGCCAGCCTGCGGGCCTGGGTGCTGATGCCCGACCAGTGGGAGGCGCTGCTCACCCTGGGCGAGCGCGACACGCTGTCCACGCTCGTGGGGCGCTTCAAGGCCATCACCTCGCGCGCGGTCGAGGACAGGCATCGGGTGAACGGGTGGCTGTGGGGCCGCGGCTTCACCGACCGCCTGCTGCCGGCTGGCGAAGACCCGATGCAGGCCGCCCGCCACCTGGTGGCCAACCCGCTGCGCGCCGGGCTGGTCGAGCGCCTGGGAGACTACCCGTACTGGAACGCGGCCTGGCTCGAGCCCGGGGAGCATTGATCCAGCGGTGGTGGCGCCTGCGTTAGACTCTCCGCATGCGCATCGTGCACCTGCCCGCCCACGAATACCGCCGCGAGCGCTGGCGCAACGAGCGCGGCTGGACGCGCGAGATTCATCGCCACCCCGAAGGCAGCGCCGACTGGCAGTGGCGCGCTTCGATCGCCGAGATCGACCAGGACGCGCCCTTCTCGGCCTTCCCCGGCTGCGACCGCGAGCTGGTGCTGCTGGCGGGGGAGGGCATGCGCCTGAAGTTCGACGATGGCGAGGCGGTGACCCTGAATCCGCCGCACGAGCGCATCCGCTTCAGCGGCGAGCGGCCGCTGTCGGCCGAGCTGGTGGACGGCCCCACGCACGACTTCAACCTGATCTGGCGCCGCGACGCGGTGCAGGTGACGGTGCTGCACCGGCCGCTGGTGGGCGCGATGGTGTTCTTCGCCGAGCCCGGCACCACGTGGCTGATCCACCTCATCCATGGCCAGGCCCACTTCAAGGACCTGGCGCGGCCGCTGCGGCTGGAACCGGGCGACAGCGCGCTGCTGCTGCCCGACGCCGACGGGCCGTCGCGTCGCCTCATCGACGGCGGCGGCGAGCTGCTGCTGGCGAAAATCAGCGCGCTCTAGCGCTCAGCGGTCGTCGCGGGTCCAGACGGCGCCGTCTTCCACCTTCACCGGGAAGTGCGGCACCGGCGCGTAGGCCGGCGCGCACAGCGCTTCGCCGGTGCGCAGGTCGAAGCGCGCGCCGTGCAGGGTGCATTCGACCTGGCCGCCTTCGATGGCGCCGGCGCTGAGTTCGAAGTCTTCGTGGCTGCACTTGTCCTCGAGTGCGTACAGGTCGCCGTCCAGGTTCACCACCAGGATGGGCGTGTCGCCGTCCCAGGCCACACGGGATTCGCCGGGCAGCAGTTCGTTGGTGGCGCACACGCGCACCCAGGCGGTCACAGCGATTTCTCCAGCACTTCGAAGCGCAGGTCGTCGCGCTTGGGCAGGCCGAAGCGTGCGTCGCCGTAGGGGAAGGGCTTCTTGACGCCGGTGCGGCGGTAGCCGCGGCGCTCGTAGTAGGCGATCAGCTCGTCGCGCACGTCGATCACGGTCATGCGCATGGTCCGCTGGCCGTAGACATCGCGCGCGATGCGCTCGGCCTCGGCCAGCACCTGTTTGCCGATGCCGCCGCCCTGCAGGCCCGGCACCACCGAGAACATGCCGAAGTAGCCCGCGTCCTCGTCCACCGCCACGTGGGCGCAGGCCAACAGCCGGCCGTCGCGTTCGGCCAGCAGCACCTGGCTCTGCGGCCGGGCGATGCTGGCCAGCACGTCGTCGGCGCCGGTGCGGCGCCCGTCCAGCAGGTCGGCCTCGGTGGTCCAGCCGGCGCGGCTGTCGTCGCCGCGGTAGGCCGACTCCACCAGCGCCACGATCGCCCCGGCGTCGCGCGGCCCGGCGGCACGAAATTCAAGCGGAGAAACCCAGCTCATGCACGCTTTCCGTTAGATGACATCGGGTGAATATGTACCAGGTACATTTTCATCGAGCTTGAAAATGTACCTGGTACATTTTCAGCTCAGGAGTTTGCGGGATTTTTCGATGGCTTCGCCCAGGCGTTCGATTTCGGCGTGGGTGTTGTAGAAGGCCAGCGAGGCGCGGCAGGTGGCCGGCACGCCGAAGTGGGCCATCAGCGGATGCGCGCAGTGGTGGCCCGAGCGCACCGCCACGCCTTCCAGGTCCAGCAGCGTGGCCAGGTCGTGGGCGTGCGCACCCTCCACCAGGAAGCTGATGACGGCCGCCTTGCCCGGTGCGGTGCCGACGATGCGCAGGCCCGGGATGGCCGACAGGCGCTCCTCGGCCAGCTTCAGCAGGGCCTGTTCGCGCGCCTCGACGTGGGCCATGCCCACGCCGCGCAGGTAGTCCACCGCCGCACCCAGGCCGATCACGCCGGCGATGTTGGGCGTGCCCGCTTCGAACTTGTGCGGCGGGTCGTTGTAGACGGTCTTCTCGAACCGCACTTCCTTGATCATCTCGCCGCCGCCCAGGAAGGGCGGCATTTCGCGCAGGTGCTGGCGCCGCGCCCACAGCCCGCCGGTGCCGGTGGGCCCGAGCATCTTGTGGCCGGTGAAGGCGTAGAAGTCGCAGCCCAGCGCCGGGATGTCCACCGCGCGGTGCGGCAGCGCCTGCGAACCGTCCACCAGCGTGGCGATGCCGCGCTTGCGCGCTTCCCGGCAGATGGCGGCCACCGGGTTCACCGTGCCCAGCACGTTCGACACGTGGGTGAAGGCCAGCAGCTTCACGTCCGGCGTCAGCTTCGCGTGCAGGTCGTCCAGGTCGAGCTCGCCGGCGGGAGTTAGGCCCACCACCTTGATGCGCGCGCCCGTGCGCTCGGCCACCAGCTGCCAGGGCACGATGTTGGCGTGGTGCTCCATCAGCGTGAGCAGGATGCTGTCGCCGGCCTTCAGGTGCGGCATGGCCCAGCTCCAGGCCACCAGGTTGATGGCGAAGGTGGTGCCCGAGGTAAGCACCAGTTCGTCGGCGGGCACGTTGACGAAGGCCGCCAGCTTCGCGCGGGCGCCTTCGTAGGCTTCGGTGGCCTCGCTGCCCAGCGTGTGCACGGCGCGCGAGACGTTGGCGTTGTGCTCGCGGTAGAACTCGTCCATCGCGCGGATGACGGCCTGCGGCTTCTGCGAGGTGTTGGCCGAATCCAGGTACACCAGCGGCTTGCCGTGCACCTGGCGGGTGAGCACGGGGAAATCGGCGCGGATGCGCAGCCAGTCGGGGCGGGCGCCGGCGGTCATGCGGAAAGGTCCTTGCGTTCCAGCCGTTCGGTGACCAGCGCGCCGAGCGTGTCGGCCAGCGCCGCGTCGGCCAGCACCGACAGCGGTTCACGCAGGAAGGCCTGCACCAGCAGCGCCCGCGCCTGCGCCTGGCCGATGCCGCGGCTGCGCAGGTAGAACAGCGCGGTGTCGTCCAGCCGTCCCACCGTGGCGCCATGCGCCGCCTTCACTTCGTCGGCGTGGATGACCAGCACCGGCTGGGTGTCGATCTCGGCGCTGTCGGACAGCAGCAGGTTCTTGTTCGACAGCGCGGCATCGGAGCCGTCGGCGCCGGCCTGGATGGTGATGCCGCCGTGGAAGACCGCGCGCCCGCGCTGGTCGGCCAGGCCGCGCCAGGGCAGTTCGCAGCGGGTGTCGCGGGCCTGGTGTTCGATGCCCAGGCGGGTGTCCAGGTGGCGGCGCCCGTCGGCCAGCAGCACGCCGCCGGCGACCACCGCCGCGCGCTCGCCCTGCAGCGCCACGTTGAGTTCATGCCGGGAAAGCCCCGCGCCCAGCTCCAGGTCCGCGCGACGGTACTCACTGTCCGACGCCAGCACCGCGTCGGTGCGGGCCAGCAGGGTGGCGCCGGTGCTGTCGTCCTGCACGCGGGCATGCACCAGGCGCGCCCCGCTGGCCAGGTGCACGTGCGCCAGGTGGTTCGCGAGGTGGCGGTGCCCGCCCTGCGCCCGATGGTGTTCGACCACGGTGAGCGCGGCGCCCTTGCGCAGTTCGATGAGGTGGCGAAGGTGCATCGCGGCATCGTGCTGCGAGGCGTCGCCCGCCACGCCGACGAACACCAGGTGCACCGGCGCCGCCACCGCGACCCCGGCCGCCACGCGCAGCAGCGCACCGTCGCTGGCCAGGGCGCCGTTGAGGCGCGCGAACAGTTCGTCGGCCCGGCCGAAGCGCCGCGCCAGCATGGCCACCGCGCGCGGGTCGCTGCCGTGCAGGGCCTGCGACAGCGGCTGCAGCTCGGCGCCCTCGGGCAAGCCTTCGAGGTTCGAGAGCGCCGCGTCGTAGCGGCCGTTCACCAGCACCAGGCGCGGCGACGGGATGTCGGCCAGCAGCGCCGGGTCCACGGTGGCCGCGGCGGCGGGAGAGAAGCGGCGCGCCGACAGCGCGCGCAGCGAGGTGTACTTCCACGCCTCGCTGCGCGGGCCGGGCAAGCCGTCGGCCAGCGCGGCCGCCAGGGCCGCACGGCGCGGTGCGCCCAGGCCCAGCGCGTCCACCCGCGCGGCGGGCAGGGCCTCGAACTCCGCGCTCATCGATTCCAGCAGGGCGCTCATGCTCAGGCCTTCGCCCCCGGCGCGATGCGATCCTTCACCCAGGCGTAGCCGTGTTCCTCCAGCTGCAGGGCCAGCTCGGGGCCGCCGGTCTCGACGATGCGGCCGTCGGCCAGCACGTGCACCACGTCGGGCTTGATGTAGTCGAGCAGGCGCTGGTAGTGCGTGATCACCAGGAACGCGCGCCCGGGCGAGCGCATCAGGTTCACGCCGTCGGCCACGGCCTTGAGCGCGTCGATGTCCAGGCCCGAATCGGTTTCGTCCAGTATCGCCAGCTTGGGCTCCAGCAGCGCCAGCTGGAAAATCTCGTTGCGCTTCTTCTCGCCGCCGCTGAAACCCTCGTTCACCGCGCGGTGCAGCAGCTCGTCCTTCAGGTCGAGCACGGCCAGCTTCTCGCGCACGCGCTTGAGGAACTGCATCGAATCGAGTTCGGCCTCGCCGCGCGCCTTGCGCTGGGCATTGAGCGCGGTGCGCAGGAAGTAGGTGTTGTTGACGCCGGGAATCTCCACCGGGTACTGGAAGGCCAGGAACACGCCGGCGGCGGCGCGCTCCTCGGGCTCCAGCGCCAGCAGGTCCACGCCCTCGAGCTGCACGCGGCCCTGCGTGACCTCGTAGCCCTCGCGCCCGGCGATCACATTGCCCAGCGTGGATTTTCCGGCGCCGTTGGGGCCCATGATGGCGTGCACTTCGCCGCGCTTCACCTCCAGCGACAGGCCCTTGAGGATGTCCTTGCCGGCGACGCGGACGTGGAGGTTGTCGATCTTGAGCATGGTGGTTTCCATCATTCGGTCAGGGCGCGGCGAACGCGTCTTTGGGGCAGCCCGCTTCCCAGGCCAGTTTCAGCGGCCGGCCGGCCACGTCGGCGGTTTCGTAGCAGCTCACCAGCGCCATGTCGGCGAAGCTGGGCAGCGAGGCGGGGCAGGCGACGAAGCGCGCGTCGTCCTCGAGGTTGCTCGCCAGCGGCACCGCCACCGTGACGTCGCCCGCGGGCGTGGTGCGGAACGGGCCGGCGTCGCCGCCCGGGCTGGCGCCGAAGTACATCTCGTTGCCGGAGATGGCCAGGATCTGGCTGGAATAGGACTTGGCCCAGCGCTGCACCTCGGCGCCGGCGTCGTCGTACTGCACCACCAGGTCGGGCAGGATCAGCGGGTCGTCCAGCGGGATGGCCGGCACGCGGGCGATGGCCACCATGCCGCAGTCGGACTGGATGATGTCGGCGATGCGCGGGTCGCGCGCCTGCAGGTCGCTCACGAAGAAGGCGAAGGCGTGCAGCGGCGCCGGCGCGGCGGCCGCCGGCTTTTCCACCGGAGCGGGCGCGCAGCCGGCCAGCACGGCCAGGGCGAACAGGGGAAGGACGCGGCGCATCAGCCCACCGCCCCTTCCAGCGACACTTCCAGCAGCTTCTTGGCTTCCACGGCGAACTCCATCGGCAACTCCTTGAAGACCTGTTTGCAGAACCCGTCCACGATCATGGACACCGCATCCTCTTCGCTGATGCCGCGGCTGCGGCAGTAGAACAGCTGGTCGTCGCTGATCTTGGACGTGGTGGCTTCGTGTTCGACGGTGGCGCCGGGGTGCTTGACCTCGATGTACGGGAAGGTGTGCGCGCCGCACTTCTTGCCGATCAGCAGGCTGTCGCACTGGGTGTAGTTGCGGGCCCCGGCGGCGGTCTTCTCCACCTTCACCAGGCCGCGGTAGGTGTTCTGGCCGCGGCCGGCGCTGATGCCCTTGGAAATGATCTTGGACTTGGTGCGCGCGCCCAGGTGGATCATCTTGGTGCCGGTGTCGGCCTGCTGGCGGTGGTGGGTGAGCGCCACCGAATAGAACTCGCCCACCGAGTCGTCGCCCTTGAGCACGCAGCTGGGGTACTTCCAGGTGATGGCCGAGCCGGTTTCGACCTGGGTCCAGGAAATCTTCGAACGCGCGCCGCGGCACTCGCCGCGCTTGGTGACGAAGTTGTAGATGCCGCCCACGCCGTTCTCGTCACCCGGGTACCAGTTCTGCACCGTGGAGTACTTGATCTCGGCGTCTTCCAGCGCCACCAGCTCCACCACCGCGGCGTGCAGCTGGTTCTCGTCGCGCATGGGCGCGGTGCAGCCTTCCAGGTAGGACACGTGGCCGCGGTCCTCGCAGATGATCAGCGTGCGCTCGAACTGGCCGGTGTCGCGGGCGTTGATGCGGAAGTAGGTGCTCAGCTCCATCGGGCAGCGAACGCCCTTGGGGATGAACACGAAGCTGCCGTCGGAGAACACGGCCGAGTTCAGCGCCGCGAAGTAGTTGTCGCCCACCGGCACCACGCTGCCCAGGTACTGGCGCACCAGGTCCGGGTGCTCTTTCACGGCCTCGGAGAGCGAGCAGAAGATGACGCCCTTTTCCGCCAGCTCCTTCCTGAAGGTGGTGCCGACGGACACCGAATCGAACACCGCGTCCACCGCCACGCCGGCCAGGCGCGAGCGCTCGTGCAGCGGCACGCCCAGCTTCTCGTACGTGTCCAGCAGCTCCTGCGGCACGTCGGCCAGCGAGGCGTACTTGGCCTTGGGCGCGGCGTAGTAGCTCACCGCCTGGAAGTCGATGGGCGCGATCTCGAGCTTGGCCCATTCCGGCGGCGTCATGGTCAGCCAGTGGCGGTAGGCCTTCAGCCGCCACTCGGTCAGCCACTCGGGCTCTTCCTTCCTGGCCGAGATGAAGCGCACCACGTCTTCGTCCAGCCCGGGGGGCAGGGTGTCGGACTCGATGTCGGTGACGAAGCCGGCGTCGTAGCGCCGGGCCAGGTGTTCCTGGATTTCCTGGTTCTGGATGGCCATGTCAGCCTCGTGCCGCAGCCAGCTGCAGCGGGATGGATTTGGGGGACGCGGCGCGCGGCAGCATGTCGGCCAGCGTGACGCCGCCCAGGGCGTCGGCGATGACGTCGTTGATGCGGCGCCAGTGCACCTGCACGCCGCAGTGCGATTCGTGTTCGCAGGTGGAGTGTTCGCCCGAGCATTCGGTCATGCCCAGCGGGCCTTCGATGGCTTCGACGATGGCGATCAGGGGAATCTGGGCGGCGGGGCGCGCCAGGCGGTAGCCGCCGGAGGCGCCGCGGAAGCCGTCCACCAGCCCGGCGTGCGCCAGCGGCTTGAGCACCTTGGCCACGGTGGTGGGCTCGAGCCGGGCGCGTTCGGCCAGCTCGGCGGTGCTGTGCACGCGCGACGGATCGCTGGCCAGGGCAGCCAGCACCACGGTGGCGTAATCGGTGAGCTTGGTGACGCGAAGCATGGCGTCGGCCTGGCGGGGTCTGAATCAGGACCGAAATTGTACTATTAATCGCGCCGCCCGCCATGGGCGGCGCGTGAACGGCCGGCTCAGCCCACTTCGACCCCGATCAGGGCGCCGATGGCGAACACCGTGGCCCCGGCGGCCGCACCGATGCCCAGCATGCGCAGGCCGCCCAGCCACGGGTTGCGGCCGGTGAACAGGCTCATGGCGCTGCCGGTGCCGAACAGCCCCGCCGCGGCCAGGCCGGTGCCGAGGTAGGCCGCGTTGGGCAAGGCGCTGCCCATGAAGAAGGGCACCAGCGGCACCAGCGCGCCCACGGTGAAGGCGCAGAACGAGAACGCCGCCGCGCCCACGGGCGAACCCAGGTCGTCGGGGTTCAGGCCCAGCTCTTCGCGCGCCAGAACGTCCAGGGCCTGCTTGGGGTTGGTGACCAGCTGCCGGGAGAAGGCGCGGGCCTCGTCGGGCGCCATGCCGCGCGCGATGTAGATCAGGGCCAGCTCCTCGGCTTCGGCCTCCGGGTACTTCTCGAGTTCATCGGCCTCCAGGCCGATCTGGTATTCGAACAGTTCGCGCTGCGAGCGCACCGACACGTATTCGCCCGCGGCCATGGACAGCGCGCCCGCCAGCAGGCCGGCGATGCCGGTGGCCAGCACCGTGCCCGTGGACGCGCTGGCGCCCACCACGCCCAGGATCAGGCTGGCGTTGGACACCAGGCCGTCGTTGACGCCGAAGATGGCCGCGCGCAGGTTGCCGCCGCCGATGGCCTTGTGGCCCACGCCCACCTGCGCCAGGTCGGTGGGCAGCAGGTGGCCCGACAGGGCGGCGGTGTAGGCGGACAGGCCGCGCACCTTGAGCGCGGCCAGCGCCGGGCGAACGCGCTTGGGCCCGATGCGCCGGGCCAGGCCCGCCACCAGGCGGGCGCGCGGCGTGGGTTCGAAGGTGGCCGGCACGCGTTCGCCGTCCCTGGCGGCGGTGTCGGCCCAGGTGATGGCCTGGGATTCGGCCGCGTCGGCCAGCGACAGGAACAGTGCCGAGATGCGCGAGTCGGGTTCGGCCTTGGCCAGCGCGCGGTAGAGCCAGGCCGATTGCTTTTCTTCGCGCCAGCTGTTGATCGAGTCCATGGCCTGCTCCGGTGGATGATGCTCAGGTTACGCCTTTGCGGGTGGCTGCAAGGCGGACGCCGATGCGTGACAATGGCGGCTTACCCCAGCGCCGGATGCCCCATGCCCAAGAAGATCGAAGCCCGCCAGTCCGCCATCCACGGCAACGGCGTCTTCGCCAGCGCGCCCATCGCCAAGGGCGAGCGCGTGATCCGCTACAAGGGCCTGCTGCGCACGCACGCCGAAGTGGACCAGGTGTACGCCGACGACAAGGATACCGGCCACACCTTCCTTTTCACGCTCAACGACAAGTACGTGATTGACGCCAACGTGGACGGCAACGACGCCCGCTGGATCAACCACAGCTGCGAGCCCAACTGCGAGGCTGCCTGGCTCGAGCACGGCAAGAAGAAGCGCAAGGACAAGATTTTCATCGAGGCCATGCGCGACATCGCCGAGGGCGAGGAGCTCACCTACAACTACGGCATCGTGCTGGCCGAGGCGCATACGGCCAGGCTCAAGAAGCTGTGGGCCTGCCGCTGCGGCTCGAAGCACTGCACCGGCACCATGCTGCAGCCCAAGCCCCGGGCGAAAAAGTAAGCCTCCACCCCGCGCCACCCGGCGCGAGCCCATGACTAACGGCCCTCGGGCGCGAGGGCCGCGGGCGGGATGATGCGGGTCACTCCCGCGCCCGGTCCCGCATGCCCCCTTTTCGACTGCTCACCGCCCTGGCCTGCCTGGCCGGCGCGCCGTTCGCCAGCGCCGCCGTGGTCGTGGACGGCCGCCTTTCGCCCGGTGAATGGGACGGCGCCCGGCACGTCACCGATTTCCGCCTGCTGCAGCCGCTGACCGGCGGCCCCGCCACTCTGGCCACCGAAGCCTGGGTGCTGGCCACGCCCGAGGGCCTGGCCGTGGCGTTCCGCAACCACCAGCCCGCGGACGTGCCGCGCACCACCCAGCGCACCCGCCGCGACCAGATGGGCCAGCAGGACCGGGTGAACCTGATGGTGGATTTCGACGGCGACGGCCGCACCGGCTATGACTTCGTGGTGAGCATCACCGGCGGCATCGCCGACGAGGTGATCACCAGCGAGCGCAACTTCAACGACGACTGGGACGGCCACTGGCACAGCGCGACGTCGCAGGACGACCAGGCCTGGTACGCCGAGATCCTGGTGCCCTGGCACGTGGCGCCGATGGCGGCGGCGCGCGACGGCCGCCGCACGCTGGGCCTGTACCTGGACCGCGTGGTGGGCAGCACGGGCGAACGCTTCGGCTGGCCCGACGCCAGCTACCAGCGCACCCGCTTCCTGTCCGAGTTCACCAAGGTCGAAGTGCCGCACTACGACCAGGCGCTGCTGGCGGTGACGCCCTACGTGGTGGCCAGCCACGACATCGCCCGCGGCGGCAGCGACCTGGCCGTGGGCGCCGACCTGTTCTGGAAGCCCAGCGGCCAGTTCCAGCTCTCGGCCACGCTCAATCCGGACTTCGGCCAGGTGGAAAGCGACGACCTGGTGGTGAACTTCAGCGCGGTGGAGAGTTTCTTCGGCGACAAGCGGCCGTTCTTCACCGAGAACCAGGCGCTGTTCGACGTGCCCTTCGGCACCGGCAACAGCCGGCTGCTGTACACGCGGCGCATCGGCGGGCCCGCCGACGACCGCAGCGGCCAGGGCGACGTGCAGGCGGCAGTGAAGCTCAACGGGTCGCTGGGCGACGTGCGCTACGGCGTGCTGGCCGCCAGCGAGGGCGAGGCCGTGGGCCGCGACTTCCTGGCGCTGCGCGCCACCCGCGATTTCGGCGAACAGGACGTGGGCGCGATGCTGACGCGCGTGGACAGCCCGTACCTGGACCGCCGCGCCGACGTCTATTCCACCGACCATCTGTGGACGCCGACCGCGGCGCTGAGCCTGCGCACGCAGTTGGTGGTGTCGGACGTGGTGCAGGCTGGCGTGCGCACCCGCGACAGCGGCTTCCAGGCCCGGCTGGACCAGGACTTCGGCGGCGGCTGGCGCCAGCAGGTGTACTTCCTGCACCTGGGCGACCAACTGCAGCTCAACGACATCGGCTACATCGACCGCAACAACTTCAACTACCTGCGCTACGAGCTGGCGCGGCGCGACACCGACCTTCCCGCTTCGTCGGCGTATTCGTCGCACGACTGGCGCTGGGCCGCGTCCACCCGGCGCAACGACCACGGCCTGGTGATCGCGCACGCGGCGGCGGTGAACCGCTACAGCGAACGTCGCGACGGCGGCAACGAGTTCCTGGACGTGGGCATGTGGACGCAAGGCCACGACGACCGCATCACGCGCGGCAACGGCGTGGTGGAGGTGCCGGAAAAACTGTTCGCGTACTGGGAGCGCGAGCGCCCGCAGCGCGGCGCCTGGTCGTGGGAAATCAACGCCAGCGCCAACGCCGACGGCCTGGACGGCGTGCGCGGGGTGTCGCCGCAGATCGGCTTCGAGCCCACGCTGCACCTGAGCGACAGCCTGCTGCTGGAGCTGGGCGCTTCCCTGCAGCACAACCCGGACTGGCTGCTGTGGCGCGGCGGCAACCGGCTGGGCAGCTACCGCGCCGACACGGCCCAGCTGTCGGCCGGCCTGCAGTGGCAGTGGGGCGGTCGCCAGGAGCTGCGCGTGAAGTTCGAGGCGCTGGCCGTGGATGCCCGGCTGCGCCAGGCCTGGCAGGTGGGGCCGGGCGGGCGGCCGGTGACGGTGGCGGCCACGTTCACCGATTTCAGCCTGGCCAACCTGGGCTTCCAGGTGCGCTACCGCTACGAGCTGGCGCCGCTGTCGGACCTTTACGTGGTTTACGGGCGCGGCGGGCTGGATGACCAGGGCCTCAGCCGGCCGCTGGCCGAACTGCTGGGGGAGGCCACGTCCCTGCGCGACGACGAACAGATCCTGGTCAAGCTGAGCTACCGCTTCGCCAACTGACCGACGCGTGATGGTTGCCTGAACCGCCGGCCGCGGCAGCTTGCCCGGCGGGGTCCCGGCGATATCTAATATTTCAGAAATTTCTGAAATCACGGATATCGCCATGGATCTGCCACCGCTCAGCCAGTCCTTCGTCCTGCATTTCGGGGAAATGGGCAGCCGCTGGGGCATCAACCGCACCGTGGGGCAGATTTATGCCCTGCTGTTCATCTCGGCCCAGCCGCTGACGGCCGACGAAATCACCGACCGGCTGGGCGTCAGCCGCTCGAACGTGAGCATGGGCCTGAAGGAGCTGTCGTCCTGGCGGCTGGTGCGCCTGAGCCACCAGCCCGGCGACCGCCGCGACTTCTACGCCGCGCCCGAGGACGTGTGGGCCATCTTCAAGACCCTGGCCGAAGAGCGGCAGCGGCGCGAGGTGGACCCCACGCTGTCCATGCTGCGCGACGCGCTGCTGGAGGCCCCGGACTCGCCCGAGGAGCGCCACGCCCAGGCCCGCATGCGCGAGATGCATGACCTGATCGAACAGCTGACCGAATGGTTCGCCGAAGTGCGCAAGCTCTCGCCGTCCACGCTGGAGAAGCTGATGTCGCTGGGCGCCAAGGCCACCACCCTGCTGCAGTTCACCGACCGCATGCGCGGCGTCGGCCCGGCCAACCAGGAGCAGGCGTCGTGAGCGAACTCGACCCGGCCATGCTGGCCCGCATCCAGTTCGCGGCCAACATCAGCTTCCACATCCTGTTTCCCACCATCACGATCGCGTTGGGCTGGATCCTGCTGTTCTTCAAGCTGCGCTTCCTGAAAACCGGCCGCGACCACTGGCTGCAGGCCTACTACTTCTGGGTGAAGGTGTTCGCGCTGACGTTCGCGATGGGCGTGGTGAGCGGCATCACCATGAGCTTCCAGTTCGGCACCAACTGGCCGGGCTACATGGAAACGGTGGGCAACATCGCCGGGCCGCTGCTGGCCTACGAAGTGCTGACGGCGTTTTTCCTGGAGGCCAGCTTCCTGGGCATCATGCTGTTCGGGCGCAAGCGCGTGGGCGAGCGCATGCATACCCTGGCCACGGTGCTGGTGGCGGGCGGCACCACGCTGTCGGCGTTCTGGATACTGGCGCTGAACTCGTGGATGCAGACGCCGGTGGGCTTCGAGATGATCAACGGCCAGGCGCATCCGACCGACTGGCTGGCGATCGTGTTCAATCCGTCGCTGCCCTACCGCCTGGTGCACATGCTGCTGGCGTCGGGCCTCACCGCCGCGTTCCTGGTGGCGGGCCTGTCGGCCTACCGCTGGCTGCGCCGCGATCGCGGCCCGGACGTGATGGCCGCACTGCGCACCGGCGTGGCCGTGGCGGCGCTGCTGATACCGGTGCAGATCTTCGTGGGCGACCTGCACGGCCTGAACACGCTGGAGCACCAGCCGGCCAAGGTCGCGGCGATGGAAGGCATCTGGCAGGACGAGAAGGGCGCGCCCGCGCTGATCTTCGCGATGCCCAATGAAGAAACCCGCAGCAACGACTACGCCATCGGCATCCCGAAGCTGGCCAGCCTGATCCTCACCCACTCGCTGGACGGCGAGATCAAGGGCCTGGATTCGTTCAAGGGCGAACACCCGCCGGTGGCGCCGGTTTTCTGGGCCTTCCGGGTGATGGTGGGCACGGGCATGGCGATGCTGCTGGTGGCGTGGTGGACGGCGTGGCGGCTGCGCCGGCACGCCGAGCCCACGCGCGGCCAGGCGCTGGCGCTCACCGGCATGATGTTCTCGGGCTGGGTGGCCACGTTGGCCGGCTGGTATGTGACCGAGATCGGGCGACAGCCGTGGCTGGTGACCGGGGTGCTGCGCACGGCCGACGCCATTTCCGACGTGCCCGCGCCCGTCATCGGCATCAGCCTGACGGCCTACCTGCTGGTGTACGTGTTCCTGCTGGGTTCGTACGTGGCGGTGCTGCTGTACCTGGCGCGCCACCGCGGCAAGCCCGACCACAAGCCGGCCGTGGCCGGCCTGCAGGAGGCCTGAGATGGAAACCGCACTCCCCGTGGTGTTCACCGCGCTGATGGCGCTGGCCATGCTGCTGTACGTGGTGATGGACGGCTACGACCTGGGCGTGGGCATCCTGCTGCGCGGCGTGGACGACGCCGACAAGGACCGCATGATCGCTTCCATCGGCCCGTTCTGGGACGCCAACGAAACCTGGCTGGTGCTGGGCGTGGGCCTGCTGCTGGTGGCCTTCCCGATGGCGCACGGCGTGATCCTGGGCGCGCTGTACCTGCCGGTGGCGGCGATGCTGATCGGCCTGATCCTGCGCGGCGTGGCCTTCGATTTCCGCGTCAAGGCGCGCGCGGCGCACAAGCCGCTGTGGAATGCCGCGTTCTGGTTTGGTTCGCTGGTGGCGGCGTTCTCGCAGGGCTTCATGCTGGGCAGCTACATCCTGGGCTTCCGCAGCGATGCAGTGGGGCTGGGCTTTGCCGCGGCGATCGGCCTGGCGCTGTGCGCGGGCTACGCGCTGCTGGGCGCCGGCTGGCTGGTGCTCAAGGCCGAGGGCGAACTGCGCCAGCGCGCGCTGCGCTGGGCCTACCGCAGCCTGTGGCTGACCGGGCTGGGCATCGCGGCGGTGTCCGTCGCCACGCCGTGGGTGAGCCCGCGCATCTTCGAGAAGTGGTTCGCGCTGCCGCAGCTGCTGTTCCTGCTGCCCATCCCGGTGGTGACGGCGCTGGTGTTCGCGGCCACCGAGGGCGCGATCCGGCGCCTGCGCAAGGGCGAAAGCCGGCGCGACTGGGTGCCGTTCGCGGGCGCGATCCTGCTGTTCGTGCTGGCCTTCGCCGGGCTGGCCTACAGCCTGTTCCCGTACCTGGTGATCGACCGCATCACGCTGTGGGACGCGGCGGCCGCCACCGGTTCGCTGAAGATCATGCTGGTGGGCGCGGCGGTGACGCTGCCGATGATCCTGGTCTACACGGTGTACGTGTACCGCGTGTTCTGGGGCCGCAGCGCCGAGCTCAGCTACGAGTGATCAGGGCTGGCAGGCCGGCAGGCGCTCGGCGGCGGGGTAGCCGGTGGCGCGGCAGCGCCACTCCACCATGCCGGCGGGCGTGACCCGGGGCACCAGGCGCAGCCGCGCGCCCGGCGCCACGTCCGGCTTGAGGGCGATGGTGATGACGCCTTCGGGCTCGAGGTGGATGGACGCCACCGGCCCGCCGGCGAAGTCGCCGGGCCGGCCCATGCCGACGTCGCTGATTTTGGCGGGCCACTGGCCCATGCTCATGTAGTACTCCACCAGCGCGGTCTTCATCACGCTGGCCCGCGCCAGCGCCTCGGCGGCCTGGGCGGTGGCGCGCATCTGCTCGGCCTGCTTTTCCATTTCCGCGCGGCGGGCGTCTTCGGCCGCCACCTGCTGGTCGAACGCGGACTTCGCGCCCGCCACGCTGCGCTCGACGCTGGCGTCGAGTTCGGTGGCGATGTCCCGGGCCTGTTCGCGGGCGTTGGCCAGGTTCACCTCGGTGGCCTGGCTGGCCGCCTCCAGCCGCGGCACCAGCACGTACCGGTCGTAGACGAACAGCGCCAGGCCGGCGGCGATCAGCACGGCGAGGAAGGTCGGCAGGAAGTTCTTCATGGTCGGTCCGCGGGCGCCGGGCGGCGCGTCAGGCCGAAGTCTAACCGGGACCAGCGGCGGCGAAATGGCGCTTGCGCTCGGCGGTGTAATGCCACCAGGGGTGCGGCGGGGCGCCTTCCATGAAGCGCACCGCGGCGATGAACACGTCGCACACGCAGGGGTCCTGGCGCTGGCCGCGCAGGGCGTTGCTCATGTCGTAGAGCGCGTACGGGTCCAGCCCCGCCAGCTGCGCGGGCTCGAAGATGCCCAACGCCCGCAGGTCGTCGGCCCCGGCGGGGCCGATGTTGGGGATGTCCTGCAGGCGGCGGGCTTCGGCGGCGGTGGTGGCTTTCATGGCCCCAGTCTATTCCTCGGCCTCGTGCGGCCGATAGCTGGCCACCAGCCGCGCCTGCACGCCGCCGGGCACCGGTTCGTAGTGGCTGAACTCCAGGTCGTAGCGGCCGCGGCCGGCGGTGGCGCCCTTGAGTTCGGCGGCGTAGTCGGTGAGCTCGGACAGCGGCACCTGGGCGCGCACCACGATTTCCCCGTCGCGGCCGGCGTCGGTGCCGTGGATGCGCGCGCGCTTGCCGGCCAGCTGGCCGGTGATGTCGCCCATGTGTGATTCGGGCGCGGCCACGGTCAGGTCCACGATGGGTTCGAGCACCTGCGGCCTGGCTTTCGCTATTGCATCCATGAAGGCCCGCTTGCCGGCGGCCACGAAGGCCACTTCCTTCGAGTCCACTGCATGGTGCTTGCCGTCGTACACGGTCACGCGCACGTCCTGGATCGGGTAGCCGGCGATGGCGCCGCCGTGCAGCACCTGGCGCACGCCCTTCTCCACGGCCGGCAGGTACTGGCCGGGGATGGTGCCGCCTTTCACGGCGTCAACGAACTCGAAGCCGGCACCGCGCTCCAGCGGCTCCACCCGCAGGAACACTTCGCCGAACTGGCCGGCGCCGCCGGTCTGCTTCTTGTGGCGGTGGTGGCCTTCGGCCTGCGCGCCGATGGTTTCGCGGTAGGCGATGCGCGGCGGCCGCGTCACCACGTCCACGCCGTAGCGGTCCTTGATGCGTTCGACCAGCACGCGCAGGTGCAGCTCGCCCAGGCCGCGCACCACGGTCTGGTTGAGCTCGCCGTCGTGTTCCACCGCGTAGCCCGGGTCTTCCTCGGCCAGCTTGTGCAGGGCCGTGGCCAGCTTCTGTTCCTGGCCGCGGGTGGCGGCCTCGATGGCCAGGCCGAACATGGGCCGCGGGAAATCCAGCGGCCGCAGCCGGATGTCGTCCTCGTCGTGGCTGTCGTGCAGCACCGCGTCGAAGTGGATGTCCTCGACCTTGGCCACGGCGACGATGTCGCCGGGTATCGCGCGGTCCACCTCCGCATGATCCTTGCCCTGGAGCCGGAACAGATGCCCCACCCTGAAGGGCTTGCGGCCGTCGTCGATGAACAGCTGGCTGTCCCGGCGCACCGTGCCCTGGAACACGCGGAAAACGCTGAGTTTGCCCACGAAGGGATCGTTGACGATCTTGAACACGTCCGCGATTACGTGCGCCTTCGCGTCGGGCATGGCCAGGATGGGCTGGCCGTTCTTCTCGAACGGCGGCGGGTTGCCCTCGGCCGGGTTGGGCAGCAGCTTCTCCGCCAGCGCCAGCAGTTCGGCCACGCCGGCGCCCGTGCGCGCCGAGGTGAAGCACACCGGCACCAGGTGGCCTTCGCGCAGGCACTGCTCGAACGCATCGTGCAGCGCGGCGCCGGAAAGGCCCTGTTCGCCGTCTTCGAGGTAGCGCTCCATCACCTGTTCGTTGATTTCCACCACCTGGTCGATGATGCGCTGGTGCGCCAGCGACACCGGCCCTAGGTCGGAGTCGCCTTGGGTGGTCCAGAAGCAGTCCACCACGCGCCTGCCGCCGTCGGCGGGCAGGTTGACGGGCAGGCACTCGGGGCCGAAGGCGTCGCGCAGTTCGTCCACCAGCGCCGCCAGCTTGCCGGGCTCGGCGTCGATGCGGTTGACCACGATGATGCGGCACAGGTTGCGCGCCCGCGCGTGCTCCATCATGCGGCGCGTGCCGTACTCGATGCCGGCGCCGGCGTTCACCACGATGGCCACGGTTTCCACGGCCGAGAAGGCCGACAGCGTGGGGCCGCGGAAATCGGCGTAGCCGGGCGTGTCTATCAGGTTCAGGTGCAGGCCGTCGCGGTCAACGCAGGCCAGGGCGGTGTTGAGCGAATGCCCGCGCGCCTTCTCCATCGGGTCGAAGTCGGACACGGTGGTGCCGCGCTCCAGGCTGCCTGCCGCGGGTATCGCGCCACCGGCCTGCAGCAGGGCTTCGAACAGGGTGGTTTTGCCGGCGCCGGGGTGGCCTGCCAGGGCCACGTTGCGGATGTGTGCTGTGCTGTACGACATGAGGCCGTCTCTCCCAGGGTGATGGGCGGATAGGCCGTCATGGTCGGCGGCGCAGAGGCGCTGCCAGGTCGTTTTCGCGCGACCGCGCGTCGGTCATGGCGGAACCCCGGCGGTGGCCGGGAGGCCTAGCGTCCACCCGCGGCGGGCGCGGGTCAACCGACCCGTTGCCGGGCCGCCGCGGGCCGGGCGTAAACTCGCGGTCCGGGCCGATACCGGCCACGCCAGGGAGCACCGCCATGGGATTCAAGCGCCACGCCACCGCCCACTGGGAGGGCGACCTCAAGACCGGCCAGGGCCGCATGAGCACGCCGCAGAGTGGCCTGTTCGAAGGCACCCGCTATTCGTTCAACACCCGCTTCGGCGAAGAGAAGGGCACCAACCCCGAAGAGCTGCTGGCCGCCGCGCACGCCGGCTGCTACTCGATGGCGCTGGGCTTCATCCTGCAGAACGCCGGCTTCATCGCCACGCGCATCGACACCCGCGCCGAAGTGATGATGGAGTCTTCGCCCGGCCCGCACGTGGTGGGCGTGCATCTGGTCGTGACGGCCACGGTGCCCGGCATCGACGCGGCGGGCTTCGCCGCCATCGCCGACAACGCCAAGGCCAACTGCGTGATCTCGCAGGCGCTGTCGGTGCCGATCACGATGAGCGCCACGCTTGCCTGAGGCGCCGGCCACGGCCGTGTTCGTGCACGGCGCGGGCGGCGGCGGCTGGGAGTGGGCGGTGTGGGCGCGGGTGTTCGCGGCACACGGCCATGCGGTGCTGGCGCCCGACCTGCGGCCCGGCCCGCGCGGCCTGGCCGCGACATCGCTGGCCGATTACGCGGCGCAGGTGCGCGAGTGGATCGCCGCCGCGCGCACCGCCGCGCCCGGCCGCGGCGTGGCGCTGGTGGGCGCCAGCCTGGGCGGCCTGCTGGCGCTGATGCAGCGTGCGCAGGCCGACGCGCTGGTGCTGGTGAACCCGATGCCGCCCGACGGCCTGCCCGGCGCCGGCGACGCCCGCGACATCGTGCCCTGGGGCCGCGAGGCCAGCCTGGCCGGCACCCGCCGCGCGCTGCCCGATGCCGACGACCTGGCGGCCCTGCTTGCGTTCCGCCGCTGGCGCGACGAGTCGGGGCTCGCGCTGCGGCAGGCCCGGGCCGGCGTCACCTGCGCCGATGCTTCCGCACCCGTGCTGGTGCTGGCCTCGGCCGACGACACCGAAGTGCCCGCCGAACGCTCCGCCGCGTTGGCGGGGACCCTGGGCGCCAGCCTGCTGCACCGGCCGGGCAGCCACGTGGGCCCGCTGCTGGGCCGGCAGGCGGCGGCCTCGGCCGCACTGGCTGTCGAATGGCTGAACGGTTTGGCGCCACGCGCCTGAGTTCAGCCGCAGTTGGGCGCCAGCGCCCGACGATGCGCCCACGCCACACCGGCGTCAGGAGTCCACCATGAAGCGTTTCGCCGTTCGTTCCCTCGCCTTCGCGCTTGCGCTCGCCGGCGGCACCGTGGCCGCGCAGGACTACTACGACGACCGTTACCCCGCGTACGACGACGGCTATGCCGCGCGCGACGACCGCTACTACGGCGATGACGACTACTACGGCCAGGACGACGCCTACGCCACCCAGGCCAGCGCCGGCTACTACGGCCAGCCGTCGGCCTACCCGGACCCGCGCGTGTCCGTGCGCGCCGGCTACGGTTACGGCGCCCAGCAGGCCCCGGCCTACGACATGGCCCGCGTGGTCAGCGTGGATCCGATCGTCGAACCCGGCCAGCCGGTGGCGCGCCAGCAGTGCTGGAACGAGCCGGCGCCGTCGTATGCCTACCAGGGCCGCGGCTATGCCGACGGCTACCGTGACCCGCGATATGCGCCGCGCGGCCAGACCACCGGTGGCGGTGCGCTGATCGGCGCGATCGCCGGCGGCGTGCTGGGCAACAGCGTCGGCGACGGCGACGGCCGCAAGGCCGCCACGGTGATCGGTGCGGTGCTGGGCGGCACCATCGGCAACAACATCGAGCGCAACGGCCGCTACCGCAACGACCCGTACCGCCAGCAGGCCGCGGCCTATCCGGCGTCGGTGCAGCGCTGCACCACGGTCACCACGCAGGAGCGCGACGAGCGCGTGGTTGGCTACCGCGTCGGCTACGAGTACGCCGGCCGCCGCTACGAAACCATGACCGACTACCACCCGGGCAGCGAGATCCGCGTGCGCGTGGACGTGTCGCCGGCGGGCTGATCGCTGGCAACGGCGGGATTGACGGGAAGGGGCCTCCGGGCCCCTTCTTCATTTCCGGCGCACGCCGGGAACGGGTAGGGTAGGCGGCCTGCCACGGGAGCCCCGCCATGCGTCGCCACGTCCTTGCCCTTGTCCTGTCCCTTTTGCCCGCCGCGGCCTCCGCCGTCGAGCTCCACACCCTGGTCGTGAATGCGCGTGTGCACACGGGCGATGAAAAAGCGCCGCTGGCAGACTACTTTGGCTGGGACGCCGAGGGCCGCATCCAGGTGGTGGGCCGCGCCCGCGACGGGCGCAGCGAGCTCACCGCCACGCGGGTCATCGACATCGGCGGGCGCGACGTGGTGCCGGGCCTGATCGACGCCCACGGCCATGTGATGAACCTGGGCTTCGCCCTGCTGCGCGCGAACCTGGTCGGCGCGAGGGACAAATCCGAGCTCATCGCCCGCCTGCGCGAGTTCGAGAAGACCCTGCCCGAAGGCGCGTGGCTGCTCGGCCGCGGCTGGGACCAGAACGACTGGCCGGGCAAGCAGTTCCCCACGGCCGCCGACCTCGACGCCGCCTTCCCCGACCGCCCGGTGTGGCTCGAGCGCGTGGACGGCCACGCCGGCTGGGCCAACAGCGCGGCGCTGCGCGCGGTGAAGCGCGACCTGTCGGGTGACTGGCAGCCCGACGGCGGCCGCATCCTGCGCTCCGACGGCCGCGCCACCGGCATCTTCATCGACGCCGCCGCGGCGCTGGTGGACGCCGTGGTGCCCGCGCCCGACGAGGCGCTGCGCGCGCAGGCGCTGGAGCGTTCGCTGCAGGCCGCGGTGGCGCACGGCCTCACCGGCGTGCACGACATGGGCGTGTCGGTGGCGGACCTGGCGCTGATGCGCCGCTTCGCCGACGCGGGCCGCCTGCCGCTGCGCATCCGCGCCTACGCCGACGGCGACAGCGCCATGCTGGCCGCGCTGTGCGCGATGGGCCCCTACAACCACGCGGGCGGGCGCCTGTCGATGCGCGGCGTGAAGTTCTACGTGGACGGCGCGCTGGGCAGCCGCGGCGCGGCGCTGCTGGAGGACTACAGCGACGAGCCCGGCCACCGCGGCCTGCTGGTCACCGAGCCGGCGGCGTACGCGGCGGCGGTGGCCAAGGCCCGCGACTGCGGCATCCAGCCCGCCAGCCACGCCATCGGCGACCGCGGCAACCGCATCGTGCTTGACACCTACCAGGCCGCGCTCGGGGATCGCGCCGGCACCGACCACCGCTGGCGCGTCGAACACGCGCAGGTGGTGGCGCCGTCGGACATCCCGCGCTTCGCATCACTCAAGCTGATCGCCTCGATGCAGCCCACGCACGCCACGTCCGACATGCCCTGGGCCGAGGCCCGCATCGGCGCCGCGCGCCTGGAAGGCGCGTACGCGTGGCAGCGCTTCCGCGCCGCCGGCGTGCCTCTGGCGCTGGGCTCGGACTACCCGGTGGAATCGGTGGACCCGCGGCTGGGCCTCTACGCGGCCGTGTCGCGCGCCGACCTCGCCGGCCAGCCGCCCGGCGGCTGGCTGCCCGACCAGAAGCTCACACCCGCGCAGGCCCTGGCCGGCTTCACTTCGGACGCCGCCTACGCAAGCTTCGACGAGGGCTCACTCGGCAAACTGGCGCTTGGCTATCGCGCGGATTTCGTCATCCTGGGGGGCGATCCGCTGGCGGTGCCGGCTTCCGAACTGCCGAAGCTGCCGGTGCTGTCGACGTGGGTGGATGGCGAGAAGGTGTTCGAGGCGAAGTAACTGGGTGGAGCGGGGAACGGAAGAGGAGCGGGTTCCTATCCGACCATCACCCCGGCCAATCCAGCGTGCCCCGCACCACCGTCTGCACCATGCCGCCCGACCACACGTCGCCCGCGGCGTCCACGCGCAGTTCCAGCCGCGCGTCGTGGCCGACCTCGCGGCCCTGGCTGACCACATAGCGGCCGTCGGCGTGGGGCAGGGCGCCGCGTTCGTGCAGCCACGCGGCCAGCGTGGCGTTGGCGGCGCCTGACGCGGCGTCTTCCACCTGGCCGGGCTGGCCGACCAGGGCGCGCACCACCAGGTCGTAGTCTTTGCCGGGCGTGCGGGCGAACACGCACAGGCCCATCGCATCGTGGCCGCGGGCCAGCGCCGACACGGCGTCCCAGCGCGGCACCAGGCTGCGCACCGAGGCCTCGTCCACCAGTTCGGCCAGCCACCAGCGGCGGCCGCCGTCCATCAGCACGGGCGGCAGTGCGCCGGGCACGTAGCCCTTGAGCGCGGCGCCGAGGCGGCGGTCGTCGGGCTGGCCGATTTCCAGCACGCGGGCCTTGGGTGCGCGCACGGCGAGCCGGCGCTCGCGGCCTTCGCCGCGCACTTCGATCGGCAGCAGGCCCACGGGGCATTCCTGCACCAGCAGGCCGTCGCGCGGCGTGGCCAGGCCGGCTTCCAGCACCGCATGCGCACTGCCGATGCTGGGGTGGCCGGCGAAGGGCACTTCGCGGCGCGGGCTGAAGATGCGCAGGCGGTAGCTGGCTTCGGGCGTGGTGGGCGGCAGCAGGAAGGTGGTTTCCGGCAGGCGCGTCCATTTCGCGATGGCCTGCATCGTGGCGTCGTCCAGGCCGTCGGCGTCCAGCACCACGGCCAGGGGATTGCCGTCGCCGGGTTTGGCGGCGAACACGTCGAGCTGCGCGAAGGAACGAATCATGAAAAGCCTGCTGCCCGGAGGGCGTTGAAGGTTACCAGTCCAGCGAACCGCGGATGACGGTCTGGGTGCAGCCGCCGACCCAGGCTTCGCCGTCGGCGTCCACGTGGATGTGCACGCGGCCGTCGCGGCCGACTTCGCGGCCCTGGCTGGCCAGGAAGCGCGGGCCGAGGCCGGCCAGCGCGTTGTTCTGGTGCAGCCATGCGGCGATGGCGGCGTTGGCGCTGCCGGTGACCGGGTCTTCGGGGATGCCGTCGGCGGGGCAGAAGGCGCGCACGGCCAGCGCATGTTCGCTGCCCGCGGCGGCGCGGCCGAACACGGCCAGGCCGACCGCGCCGGTGCCGCCGGTGAGCGCGCTGATGGCCGCCAGGTCGGGCGCCATCGTGCGCACCTGGGCTTCGTCGGCCAGCTCCACCACCCACCACTGCGGGCCGTTGTCCACCAGCGCGGGAGCCAGCGCGCCGCGGCTGCGTCCGGCCAGCGCGGCGTCGAGCGCGGCCTCGTGGCCCGGCGGCGGCGTGCGCGGGCGGCCGCGCGGCGCGCGCACGGCGATGCGGCGGGCCGGGCCCTCGCCTTCGACCTGCAGCGGCAGCAGGCCGGCGGCGCATTCCTGCACCAGGCGGCCGTCCAGGGCCTTCGCCAGCCCGGCCTCCAGCACGGCGTGCGCGGTGCCCACGCTGGGGTGGCCGGCGAAGGGCAGCTCCTGGCGCGGCGTAAAGATGCGCACGCGGTAGCTGGCCGACGGGTCGGTGGGCGGCAGCACGAAGGTGGTTTCGGAGAGGTTGGTCCAGTTCGCGAAGGCCTGCATGGCCGCGGTGTCGAGGCCCTGGGCGTCCAGCACCACGGCCAGCGGGTTGCCGGTGCCGGGGCGGTCGGCGAAGACGTCGAGCTGGAGGAAATCGCGGCGCATGCAGGGCTCCGGGGCCAGGCCGGTTCGGTCGACATGGCGAAAGGTTTTCGGACGGGGCGCCCGTGCCGGCGGCCCCTTCGTTTACACTGGCTCACGCTGCGCACGCGCGCCGCGTCCCCCCATCATAAACCGTGACCATGAGCCCAGCCGCGCCTGCCGCCGGTGCCGACGCACCGGATTGGATCGTCCTCAAGTTCGGAGGCACCAGCGTGTCCCGACGCCACCGTTGGGACACGATCGGGCAGCTGATGAAACGCCGCGCCGAAGAAACCGGCGCCCGCGTGCTGGTGGTGGTGTCGGCGGTGTCGGGCGTCACCAATGAACTGCAGGCCGTG
>Ga0209174_10000632_pt1 | contig 25968 bp, 39 predicted proteins | sample JI91814BDNA_FD_187505 | JGI IMG/M metagenome (GOLD analysis project Ga0209174, IMG submission 187505) | Wastewater effluent complex algal communities from Wisconsin, to seasonally profile nutrient transformation and Carbon sequestration -... | ecosystem: Engineered > WWTP > Effluent > Algae...
TCAACCGTGCTGATTTAGGTATGGAAGTAATGCACGAACGTAACGCGCACAACTTCCCATTAGATTTAGCTGCAGGTGAAGTATTACCAGTTGCTTTAACAGCTCCAGCTGTTAACGGTTAATTTTAACCTCTGTAACAAAATATCTAAACTTTAAAAAGTTTAGATATTTTAAATAAAGTTTTTTAGAACAAAATTTAAATATAAAAAGTATTGACAAACTAGTTAAGTTATGTTAATATCTAAGTTAGTTTAGTGGGAATGTGGTGAAATTGGTAGACACGACGGACTTAAAATCCGTTGCTTAGTGATAAGCGTGAGGGTTCAAGTCCCTCCGTTCCCAATAGAGTATCAATTTTTTTATAGAAAAAAAGCTAAAATTTTTACTTATTTAAAAAGCAAATCCCCAGCAGAATTTATCTGCTGGGAACTTATTATCTTTGATTCCAACGTTGTAAAGAAATAGTTCTAGATCCATCGTCATTTTGTTTTATTTCGACAGGTTTAAATCCTTGTTTTTGCGATTCTCCTACAATAGCTTCTGTAGCATATTCCTGAGTTATTTTAGCAAGAAAATGATTTACTGAATATTTTTGATTCCAATAATCTGCATCAACATTTAATGCAAAAGCTTCGCCATCCCAATTAAAACTAATATTTTTATTTTCTCCTTGAGGTAAAATTAAACTTTTCGTTTCTGTTAACTCGTTAGCTTTAAAATTTGGAATCTCTAATTTATCTAATGCCTTTTCTAAATACAATAAATTTTGAAAACATGTTTGGATATTTGTAAAATGAGACATAAAATTATCTAAATTTATTTATTATATTATTTGTAATTTGAAAAATTAAATTAAACACTTTTTAAACACTCTTATTTACTAATATTATATACACTTAGATTGTTTTTTACGTCTATTTATATTATTCAAGCTTAAATTATTAATCTTTAAGATACAAAGTTGTATCTTAAAGATTAATAATTTAAGCTTGAATAATGTCAGCTTTTTTTAATAAATATAATACGGTCTCACTAGGCTGTGCTCCTACTTTTAGCCAATTAGTTATTTTTGCTATGTCAAATGTAGATTGTTTAGTAATAGGATTATAAAAACCTAACTCATCAATAGGACGACCATCTCTTCGTGTAGCTTGCTCCATAACAACTATACGATATGAAGCTAAACGTTTTCGGCCCGTTCTTTTTAAGCGTAATCTTAACATAATTTTAAATATTAATTTAATTTTAATAAAGGAAAGTAATAAAGTTTGTTAATTAATTTATAGTTATCGACGTGAATAATATTCAACTACTAATAATTCTTTTATATCTAAATTCACATCGTTTCGATCACAATAATCTAAAACTAGTGCTTCTAAATTTGATTGATCAAATTTTAAATGACTTGGTAAATCTAGTTTTTTATTATCTTTTAAATTAGTTTCAATTAATTTTTTAGAACTAGATTTTTGCTTAATTCTAATAATATCATTCACTCTACATTGAAAACTTGGGATGTTAACAATTTTATTATTTACTGTAATATGTCCATGATTTACAAGTTGTCTTGCTTGAGTAATTGTAGAAGCGAATCCTAAAGTGTAACAGATAGAATCTAAACGCATTTCTAGTAATTGCAATAGAATTAAACCTGTAACTCCTTTACGTCGACGAGCTTCTTTGATATATCTATATAATTGACTTTCCGTTAAACCATAATTAAATTTTAATTTTTGCTTTTCTTCTAGACGAACACCATATTCTGTTAGTTTTTTATTGTTATCAGCATTAGCTTTTCCATGTTGACCTGGCCTAATATTATCTTTTTTTGATTTTTTTGTAGTTAAACCAGGTAATGAACCCAGACGTCGGGTAATACGTAATTTAGGACCTCTATAACGTGACATAGAAATTTTGTTTAGATTTAAATTTACTATATTTTATCAATCTTAATTTTTTATTTAGGGCGAATGATCGGACTTGAACCGACGAATGGTGGAATCACAACCCACTGCCTTAACCACTTGGCTACACCCGCCATAGAATATATTGATACTTATAATATCAATTAAAACTAGTTTAAGTCTAGATCTCATTAAAAAAAATTGGAAATTATTAATTAAACAAAAGAATAATGCTAGGAAAAAATTTTTTTTTAAATGGTCATGAATTTTTTATATTCGAAGATCGAACAATTTCTGAAATTCTGGACTATTTTAATTATCAAAATTGTTTATTTGTCATTGAGTATAATAACTTAATATGTGACCGAAAGGAGTGGTCACATATTAAAATCAATTCAAAAGATAAAATTGAAATTATCACTATTGTTGGAGGAGGATAATTCTAAAGATTTTTAGAATTATCTTATCAACAACGAAGTTCAGCATTAAAATGACTAGTTAAAACAAATTCAAGATTTTTAACTATATTTTCTATTAATTTATTTTCTAAAGTTTTTTCTTGTGATTGAAAAATTAATTGTAAACATAAACTAATATGATCAGGCATTAAAGATTCTGATCTATATTCATCTAAAAATTTGATATCATTTAAAAATCTAGTTCCATTTTTTAATAAAACTCTTCGAATTTCACTAAAAGCTATATTTCGATGAATTACAAATGATAGATCTTTAACAATTTTAGGATATAAAGAATATTCTTTATATATTGTTATTTTATTTGTTTGTAATACATTTTTTATTAAATCAAAATCAAATTCAAATAAGTGTAATTCAGAACTAATATTTAATTTAGCCGCCAAAATCGGATTAATTTGACCAAATAGGCCTATCCGTTTCTCATCAGGTAAATAAAGTTCGGCACTTCTATAAGGGTGTAATAGATTAGTATAATTTGGATCCGAAGACAATTTCCAACGTGTAACAATTTTTAGTTGTTTAAGAATACCGTCAATTTTACCCTTTGCTCTAAACCAATTTAAAGAATTTCCAGATTCTGACCAATTATTTTTGATTTTATTTCCACCAAAAATTCCACTAATAATCTCTTTTTCATAAAATCCTTTTTTCGTATCGTAAAAGTATGTGTGACCATACTCAAATCCATCAAAATAAGAATTTCCTTGATTTAAATTTTCTTTGATTGTCTTTATTAAACTGGGTAATAAACTCGTACGAAGATTTGATGAATCCATTAATAAAGGATTAATCAATTTTAGAGGCATTTGAGGTAAGTCTTGATTTCCAACTAATGAATAATGAATTAATTCGTTGAAACCTAAATTTAAGAAATAACTGGAAAGTTTTTTTCTAGTTTTATAACTAGGATCCTCTAATCCAATCCGTTGAATTTTAGGTAATCTAGTTAAAAATTGATTAAAACCATGAAGTCTGCCAATTTCTTCTATTAAGTCAATAGGTCGATTAATATCTTCACTTCTAAAATAAGGTATTTTTACGTCCCAACTTAAATGAGATTTTTTAAATTGGTATGAAAATTTTAAGCGATTTAAATATTTACCAATTAAAATAGGGCTAATATAATTTACTGCAGTATTGTCACTACCTTTTATTGGTCCTAATATTTCATTGATCAAATTATAGGATAACTTAATAATTTTTGGTTTTTCCTCAAGAATCTCAGAAAAAGTTGTTAATTTACAAATTAAGTTTGGATTCGAGATTTTTAGTAATCTTAATAATCGATACAATGCATTAAATAATTCTGTATTTTTAATAGATTTTTCATAACGTGCTGATCTATCAGTTCGTAATCCCAAATTACGACTTTGTTTACGTATAAAACTTGAATTAAAAACTGCGGCTTCAATCAATAAAGTTTTTGTCTCGTTTGTCGAGGTAAACTGCATTTCTGGAATTAAACCTGCAATACTTATAACTTCATTATTTGCTTTTAATAATAAACTAGAATTGGTTAAATTATATTCAATGTTATTACTTCCAATAAATTTTTGATTTTTGATCTTATTTGTTAAAGTTAAATCAAATTCCATTGAATTTACTTTAGATTGAATTTGATACAAATCATAAAATTCCATCGGATAACCTGTTTCTAATAAAATGAAACTTTTATAATCTAATAAATTATTTTGAGGAATTATTCCACAAGTTTTCAGTTTATTTGTTAACCAAATAGGTGGATTTGTATGCGTTAAATTCTCAACAGTTACTGCTAAAAATATTGAAGTTTCTGTTTGCTTTATAGATGAGACAAAATAGTTACTAAATTTGTCTTCCCAATTAGAGGTTTGTTCTAAATATTTTGAGAATTTATATGGTTTATCTAATATAGTACTCATTTCTCTTGAGATACCGTTTATAGATAAGCTGTCAGAACGATTTGCTGTTGAAGAAATTTCTAAAGTTATGATTTTTTTGCCATTTTCTTCGACCTCAATTATTTCTTCGACTTCAAATCCAGCAAGTGTTAATTTTTCAATAAGATAATCTAAATTAATGTTTTGAATATTAATGATTTCATTGACCCACTTTAGGGATATCTGCATTGTAAGTTTGTTATGTAATTAATCTTTATGTTGCTTTTGTGAAAACTAATCCATTTGTTTGTCCATATCGTTCCATAAATCGCATGAATCTATCCCAATCTTCTGGACTTTTCATAATATAAACTGATTCAATAGCTTCTGGTTTTCCATTGACAAAACGTGCATTAACATCTCTTGTTTCTAAAGTACCTTCTTCATCAATTAGATACATACCTGTTATTTCACCTTGTCGAGCTGTACTTTTATCTAAAATATTAGGATTTTTAAACCGAAATGTTGCTGTACCTGTGCTTCCATCCCGAGAACGTGTTAAACGAACATCTGGTAATACTTTTTCATCTAATCCTTTTATAAATTGAATTTTAGTTTCCATAAATTTACCATTAAAATTTAATAATCATATATATATCTTACTCCACTTTTATAAAATCTGTAAATTATTAATAAAAAAGTTTTTTACTTTTATTTTAACTGGGGTGGCAGGATTCGAACCTACGAGTGGCGGAGTCAAAGTCCGCAGCCTTACCACTTGGCGACACCCCATAAAGAATTTACAATTAACGATTTCATAAAAGTTTAAATATTGGGCAAGAAGGGATTCGAACCCCTGACACCGTAGTTCGTAGCCACGTGCTCTAGTCCACTGAGCTACAAGCCCAACCATATAAACTTAGTTTTAGATATAATAATACATTCTATTCAATTTAGTAAAGTATTTCGAAAAAATTAAAGATAATTAAGACTTGCACTTGCAAAATCCTTATTTATTCAATTAATATTTATTCAATATTATATTTATAATTCTTTTTACTCAATTTTATGGCAAAAAAAATCTTATATCAAGATAACGCACGACGTGCTCTTGAACGTGGAATGGAAATAATGGTTGAAGCTGTTTCAGTAACATTAGGTCCTAAAGGTCGAAATGTAGTATTAGAAAAAGCTTATGGCTCACCACAAATTGTAAATGATGGAGTAACAATTGCAAAAGAAATAAATTTAAAAGATCATATTGAAAACACAGGAGTTTCATTGATTCGACAAGCAGCTGCCAAAACGAATGATGTAGCAGGAGATGGTACAACAACTGCTACAGTTTTAGCATATGCTATGGTTAAAGAAGGTTTAAAAAATGTCGCAGCAGGAGCAAATCCTATTTCAATCAAATTGGGAATGGAAAAAGCGACTCAATATTTGGTTACTCAAATTAATGAATTTGCTCAACCAGTTGAAGATATCCAATCAATTCAACAAGTAGCAACAATATCATCAGGAAATGATGATATTATCGGTTCATTAATTTCAGATGCTCTAGCAAAAGTAGGAAAAGAAGGCGTTATTTCATTAGAAGAAGGAAAAGGTATTATTACTGAGCTTGAAATTACTGAAGGTATGAAATTAGAAAAAGGATTCATTTCACCTTATTTCATAACTAATACTGAAAAGATGGAAGTATCTTATGATAATCCATATGTTTTACTTACAGATAAAAAAATAACATTAGTTCAACAAGATTTATTGCCAATATTAGAACAAATTACAAAAACAAAACGACCTTTATTAATTATTGCACAAGATGTTGAAAAAGAAGCATTAGCGACTCTAATTTTAAATAAATTAAGAGGTATTATTAATGTTGTAGCTATAAGAGCACCTGGATTTGGGGAATTAAGAAAATTAATGCTACAAGATATAGGGATTTTAACAGGTGGTACAGTAATTACTCAAGACGCCGGGTTAAGTTTAGATAATATAAAATTAAATTTATTAGGGCAAGCACGTCGAGTGATTGTAACAAAAGAAACGACCACAATTATATCAGATGGCTCAACTTTGGAAGAAATTAAAATTCGTTGTGAACAATTAAGAAAACAAATAAATTTAGCTGATACCGGTTATGAAAAAGAAAAACTTCAAGATCGTATAGCAAAATTATCTGGTGGAATTGCTGTTATTAGAGTAGGTGCTGTTACAGAAACAGAAATGAAAGATAAAAAACTTCGTTTAGAAGATGCTATTAATGCTACTCGGGCCGCTGTCGAAGAAGGTATTGTACCAGGTGGTGGCGCTACTCTAGCTCATCTATCAGAGAATTTAATAACATGGGCTAAAAATAATTTAAAAGAAGATGAATTAATTGGAGCTATGATTATTTCTAAAGCAATTCTTGCTCCGTTACGTAGGATCGCAGAAAATGCTGGTATCAACGGGGCAGTTATTATTGAGAAAGTTCAACAACAAGAATTTGAAATTGGTTATAATGCTGCAACAAACACATTTGGAAATATGTATGAACAAGGAATTGTCGATCCGGCTAAGGTTACTCGATCTGGTCTTCAAAATGCAACTTCAATAGCAAGCATGATTTTAACAACCGAATGTATTATTGTCGATGATACAAAAATTTTAAACGAATCTTAAAATTCGTTTAAAATTTTTTATAAATTATTGATTTTTTACAAATCGTTTAAATCTGACATTGAATTAGAACCAGTTGGATCTGAAACTAATGGATCTGTTCCTTTTACCATATCTTTTAATTCTGATTTTAACTCTTCAATTGCATCTGTTAATGAATTAATATCATCCGTTTGTCCTAATCCTTTAACTTTTTGAATTGCAGAACGTACTTTTTGTTCTTTCTCTGAACTAATGTTCGATTTAAATAAATCTAATTCTTTTTCGGCTTCAAAACATAACCGTTCTGCTTGATTTTTTAAATCAATAGTTTTCTTCTTTTCCTGATCAGCTGCTGCATATTTTTCTGCTTCAGCTAACATTTGATTAACTTCTTGGTCATTTAAATTTGAAGCTCCTTGAATTGTTACAGATTGTTCAATTCCAGTTTCTTTTTCTTTAGCTTTAACCGATAATAAGCCATCAACATCGATATCAAATGTTACCTCAATTTGTGGAACTCCACGATCCGCTTCTGGAATTCCATCCAATCTAAAATTACCTAAACTCTTATTTCCTCCAACCAATTCTCTTTCACCTTGAAGAATATGAATTTCAACATTTGTCTGTTTATCTACTGCAGTTGAAAATAATTCTGATTTTTTAACAGGAATTGTAGTATTTCGAGAAATAATTTTTGTCATAACACCACCAAGTGTTTCAACACCTAATGACAAAGGAGTAACATCTAATAATAAAATATCTTTAATTTCTCCTGCTAAGATACCAGCTTGAATTGCAGCCCCAATAGCTACTACTTCATCAGGATTTACTGATTGATTAGGTTTCTTATTTGTTAAAGATTCAACTAAATTTTGAATAGCAGGAATTCGAGTCGAACCCCCTACAAGAACTACTTCATTAATTTCTGATTTATCTAATCTTGCATCTGTTAAAGCTTTTTCAACAGGAATTCGACAACGATTAATCAAGTTTTTACATAACTCTTCAAATAGAGAACGAGTTAATTCTTTCTCAATATGTTTTGGTCCTGTTTTATCTGCCGTAATAAAAGGTAAATGAATTTGTGTTTTTTCAACCGTAGATAACTCCATTTTTGCTTTTTCAGCCGCTTCTGTTAATCGTTGAAGTGCTTGGATATCTTTACTTAAATCAATACTTTCACGTTCTAAGAAATCTTTTATTAACCAATCTACTAATGTTTTATCAAAATCATCTCCCCCTAAATTAGTATCACCTGCTGTTGCTAATACTTCGAAAATACCATCTCCCACTTCTAAAATAGAGACATCAAACGTACCACCTCCTAAATCAAATACCAAGATAGTTTGATTTTCTTTTTTATCTAAACCATAGGCTAATGATGCAGCTGTTGGTTCATTAATAATTCTTAATACTTCAATTCCTGCTATTTTTCCGGCATCCATAGTAGCTTGACGCTGTGAATCATTGAAATAAGCTGGTACTGTAATAACAGCTTGTTTAACTTCCTGTCCTAAATAAGTTGTTGCATCGTTAATTAATTTTCTAAGAACTTGAGCTGAAATTTCTTCCGGACTAAATTCTTTATTTAAAGATGAACATTTAATTTTTATATTATTATTGGTATCCGTTCCAACTTTATATGGTAATTGCTTTGATTCGGCTGAAATCTCTGATTCTTTTGATCCAATAAATCTTTTTACTGAGAAAAATGTATTTTCCGGATTGATTACAGCTTGACGTTTCGCAATTTGACCTACTAATAATTCTTGTTTCTTTGTATATGCTACAATTGATGGGGTTGTTCTTAACCCTTCCGCATTTGTAATAACTGTAGGTTGACCACCTTCAATTGCGGCAACTACTGAATTTGTCGTACCTAAATCGATTCCTACAACTTTTGCCATATTATTTTTTATTTATTATTTTAACAGAATTATAACGTTAAGAAAGTCAGAACAATCCATTAAAATATCCTAAAAGACAGACAATTTTAATAAAACTGTTTATATTTCTCATCTAGACAAAGATTTAAAGTTTCATTAAAATAAATTTGCACAATAGAAATATCGAGTACAAAATAGAACTAGATATGTAAATGTAAGATAATTCTAATTATCATACAATTTTAATTTTAATGAATTTATATTTAAGTTAATATACCAAATTTAGTGTGGAGAACCAAATGGCTATAGGGTTATTAGGAAATAAAATTGGAATGACACAAATTTTTGATGAATCGGGTAATATTATTCCTGTGACAATCTTAAAAGTAGGACCTTGTGTAGTTACACAGATCAAAACAGTTTTAAAAGATGGTTATAATTCGATTCAAATAGGTTATGGAAAGGTTTCTAGTAAATCGTTAACTCAGCCTGAACTAGGGCATTTACAAAAATCAAATATTCAACCTTTAAAATATTTAAAAGAGTTTCGTTTAAATGAAAATTTAGAACAATTTGAAATTGGTCAAATTTTAAATGTTGATTCTTTCCAAGTAGGTCAATTTATAAATATTCGTGGTAAAAGTATTGGTAAAGGCTTTTCAGGTCTTCAAAAGCGTCACAATTTTGCACGAGGTCCTATGACACATGGCTCAAAAAATCATAGAGAACCCGGTTCAATTGGTATGGGAACAACACCTGGTCGTGTTTTACCTGGTAAAAAAATGGCAGGACAATTAGGGAATAAATTAACAACTATCAAAAAATTGAAAGTCATTCAAACAAATCGTGAAGAGAATATTCTTGTTGTAAAAGGATCTGTTCCAGGTAAGCCAGGAAATTTATTAAGTATTGTGCCTTTCGAATAAGTTAATTGAAATAATTAAAAATTGAAAATACAAAATTTTAAGGTATGAGTGTTCAAAAAGTAATAACATATAATCCTGTGAACTTAGCAGGAGAGAGATTAGATTCAACATGTGAATTAAAAATAAAAGTTTTAGAAAATTCCGGAAATTATTTAATTCATAAGGATATTTTAAGACATCATATTTCGACAAAGCAAGGGACTTCTTCTACAAAAACAAGAAGTGAAGTTCGGGGTGGTGGCCGAAAACCTTGGAAACAAAAAGGAACTGGTCGAGCACGAGCTGGTTCGAATAGATCACCTTTATGGAAAGGTGGTGGTGTTACTTTTGGACCTAAACCTAAAACAATCGAATATAAACTTAATAAGAAAGAACGTCGTCTAGCTTTACAAACCTTACTTTACAATAAAAAAGATAATGTTTTGTTAATTGAAAATTTAGAAAATAGTTTAGAGATTCCGAAAACAGCAAATTTTATTAAAATTTGTGAAAAATGTGGAATTAACTTAAATCAAAAAACATTATTAATTGTTTCGGTTAAAACAGAGTCGTTAAAATTATCAGTTCAAAATATTCAAAATCTTGAATTAATTTGTGCTTCACAATTAAATACTTTAAGTTTAATTAAAGCCAAACAAATTATATTAACACCATTAGCTTTAAATGATATAAAGGAGACATTCTGTGAATAAAGTATCAACATATCATCTTAGTAATCAACAGCTAGTAAAATATCCGATTATTACAGATAAAGCTACTAGAATATTAGAAAATAATCAGTATACATTTCTTGTCGATCGTTCATCAGATAAAACAGCAATTAAAGCGGCCATTGAAGACTTATTTAAAGTCAAAGTTACAAAAGTAAATACTTGTCATCTTCCAAGAAAACAAAAACGAATAGGTAAATATATAGGTTGGAAACCTCAATATAAAAAAGCAATTGTAACTTTATCTGAAGGTGATGTAATCAATTTATTTACTGAAAATTAATTAATAATTTAAGAAAGCAAAGAAGTACATTTATGAGTATTCGTCTTTATAAATCATATACTCCTGGAACAAGAAACAGAGCATTATCTGATTTTAGTGAAATAACAAAAAGTAAACCGGAAAAAAGTTTAATTCGGAAAAATCATAGAAATAAAGGTAGAAATAATCGAGGGGTTATTACAATTAGACATCGTGGAGGCGGTCATAAACGACTTTATCGATTAATTGATTTTAAAAGAAACAAAATTAATATTGAAGGACGAGTTGTTTCAATTGAATATGATCCGAATCGTAATGCAAGAATTGCATTAATTCACTATTCTGATGGAGAAAAACGTTATATATTGCAACCTAAAAATTTAAATGTAGGAGATTCAATCTATTCCGGCTCAAATATTTCTTTTAATATTGGCTATTGTATGCCATTAGGAGAAATTCCATTAGGAACATCAATTCATAATATTGAGTTAATTCCAAATAAAGGTGGTCAAATAGTCCGAGCTGGTGGAACGTCTGCAAAAATATTAGCTAAAGAAGGAAATTATGTAACATTACGATTACCATCTAAAGAAATACGTCTTTTAAGAAAAGAATGTTTTGCAACAATTGGTGAAATTAGTAATAACGATGCTTTTTTAGTTCAAAGTGGTAAAGCTGGACGAACAAGATGGCTAGGAGTACGCCCTACTGTTCGTGGTTCTGTTATGAACCCATGTGATCATCCTCACGGTGGTGGTGAAGGACGAGCTCCTATTGGACGAACAAGACCTTTAACACCTTGGGGTAAACCTGCATTAGGTATTCGAACACGTAAAAATAAAAAATTAAGTGAAGCTTATATTCTTCGCCGTCGATCATAATTAAATACATTAAGTAAAAATTAATTAAAAGGTTTTAAAATGTCACGCTCATTAAAAAAGAGTCCTTTTGTGGCTTATCACTTATTGAAAAAAATCAATCAAGCCAATTTAGCTGGTAAAAAAGATGCAACAATTGTTACATGGTCTCGAGCATCTACAATATTACCTAGTATGATTGGTTTCACAATATCAGTTTACAATGGTAAACAACATGTTCCTATCTTTATTTCTGATCAATTAGTGGGCCATAAATTGGGAGAATTTGTAGCAACACGTAATTTTAAATCACATATAAAAGCTGATAAAAAAGCTAGACGTTAATAAAAATTATTTCTAAACACTTAAAGCGTTCCGTACTTCTAGGATTGCTAATTAGACAACAATAAATAATATTATGTCTGAAAAAGAAATATCTAAGTTAAATATAGAAGAAAAAGACTTAAGTTTACAATTAGATAGATCTACTCAAACAAAAACAAAAATTTGTTATTATTTAGATTTATCTAAAAGTGAACAAGAAAAGCATCAACTTTCAAAAAGTGAACGATTATTTTTGCGTAAAAAACGCTACAATCTTAGTACAGAATCTGAACGGTGTGTTTTAGATAAAACTAAAATCTGTAAAAAAAATTGCCGAGATTTTGAAGGTCAAGAAGAAAAAAAAATTAATTGTAAAGAACGGTGTGTTTTAGATAAAACCAAAATTTGTAGAAAAGAATGCCGTGATTTCGAAGATCAAAAAGATAATAAAGTTAATTGTCGAAATCGATGCAAAATTGATGAAAAAAAAACGTGTATTCGATTTGAAGATAGAAATGATTTTTCCTCTACGCTAAGTATACAAATTAAAAAACGTCCTTGGGAAAACCATCAAAAATGTATAGCACAAACATATCAATGTTATTGTAATGAATTAAATAAATTGATAGATGAAGAAAAAGATACAATAAAATCTAATAGAACTGGTTTAAGTGATGGAAAACCTTTACCATATCAAGATGGAATTAAAATAAAATTAAAAGATAAAGGTGAATTTAAAGGGCAACTTTTAAAAACTTTTAAATTAACTAAAGGTGAATTAAACGGCCAATTTTTAAAAACATTTCAAATTAAATATGAAAGTCCTTTATCCTTAACAGCTCGTAACATTTTAACAAGTTTTACAAATAAGTATATTTATTATGCAATTGATGATATTCTATATTTATTAGAGTCAAATATAAAAGAAAGGGATAATTTATTAGCTATATTATATTCTTCCATTTTATCATTGCATAATGATTTTTCTATTAATTTCTTTGATATCTGGATTGATTCTGTTTATTTTAATGATACTGTTCCCCAGAATAGATTTTTAACAAATAAAGAAAATTATTTAAATCAAAGTAGCAAGACTACTATTACAGTAAAATTACATTATTTCACAAGAACACCAATTAAGAAACCAGAACCAATTTGGTAATTTAATTTTTCTATTGAAAAATTAAATTGAAATTATAAACCTAAATAGTAAAACATAATTTGAGACTTGGTTTTACTTATTTGGAAAATTCTATTCAAAATAAAACAATAAATTATGTCGAACATTCAATCAGTTAAAGCTAGAGCAAAATATATTCGTATGTCTCCACATAAAATTCGACGAGTTATTGATCAATTACGTGGTCGTTCATATCAAGAAGCCTTAATGATTCTCGAATTTTTACCTTATGATGCAAGTGGGCCTATTTGGCAAGTTATACATTCGGCGGCAGCAAATGCTAAACATAATTATGGTTTAGATAAAAAAAGATTAATTGTTGATCAAATCTTTGCAGATGAAGGTCCAAAAATTAAACGTATTAGACCAAGAGCACAAGGAAGAGCTTATAAAATTTTGAAGCCTACTTGTCATATTACAGTAGTATTAAAAGAAATAAATTAAAAATTAAATTTAATAAGGATTAGATTAATTCTATGGGGCAAAAGACACATCCTTTAGGATTTCGGTTAGGAATTACTCAGGAACATAAGTCAAATTGGTATGCAAATTTTAATCAATATGCCAATATTTTAAAAGAAGACGATAAAATTCGCACTTATCTAAGCACAATATCTAAGGCAAATAGTATTTCGAATATTCGTATTAATCGTAATGGTTTAAATGATCAAATTCAGTTAAATATTGAAACAGGAAAACCTGGAGTTCTTATTGGAGAACTTGGGACAGGTTTAGAAAATTTATTAAAAAATATTAAAAAACTTTTACCAACGGATCGTCAATTAACAATAAATGTTTTTGAAATTGAACAAGTAGATTTAAATGCTGGATTACTTGGAGATTTAGTTGTTGATCAATTAGAAAAACGAGTAGCTTTTCGTAGAGCAATTAGAGAAGCATTACAAAGAGCACAGAAACAAAATGTTAATGGTATCAAAATTCAGGTTTCTGGTCGTCTAAATGGTGCTGAAATTGCACGAAGTGAATGGATCCGAGAAGGTCGAGTTCCTTTACAAACATTACGGGCAGATATTGATTATGCAACACGAGAAGCTAATACAATCTATGGTGTATTAGGAATTAAAGTTTGGTTATTTAAAAATGAAATTTTAACAAAATAAAATTTTTGTTTATCAAATTAGTGTAACTTTATAAAAATAATATTAATTATGTTAAGTCCAAAAAGAACAAAATATCGAAAATATCATAGAGGGCGTATGAAAGGAACAGCTACTAAAGGAAATGTGATTTGTTTTGGCCAATTTGCTTTACAAGCATTAGAACCTACATGGATTACATCCCGTCAAATTGAAGCAGCTCGTCGTACAATTACTCGATATACAAAACGGGGTGCTAAATTATGGATTAGAATTTTCCCAGATAAAACTGTTACAGCACGTGCGGCAGAATCTCGAATGGGATCAGGTAAAGGGGCTGTAGATTATTGGGTGGCTGTTGTTAAGCCAGGAACAATTTTATTTGAAATTGGTTCCGTTCCAGAAGAAATTGCAAAAGCTGCATTTAGTCTTGCTTCATATAAATTACCCTTAAAAACAAAGTTTATAATTAAAGATACGATTTAATAAATTATGAGTTTACCTAAATTTAATAATCTAATATCTCTTTCAAATAATCAAATCGCTGAAGAAATTCTAAAAACTGAAAACGAAATTTTTAGTTTACGTTTTAAAAAAGCTACTCGTCAGACGTTTAAGCCTCATGAAATAAAAAAAGCTAAACGTATTTTAGCTCAATTAAAAACTCTTTTAAGCACGCGAATAGAAGAAAGGGAGAATAACGAAGAAACTGTAATTAATCAATTAATTCCAAATTAAAAATCAAGGAGTTTTAAATGCCTGTCAAAGAGAAACTTGGTGTGGTAGTTAGTAATAAAATGCAAAAAACTATTGTAGTAAAAATTGAAAATCGATATCCTCATCCGATTTATTCAAAAACTATGCTAAAAACTAAAAAGTATTTAGCACATGATGAATTACAGGAATGTAATATTGGAGATAAGGTTTTAGTTCAAGAATGTCGTCCTTTAAGTAAACGAAAACGTTGGAAATTAGTTAAAATTCTTTCAAAATCATCGTTAATTAGTTAAAAATACTTTTATGATTTATCCTCAAACAATGTTAACAGTAGCAGATAATACTGGTGCTAAAAAAATTATGTGTATTAGGGTTCTAGGTGGTAATAAAAAGTATGCGGAAATTGGTGATACTATCATAGCAGTAGTAAAAGAAGCTATTCCAAATATGCCTGTTAAGCGTTCAGATGTAGTTCGAGCAGTTGTTGTTCGAACATGTAAAAGTATTCGACGTTCTGATGGAATGTATATTAGGTTTGATGATAACGCAGGTGTAATTGTAAATATGGATAATAATCCACGTGGAACTCGAGTTTTTGGACCTGTTGCACGTGAAATTCGTGATAAAAATTTATCAAAAATTGTATCGTTAGCGCCGGAGGTTTTATAAATGATTAAACAACAAAAAATACATGTACGAGTAGGAGATACCGTTAAAATTATTTCAGGATTTCATAAAAATGAAACTGGAGAAGTAATTAGTATAAATAAAAATACAGGTAAAATTATTGTAAAAGGTGTCAATTTTAAATTTAAACATATAAAACCTAGAACTGAAAATGAAGTTGGGGAAATAAAGCAATTTGAAGCTCCTATTCATCATTCAAATGTGAAATTATCTAATTAATAAAATAATATGCTAAATCAACATTCAATAGAAGAAATTTCTGAAATTTATAGCTTGCTTGATAATATTAAAGAAGAATATAAAAATGGTATTAAACCTATTATTCTAAAAAATAGTCCTAATTTATTTAAAAACCCACATACTGTTCCAAAATTAAAAAAAATTCAAATTAATCGTGGTTTAGGTTTAGCCGCTCAAAATACAAACTTATTAAAAAAAAGTATTGATGAATTTGAAAAAATAACAGGTCAAAAACCAGTAATTACAAGATCAAAAAAAGCGATTGCAGGTTTTAAGATTCGAGAAAATATGGAATTAGGTTTAACTGTAACTTTACGTGGTGAAAAAATGTATGCATTTTTAACTAAATTAATTTTCTTTACATTTGCTCAAATTCGAGATTTTCGTGGTTTTTCGTTACGAAGTTTTGATAAAGCAGGTAATTTTACTTTTGGGTTAAAAGAACAATTAATTTTTCCAGAAATTAACTATGATGATGTAGATCAAAACCAAGGGTTTACAATTACTCTTGTTTTAGATAATTGTTTACCAAAATATCGTTTAACAACTATGGATCGTATATTAAATGGATTAATTCTTTTTAGATTTTTACGTTTTCCATTAAATGATAGCGGTTATTATGATAAACATTCTTCATTTGTTGAAATTAATCGAGTGTGGGATCGTAAACGACATTTAAAAAGAAAACGTTGGTCTCAAGAATAAATTGAGAAAAAATTATAATTTAGAAGGAGAAAAAGGTGGTAACAGATAATATTGCAGATATGCTAACACGTATTCGAAATGCAAATATGGTAAAGCATCAAATTGTACAAATTCCTATGACAAAAATGTCATTAGCAATAACAATAATTTTAAAAGACGAAGGATTTATAGAAAACTTTGAAAATTATGAGGAAACTAATAGAAAGTATCTATTAATTTCATTAAAATATGTAGGAAAAGATAGAAAACCTGTTATTGGAAAATTAGAAAGAGTTAGTAAATCAGGGTTACGAGTTTATGCAAATTCAAAAAAATTACCTACTGTTTTAGATAATTTAGGAATTGCTATTATTTCGACATCAAGAGGAGTAATGACAAATTTAAAAGCTAAAGAGTTAGGTATTGGTGGTGAAGTTTTATGTTATATATGGTAAAATAAGGAGTTTCTAAAATGTCACGTATCGGAAAATTACCTATAGAAGTACCAAAAGATGTTGAAATTAATTGTGAAGGTTCAGAAGTTACAGTTAAAGGACAATTTGGTACATTACAAACAACAATCCCAGAAATTATTGAGATTACTCATAATGAAAATATTTTAAATGTTTTATTAAAAGATAATACAAAAAACTTTAAATCTCTTCATGGGTTGTATCGTACTTTAATTAATAATATGGTTATTGGGGTTTCTAAACAATTTGAATTAACACTAGTTTTAAAAGGTGTAGGGTATCGAGCGGCAGTGGATCAAAGAGAAATTACTTTAAATTTAGGTTATAGTCATCCAGTTAAAATCGAAATTCCAAAGCCTATCACTATAGAAGTTATTCAAAATACGACTATTAATTTAAAATCATGCGATAAAGAACTTTTAGGATTATTTGCTTCTAAAATACGGTCATGGAGACGTCCAGAACCTTATAAAGGAAAAGGTATTTTATATAAGAATGAACAAATTATACGTAAAGTAGGTAAATCAGGGAAATCAGGAAAATCGGGGAAATCAGGAAAAAAATAATTTTCTAAATAAATTAATATATAGAATGATTTTTAGAAAATTTTCAAGAGTTAAATTATCTTTTACTATTTAAACTTACAAGTTAGAATTATGAAATTCTCAAAACAAGCCTTATTAAAGTTAAAAAACAAAAATAAACGTTTAAAACCTAGTAAATATAAAATTCTTAAACGTGATTCTTTACGTGGGAAAATTAAAGGTACAAGTGAAAGACCACGTTTATCAGTTTATCGTTCAAACGAGAATATATATGCTCAAATTATTGATGATACAACAGCACGAACTTTAGTTTCTTGTTCTACTTTAGATCGTACAATAAAAGTCCAAATACCAAATGGTAGAACTTGTGATGCATCAAGAATTATGGGGGAAAAATTAGCAGAACTTAGTTTAAAAAAAAATATAACTAAAATTGTTTTTGACCGTGGTCCTTATTTGTATCATGGTAGAGTTAAAGCTTTAGCTGATGGAGCGAGAGCAGGTGGACTTCAATTTTAATACAACATTTAGAAAAAAGTAGGAAAATTAAAAAAGTTTTATGAGTAGTGATTTAAAACAACTAAATAAATTGAAAAAAAATTCACGACGTAATAATCAACTACAAGAACCAAAATTTGTAGAGCGATTAATTAAAATTAGTCGAGTTTCAAAAGTAACAAAAGGCGGCAAAAAATTAAGTTTTCGTGCTATTGTTGTTCTTGGTGATGAAAATGGAAAAGTTGGGGTTGGTGTAGCAAAAGCAGATGATGTTGTTAATGCTTTTAAAAAAGCAAAAACAGATGGGCGTAAAAATTTAATAACTCTTCCCCTTACTAAATCACTTAGTATTCCTCACGATACTATAGGTCAATTTGGTGCTTGTAGAATTATTATGAAACCTGCTATTGAAGGTTCAGGTGTTATCGCTGGTGGAGCTGTTCGAATTGTATTAGAAGTTGCTGGAGTTAAGAATGTAATTGCAAAACAATTAGGATCAAATAATTTGTTAAATAACGCTCGAGCTGCCATTTCTGGTTTAGAACAACTAACAACAAAGGCAGAAGTAGAAAAAAGACGAAATTCGTAATTTTAGATAAAGTCTAAGAAACCATATAATAATAATCATTTAGTTGAATTGAAAATAAATCAGTGAAAATTCTTAATAGTATAAGTCTTCGTATTATATTACAACGTTTACTCATTAGTTTAGGTGTCATTTTATTTATTCGAATTGGTAGTTTTTTACCTATTCCTGGAATTAATCATACCGATTTAGCACTTTATATTCAAAATAACCCATTTGCACGAAATATTGTTAGTACATTTTCCGGTAAAGATAGTTTTGTAATTGGTCTTTTTACTTTAAATATTTTTCCTTACATTAATGCTTCAATTTTTATTCAACTAATTATAGCATTTTCACCTGCTTTATCGAAATTACAAAAAGAAGGTGATTTGAATGCTCGTAGATCTTTAAATCGTTTAACAAGATTTGTAACATTAATTTGGGCAATTATTCAAAGTGTAGGATTAGGACTTTATTTAAGACCTATATTGTTTAATTGGAATACACAATTATTATTTGAAATAGTCGTCTGGCTAACTACAGGGGCTATGATTGTACTCTGGTTAAGTGAATTAGTTACAGATTACGGGTTAGGTAATGGAGCTTCTTTACTTATTTATACTAATATTGTTTCGAGTTTTCCAAATCTTTGTAAAACTCTAATAAATGAAAATCTACAAAATTTGACTATTCCGGCAATAGTAATTATTACTAGTTTAATTCTTCTTTCTTTATGTGGAATTGTTTTATTACAAGAAGGTGTACGTCGAATTCCAATAATCTCTTCAAAACAATTAAATCAACGAAGAATAGGATCATCAAATATAGTCAATAATTATATTCCTGTTAGATTAAATCAAGCAGGAGTAATGCCTATTATTTTAACTACAACCGTTTTAGTGTTACCAGGTTATATAAGTAATTTAGGTTTATTTCCTCAATTTAATATTCCGATTAGTAATATAAGTCTTCTTGGAAAAATTAGTTATTGGATATTTTATTTTGGTTTAATACTCTTATTTAGTTCTTTTTATTCAACAATAGTCTTAAATCCAAAAGATATAGCAGATCAATTGCAAAAAATGGCTGTAACAATTCCAGGAATTCGCCCTGGTGTTCAAACGACTTTTTATTTAAAAAAAGTAATGAACAGATTAACAGTTTTAGGTGCAGTTATTTTAGCATTACTTGCCACTCTTCCTAATGTAATTGAAGTTATATTACAAATTTCAAGTTTGAATGGATTAAGTACAACTTCATTATTAATTATGGCAGGGGTTCTAGTTGATATTTCAAAAGAAGTCGACGATATTATTTATTCAAATATCTATAAAAAAAAATATATTTAGATTCTAATTAAAATTTATAATGAAAGTTAGACCATCAGTTAAAAAAATGTGTGATAAATGTCGTGTAATTAAACGACATGGGAAAATTATGGTAATTTGTTCAAATCCAAAACATAAACAACGTCAGGGATAATATTTAAAAGGAGTTAAGATAATGGTTAGATTAGTTGGTGTTGATTTACCAAAAAATAAACGAATAGCATACGCTCTTACATATATTCATGGAATTGGTCTTACTTCGGCTAAAAAAATTATCGAAGTAGCAAATATTAATCCTGAAAAAAGAACGAATGATATAACAACAGAAGAAACCGTTGCTTTACGTGAAGCAATCGAAGATCCAACGTTGGAGTTAAAATTAGAAGGCGATCTTAGAAGATTTAATGGCTTAAATATAAAACGATTAAATGAAATTAATTGTTTTCGTGGAAAACGTCATCGTAATAGTCTTCCTGTTCGGGGTCAACGTACAAGAACAAATGCAAGAGCAAGACGTGGCTCGAAAAAAACAGTTACAAATAAAAAGAAATAAAAGTATTTGAATTAATCATTAAAATTTTATTTTTCCATGGCTCAAACAAATAAAAAAGACAAAAGTAACTTTGTTAAAGGTGTTGTACATATTCAATCTACTTTTAATAATACGATAGTAACAATAACAAATTTAGTAGGTGATACAGTTTCATGGGCTTCTGCTGGAAGCTCGGGATTTAAAGGTGCAAGAAAAAGTACCCCATTTGCAGCTCAAACAGCGGCAGAAAAAGCTGCTCTTGAAGCAGTTAGTACAGGGATGAAAAGTGTTCAGATTTTAGTTAAAGGTCAAGGTTCGGGTCGTGAAACTGCTATTCGGGCTATTGAGGCTGCTGGATTTGAAATAAGTTCAATTGAAGATATTACATCGGTTCCTCACAATGGTTGTCGACCACCTAAAAAACGTCGTGTTTAATTTTTAAATTTCTAATTAATTTTTAAGATGACCAATTTCTATTTTAAGCCGTTAAAATCAGAAAAACTTCAGTCAGGTGTTTGTTACGGACAATTCTTAATTAATGACTTACAGCCTGGGCAAGGAATAACTATTGGAAATCATTTAAGAAGAGTATTATTAGGTGATTTAGAAGGGACTGCTATATCCGCTGTTCGTATTGTTGGCATTCGACATGAATTCGCTACTATTCCTGGAGTTCGTGAAGATATTCTAGAAATATTATTGAATCTTAAAGGTATAGTAATAAAAAGTACTACAAGGGATATAAAATTTGGTCGTTTAAAAGTTCAAGGTCCATTAGTTGTTACAGCTGATTTAATTAGTTTACCAACAGGATTAGAAATTATTAATAAAAATCATTACATTGCTACTATTTCGAGTTCAATAAATTTAGAAATAGAATTCAAAATTGAACATGGAACAGGCTATAAATTAGCTTCACAAATGTTTCTAGATGAAGATAAAAGTTTTCTTCAAATTGATAGTATATTTATGCCTGTTCAGAAAGTTAATTTTAAAATTGAAAATGTTTACGATAATGACAATTCTATTACAGAAAGGTTATTTATTGAAATTTGGACTAACGGAAGTATTAAACCTATTGATGCTTTAAAAAAAGCTTGTCAAATAATAATTAATTTATTTACTTCTTTGATTGAAACAAAAAATAGTCAAGAAATACTAGAACCAAAAACAAATAATACTTCGTTAACTATAGAACCCTATACCAACATTGCGATCGAAGAATTACAATTATCAGTTCGTGCTTATAACTGTTTAAAAAAAGCCAAAATCAATACTGTGGGGGATTTATTACAATATTCTCCAGAACAATTACAAGAACTTAAAAATTTTGGTCGAAAATCTGCTGACGAAGTTTTTTCGACCTTAAAAAATAAATTAAATATTATTCTGAAAAAAGATATTCAGAATAATTAATTATAGATTTCTATTAAGTATTAATTAAAAAAAAATTTATGAATTCCCTAAACAAAACATTTTTACCAAGTTCGAAATATGAAACTCGAAATTGGTTTATTATTGATTGCAAAAATCAAAAATTGGGACGTTTGGCAACATTAATTGTTGCATTATTAAAAGGAAAAATTAAACCGCATTATTATCCGTCTACTGATATCGGTGATTATATAATATTACTAAATGCTGACTCAATTATTGTAAATAAAAATAGTAAGCATTATATTGTTAATAATCCAGGTCGTGTAGGTAGCGCTTTAACTATTAAAAATGCTGTAGATTCACTTCCAAAATTTACTATTGAACGAGCTATTAAAGGAATGTTATCAACAACAGAAACAAAACGTTTAATGAGAAGATTAAATATTTATAGTGGTGAGATACATCCACATGAGGCTCAAAATCCAATTAAATTAGACTTAAATAATCTATCATTTGATAGTAAAAAAGTTATCTAAATTTTCCTCTGACTCTTTCACTTTTAAAATAAATAAAAAAGATAAAGTAACTATTAATTTAATTAAAAATTCTATGAATTCTGATACAAAATTAGTTTTTCAGAAAAATAATCTTGGATTAGGGAAACGTAAAGAAGCTATTGCTCGCGTTTTTTTAGTACCGGGAGGAGGTAATATTATTATCAATAAAGTACCAGGAGAAAAATATTTACAATACAATGCTAATTATTTAAATATGGTAAAAGCTCCTTTAGAAAAATTGCAATTAGAAAATCAATTTGATATTATTGCTTTGGTTAAAGGTGGAGGTCTTACAGGGCAAGCAGAAGCAATCAGATTAGGAGTTGCTAGATTATTATGTAAACTAGAATCTACAAATCGTCAAATTTTAAAACCTTATGGATTATTAACACGAGATTCTCGTATTAAAGAACGGAAAAAATATGGTTTAAGAAAAGCTCGAAAAGCACCTCAATACTCTAAACGTTAAATTTATAAGAACAAAACAAATATGCCAAAAGCTGATATACATCCTCAATGGTTTCCTCAAACACCCATTCTTTGTGATGGAAAACCCCTTTGTTTTATTGGTTCAACAAGACGAGAATTACAAATGGATATATGGTTAGGAAATCATCCTTTTTATAACGATAATACAGTTATGATTGATAGTGAAGGAAGGGTAGAAAAATTTATGAAAAAATATCAATTAGATTATACAGATTAATAAAAACTTAGATCTTAAATTAAAAGTTCAATTATATGCCAACTATACAACAATTAGTTCGATCAAGACGTATTCAAATTAAAAAGAAAACCAAATGTCCTGCTTTAGTTAAATGTCCACAAAGACGGGGTGTTTGTACTCGTGTTTATACAACAACTCCAAAAAAACCAAATTCAGCAATTCGAAAAGTAGCTAGGGTTCGGTTAAGCTCAGGTTTTGAGGTTACAGCATATATACCAGGAATTGGTCATAATTTACAAGAACATTCTGTAGTTTTAATTCGGGGGGGAAGGGTTAAAGATTTACCTGGTGTTCGATATCATATAATTCGTGGAGCATTAGATACTGGCGGAGTAAAATCTCGGACTCAAGGTCGATCAAAATATGGTGTTAAAAAACCTAAAGTTAAATAAATATATCTATAGTTTTATAAATATTGAATAAATAATTATGTCTCGTCGAAATATATCGAAAAAACGATTTCCACAACCTGATCCTCTTTATAATAGTTATCTAGTAAGTTTACTTATTGCTCGAATTTTAAAATCAGGAAAAAAAAATTTAGCTAAAAATATCGTATATCAAGCTTTTGAAATTATTAAAAAAAAAACTGATCAAGATCCACTTTCAGTTTTCGAAAAAGCTATTCAAAATTCTAGTCCTCTTGTTGAAGTTAAAGCACGCCGTGTTGGTGGTTCAACATATCAAGTACCTATTGAGGTTAGTGGATTTAGAGCAACTAATTTATCATTACGTTGGATTATTCGTTATTCAAATCAACGTGTGGGAAGATCTATGGCTATTAAATTAGCTAATGAAATTATTGACACATCTAATGAAATTGGTAATACTATAAAGAAAAAAGAAGAAACACATAAAATGGCAGAAGCTAACAAAGCATTTGCACATTTTAGATATTAAACTTATATTTAATATCTCGCTAAAAGCCTAAAAACATTTTATATTTATCTAATTAAAACTTAAATTATGGCACGTGAAAAATTTGAACGTACAAAACCGCATGTTAACATTGGAACAATTGGTCACGTAGATCATGGTAAAACAACATTAACTGCTGCAATTACTGCAACAATGGCTCTAGAAGGAAACGGTGTAGCTAAAGCTTATTCTGATATTGATGGTGCACCTGAAGAACGCGCTCGTGGTATTACAATTAATACAGCTCACGTAGAATATGAGACAGATGCTCGTCATTATGCTCATGTAGATTGTCCAGGTCACGCTGATTACGTAAAAAATATGATTACTGGTGCTGCTCAAATGGATGGTGCTATCTTAGTAGTATCTGCTGCTGATGGTCCTATGCCTCAAACACGCGAACATATTTTATTAGCAAAACAAGTAGGTGTGCCTGATATCGTTGTTTTCTTAAACAAAGAAGATCAAGTTGATGACGCAGAATTATTAGAATTAGTTGAATTAGAAGTTCGTGAACTTCTTTCTGCATATGATTTCCCAGGTGATGATATTCCAATTTGTCCTGGTTCAGCTTTACAAGCTATTGAAGCAATTTCAGCTAATCCAGAAGTTCGTCGGGGCGATAATCCATGGGTTGATAAAATTTATGCATTAATGGACGCAGTTGATTCGTATATTCCGACACCTGTACGTGATACAGAAAAAACATTCTTAATGGCAATTGAAGATGTTTTCTCTATTACAGGACGTGGTACTGTATCTACAGGACGTATAGAACGTGGTATTATTAAAGTAGGTGACAGTGTTGAAATTGTTGGTATTACTGACACAAAAACAACTACAATTACTGGTATTGAAATGTTCCAAAAAACATTAGACGAAGGTTTTGCTGGTGATAACGTAGGTATTTTATTACGTGGTACTACACGTGACGATATCCAACGTGGTATGGTATTATCAAAACCAGGAACAATTACGCCACATACAAACTTTGAATCTGAAGTATATGTTTTAACAAAAGATGAAGGTGGACGCCATACACCATTCTTTACAGGTTATCGCCCGCAATTTTATGTGCGAACAACTGATGTTACGGGAGCTATTACTAAATTTACATCTGACGATGGTACAACTGTTGAAATGGTAATGCCTGGGGATCGTATTAAAATGACTGCAGAATTAATTTATCCTGTAGCAATTGAAGAAGGAATGAGATTCGCTATTCGAGAAGGTGGTCGTACGATTGGAGCAGGTGTTGTTTCTAAAATTGTTAAATAATTAACTCTCTTATTTATGATAAATTCAAAAATCCGGGTCAGATTAGAATCATTTAATCATGAATTATTAAATTCATCTTGTACTAAAATGATGAATCTTTTACAAAATATTGAATTAAATTCTGTAGGAATTGTTAAATTACCTACTAAAAAACGAATTTATTGTGTTTTACGTTCACCCCATGTAGACAAAGACTCAAGAGAACATTTTGAAGTTAGAACTCATAAAAGAATCTTAGAGATTTATTATAATTCTGATAACAATGATAATCTATTTGATTTATTATCGAATGCAGATTTACCTTCTGGTGTCTTTTATAAATTAGCAGTATCAAATCCTAGTTAAAAAAATTAAAAATGTTAGATTAAATTAATCTAACATTTTTAATTTTTTAACTAGGATTTAAAATATTATAATGCTATAATAATAGTCTATAGTGAAAGGCGGTATGGCCAAGTGGTAAGGCAGTGGATTGCAAATCCTCGATCCCCAGTTCGAATCTGGGTGTCGCCTAGATTTTTATTTTAAAAATTAGTTAATTTTTAACAGTAAGTTGTATAATGTTATCTAAAATCATATAAGGTAAAAAAATTAGTTACTTTTTTTACCTTATGTTATATATATTTCATCAAAATCATTTTTTAAATAAAAAGGAAATTTAAATTATGTTTGAACGTTTTACTGAAGGGGCAATTAAAGTTATAAT
>Ga0209174_10000633_pt1 | contig 25962 bp, 25 predicted proteins | sample JI91814BDNA_FD_187505 | JGI IMG/M metagenome (GOLD analysis project Ga0209174, IMG submission 187505) | Wastewater effluent complex algal communities from Wisconsin, to seasonally profile nutrient transformation and Carbon sequestration -... | ecosystem: Engineered > WWTP > Effluent > Algae...
GATCAAGCAGAAAAATCTTTGCTTGATGCTTATATGGACTTTCTCTTAGGAAGTCTTGCATTTCCCAAGCAGGACCACAAGCAATAGAAAGAATTTTAAAATCCTCTTTACCGGAAGTAGAAAGTCTTTGCGACATATACTTGTTAATCAGTCGTCTTCTATTACGAACAGCATCAGCGGCCTTTGTATCACAGGGATGTTTATGAAAAATTTTTCCGAAAGAAGACTTACCAATGTATTCATTTCGATATAACATTTCCATCATAGCGGAATCTCCCGCGTAGCCTCTCGGTTTTAAATTAGTGCGTTTGATGAAGTCTGATTCTAAAATGTAATTCCAAATTGATTTTCGTAGATAAAAACCATACTTTTCATTTTCTAATTTAGTATATTTCTTACTCATTGCAGTAAGCTCACTGACTTTATCAGTCAAGAATTGATAAAATTCTGAACCTATTCCTTTTGTTACTGAACGAAATAAGGCTTCTTCTAATTTAGCAGGTTCTTTTCCGAACTTTCTATCTAATTCATCTAACGCAATTTTATAAAGAGACAGCCCATATACGAAATTAGAACAATAATGTAAGAACTCAGAAGAGATTCCATCTTGAATTGAAAAATGCATTCTGATTTTTTTAATTTCATCTTCTTGCAAGAATAATGACTGTTTGTCCATAAGAGTATCCATATCAACAAACTCCTTTTCTAGATACACTCCTAGAAATATTTCTTCTTGCATTGTTTCTAAATGAACAACTTTTCCATTGCCTAGTTCTCTCTGGTGACCATATGCAAAGATTATACAGTTTTTAATTGGATGAGTTTTTTTTATTAACTTTGCCTTTTCAGTAGAAATGCAAACACCAAGTCCAAATCTAGAATAGTCATAAATTCTTCCTTTGATTTCCATTTCATTAAAGACCAAAAGAATATATGTATTATCTTCATCATGAAGACGAATGCGTTTATTATTTCTGCGCTCTTTTGATTTCACAATTACTTTTAAACCTTTCTGAGTAAGACTAATGTAATATCATCATCCTGTATATCTGCTTTCGATAATGCATCTTTAATTATATTTTCAACAATTTCTCTTCCGGAGAGGTGGCTATACTTGAGTAGACTCGCAATCAGTCTTTCTTGTCCATACATTTCAGTTCCATTGTATTTTATCTCGGTTATTCCATCTGTAAATAGTAAAACTAAATCTCCCTGTTCGATCGGTATACTATAATTTTGCATATAGGCTTCAATATCATCAAGCATACCAACCCAAGTGCCGTATGTTTGAAAAGTCTCGACTGTTTTTGTAGCATTTCGATAAACTAGAATATCCTGATGAGAACCCGCATAATATAGATTATCCGGAAATAAACAAATACCGGTAATTGTCATATACCGGTCTACTTTTAAAAGAGCAATATTCTCTTTAATAACTTTATTTAATTCGATAAGCAGCTTATTTGGTTTCTCCGCTGGATTATTGGATAACACAGTTCGAATGCAAGTTTGTGCCATCATCATGATAAGACCGGATTCAACTCCATGCCCGGAAACATCACCAATTAATACCCAGGGATTCTTATTTGTATGAATTATATCGTAATAATCTCCACCGACTTCCGTAGCAGGAAGCATGGTTGCAGAAATTTCATAGCCACCCACTTTATCATCAGGCGGAGTTAGAGCGGTCTGAATTCTCTTTGCGACTTCCATTTCACTCCAAAGAGCGTCTCTGGCTTCCTGGAGACTCTTTCTACTTTCAAATTCCTTTCGAACGAGAATATATTTTACGTAATTGATGCTAGTAGCAATAATCACTGTTGAACTTAAAAAATAGAAATTATTGATTAAGTTGTATAAATAATAATCCTTTCCCCAAATAGCATTTAATACTAAATACAGTAGCACAGTAGCTAATCCATTCAATGCAGAATGAATTGCTTTCCAAGGTAAAAGAAGATTAACCGCAATGATTACAAGATTTAGCCCGGCATAGTAAGATGAATTAAAACCACCCAGGTCTACAGTCATCAATACAATCGCAAGACTTGCAGCTAACGTAAACAAATAGCCATGAATAAAAGAATATTTAGATGCTTTTAATTTTGAAATTAAAAAATACTGAATAATAATAAAACCCGTAGCAGCAAGACGATAGGCGGCAAACCAAGGAAGCAAATATTTTTCATCTGACGGAATTATAAAAATATCAAGAACAAAGAAAATCGGAAATAAAGTAAATCCTAAAGCAGTTAATATTTTTAACCAGGAATGTAAAAGAGAATCTAAATAATCCGGAAAATGATCAATAGAATCTAAAGACTCTAAGGTGGTTGGGTTTGCGCTAGTTTGACTCATTCCAATTAAATTCCAATCACATCAATTAAATCAGGTATATTAAAAACTTTAAGTGCAGCAAAACTTAATTCTTGCCACCTTAATCCTTTCTTGTAATGTATTGTGACTTTACGATTTTCTTTTTTTGCTCGCTCCAATTGCTTTACGATAGGCGTTACAGTAGATGAGTTCATATATTCAAACGCTGTAAAATCCATAAGTATTGGCTTGGTTTGATTCTTTGTATATATAGCATCAAAAATGGGATTTAAAAATTTTATAGGCTCTCTATCTTTACTCTCACCGAGCCATCGAATGATGATTTGAGATTCGTTAAAAACAACTTCTAATTTTAGACGATTCTCTTCATATGTTTTAATTTCGCTCATTTAATTCCTCAAAAATTAATATTGATAAACTGCAGACACCGCTAATAAATTATTTTCATTCACATAAAAATCTAAGATTGATTGGCCTTCGTAGGCAATGCGCACTAGACCTAATCCACTCTCACCCTCAGCTAAAGTTTTATTTGATATCTCTTTTAGTTTTTCGACATAAGCTTCGAAAGGATTTTGGTATCCGCGAATCCATTGAATCTTAGCATCTAGTCTTCGTAAATGTTCTAGCTCCGAATCTTTAATTTGGTTTTTTACTTCGACCACAATTCGATCTCTTTTTTTTCTCAAAGACAATTGGAAAGTTGATTCAGGCGTTGGAAAGTATCCGTATTTAATTCCGTTTTCGACTAATTCTGTTACGACCATTTTTAGAGCATCGAAATCATCTCTATGAAAGGAAGGCTCGTTTAAAAACTTTTCTAATATATCAGAAATTTTGTCCAGTTCTGACCAATTGGGTTTTAAATCTATTATGACCGAATTCGATTCTCTATTAAGCATAATTCAATCGTCAGCCTAGTCTCTGAAAAAAGAGTGTCAAGAGGTTTTTAGAAATCACACTTCAAAAGAGGTTTCCTAATTCTCATTTCAAAAAAAGAATGCATTATGAAATATTATATCTTCATTTTGATTCTTATTTTCTTATCACTGGAGTCGTGTAACTCTGTAACGTCAGGAATTACCGAACAAGTTGTCCGCCCTCCCAAGTTACCTACTAATGTAACCTTTGCGGGAGAAAGAGTTCCTTTAGAAGACCAGGATGTATTAGAGCGTCTAGATAGGGAAATGATCGTAAATCAAAACTACCACTCCGCTACAATATTGATTTATAAAAATGTAAAACGATACAAAGAACCGATTGAGAAAATTCTAAAAGAAAATGGAATTCCAGAAGACTTTTTTTATCTTGCCGTCGCTGAAAGTGCATTAAATCCAAATGCTACCTCCTCGGCTAATGCTGCTGGTCTCTGGCAATTTATCCAAGGAACAGCGGAAGGCTACGGATTAGAAGTAAGTAATTACGCAGACGAAAGAAGGCATTTTATAAAATCTACCCGTGCAGCCTGCAAGTATTTACTCGATGCATATAAAGAGTTCGGCAACTGGACATTAGTCGCTGCTGCTTATAACAGGGGACAACGCGGGATGAAAGATGCAGTTACCTCACAGAAGATGAACAATTACTACAAGCTTTATTTGAACCAGGAAACAGCTAGATATGTATTTCGAATCATTGCGTTAAAGCTAATACTGAGTAACCCGCAAGAGTATAATTTCGATTTGTCGGAAGGTATGCAATATCCAGCTTATAAACTTAAAACGGTTACAGTCAGTGAGTCGATCACAAGTTTGCCTGAATTTGCCATTACAAATGGAACCACATATAAGGAGTTAATACTTCATAACCCCTGGATTCGAACGGGAAAGTATAACTTTGATGTTCCAACTGGAAAGACTTATGAGTTCTTAATTCCAGAAAAGTAATTTTTTAAATATTGATTTGGTAAATAGAGTGTTTGCCTTCAATTCCTTTTAAGTTATGGGATGACTTTGCCACTCTATTAAATCCATTTTTAAGAAGAAGAGAGCGAACTTCTTTATCAGAGAAAACTTCTTCCGAAAAAGAAATTTGCTCACTCTTCGAAATAGACTGAATTCTAGCTGCCTTATTAACCGTTGAACCAAAATAATCTAGCCTTTCATTCAAGTTTACTAAAATCGCAGAACCACGGTGCACTCCAATTTTTAAATAAACTTTTTCTGAAATATCTTTATTCAAATTATAGTCTTTCATTCTTTTCATTGCTGAAAATATTGCATCAAAAGAATTTACATTTTTTTGAAAAGAAGCCATCACAGCATCTCCAATTGTCTTTACGATAATACCTTCTTTGTTTTGAATTTCTGAAAGTAAAATTTCGAAGTGATCGCGCACAATATTGTATGCCTTTACATCGCCTAACGTTTCATACATTCTCGTCGAGGCAGTAATATCAGTAAAAAGCAAAGTAACCGAAGAGATTACAAGACGTTCCCGTCCACTCAATACCTCGGCTCCAAACAATTTAGAAAACAGGGGAAAATGTTGCAGAGTAATCCCACTTAGCCGTGGTTTCATTAAAGCAATAGGAATTTCTTCTAATAGTTTATTTTTATGCAAAAACATTCCGGCAATAGGCGCTTCCAAATTTCTTCCGATTATATGAACAGGTCCGGATTGGATTCGAAATTCTTTTTTATCGAAGTCTTTTTCCAATTGGTTAATTTCAATTTCTTGCATATTAGAAGCTTTTGTTTTCTCGACATAAAGGATTCCTTTAGCGAGAGTAATCGGACAAAAATAGCGATATTCCCCCTCTTCCAATTCAATTGTGCTCTCCATTGAATTTCCTTTAGGCAAGACAAATTCCAAAAGTGGATTTAGACTTGGAGGTGGAGCGCAAAATGGTGGTAATTCTAAATCTTCAATATCTTTTGAGAGGGAAAAAGTAACTTCTACTCTGTCTTTAAAATCAGGAGTATAATCTTTTTCACACATTTTACAGGTTGAAATTGACTTAGCTTCCCGCAGGGAATGAAAAGAGTCAGTCACCATATTGCAATGCGGACAATGCATTTGCCAATTTAAAGTAAATGCTTCAGAAGAAATTCCATAAAGAAAAACTGGAAGGATTGAATTAAGCGAATAATGCTCATTAACCAGAGAATATGGATTGATTTGAAATCTTTCTATAGGTTGTGATTTTAAAATCCATTCTTCAACATAGTCTAACACTTGCTGAGAAACAGATTCCTTGCCCCTAATTTTGACAAATCTTTCTTTTAATAAATTTTCATTCATTCATTTTTCTCCATTTCATCAGCAAGCCACATTTGTAATTCTCCAAACCATTCTCCATATACTCCATTCTGACTTACCTCTTCACTCGAAAAAGCAAGAATAGGAATTCCACAGTCTACTAAAATGTATCCATCATTTTCCTCACTCAAGGTAACTCCTCTTATCCTCCAATCGAGTTCATTCACTTCCTCAATTTTAAAATATGGGATAGATTCAATATTCTTCGCATAATGCCCGCTCGCCGTTTCCATTAATTTTATATAAACTAAAAATTGTCTGCCGGGGTATAATACCTTGCTTGCCTCTTCATAAGTTCCAAATGGTTCAAATATAGAAGTATCACAAAAATTAGCAGTAAATTTAATGTCTTTATGTTTGACTATAATCTTGGCTCCATGAGCATAGACTGTAAGTAATTTTTTAAATTCGATTATTTCAACTGTAATCAAAGTCGGAGTTAATTCTTCAGCCATTGATTCATTGCCCCGGCATGAATGTTTCAAGAGTTGTTTTCGTTTTCACTTCCAATGCATTTGGAATATCTTTCACTTCCCCTTTTTCAATTAGATAGGGATTTCGCCTACCAGAAATATTATAGTAAGGATAAATATGATTTTCCGAATTTAGCGCCAAATCTTCTTTATCCTCTATAAGCCAGCGAATTTTTTTTCTCTCTATCCATTTTTCTAAATCGTATTCCTGTGGCTCTGCTCTTTCTCCAACAAACGTTGCCGAGGAAACCGTTTGATCGCGCGCTACATATTCTTCTCTAGCCCAACCGGTAGCAAATTCGTTTTGAGAAATATAATTCTTTGTGAAATAAGTAATTGGATAGCCTATATATTTTCCTGCAATTGAAATTGAGTGAATAACAGCGATTACACCGTCTTTTTCTAGTAACCTGGGTTTTACAAAAGGAATTTCAGCACCCATATAAATTTTTGTTCGAACAAAACTAAAGGCGGAAATTTTTTCAGGAACTGGTTGGTTATTCAAATTGAGTGCTCCATCCATTACAAACAAATGCTCACATTTAGAATCATCTGTCACTGTCTTTCCATCATCGTATTCCATTACCCAAAAACTTGCACATAGAGTAAAAACTCCATGCTTAATTCTTGCCCAAATTTTACGGGAGCAATAAGGGCAAATGGCAACTAGGACATCGGGACTGGGAGCAGCAATTAAATTACTAAACTCCATTGTTTGCAAGTGAAAATAAGGAATCCGTTCCTTAACCGGTATTTCTTGAATTTCTTTTCCTAATTGTAAAACCTTCTTCATTGCCTCTTCGTAATCTTCGATAGAGGTCAATTTAGTCTGGTCCTTTTTTAAATTAGTATAGCGGTAAATGTTTTTAGGCAAAGTTTATTTTACTGACAATTCGTTCCAACGGCTAATCCATATTTGCTCTGGATAAGACAATGAACTATATTTACTCCGCTGGCATCAAATGCTTGCTCAAAGAAAATTACTTCAAGAATTTCTGCATCCAAATAATTAAAATTATTAAGTCCTGTTCCTAAAAACATTGTGTTGGCGGTAGAAAAGCTAGTTGGAGTAGCCAGAGTGGCTGTTCCGTCGGCAACACCATTATTATAATATGTAACCGCTCCTGCTGCATCTATTGTGAATATAATAACGCTATAGTTTGTTGTGGATACTGTAGTAGTAGCCGCTCCACCACAATTAATTGCCTGCGGAGAAAGAGAAGAGCAAATGCTCGGGTTGGTAACGTTAGCTCTCCAGTTTCTAGCATTGATCGGAGAACCAATAAAGCCTACACTAAAATAAACTTCTTCCGATTGAGAAGAATATTTTTTTAGAACCATTACCCCTGTTCCTGCTTTCGATCCTGTGTATCCAGTCATTGTTTTTGTATTCATAAAATGCTTTTGAGTAAAATTGAATCGAACAGACGGTTTACCGTTTAACGCATTTGTAATCAAAGTTGGGCTAGATAAACTAATAGAACTTGCATAAAGATGATTTCCATTTCCGCTATAATCATTCCATACATTTACTTCCATTCCGTTTTGTGTTCCAATTGAATCTGCCGAATACCAGAATCGTAAGTTCTGCCCTGCGAGAGGACTCTGAGAAACAATATACTGATCTGAGCGTGTATTGGCAACAACTGAATCAACACAAGCAGCTGCCCTAAGTATATGCGTCTTAGCCCCGACCAGAGGAATTGGAGTGCTGTAAATTGTCCCTTTGCTACACGTTGGCTCTGATCCATCTGTAGTATATCGTATAACGCTTGAAGCCGGTCCGGATACAATATTGACAAACTGGTCAAATTTATAACTTCCCCCTGCAGGTAAAAATGTAATCGTATTTCGAGAAGTTCGAATTAATCTTTCTAATACAAGAGAAGAAATCGGATTACAGCTAGAATCCAAAGCATTGCAAGGACTTGAAATTTTACAATCCTGTAAATTAATTAGGAGAATAAAGATAAATACTTTAAATAATAATTTCACCGGTTACTCCTTATTTGGCGTCATTAAAAAAATGCTTAATAAAATTAAACTTCACTAAAACTAGCTATCTCAAGCGCGATTAACGTCTCGCTCAAATTAATAGGTGGATCAAAATGCAACCAGATAAAAGTATAATGTCTGCCCTTATGCGTTTGGTTTTCTATCGAAGTTGTTTTTCCGTGAAATTCATATTTTTCATTTTCACCACGTTTCTTAATGTAGCCTTTTATTTCTTCTGTGGATTTTGCTACATGCATACCCTTGTGAACAATACAAACTTCCAATTCACTTGCATATCCTAGAATTCCGAGCATATGCTTTCCCATATATTCGAAACTAACGAAATAATCTTTGTAACGATTTGCTTTAAATAAAAATCTTCCTTTATCTATCATGTGGCTTCCCTTTTCATTAGCATGGCATCTTTTCCATCGGGGTAGTATCTTTTACGGACTGCATAATTTATAAAGCCTTTTTTTTTATAGAGTTCTATTGCAGGGAAATTTTCACAGTTCACCTCCAAAATAATCTCTCGTTTTCCCGCCAATTCTTCCAAAGTATCAATTAATTTTTCGCCGATTCCCTGGCGTCGGCAATTTGCAATCACCCCTAATCTTAAAATTTCCAATTCAAAAGATGTCTCGGAGTAAAGTAAATAACCCATAGGTTCACCCAATTTGTCAGAGAAATATACTAAGGAGTTATGCATTTCATGGTGAGAAGTGATCTGTGCTAAATTCCAATTTTCGTTTGGAAAGCAAAGTTTTTCAAGGTTTACTAAGGCGATTAAGTCCTCGGTTGAAGTTTTTTTTACCAAAAATTACGTCCTACCTACCTTTTTTGTCGAAAGGGCGTAATTGGAAATAAAATAATTGAATTGTCAGAAAGACGAAACGATTTTTAGGATAAGAAAAATATAAAGACATCGGTGTTAATCGGTGTGCATCGGTGGTAAAAAAAGGGAGTCTTCTATGAAATTTATTTTATTGTTATTAGTTTTTACTTTTTCTTCTTGCGAGAAGTTACAAGAGATGGGGCAAGAAAATTTTAAGAAAAATGTTACACCCAAAACACCGTCAGAGGCAGAGTTAGAAAAATGGAAACAAAAACTAGCACTCGAAGAAGCAGAAATAAAAGAGCTAGAAGAAAAGATTCGCAAAATGGTTCGAAAGACAAAAGAGGCAGGCGTTCTTTCCTGGAAAATTGCGCAGGGTTATATGCGAGTTGGAAATTATGAACTCAGCAGTCGTTATTATACGCAAGCAATTCAGCAAAATATGGAAAACAAAGTAGATGTTGTTGGCTCTGAAGTTCATTTCTTTGAAGGGGCGATTCCTTTTTTTGAAAAAGCTCTTCTTTACCGCGAGCTTACTGACGATTTGCTTTTCGAAGCAGGACTTGCCTATGCAAATGCTTCCCGCGATAGAGGTTGGGATAAAGAGCGTCATGATATCGCCGTTACTATTTTTAAAGGACTCATTCGAAAAGATCCGGCTGATCTCCGTTATCCGTATGAACTTGCCTTAATATATTTTGATTCTTCGGTGACTGATGGACTCATCGATGGAGTCGATCCTGCTGGTTACAACGATGCAGAGAAAGCAATGAAGATTATGAATGCAATCATTCAAAAAGAGCCAAATAATATTCCTGCGAGATTTGCCCGCGCGAATTTTCTTTACCGGGGAGGCTCTCCCGAGCAAGCAACAGAAGAGTATTTAACAATCAAATCAAAACTAGAGGCAATGAAAAAAGCCGGAGCAATCAAGGAAAACTTAGAAAAAAATACATCCTATATAAACGTTGTGCGCAATCTAAAAAAATTAGGCGCTTTAAAATAAACCAATGCAGGAGTTGATTCCTTATTATTTTTCTTTTTCGAGTTTTTCATCAATTGCGCATAGGTATAAATTACTTTCACAGGTTTCAAATCTTATCGAACTAGAGAAAAAAATATCTCCCATTCTAAGATCAGATGAAATTGTAAAAATTCAAACTGCAGCAGAGAAGCTAAAACTCGAAACCGAGAAAAGTGGAGTCAAAGTAATAGATTTTTTTCATCCTCTTTACCCGAATCTTTTAAAGGAAATAGATAAACCTCCGATTTTACTTTTTTGTAAGGGTAATATTGATTTGCTTCAAAATGAATTAGTCTCCGTAGTAGGGACTAGAAAACCAACACCAATTGCAAATCTAGCTACAAGTCTTTTGCCAGAGATGCTATCTAAATCTTCTAATTTAGGAATTGTCTCCGGAGTAGCAACTGGAATAGACAGAACAGCAATGTTAGCCGCATTAGAAACAAATATTCCAACGATAGGCGTAATGGGAACTGGAATGGAAAAAGAATATCCATATCAAAACAAAGACCTTTACGCTAAACTAAAAAATTCTCCTAATGGGCTACTTATTACAGAAATGAGAATTGGTGAGGCTATTGGCAAATGGTCATTCCCGAGGCGAAATAGAATTATCTCCGGCATGGCAAAACTTTTAATTCTAATGGAAGCTCCCTTAAAAAGCGGGGCAATGTCTTCAGTCGCACACGCACTTGAACAGGGGAGAGAAGTCATGGTATTTGATGACCCCGAACTTCTTTACAACGAAGGAGGACGCAAACTTCTTGAAGATGGCGCTTCTAGACTTTCCATGTCTGATTTAAAAAAATCCCCTGATTCTTTTTTTCATATCTCAGAAATCATCCCAAAAAATTTCAAAGAAATGTCCTCTTTATTCTCTTCCTTAAGCCAACTCGAAAACGAAGGACTCTTCCAAAATCTAGGCGGCGGATATTTTCGAAAAAGTAGAGTTTAAGATTGCCACGGACTTGCGCACCTTAGCTGACCGAGCTATATTGTCGAATGTGCCAACACAGCACGATCTCGAACGTAGTTTTTTTAGTAATTGAGCCTATAGTTATTAAATTTATGTAATATATAGCCATAGATCATAAATTTACTTGACTAAAAATTAAACATAATGCTTCTGTTTAACCACTATTTTAGTAGGACAACTATGATTAAACATTACTACTTACTTATTTTTTTATCATTTTCTTTTTTTCTGAGCTTGTCTTCTCTTTTCCCTGCAACTTTACTTTTAAAGAATGGGGAAACTAAAAAGGGCAAAGTCGACATAAAACGTGATTCTATTATTATGACTTTTCCTGACGGATCTGTGGTGGAATATCCTAAGCGGGTAGCGTTAAAGATCATTTTGAGAGATGACCTATCTGATTCAGAAATTCAAAAAGTTCGTAAAGAAGAAGAGGCAAATTTAAAGAAGGAATTGGCGAAAAAGAATCAACAAATTGCAATCATGAACGCAGAGTTGCAAGTTTTAAAATTAAAAATCGAAGCACAGGATTCTACTGCACAAGCTGATTTGGTAAAGAAATTGGCAGAACTTGAAAAAGTGAGAAAGGAAATACAAGAAGGAAATTATAAGGAAGCGATTCCGTCACGTTACAGTTCCGTTTGGAGATCGGCTCTCATTCCTGGTTGGGGGAATTTATACTTGGGAAATGCAAGAGGAGATACATTCGATAAAGTAAGCGGTTTTAGCTATGGAGTTTTATTTCTTGTGAGCATAGGGTACAGTGCATCGGCATATTCCAATGCATTGAGTAAAAAAGATGCTTATTTATCGGCGGCTAATACCTCTTTGTTCTTTAATTCCTTTTTAACGCAAGCGGGCAATCCAAATGCTTTTCTTTTTAGTACGGTTTATTCGCAAGCGCAAAACAATGCTTATTCGGATGCGGTGGAGAAAGCCAATAGTGTACCTATCATAATAGCCGGGGTGTATGTAGTTCAACTGATACATTCTTTTATAGCAGGAGGAATTGCTAAGAAGCAAGAGAAAGAATTAGATTCCTCTGCTAGCTCTACTAGTTGGGATTTTAAAACAAGACCAGAAAAAAACCTACTTTCCGGTCAACAAGCACAGTTTTATGAATTAGGTTACAATATTCGATTTTAGTTCAGGAGATTTATATGATAAACGTAAAATTATTTTTGATTTTAACATTCCTTTTGATTGCCTCGTGTGTCCAGAAAACAGAATCTCCAGTGGATCCGTCTTCACCTTCTGGGTATTTTCTTCAGAATAATCTTTGTGCCCTGGTCAAGATATGTCCGCCTACAACGGACGTTGCTCCCGTGCCCGGAGCTTCAGGAGTATTAACTTTATCGAGTATAGGCAAAACATCCGTAACCGTAAGTTGGACAGCGGCTACTGACGATAAGACTGCACAAGCTGCAATCCAATACCTTGTTTATTATTCTACAAAAAATAATATCACTGTCCTCGCAGACACAAAAGCAAATGGGACTGCTGTCGGATCTCTCACTGCCAATATCGTCACAAAAACAATCACTGGACTTACTGCAAGCACCACGTACTATTTTAACGTAATAGCAAAAGATAGTGCTGGAAATGAAGTAGTCTATGTGAATAACAATGCGTATACGCTAAATGATAAAATTGTTTTATTTAGTTATTCAAGCACAACAAAAGGAAATGTTGGTGGTAGAACAGGAGCGGATAGTCTATGTTCTTCGTCAAGAAGCAGCGTCACAATCCAACCAAATAACATTACCTGTACTGGCATTAAAGCATTTCTTTCTTTTACTGGGGACAACCTCATTAATTTGCCAACTGCTTATGGAATGGATACTACGAATCCGATCGTATCTGCTACGAATGTGGCGATTGCTAGTAACTGGAATTCTCTTTTTACGACTAATACTTCAAATACCTTGATTGCGGCTGGCGTTACAACAGCTACGTTTTGGACTTTTACTGCTGCCGGGGGGGTTGTAACTACGAATACTTGTTTAAATGGAACGTACGATACTGATAATTCGATTAATGGTCGAAGAGGAGACGCTACTACGAGTACAACCCCAACTTGGTATAATTCAGGTTTTACTTCTTGCGATACTCCACTACCTATCTTATGTGTTTGTTATTGATGGAAGAACTAGGAATTTCGAATGCTATTAAAAACTGCTTTTAAGGCTTCATCAAACACTGTCGCCTAACGGCTAGGAATTGTGTAAAAGCAAAGAAAATATATCTCACAAAGTTCGCGGAGAGTATTGACACATTCGGACAAGCTTTCGCTCAATGTCATTAAGTTAAGGAATTACATATTCTCAAACTGCACGGAAGACATTTTTGAATTATATAAAGATTCTAAAAAACTAAATTTTTCAAGTTTCTTTTATTTTTTGTTTGACAAAAAATAAAAAATAATGAACCTGCTTTCCCATTCTATATTGCAAACAACTTTAGTTTTAGGAGAATCTATTCATGCCATCAATTAGTTTTCAAAACTTTCCTTCCCTTACAAATCGTCGGCTAACGGCGAAATGCCTACTTAATGCTAATTCAAAATTTCAATTTAAGCTGAATGATACGACCGTATTGACTGGCTTAACGGACAGCACTGGTATCGCTCCAATCGGTTCTCCGGTGGAAAATTACACTGTTATAGATTTGCTTGAAAATCCATCAGGGATTAATTTAGGGGTTAATACATGTTATGCTACGGATCTAACGTCTGTGCCGGATCCAGAATTTCCCCCTACAACTATATCGGCTAACTTCACCGTCAACGGTGTTCTCGTTTACATGGACAATTTACCGGATGTAAACGGTGTTGTCGCAGGCTCTAGCATTAACTTAAATCTGGATTATAATCTTCCAGCGGGTAACTATCAGTTTACCGTGAACACACAAGCGGGTCCAATTCATACTCCAATTCAATCTTCGGGAAGTCTTTCTGTTTCCATACTAGCAGGACAAGTAGTAACGGGCTTTTCCATTGAAAACCTGGATAATCCTTCTGAGAATTCATCGCTGTTTCTTATTTTATCTGGACAGGACGGCGGTAAAGTTGTTACGCCTAATAACTATTATGTGCTTCCTCAACCAGTGCCTATAATTAGTGGGGGTGGAGGAACGCAAGGTCCAGTTGGTCCCCAAGGTCCGCAAGGAATTCAGGGAGAAACCGGTCCACAGGGACCTCAAGGAATTCAAGGAAATCCGGGAATGGATGGAGCGATAGGCGCTACAGGTCCCCAAGGGATTCAGGGAGTCGCCGGTGAGAAAGGGGAAAAAGGAGATACGGGTGCTCAAGGTCCACAAGGTGTAAAAGGTGACAAGGGAGATACAGGTGCTCAAGGCATTCAAGGAAATCCAGGTATAGATGGAGCGATAGGCGCTACAGGTCCTCAAGGGATTCAGGGAGTCGCCGGTGAGAAAGGGGAAAAAGGAGATACCGGTGCTCAAGGAATCCAAGGTGTAAAAGGCGACAAGGGAGATACAGGTGCACAGGGTCCACAAGGGATACCTGGTCCGGTTGGTCCCCAAGGTCCGGCAGGAAGTGGAGGCAGTGGGTATTGGCAGGGAAATGGAAGTAATATCTTTTACAATAATGGAAATGTAGGAATCGGGACAGATAATCCTTCCGCAAAATTAGAAGTAACCTCAGATACTATGGAGCCTTACATATTACTAAAGGGTGGAACGACTACCCAAAATTCTCCTGAGCTACGTTTACAGCAGATAACAAAACAAATACCAGACGCACCTAAAATTACGTTTCAAAATCCTGATGTAAGTCCTACGAATTTTAGTGCATTGGCGTTTAGAGATAGAGGGTTTTCATTTGAATATCCTCTCGGGTCAGCGAATAGACTTATCTTGATTACAGCAGTGGCAACAGCTTCTAATCCAATAGGCAGTGTGGAGATAAAAGGAAATTTAACGGTTAAAGGAAATAAATCTTTTATTGCAAACCATCCAAATGATCCAAAGAAAGAGATTGCGTATATCGCTTTAGAAGGCGGAGAATCGGGAACCTATTGGCGTGGAACTGGGCAACTAACTAGCGGATACTCGTCAATTGCCTTACCAGAACATTTTAAGCTGGTTACTTCTGCTACAGGGATTACAGTGAATTTAACTCCAAGGGATGAATGCAATGGATTACGAATAGTATCCGCAACGCCGAATAAAATAGAAGTCAAAGAACTAAATAATGGAACGAGTAGTGCAAAATTTGATTTTTTTGTGATGGGACTTAGAATAGGTTTTGAAAATCATCAGCCGATTCGAGATAAGGAATTGGAAGGAGCATAAAAGAACCAATATGGAAATTACTGTAATTAGAAAATGGAAAACAGAAAAAAGTTCTATTGGTGAACTTTCTATCAATGGGGTCTTCGAGTGCTATACACTCGAAGACAAAGAAAGAAATCCGAAGGAAAAAAAAGTCTATGGTAAGACAGCGATTCCAAAAGGCAAATACGAGATTGCCATAACGTTTAGCAATAACTTTAAAACTTACTTACCTCTGTTGCTTAACGTCCCAAATTATGAAGGAGTTCGGATTCACTCAGGCAACACAGATGCGGATACACTGGGTTGCATCTTAGTAGGCTTGGGGAAAGGAAAGGATGTAATTACTGAATCAAGAAAAGCATTCGGCGCACTCTTCAAAAAAATGCAAGCTGTAGCAAAGAAGGAAAAGATTTTTATCACAATCAAGTAAGTGATCCGTAGAAACAAATATCTTTGCCCATAGTCATCAAACCTTCCTCCTACTAACCCTTCAGCAAAGCTATGCGGGTCATTAGAAATCCTTAAATATTTTCGCAAAGATTTTAATAATCATTTGACAAAGAATCGGAATTTATCCGAGATTTGAAAAAGGAATTAGTCTTAAAAAAATAAAGGAAAACTCATGCATCCAAACGAAGAATTAATTAATAAATTTTATAGCGCGTTTCAGAAAAGAGATTTTAAAACGATGGGAGAATGCTACGCAGATACAGTAGAATTCAACGATCCAGTTTTTAAAGGACTCAAAGGAAATGCTGCAAGAGCAATGTGGCAAATGCTGATTGAGCGCGGCGCTGAACTCAAGCTTACTTACAGCAATGTCAAAGCTAGCGACACAGAAGGAAGTGCAGACTGGGTAGCTGTCTATCCATTCAGCAAAACCGGAAGAACAGTCACAAACCATATTCATGCAAGCTTCCAATTCAAAGATGGAAAAATCATCAACCACAAAGATGAATTCAATCTCTGGAAATGGGCGGGCATGGCACTAGGCACTACTGGCTATCTTATGGGATTTCTTCCCAACGTTCAAAACAAGATTAAAACCGAGGCTAACACCGGTTTAACCATGTTCATGAAACGCAAAAAAATCACAGCGTAGGAAAATCCCCTGTATCCCCTTTGCAAAAGGGGACTTCAGCAGCATCCCCTTTGCAAAAGGGGACGTATACTACACCCCCTTTTACAAAGGGGGCAGGGGGGATTTAAAAAAGTCCATGGAATCTATAGGTAAAAATTTAGTCTTTGTTGGAATCATCCTTCTTATTGTAGGAGGATTATTTATGCTTAGCGGCAAATTTCCGTTTATCGGTAACTTGCCGGGCGATATCAGCATAAAGCGCGATAACTTCAGTTTTTATTTTCCACTCACAACTTCAATTCTTCTCAGCATTTTACTTTCGTTTATCATGTGGCTTATCAATAGATAAGTAGATAATATGGATTATCCAGAAAAAATAAGACTTGCGATCCAGTATATGGAAGAGCATTCTAGTGACAAAATTTTACTAGAAGAAATTGCAAAGGCTTCTTTTATATCTCCATTTCACTTCCATAGAATTTTTAAATCATTTACTAACTCTACTCCCAGGGAGTATATTGAGAGAATTCGATTAGAAAAAGCTGCGCATCTTATGCAATATACAAATATTAGTATAGGTGATATAGCTTATGATGTTGGTTATGAAAATCATGAATCATTTTCTAAAATATTCAAGAAAATTTTTGGCTCCACTCCAAAAGAATACAGAAAGAAATTCTCATCTCTATTTACTAAAAAACATTCAGAAATTAAAATTGACCAGCCAGTAAAAGAAGAAATTGAAACATTGAATGTTCTATTTTTAAGACATCTTGGCAAATACAGTGAAGTAGATAAAACTTGGAGAAAACTAATCCAGGTTGCAGCCAGGAAAATAAAAATAGACAAGTCAACAAGGCTAATCGGCATTTGGCACGACAATCCAAATATAACTTCAGAAGAAAATCTAAGACTAGACGCATGTATTGTCGTCAAAGATAAAATACAAATCGAAGGATTAGATATTAAAACAATTGCAGCCGGAAAGTATTTGGTTTTCAGGTATTATGGTGATTATGCGCAACTCGATTTTGTTTATAGTAGTATTATCCGAGATAGCCTTCTAAATAGCAAAGAAGAATTGGATAACCGTCCATCCTTTGAAGATTATATTCAATCTCCCGCATTTCACTCTCCCAAGAATTATATTACTGACATTTACCTACCGATAAAATAGCAAGATTTGTCTAATAGCTATTTACTTCTTAGTGTATAATAAAATTCATAAAGGAGATGAGTATGAAATACATTTTGCTAATCATTGGATTTATCGGAGTCGGACTTACATTGCTTTTTATCTGGGGAATGAGCTTACCAGAAGAAAAAACTTATACAAAAAAGTTTATTTTTAAATCACCCGTTGAAAAAGTTTGGAATACTATGAATGATTTACAGGGACAAGTGAAATGGAGGACTGATATTAAAGATATTAAAATTATTTCTAATTCTCCCGAAGTCTGGATTGAATATCCCAAACAAGGACCTGAAATAAAATTCAAAACAAAATCAAAGGAAAAATTTAAACTCTGGGAAATGGAAATAATAGAAAATCCTTCTCTCTCTGGCAACTGGGTAGGCAGCTTTGAATCAACTAATGAGGGTGGGACAAGTGTTACTTTTGTAGAAAAGCCTTTTATATCTAATGCTTTTATGAGAGTGTTTGCTCATCTTTTTATTGACATGGATAAATCAATGGAATTGTATTTAAAAAATTTACAGAACGCTCTTGGAGAAAACAATGAAAGCGCAAAATAAAGATTTAACCCCATGGCAAACTAAATTCAATAAAGAACTAAAACACCAGGTAAAAATTTTAGATAAAAAATTTGCGGATATGCCTACCAATAGCTCTATGTTAATTGCAACACCAAAAATCATAGATCAATATGTCCGCAAAATTCCTACGGGTAAATCGAAAACACTAAAACAGATGAGAGAAAGTCTAGCAAAAAAGTATTCGGCAGAGTATACTTGCCCTGTAACGAGTGGAATATTCCTTAGAATTGTCGCAGAGGCTGCCTTTGAAAATTATATCACAGGCAAACAAGCATTAGACAAAATCACACCATTCTGGCGAATCATAGAGGAGAATTCTCCGCTTGCTAAAAAATTAACATTCGGAGAAGATTTCATCCATCAAATGAGAAAAAGAGAGCTTGGAACCTAGGCTGCGCCTAATCGTTCTTAATCGTCTCGACTGGATCTAAGTTTGCTGCCCAGCGTGCAGGAAAGTATCCAGCGAGACCGGAAAGAATTGTTGCAGCAGTAGTCACCATAAAAATAAAAGAAATATCAATATCAACAGGGAGATGATCAAAATAGTAAATGTCTTTCGGAACTAATTTTACATCTCTCCACTCACCTGTTTTGCTGAGTCCGCGACCAAAGGTATTGATTACTTCACTCAATCCATCAATAATGGATTCTAAATTATTTGCGTAGTAAATACCGATTATCCCCCCGATGATAGAAGCAAATAATCCAATGATCATAGAATTCAAAGTGAAAATTAAAAGAATGGAAGAAGAAGGAAGACCGAGTGCTTTTAGGGTTCCAATGGATTTTCTTTTGGAGCGAACGAGCGAATAAACAGTGGCAACCATTCCAAGTGCGGCTAACACTATGAATAAAAATACAATATTGGAAATGATAGTTTTTTCCATTCTAAGTGCGCCAAGAAAATTGGCTTGCTCTTCTGCAATCGTTCGAACAGAAAAGTAAGAACCAGCAGTAATACTACTATCAAAATCCGCTGAGCTGATTGTTTGTAATATCAACTGTTTACAGTATTGCAAGTCGTCTAACGATTTGACTTTAACCGTGATTTGGTTCACGGAGTTTTTCATTTTAAAAAACTTTTGCGCAGTCGGCAAAGACATAAAAATAAACTTTGAATCATAATTATAATAACCGGTTTTAAAAAGACCTGTAACAGCAAAAGAAGAGATATTCAACTCAACACCGCGGCTAACGTTAAAACTACCGCTCGGAACAGCGAGAGTAATCCCGCGACCCAGGTTGTAATTGTAAAGAAGAGACATTTCTTTTCCAATGACTACAAGATTTTTTGTATTCAAATCTTTTACATCTTCTCGATTGTAGTATTCTAATTTTGGAAAATTAGGAACCTGGTTTTGCACCAACTCTTCTTCACTAGGAATTGGGACAGCTCGAATCATCACTGGCACAAACGTGTTGTTATTCTGCAAAAGTCCATGACTTGTAATATTTCCCTGCATAGAAATAACTCTCTCACTGAGAGCGGGATTTTGCATGAGAAGCTCAACCATTCTTTCATACTTTTGAATCTCACCACTGCCCTGCGTATTCTCAATTGTAATATGAGGTCCGCCACTCCAGAGAGATTCCTTTACCTGACGTTGAAATCCATTAAAAATAGAAAGCACAACGATCAAAAGGGAAACGCCCACCATCATCACAATAAAAGAAAGCCTGGACTTAAGGGATAAAAGACCAAATACGCGCGAACCGCGGATATAACGAAAGGTAATCAGGGAAATAATGTTCATCGAATTACAGATTTTATTAATTTACTAAGCTGTCAATGCAATCACTCTACTTTAGCCGCCTTATTTTCCGTAATACGCATGATCAGAATGGATGCGAAGAATAAAAGAATTAGGGGAGCAAATAGCATCATCATAGAAAATACATCAGGACCGGGAGAAAGGACTGCTGAGAAAAATGAGAGGATAACAAGTGTTTCTCTCCATTTCGCTAAAAGAAAATTAGAGCTAACAATCCCTACTCGCCCGAGTAAAATTAAAACCACAGGAAGTTCAAAACTAAGACCAAAGATTAAATGAATATTAAAAAATACATCGTAGTATTCATCGATGGGAAGCTTTGTATCAATATCAGGTGGTTGAAACATAATCAAAAACACTCGTAAAAAGTTTTCAAATACAGTAAACCAGCAAAGAGCAAGACCACTCCAAAAAAGCAAAGTAGCAAAGGCTATCATGAGTTTGCCGTAGCGCTCCATACTAACATCAACGGCTGGAGCAATGAAGCCCCAAAGAATATACAAAAGAAGCGGAACACTAAAAAGTATGGCAAGCATAAAAGATGTCTTCAGATAAATAAGCATGGGAGCCATTAATTTTATCTGGTAAAAAGTAGCGTTAGCCCCTAAAACTTTTTTGTATGGCGAAGCAAAGATAGCATGCACTTCTGAACCAAAAAACATAAATCCAATTGTAAAAACTGTGACTATGAGAATACAGTGTATTAGCCGCTGACGGAGTTCTTCGAGATGGTCTCCGAGGGACATATATTTTTCTCGATTATCCGCAGGAATAATTTCTTCGTCTTTAGTTACAGCCGGCAACTCCACTTGAGTCGGAATCATTGCATTTGGATGCAATGAATTCTTTTTGGTTTTTGCGATTGGCTTTTTTCTGGATTGTTTTGGTTTTGCTGCCATCAACTTAACTCACCTTACGCAAGGTGAGTGACCAGCGTGTCCATCGCTGGATGTGGGTGTTACACCCGAACTCAATGTTTCTCCCTAAGGGTCGAAACATAATGGTGGGTTCGCCAAACTCAATGTTGCTTCCGAGTGGGCGCAACATAAGGCGGGCTATTGATTTCATAAAATATTCCATAGTTTTACTTTTCTACGCAATGCAAATATTTAAGTTTTTTTAGAACTCTTCTTTTTTGCTACGGGTTCTTCTTCTTTGAAGGCTGGGGTTGGTTGTGGTGGCTCTGGCTCATCACTTGCAGCACTAGAGAGTGATTTTTTAAATTCCTTGATTCCGCTTCCTAAATCTTTTGCAAGAGAGGGAAGTTTCTTGCCTCCAAATAAAAGCAGGGCAAGTAATAATATAAACGCGATTTCCCATGGTCCGAGATTAAAAATGGCGAGAGGTGGTAACATAAATACTCCTTAGGCAGTCAACTTCTGTAAACTGCGAAACTCTAATTGATAGTTTTATTACCCTAGGCGCTTGTCAATGAATTCTCAACCCTCCTTTAGAAGTGATTTGGGCGCATCTTGTAGGCTACTTTCATAACGAGTGAAATACTTTCGAATAAAAGCCTACAAGACCAGGCTCGCGGCTCTTGTCCGGAACTGCTCGGACACCGCCTTGATCCTTTGCGCTAGAAGTTACATCACTTCTCTGTAAAATTGAAAAACATTTGTTGGACATAGTAGAAGGAATTTTTATACTGCAGAAATATTATGAACTCTTCTGATTTTCTACTAATACTTTTTTTATTTGGAGCGGGAAGCATTTTCGGGATAATTGCTAGTTTGCTCTCACTCGCTTTAAACCACTGGATAATCAATCAAATCTTTGCAGAATCATTCTTTCGAAATGGATTGAATTTATTTTTAGTATTCGTCTCTTCTTTTTTAGGAACCATGATTGGATTCATCGGAGTAATAGGATTTGCCGCTGACGAAAACGCCGGCGAGATATTTCCTTACTACACTGGAATATCGTTATTAGTCTCTATTTTGTGCACTGCATGCTATTATTTTTTGAGAATTAGATAGAAGATAAAACTATTTCATTTATCCTCTTCGAGTTTTTTACAAGCATTAAAATCTAAAATCTCTCCTCAGCCAATTTATAAGCCCGTCCTTCCTTCCAAAGATAGTCGAGCAGCGATGCTAATACAGGAGTATTCCAATCTTTCTGAAAACTGAGTTTTATTTTAACTCTCTTATTCTCTTGGGAGTAAATACTGAGTATCCCCTCGCTTTCAGACTTAAGAAGATTCTTCCATTCGATGAAGTGAGTTTCTTTTTTTCCATACCAGCGACGGATTTGCATTTGAATTCCCTTGGATTTTACATCCACCTTCTCCATTGTAAATGATTTTCCTTTCTCTAAGTTTTCAATTGCTTCTTTTACCAGTCGCCCTGTTATATTTTCCCATAGACAATTCACAATGGATAAATAAACATCTTCCATTTTTTTATTTGTAACAAAAAGCCTGGCAGACTGAAAAGTAATTCTAAGTGGCTTTTCGGTATTACCCTTAATTCCAATTTCATATATGCGGTTTGCTTTAATCCCGTTTATATAAAGTTGTGTAATTCCGTAGCGAATTTCTTTTACAGAATTACAGGGAATTATTTTATTTTCATATGAAATTTTATTCGAATCAACAATAAGCCTTCTCTTAAAAAAATCCAGAAAACTTCTTTTTAGCTCAATATCAATTTTATATTCATCCATAATTCAAAACCAAATTTCAAATATTTTTTTCTCCGAGCCATGCTTTGCATAATTGATAATCATCATGAACCTGGTTTGCGTAAGATTTGGAAAGTTCAACTATTGTATTTCGAGTCGCAGACCAGACTTTGATTGCGGCTAAGGCAGTGTTAGCGAATGATAATGAGGTAGATTTAATTAAAATCGATTTATAAGAGCGACTATGAGCATAGGCAATGGCTCTTGCTGAATGCTTTAGGTATTTTTTAAAATCAGCCTGCGAATTAAAATCTTTTGATTCCAGTTTTTTCTTAAAAGGAGAAATCCGACTTACCAAGTAAGAACGATTAGCCGTAATAAGAGTTCCAATAAAACTATCGGGATTAGCAAGCATGGCTTTGCAGGCAGTCTTTGTTCTTTCGGCGTGATTTGAAAAATGGGAATAGTATTCGGCTTCGGATAAATCTTTCATTAGAAATAGACTCGGAAGTCTCTGCTCTTTGACTTCAAGTAAAATGAGATCGGAGTCACCCTGCACTAGCACATAATACTTATAAACCCCTTGACTACCCATACCTGAATTGAGTCTTCTAGCTACTTGCTCAATTTGAAAAAAGCTAAATCCTTTTTCAATCGAAAACTCTCCTAGGCTTTCTAAATAGGTATTCCAATTTGCTTTTATTTCTTGTAATTCTACTTCTGTGAGTTCTTTTAAATCTGGATTAGAAAAATTAAACAGTATCTTTCCGTCTTTGTTTTCTGTCCATTTTGCAAGAAGAGTTGCATTGGACTTTTTATCCTTTAATTCTTCGAGAGTGTCTTTTGGAAATCCGTCTAAGTTCTTTTCAACTAGCTCTAACTCTTTTCCATCTTCACTAATTTCACCTAACGTTTCTTGATACTCTTTTAAAAAGTATTCTGCAAGTTCAGATGCTTCTTCGATTGTAAAATTAAATCCAACATCTTCCCTCTGCAAAAAAATACTGATTACAAATCGAATTAAATCTAAATAAAAAGGAGCAATAAAAGATTCATCAAAATCATTTACATCTAGTTTAATTTGACCATCCGCATTTTCAAAAAATCCAAGATTTTGCGTGTGCAAATCTCCTTGAATCCAGGTTTTAATCCGAGCAGTTTCTTTCCATTCCGTAGGAATCGAAATCAAGCCAGTATCAATATCCTTATAAAATAAATGCGCAGTCGCTCTAAAAAAATGATAAGGAGATTCTTTCATGTCCTTGAATTTCGATGTTCGAATTGATTCATCTGGAATAAAGCTATTCCATAAAGTAATTTCTTTTTTTAGAAAATCACTCCTCTCTATATTTGCGTTAGTTGGCATTGGTTCAGATGGCATATTGTTTTACGGTCATTTCGAACACCGCTTGGTATTTGGATTTGTGACTAAGCAAAGGCTGTGTGAGAAATCTATATTTGTTAGAACGAATCAGCCGAATCGTTTTAACAAATATAGACCTCTCACGAAAAAGCTGTTCGAGGTGACCGTGTAATCCTTACTTTTTCTTTTCCTTATCTTTCTTACTTGTCTTTGTAGATTTCTCTTTCTTAGCAGGTGCTTTTTTTTCTACTTTTTTAGGAGCAGGTTTTTCAACTGCTGGTTCTGTTTCTTCTTCTAAGACTTGAGGAGGCTCTATCTTTGGAAGTTTTACTTCTTTAGGACTTGGCGGTAAAGCAGTATTATCCTTGATTGCTTTTTCTAAGTCTTCGTTTTTCTTTGCGTCTAACCACCAGTAGTCGGTTGCATAGTCTTCTGTGCCATAGCGTCCAAGAGGCATTTCCGGCATTCCGAATTTATTCCAATACATGAGCCTAACGTTTGTTAGATGCCAGAGCAATACGTAAGGGTATTCCTTATAGACGATGGTATCAATTTTCTTAACGATTTCATTTCTTTTAGCAAGACTGAATTCAGACTTTTGTTTTTCAATCAGTGCATCGACTTCTTTGTTTTTAATTCCGGCAAGGTTGTTTTGACCTTTTTCGTCTGCATACTTTGCAAACCACATTGGCTCTGGATCTTTAAATACTCCACCTCCCCAGGCAGCCCAGGTAAGGTCAAAATCATAATTATCTTTTCTTGCACTCCAGGCAGCAAGGTCAGTAGTTTCGATGCTAGCTTTGATTCCTAATTGCTTTGCAGCTTCCATAAAAACTGTAAAGTATTTTTCTGTGCTCTTATCTCTATCTAAAATGGTGATGGAAAATTCTTTTCCACCTTTTTCTAAAATTCCATTTGCATTTGGTTTCCAGCCCGCCTCGGTTAATAATTCTCTTGCTTTTTCTGGATCAAATTCGATTGCTTCGTTTGGATTTACTTCTCCGTTTAAATAAAAGTCAGGATAATAGCTATTAGTCGGATCATATTCATTGTAAGCGAGTTTTTCAATCATCTCTTTGCGATTGACTAGATGAGCGATTGCTTTACGAACACGTTTGTCTTTGAAAATATCTCGTCTGGTGTTCATTGCCCAGCCTTGAAATCCAAGTGGCTTTTCGTTGAAGATTCTTTGCTTAACAATATAATTTTTATCAAACTTTTCGCCGACTGCTTCTGTTACCCAGGTAGCTGCTTTGTAAGAGGGGAAAATATCCATATCCCCCTTGAGCATAGCCTGGTATCCAATCGCTTCTTCGTTATAAACTTTGTAGAATACATCATCAAAATTATAACGACCTTTATTAAATGGATAAGCTCTTTGCCAATAATCACCACGACGAACCATTCGCACATAACGTCCCGGTTTTGACTCAGCTAGTTTGTAAGGACCAGAGATTACAGGAAATTCAAAATTCTCTTTGTTAAAATCTTTTCCTTCATAAAAATGCTTTGGTAAAATATAAATTCCTGTTGCAATGGTATTGAAATTATCCCAATGAATATTCTTTGCTGTAAATTCTATTGTATAATCATCAATAACCACTGGAACTTCAAAGCGAGAAAGACCAATACGGAAAATGGCAGTATTGTTCTTCTTGTCCATAATTGTATTGTAGGTAAAAAGAACGTCATGCGCTGTAATTGGTTTATCGTCTGACCACTTTGCATTTTGATCAATGATGAAAGTAAATTTCTTTTTATCTTTAGAAATTTTCCATTCCTTTGCAATATGAGGAATGTTTTCTAAAGTAATTGGATGGTTAGCGGTTAACGGCTCGAACATGGAAGTATAGATACGAGCGGTAGTTGAATATTGTTCTAAATAATAATTGAGTGATTTTGGAAATTGATGACTGTAAATTTTAAAGCTACCACCTTTGACTGCACTCTGTGAAGCGATAGGGTTTAATTGTTTTAAAGCATCGGGAATGGAGTTTTCATCTCCAGTCCAGGGAACGTCTTCAACTTTGATCGCCTGAATCTCTTCCACTTTTTCTGTTTTCTTACAAGAAAAGAATGGATGAATTAGCAAACTTAATAGGAATAGGTTTGTAATTAAAATAAATCTTGGTTTCAATCGAGTAT
>Ga0209174_10000634_pt1 | contig 25933 bp, 21 predicted proteins | sample JI91814BDNA_FD_187505 | JGI IMG/M metagenome (GOLD analysis project Ga0209174, IMG submission 187505) | Wastewater effluent complex algal communities from Wisconsin, to seasonally profile nutrient transformation and Carbon sequestration -... | ecosystem: Engineered > WWTP > Effluent > Algae...
ATCATTTAAAAGAACTGGCTGAAAATATAAATGTATGAATCCTTCTTTTTTATTCTGAATGAATTTATCTCCTCTTTGAAAGAGTAAATTAGTGCGGGCTTTCTCAGATAATCCTTGAGAGAAAATTGGATAGTAAGTAAAAGTATGTGGCTCGAAGTAAAATAGAGAATAAGATTTTATTTTGTAAGTTTGAAAGATTGATTGTAGATAGAGGTCAGCATTTTCCAGGGAATTATCCCCTGCATAAATTTTATTTAATAGGGTATAGGATTCATCTATTTGTGGTAAAGTGGAATTTACCACGACTGGAACTTCTTCTTTTACTAACTCGGGCTTAATAATTTCTTGCTCTACTTGCTTTTCAATTACTTCTTCTATTATAGATTCTTTTTTAAGTTCGGGATTTTTATTTTTCTCAGAAATCTTTCCGATGAGTCGATTCAGTTCTACTGTAAAAATATTTTTCTTCTTCTTTTGTAAATGTTCGGGTAGAACTTCCACTTTGTCCGTATTAAAAACATCCCGTATGAACTTCGGGGTAATACGTGTTTGCTTCTTTCCCTTCAAATCAAGCGGCAATAAGAAAATAGTTTTTTTATTCATAGTTTCTGTAAGACTTCACTCATTTTAATCTCAAGAGAATTGATAATGCGAAAGGACTCAGTGAAAGCATAAATTTTGGAAGAGCCATTTGCTTCATACACGGTAGTGATTTCGTTCTCGGAATCTACATAGATGATATGAGGAATTCCAATCAAAAGATAATCTTTTAATTTTGCATTCATCTCTTTTGCTGTGTTAGCAGGAGAAAGAATTTCTACAACAAGCTCTGGAGGTTTTTCTAAGATTCCGATCGGCGGCTTTGGATACTGTTCTTTAGTTATATAGACAATATCCGCTCCTCTAATCCTTAGAGGGTTTTTCTGAATTAATATTCCTACTTCGCCCGTGGCAACGTATCCAGTATGCGATAAATGCTTTTTTAAAAGTTCTGATAAGCTAATTTCGATTAATCCATGTAAAAATCCAGTTGGGGACATTTGTATTTTTTCTCCGTCGATGACTTCATAAAAACCATCGGGTAGGGAATGGATATCTTCGTATTCTAAACTTGGTTTTTTTTCGGCGAGAAGAGTCATGGAGTAAATATCAACTTTAGGTTTTTAAATTGCAAGTAGAAAAAAGAAACAAAAAAACCTCGCTTTCCTTTCGGATTGCGAGGTTTGAAAAGTCGTTTGTGGAGACAGACTTTAGACCTGTCTAGTTAAACGATAGATTAAAAATCTTAGTCTTTACCGTTTGGATAACCATTGGTTGCAGAGAAAGATTGTAGACCATATTCACCGAATGTCGCAGAGGCACCTTGTGCTGCTTTAGGACAAGAAGTGATGTTTAAGAGAGAAGAGTTAAGCGCAGCTGCTTGTCCTGTTCTAGTTGTTGTAGTTCCACCATAGATACATGCAGTTAAAAGAGAAGTAGACGCTCCGTCTCCAGACGCTGTATTGATTACAGGAAGTTTAGTTCCTAAGTTTAAAGCAGCGTTAATAGAGAATGTACCTCTAAGCGCTCTGTTACAAGCAATAGAATCTTCAGAAGCTTGAATTGAACCTGCGTTATAAGTAACCGGAAATGCACCAGCAGTACTCGTATAAGTAGCACCATTAAGTGCCGCATACACTGTTGCAGCAGCATTGTTTGTTGAGAACGCATATAAAATCTCATTTACTCCTGTTAAAGCTTTTCTATTTGCACTAGAAGCAGTTGTATCTACTTGAGTAGTATTCATAGCAGGTAAACCAGTAGTAGAAGTAGTAGAGCTAGTGTAAGGAGTTGGACCAACACCGCCTAAACCAATGTTTTCACAAGAACTAACAACGGAGAATGCAATGTTAGAACCACCATACCAAGGAATTGATCCAGTAGTAGCAGTAGCATCAGTTGTGCTGTTTGTAGTTTGGGAAGATGGAACAGCAGTACCAGTTGTTACTGGATATGCAGTTGCTCCTGTTGCCAATGGAAATGCAGTAGAGAAACCTAATTGTGCTAAAGCGGAAGATTTTGGATAAGCTTTAGAAGCGATTAAAGTATTTGCAAAAGCAGCTGCAGAAGTTGTTCCACCTTCAGTAGCACCATAAGCAGTTGCTAACTCCGAAGGAGTATCTGTGGTTAAGGTAACGTTTTGGTATGTAGAACCATTTAGTAATCTGACAGTTCTGTTCTTGTCTAGACCCGCAAAAGCAGCAGTTAAAATTCTTGTAGATGAAGTAGCAGAACCTGTTGTTCCTTTTCTACACTCTGGAGTAGTAAATAAAGCATTTACCACACCAATCTGTCCAGAAATATCTGTTTCAAGGTTAGAAGTAGAAATACCAGCTAAGTTACAGCTAGAACGAGGAATTCTAGCACAACCTAATAAAGCAATACCAGATCTCCAAGCGTTTCTTGCAACATATGCACTACCAACTGCGGTAGTTCCAATAGTGGTAGCAATACCGCCCCAACTAATTGCAGTTGCTCCTGTTGACAAACCATTGATTTGAGTGGTGATTAAAGCAGCAGAACCATAGTTAGCACCTTGACCAATTGCAGTAAACGCAGCTGCAATAGCAGTTTGCTCAGCAGTAGAAAATCCTGCAAAGAAAGCTGTTACAGCTCCAGCAGCAGTAGCACTGAATGATGTATAGTTAGCTGTAAATACAGCAGTAGCACCAACTAGGGCAGCCATATCAGTAGAAGCCTTTTGAGACGCTAAAGCTGCGTTTCTGTTTGCTTCTGTCCAACCAGTTGTAGTATTTAAAAAAGCATCATACTTTTTGTTGTAAGGAACTAAAGAGTAAGCAAAAGCTTGAGTAGTTGTAGATGTACCATAGCCTAAACTTTCGAAACTTGTTGCTCCTGCAGCAGAAAGAAACTGAGTTGCAGTAAAGTTAGTTCCACTCACAGCACCCTGTAATATCGCTCCAGCATAAAGAGAACCCATATTTAAACTGATTGCGCAGTTGCCAGTGATAGCAGACTGAACTAAACCATTGATATAATTGCCGATTAAAAACGCGTTCGTGCTGCTTCCGCCAGTTTCGTATTTGCTACAATTAGCAACACCTAGCATGGAAACAAGTAGAACTGATAATAAAAATTTTAAAGTTTTTTTCATGTGATTCATTTCTCCTTATTATAATTCGTGCTTATAGCCGATTCTATAAACGTTTCCACCAACGGTCACAGGGTAAGTAGGTTGAGGAGCCATAGCCGCGATACCACCAGCAGATTTTGTTCCAGCATTTCCTTGTGTGTAAGAGAAGTGTGTTTCAACTTCGATAAATGCATAACCTTTTTCTGTAATTTTGGTTTGAACCCCTGTTAACCAGCTTAAGCCCATTCCATGTCCAGAAAATTTTGCATCTTCATTGATAACACCTGGTCTTGCAGCATCACTAGCAACTGGAAGATTTCTAGCTTGGCCACCTGTAACTACATCAAGTCCGTTTCCATCGTTTCTTCCTTTTAATTGCCATTCTGCTCTGTAGTAATGTAAACCAGGAGCAACGTAGAATGCAGATCTAGAACCAACGTTTAATTTGATACCAAAATAAACAGGAACAACAACTGATTTGTAATACCAGGAAACATCATACCAGTCATAACCAGCAGCTGTTGAAGAAGTGCGACCACCAGAAACTTTTGTAGAAAGATTGATACCAGCTCTCCAGAAGAAATTGTCACCGACATCTTTTTCGTATCCTAATGCCAAGCTACCAGCTGTCATTGGACCTGTAGATTTGTAGGAGATTAGACCACCTGTCAAATTCTCCATTGTTTGTAATTTGTTTTCAGCGATAACGGCTTTTTGCGGACCGGCATAATTTCCGTTGCTGTCATACTTTGGTTGACCAGAATCCAATCCGTCTTTGACGATTGTTCCACCGAGACTGTTTGAATCGAATTGAACACCGAGTCCAACTATGATTCTTGATTTTCCTTTGTTCTTGAAGTCCTGATCATCTGCTAAGAGAGAAGAGGCAACTAGAAAGCAAAGAGAAAATACGATTAATAATTTACTGATCATTTTGATCATTCGTTTATTCCCCTTTTTTGATTTTTTAGGGTCGAGCATAGCGAAGATGATCTGGAAAATCCCAAAGCAATGGCGACCACGAAATGCAATAATGCTACGGTATCTTAGTTTATGTCAACCTTATCTAGAAAAATTATTTATTTTTTTTAAAAAAAATATTTTTTGTAATATTTTGGACAGACTAACGGTGAATAGGCGCTAAAAGGATTGAATGATTATAAACGTCAATTTGGTTGTCATTCCCGCGAAGGCGGGAATCTAGAATTACTTTTAAGGCAGATAGACCTCTCACGATGGGACGGTTCAAGGTGACAGTTGACAGTCACCTCGAACTAGCAACATCCGAGCATGCGCCGTGAGAGGTCAATCTTGCTTAGAACGATTAAACAAAATTCCATTCTTCACTCAAATCTTTCCAGTCTGGATTAAACGCATTTATACGACTATTTTTCTTTTCTCTTCGCCATTTTTTAATTTCCTTTTCCCGCTGAATTGCCGATTCAGCAGTTTGCGCTTGTTCAAAATATACTAATTTATCGACATTATATACATTGGTGAAACTTTTATTTACTTTGTTTTTATGCTCATAAAGCCTACTTTCTAGATTATTTGTCATACCAATATATAGCACTGAATTTGATTTGTTTGTTAGAATATAAACAAAGAAGTTTGAGTTGCTCAATTGAATTTCCTTTTTTGGTTTTATTGTTCCTTTGTCTATTAGTTCTAAGGCAGATAGACCTCTCACGGTAAGGCTGTTCGAGGTGACAGTAGTTGCTCTGCGTTCTTAAAGTATATCTTCTCCAAAACTTCTTTGCTCAGACCTAGTCCATATATTTTCCAGAATCCTTTTCGGGGTTTGTGCTCGGGGTAGTAGTCGAAGTATTCGTCAGTGGTTTCTAGGAAGCGGGAGTAAACTTCGAATTTGCCGCGATCGGGGGGACCGTCTACGCCGAATAGAATTCGATCGGCATATTTGGTTAGAAATGCTTTTGCTTTGTAAGGTTGTCTTCCTAGCTCATCAATACGAGCGGCAATGTCCACATATACATTTGGATGCTCTTTTAAAAAGGTTTCGGCTGCGGTGAGATTGTTTGCTAGTTCCCCAAAATGAAGGGCAACGAATTTTAAATTGGGATGACGCTTAAACCGGTTGTTTCTTTCGGTTAATACTTTTTCTAAAGAAGGGAACTCTTTTGAGGAAAAAGACCACTCTGGATGGCGCAGAAGTTCCTCATAACGCTCGTTTTTTTCGTCAATTGGAGCGAAAAATGCCACTGGATCTGCGGTATGAATTGAGATAATTAACCCGGCTTTTGCACATTCTTCGAATATTTTATCCAGTTCCGGGTCATCTAAAGTAAGTCTTTCTCCATTTTTTTTCTTTAAATTGAGCCCAAAATTTTTCCAGAGCTTAATTCCTCTCGTTCCATTGGCAATGTCTATTTTTAAATCCGAAAGCATTTTCTCGGAAAAATCATCTTCTTCTAGTCTCTTCCAATTAAATGTGCTAAAATGAATAATTCTGGGATCCGAATAATCTTTTTTTAATTTTACAAACTCTTCTCCAGTGGTAAAACTTAAATTGATAAATTTCTTGATTCCAAGAGCAGTCATTTCTTTGGAAACATCATCTGGATTTGTTCCAAACATTTTTCCCAGATGACCATGTGTTTCGATGACCGGCATCGAAGGTAGTTTGGACTCCCGATTGTCTTTACTTTCTAAGACGGACTTTGGTTTATAATCTTGAATGAGGACAAGAGAATTAAAACTGGGAATTTCGTTTGGAGTTTGAAAGCCAAATACTTTGTAAGCTAGAAACTTTACGCGTATCAAGTTTTTGGGAAATAAAAAGAAAAGCAGTAAAAGGTTCGCGAAAAGAGATAGGATTAATAGAAATTTAAGTTTATTTTTCATTGTTTTACTCTCCGATTCTTAAATTATTGTCGTAAATACATTTTCTATGAAAAAAGCCTTACCCAAAAAGAACACTAAAATTAAAAATCCTCCCAAGTCGGATTCCCTGGAAGAAATTCTTCCCGACGAGTTGCATTTGATTCCTATAAAAACTCGACCCATATTTCCAGGCATCATTACTCCGCTCATTGTGCCTATGGGGAAATTTTCCCATTCTGTAGATGAAGTCTATAAAAATAACGGGTTTATTGGTCTTAGCCTCTTAATCAAAGAAGAGAGCGAAAAAAATCCAGTCAATAATATCTTTCAAATGGGAGTTGTTGCTAAAGTTCTTAAAAAAATGAATCTTCCCGATGGTGGAACTCATATTTTAATTAATACTATTCACCGTTTTAAAATTTCTAAAATCTTAAAAGAAGAGCCCTATCTAGTGGCTAAAGTAAGTTATCCCATAGATAAGCTAAAGTCAGGTAGCAAACTTGATTTAAAAGCAATGATGCGAAATCTTCTCGTTCTCACAAGAGAGCTAGCACAAAACAACCCGCTTTTTACAGAGGATATGAAGCTTTCTCTTGTAAATATGAATGAGCCGGGTCGTATGGCTGATTTTGTAGGCTCTATTTTAAATTTAGACAAAGATGAATTTCAATTCATCTTGGAAGAAGAAGATATTTTAATTCGATTAGAAAAAGTTATCATCTATCTAAAAAAAGAATTGGAGCTAATCGCTGTTCAGCGCAAGATCAACGATCAGATCAATAGCAAGATGGACAAACAACAACGCCAATTCTTTTTACGCGAGCAGCTAAAAGCAATCCAGGGCGAGCTCGGGATGGGCGATGATAAGTCCGACAAAAAATACGATGTATTACTGGAACGTCTTAAAAAAGCAGAAGTAGTCAGCGAAGTCTATACAGAAGTCAAAAGAGAAATTGAACGTCTACAGGTTACTGACTATAATTCTCCGGAATACAACGTTACCCGCAATTACCTAGAAATCATTGAATCACTTCCGTGGGAAGCACCACCTAAGCGCAGTATTGACATTAAACTCGCAAAGAAAATTTTAGATAGAGACCACTACCGATTAACCGATGTCAAAGATCGAATCTTAGAATTCCTCGCTGTAAAAAAATTAAATCCAGAAAATAAATCAGGAACGATTCTTTGTCTTGTGGGACCACCGGGTGTTGGAAAGACTTCGATTGCAAAGTCAGTTGCCGAATCACTTGGTAGAAAATTCTATCGCTTTTCTCTCGGTGGCGTAAGAGATGAAGCAGAAGTAAAGGGACATCGCAGAACTTACATTGGCTCTCTTCCCGGAAAAATATTAAGTGCGCTTCGCATTTTAAAAGAAAAAGATCCTGTGATTCTATTAGATGAAATTGATAAGATAAAGACAGGTTATTCGGGAGATCCGGCTGCAGCACTTCTAGAAGTTTTAGACCCCGAACAAAATTCTAGTTTTAGAGATCATTATTTAGATTTGCCTTTTGATTTATCTAAAGTATTATTTATTGCGACTGCTAATACACTCGATACCATTCCAAGAGTTCTCGCGGACAGAATGGACGTTATCCGCTTGTCAGGATATATTACAGAGGAGAAAATCGAAATTTTCCGCAAGTATCTCTGGAAAAAAATCTTAAAACGAAATGGTCTTGGAAAACAAAAGATTACTCTTTCTAGTCCGGCCATTCAGGCATTGATTAATTCTTATTCGAGAGAAGCAGGCCTTCGCAATTTAGAAAGAATGTCAGATAAAATTGCGCGTAAGATTGCTTACAAGATTGTAAATAAAAATAAAATCAACGGACAAATCGCACCGGAACATTTAGAAGAATACCTCGGTGTTCCGATTTATGTAGATGAGCGAATGACAAAGGCGGATAAGCCCGGTATGGCGCTCGGTCTTGCCTGGACATCCGTCGGCGGTGCAACTCTTCTTGTGGAAGCTATTTTCCTAAAAGGAAAAGAAGGCCTTACTTTAACGGGTAAACTCGGTAAGACGATGAATGAGTCTACAAATATTGCTTATAGTTATATTCGTAATTTAGTAGACCCGGATGGAAAAATATTTTTAGACAGGCGAATTCATATTCATGTTCCAGACGGGGCAACTCCGAAGGACGGTCCGAGTGCGGGAATTACAATGGCTACAGCCATTTATTCCCTTGCAAAAGACGTCGTGATTAAACCCGGTTTTGCGATGACCGGCGAATTGACATTAACCGGTGAAGTATTAGCCATCGGCGGACTCAAAGAAAAAATCGTAGCAGCAAAAAGAGTAGGTGTGTCTAAGATAATCTTTCCCAAAGACAACGAAGCCCACCTAAAAGAAATTCCGCACTATGTAAAAAAAGGCGTCACCTTTTACCCGGTGAGTCATTATAGCGAAGTGGAAAAATTGCTTTTTTAAGATTACCCGTTGGAAAGATTACCACCGATGAACACGGATAAAAGAACGATAAAAAACGATGGATTTTATTTAGGTTATGGAGTTTGAAACGTGCTATTAAACAACGAACGATATGAAACAGATAGGAATATAATAAACCGAAATTCATCGGTGTTCATCGTCCGAATCGGTGGCAATCTTTGAATATCTCGCTTAGAGCAAAATGATATGGGTAACGATATGGTTTTGGAGAAAGATTTAACGGATCGGATTATTGGGGCTTGTATGGAAGTGTCCAGAACACTTGGTGTGGGATTTTTGGAAAGTGTTTATCATAGAGCTTTGCTTGTGGAATTTGATAATTTGAAAATAAATTATCATTCGCTATCAAAGCTACCTGTGAATTACAAAGGTGTTTTAGTTGGTGAATTTGTAGCAGATATTATTGTAGAAGAAAAAGTTATTCTTGAGTTAAAAGTCGCAGGTTCCATTGTAAATGAAATGAAAGCACAACTTATGAATTATTTAAAAGCAAGCGAAATCAAAATAGGTTACGTAGTTAATTTCGGAAACCCAAAGCTTGAATGGAAGCGAATAGTATTATAAAATATCGGTGCTAATCGGTGTCCATCGGTGTTCATCGGTGGTAATCTTTTAGAGTCCACCGGTGGTAAATTTTAAAGAGAGGAAAATATGGGAGTACCATTTATTGATATAAAGAGATTTGAGCCAGGATTCTTAGAAGCCTGGAATGCAAAAGTTGCTGAGATGAGTAAGAATGCTCAATTCATCGGGGGAGCGGAAGTGGCTACTCTTGAGAAAAGACTTTCCGAATACACAGGAACTGCGTTTACTGTGAGCTGTGCAAATGGAACAGATGCACTTCAACTTGCTCTACGTGCTGTGGGTGTTGGAATAGGGGATAATGTGCTTTTGCCTGATTCTACTTTTTGGGCAACCTTTGAAGCAGTTGTAAACGTAGGCGCAAATCCATACACTGTAGATTCTAATTTAACAGATTTACAAATGGACTTTGATGCGTTCGAAAAAGCAATCGATGAAGTAAAACCAAAAGCTGCCATGATTGTGCATCTTTACGGTTGGGGATCATCAAGATTAGCCGATTACCGTGCTCTTTGCAAACAAAAAGGTGTAGTTTTAATTGAAGACGGAGCACAAAGCTTTGGTGTGAAATACAAAGGCGAGCCTGTTTATAAAGGTTGTCAAATTGCGACTACTTCGTTTTATCCTGCAAAAGTTTTAGGTGCAGCAGGGGACGGGGGAGCAGTATTTGTAAACGATCAAGCGTTAACGGATAAGGTGCGTATGCTTGCAAATCATGGAAGAACTACTCACTATGGACATGGTGCTGTTGGTTGGAATTCCAGAATGGATTCTCTCCAGGCTGCATTTGTAAATTTGAGCCTTGATCATTTTGAGGCAAGACTTAAATCCAGACAGGAATGGGCTTCCCGTTATCACAAAGATCTAAAGGCATTAGGGGTTAATGACATTACTCCACCTGCTGATTATGTAGAGAACGGTTACTGCAATGTTACCCTTTTCGAAAATTCCAGGAGAACAAAGCTTGAGGCAATTTTAAAAGAGAAGGGAATTGGATTTGGAAATATTTACCCGGGAGCAATGTCTGACCAACCAGGTGCTAAAGAATTTTTAAAGAAAAGGTTTGGTGGAAATAATGCGCAGCAAGTTAGTAGCACTGTTCTAAATTTCCCACTCTTTCCTTACATGACCGAAGCAGAATACAAGGAAATCCTTTCTATCATTGAGAACTTTCTAAGTGGAAAAAATTAAAGGATTCGTAATCACGGTGATGGTGATCATCGCCGTGATCTTAATCTACTCTCTTTCTAAGAGTTGGCTCTATTTTGAAAAGGGAGTAGAGTTGAATGAAGAGCCACAGAATACTACAAGCGAGATTTTAGTTAAGGAATCTCCAAAAGATACGTTAAGCGAATACTCACGTGTTCTCTGGACGCAATATCTCTATTATCCGACAGACCTTGTTCGCGAGGCAGGAGGGTTTGGACCGGAAGAAGTAATGAATCATGCAAAAAACATTACCTTTGTAAATCTAAATACTGGAAAAATAAAAAAACTTTTTGATAAAAAAGTTTATATTCTAGATTATTTTCCGGCTGAGTTTACAAAAAAGATTAAGAAAAATGATGAAGTGATTAAAGAAACTTTAGATCTAGGCAATCGTATGATTATTTTTGCCATGAAAGTTGACACCAATAAAGATGGATTTTTAAACAATAAAGACTTAATACAAGTATTTTTATATCATCCACACGATGAAAAATTAGATGAAGTATTGCCGGAAGGATATTTCTTTGAACGGCTACTTCTAAATACCCGCAAAAACCTTTTAGTATGTATAATAAAAAAACAACCCGACCCAAAATCAAAAACTGAAGAATCAAAGCCTGCCATTTACACTTATGATGTGGTAACCAGAAAAGGCAGTATTATTCATGGAGAATAAAAGATGAAGCACCCTAACACTGATTTAACAATATTCGGCAAACAAATATTAAACGTTACTGGGAATATAACTACAAGTATTTTAGGTGGAGTAAAAGATGTTCTGGATAAATCAATGAACTGGACTGCTGAAACTCTAGAAACTTTATCCGATGAAAAATTTTTACAAGTAGATGATCTTCCAGTTTACTTACATGTAGCCAGTACCAATGTAAAAAAATCAGCAGAAGTAACTGTCCAGGGATTAGATATAGCCATTGATTCTACTGAAAATGCTTTCGGAGTTGCTACGGATTCTCTCGATATAGCAGAAGATTATATGATCCAGACTTTGTATGAAAACAAAGTGATCAGTAGTATACTTGGAAGCTCTCACGATGACCTGATTAGTTTTTCAAAAATTAGATTGTTATTTAGACACAACCATGAAGATGTAAACGCAGAAACGATAGTTGACCTGTATCGTGATTCGGGGCTAACAAAAGCTATCCTCTTTGTGCCAGGGCTTTTTTGTGATGAAACTTTGTGGATGAAATTATCCGATGAGGATACTGGACTTGGAGATCATTTTTTAAACAAGGGATATTTTCCTATCTACATACGATACAACCAGGGTGCTCATATTTCTGTGAATGGGAAAGATTTAAATGAACTCCTAAAAAAACTTTTTGCATTAGAGCCGAATTTGCCATTATCCGTTATTACCTATAGCCAGGGTGGATTGGTATTACGTAGCACTCTCTATTACGCCAAACAAGAGTCTGCCGCTTATCTATCTCAAATTAAAAAGGTATTCATTATTAGCTCCCCGAATGGTGGATCTTATATTGAAAAGATTGGATTTTGGGCTGGAATGGCAATGCAAGCTTCTCCTTTTTTCATTTTAAAATTAATTGGTTTTATTGGTAATCTAAGAAGTGATGCAATCAAAGATTTATCTCATGGAATAATCAGAGAAGAAGATTGGAAACTCGGTAGCCAAATCTTTCGTTACCGCATAGAGCATTATTTTGGAGAGTTAGACGATATAGATGCATACGAGGCGTATAGTCTCGCAGGAGAGAGTGATAATTTGTTCCAATCTTTTTTTGGAGATGGGATAATCGAGAAGTGGAGCATAGAGTCCCTAACCGAAAAAGTATTTCAAAAAAAAACAAACCCAGAAACTCGCACTCTAAAGCTCCTCGGCAGAACACATTTTCAAATTCTAAATGCACCCGAGTTAATTCCGTTTATAGAGAAGGGATTAGAGATTACCACGGATGAACATGCGTAGGCGTTGGTCGCGAATACATGGAGCGAAGGGTGGAATGAACACAGATAAAAGATACGATTGCTTTTTACGATTGGGTTTTGGGTTATTCGTGTTAGGCGATGTGGAATGGTATTAAGTTAAGGAAATTAAACGGGAGGATAGGCATCCCTGCCTGTCCAGTGAACAGGCAGGGATGCCTATTCTACTTTTGAATTGGAGATAAATAATGATTAGCCTATTAAATATATTTTCTATTCCGATTAATTCGAAGGGTAAGATTTCCATTGTGTCGCGTCCAAAAGGAAATGAATTTTTAGAAGAGTCTATTGAATATTTAAAGCAAATGGAAATTGGAATCGTTGTCTCCGCTTTAACAAACGAAGAAGAGGAAGAATTAGGCTTAACGCTTGAAGGAGAATTTTGCAATAAATATGGGATTGAATTTTTGAAATTCCCAATGCAGGATAGAGGTATTCCTTTATCAATATCTGAAATTGAAATATTTTGCAGGAATTTAGCTTTGAAAGTGCAAGATGGTTTTTCGATAGGAGTTCATTGTAGGGCAGGCATTGGCAGATCATCCATATTAGCTTCAAGTATTATGGCTCACTTAGGATATAATGCAAAGGATGCTTTAAATCTCATTTCTCAGAGTAGAAGAATAAAAGTTCCCGATACGGAAATGCAAGAAGCATGGATTAACGAATATTATGCGTATGTGAGTCATAAACCTTGAACCTAAAAGACTCCATTGAAATACTAAAAGGTGTAGGACCTAAAAAAATTGTGGTGCTGAAAAGTATTGGCATACACACATTATTCGATCTTTTGTATTATTTTCCGCGCAGGTATTTAGATAGAAATTTTTCTTCTACGATACTTCTTAAGCATGGAGAGATTGTGACTGTCCTTGCGACTGTGATGGATTCTTACCTGGCACATGGAAAAAAAAGTAGACTCATTGTGGGAGTGAAGACTTCTAATAGTGAAAGAATTTCTCTCGTATTCTTTAGTGGTGTAAATTATTTTAGCCATGTATTTAAACCTGGAATGCACCTTGTAGTAAGCGGTAAATTAGAATACTTCCGTGGACTCCAAATCTCTCATCCTGACTACGAAATTATTTCCGGCGATGGAGAAGAAGACGTAGACTTAACTCATGTAGGACGGATAATTCCACTTTACCCCACAACAGAAGCCCTTAAAAAAGACGGGCTTGACTCTCGAGGGTTTAGAAGGCTAGTCAAACAGGTATTGGATAAAATTGACGGTAAGAAATTTTCTATAGAAGAAGTTCTTCCAGCCAAAGCAGTCAAGAAACGAAAGCTCATGAAGCGTCAGGATGCTTTTCAAGAAATTCATTTTCCTACGACAGACGAGTCACTTGCGGAAGCCAAACGACGATTTGCCTACGAAGAATTTTTTTACTTTAATCTTCTCATGGAATATAAGCGAACAGAAAGACAAAAGATCAAACGTAAACTCTGGCCACTTAGAAAATCGGAAGGAGCTGGAAAAATCCTAGAGCGACTTCCGTTTGAGTTAACGGAAGACCAAAAGACCAGTCTTGAAAAGATGAAAGAATTAAACGGGAAAGATATTCCGATGGCTGTTCTTTTACAGGGAGATGTGGGTTCAGGTAAAACGGTTACTGCCCTGTTAACCGCAATGCATTATATGGACAATAATATTCAAGTTTGTATGCTCGCCCCGACCGAGGTTTTAGCAAGGCAGCATTTTCAAACGATTCAAGGCTTATTACAATTTACCCCGTTTGCTCGAATTGATTTATTCATTGGAAAAGAAAAGGAGAAAACTAAAAGAGAAAAGCTTGCCCGCTTAAAAGAAGGCGAGACTCTTCTAGTAATTGGAACGCATAGTTTATTTCAGGACGATGTAGTCTTTAGTGATCTAGGGCTTGTAATCATAGACGAGCAGCATAAGTTTGGAGTGGAGCAAAGAGAAAGTATCCGCGCGAAAGGAAAAAACCCTGATATTCTGGCAATGACCGCGACTCCAATTCCGCGCACACTCTGTCTTACCCTCTACGGTGATTTACAACTCATTACTATCAAAACAAAACCAATGGGTAGAAAGCCAATTGTCACCAAGTGGATAACAGAGGATAAACGCCCGGCAGTCTATAACTCGATTAAAAAGTATTTAGCTCAAGGCAGACAGTGTTTTATTATTTATCCGCTCATTGAAGAATCTGAAAAAGTGGATTTAGAATCTTGTATTGAATCCTACGAAAGACTTCGCATGTTTGAATTTAAGGATTATAAAATAGGACTTCTGCATGGAAGAATGACGAGTGCGGAAAAAGATTCAGTCATGCACGCTTTTAAGGCTAACGAGATTCAGCTTCTGGTAACTACAACTGTAGTGGAAGTCGGAATTGACGTTCCGAATGCAACTGTTCTTGTCATTGAGCATTCAGACAGGTTTGGAATTTCACAGCTCCACCAGCTTAGAGGTCGTGTTGGTAGAGGTGAGCATGAGAGCTTTTGTATTTTACTCACACCAGACAAAGTGAGTGAAGACGCTGTTACCCGCATTGAAGCAATGGTTCGAACCAATGATGGATTTGAGCTTGCCGAAGTGGATTTAAAACTGCGAGGACCCGGAGAGCTTTTGGGTCTAAGACAGAGTGGACTTCCTGATTTTAAAGTAGGTGATTTAGAAAAAGATGAAGTTACAATTTTAGAATCCAAAGAGGATGCCATAGAATTCGGAAGTATTGGAGACATGGAAAAACTGGAATTAAGAACAAGGTTCACAGAAGGTCGAATTTTATTTCCAAATTAAAAAAACATTCGACAAGAAAAAGGAATTGGATAGGCTTCCAAACTAACGGACGTTAGGCAAAGTGAATTTTTTTAAGAAAAAATCCAAACTATTTATTTCGATTGATTCAGCAGATATGAAAACTAGTCCCGAAGACTTAATCGGTCTTTTTCGAGAACTAAATTCAGAGCTAAGCGAAGAGGAACAATTAGTTTTAAAATTTAACGAATTACAGGATGTATCCTTTAGTTTTTTAAGCGTCATCATTTCTTTTATACTATTAGTAGAAAAAACGCATTCCATTTCCATCTTAGTTCAGGCAGGTCCCGAACTTGTAAAAAGAATCAAAGAAGCAAATTTAAGTCCGCTTGTTTCTAAACTTTCGGTAACTTAGAGGTTTAAATTTTGTCAGGAATTGATTTTACAGAATTAAAACAAAGCTTTGTTAACTCTTCCCTTGCTATTCTAAGTAAATCAGAGTCCTGTGTATTGACACTTGAGTCTTCCTTCGACAAAAATGCGATAGATGAATTGTTTCGAGGAATTCACACGATCAAAGGAAATTCAGGAATCTTCGAATTGGAAAAGATTCCTGAATTATCACATGCATTTGAAAATGTTTTAAATCTACTCAGGACATCGCGCTTAACGCCTGATCCGGATTTAATTGACCTAATGCTATTAGGAATTGATCGCCTCAAAGAAATGATTTCTTCTCTTGGTACTTCCGAGTTAATTGAAATCAAAGACCTGGTTCAAAAATTTAATTCTTATCTAGGCAAACAAGATGAAAATTCCTCCCCATACGAAACGAATATAATTCAACAAAATACAGAGAAAGAAAAAAAAGAACCGGAAACAAATGAAATAAATGTTTCTGAAAAGATAATTGCATTTGCCAAGAACAAAAAAAAGTATCTATCCATTGTAGTCTTTAATTTATCGAAGCAAAAGTTTTCTTCATTAACAGAGTTTTTAGAAAAGATTCAATTGGTCATAAAGAGTTCGCGTATTTTACGAAAAGGTCTGGTTATAAAGAAATTAAAATCTTTAGACAGTGAGGAAGGTCCTTCTCTACCTTATTATTTAATTCTTTTATCTGAATCCAAAGTCGAGCCAATTTTAGCAGAAGCCGACATAGAAGCAGAGTTCATTCGAACAGTGTTTGTTCCGGATTCTGCGAAAGAAACAAATATAGCGCCCGAAAAAGAAACCTATACTGAAAAAAATACGAAACAGGCTAATCCGAGTTCTCCACCGAAGGAAGTATTTTCATCAGTTCCCATAGATACTTCAATTAATGTAAATTTGAATCTATTAAATCATTTGATTAACTTAACAGGTGAGATAGTTCTTGCGCGTAACGTTCTTGCTTTAAAAGTTTTGCAAAGTGGAAATCCTGAATTGCAATCTATTTCAAAGAGATTTGAAAAATTGCTTTCAGAATTAGAATCCGGAATTTTAAAAACAAGATTGCAGAGCATGAATGTATTCTTTCAAAAAATTCCAAGGCTTGTGAGAGATATTGCGAAGACGACTGGCAAACAAGTGGAAGTGTTAATCGAAGGAAGTGATGTCGAATTAGATAAGTCTCTCATTGACCAATTAGGAGATCCAGTAACTCATATTATCCGCAATGCAATTGACCACGGCATTGAATCAAAAGAAGAGAGAATTCAAAAAGGAAAAATGCCTTTCGGCAATTTGCGAATATCCGCTAGGCTCAGTGGGGGAAATGTAGAAATATTAATTAGCGATGATGGAAAAGGATTAGATACAGAAAAAATTCGGGAAAAAGTAGTTCAAAAAAATTTAGCAACCTTTGATGTTGTTACTCGCTCTTCAAAGGAAGAATTAATTGAATATTTATTTATGCCTGGATTTAGCACTGCCGTATTAGTCACAGAGTTATCCGGTAGAGGAGTTGGATTAGATGTGGTCAGGTCTAATTTAAAAAAAATTGGAGGAACTGTTTCGATTGACTATGAAGAAAATCAAGGCACAACTTTTACACTTTCGATTCCACAGACTCTATCCATTGTTACCTGTCTCATTATCAAATCGGCTAATCGTAAGTTTGCGATACCACAACAAAACCTGAGCGAGTTAATTCGGTTAAATCCTACAAAAATTAAATCGATTGAAAACAAGCAGGTCTATGATTTAAGAAATCAATTACTTCCATTCGTGAATATTAGCAGCCTATTTCAATTTGACTCTACTAATTCTATTGAACGAAATGAGAAATTCATAGTAGCAGTTAAATCTGAAAAATTTTATTATGGAATCGCGATTGATGAAGTTTTAGATACAGAGGATATTGTTGTTAAACCTCTCGGTGAATATTTTGAAGAATTGGGATTTCTTTCCGGTGCAACAATATTGGGTGATGGGGATATTGCTCTTATCCTCGATGTATCTGGAGTTGCTAGACTTGCAAGTATGCAAAATTCTCAAATTCTTTTAGAAGATGGAAGACATAAACAAATCGCATCGCAAAAAGAGAATTATCTGCTCTTTTCTGTTGGTAAAACAAAAGTCTGTATGTCGATAGTCACAAATCCATATATAGTGCAAATTTCAAAGAATGAAATTGAACGTTACCTGGGACTCGATACTTTTCTTTATAATAAAGTATCAATTCCAATTTTATATTTGAATTCGATTTTACGATTGGATTCGGATGACAGAGATTCTTCTAATATAAGCATGATTTTATATAAAACAAATAACGGCTTAGTGGCAATAGCCGCAACTTCTGTAGAAGGTGTAGTCGATGATTTGGAAGCCATTCGAACAGATCAAATTATCGGGGAAGGATTTTTGGGAACTGCCTACAGGGATGGAGAAAATGTGCTAATTTTGGATGTAAACTATTTACTCGAAGAATTTTATAAGCAAAAATTGATAAATATAAAACTAAATATAGATGATAAAAAAGAATTATTATTGGGAGATTAAATTGGATATTTTAAAATTAATGAATTACAAAAAATGGAAATTGAATTACAAAATAGGATCTGCATTTTATTTTGTTGGATTGGTTTCCTTATTCATTGTAGGATTTACAAGTTTTGCCATCTCAAGAGATGCACTGAGAGAAGAAACAATTCGTAGAGTAACCCTTGTTCGAGAAGTGAAAGCTTCTCAAATAGAGGATTATTTTCAAATTATCAGGCATCAAACGCAAACTTATTCCGAAAATAAATCTGTTATCGATGCAATGAGAGAATTTAAACAGGCTTTTTCATCAATAGAGAGAGAAGCGGCTGGAAGTTTTCAAATAGAATCTGCAAGAAACAACTTAGTGAATTACTATGAAAAGGAAGTAATTACTCGCTTAAAAAAATCTGCCATTGATATGAGCGCAAACTCCATTATGCCTCGAACAAATGCAGAATATATTTTACAGGATGCCTACATCAGCTCTAATTCAAATGAGGTCGGTAAAAAAAATCTACTCAGTGCTGCAAAAGAATATCTCTCCTATAATTCTGTTCACGCAAAGTATCACAGTGGATTTATGAACTACCAGCAAAAATTTGGATTTTATGATATGTTCTTAGTCGATGCAGATACGGGTAATATTGTGTATACTGTCTTTAAAGAAGTTGATTTTAGTACTTCCTTACTCTATGGTCCCTACAGCAATTCTAATCTTGGAAAAGTATTTAAAGAATTAAAAAATTCAAATCAAAAAGGATTTGTTAAGTTGATCGATTTTGAACCATATATTCCTTCTTACGGAGCAGCAGCGGCATTTATCGGCTCTCCTATTTACGATGGAAATAAAATGATAGGCGTTTTAATATTTCAACTACCGCTTGATAAAATTATGGATATCATGAATTTCCATCAAGATTGGGAAGGAGCTGGTATGGGCAAAACGGGCGAAACCTTTTTAATCGGGCAGGATTTAAAAATGAAATCTATTTCTAGATTTTTAATTGAGTCTCCGGATGATTATTTTAGAGCATTAGAAAATTCAGATACACCTTCAGATATTGTTCAAAAAATAAAAACTCTCAAAACAAATGTGGGGTTACAGGAAAACAAAACAAAAGCTGGTATGGATATCGCGAAAGGAATTACCGGACAGGATAGCTATGAAGACTATCGCAAAGTAAAGGTAATTTCAAGTTATAAACCTTTAAAAATAGAAGACGTGAAATGGGGAATTATCAGTAAAATCGATGAAGAGGAAGCCTTTTTATCTGTGTCTAAACTTAAAGTAAATTTGTTTTTCATTTCAATTTTTGTATTTTTCCTAATTGGAATTATTACGATTTTACTTTCTAAAATTATAATCAAACCTATCACTGCGATAGTAGAAAGAGTGGAAGACATTGCAAATGGAGAAGGGGACTTAACAAAAAGATTATCAATAGATTCCACAGATGAATTGGGGGAATTAGCTGACTGGTTCAATAAATTTATCATTAAAATTCATTCGATTGTTTTAGAAATTGCAAGCACAAGTCAAATTATATTAGTAAGTTCTAATAGACTTTCTGAAACAAGTTTATCTCTTTCTTCTTCAACGGAAGAAACATCCGCACAATCAGAATTAATCGCATCTGCCAGTACGGAAATGAGTCAGAGTGTGCAAGTGATAGCATCATCAGTTGAAGAGATGTCAATTTCCATAGAAGAAGTTGCAAGAAGAGCCAGTGATTATGCTGCAATTTCTAGAGATGCAAATAAAACAGCTATAGAAACTAACGTTATCGTAAATAAACTGGGAGAAGATGCTAAAGACATTGGAAAAGTAATCGAAAGTATTGCGGATATCGCTTCCCAAACGCATTTATTATCTTTAAATGCAGCTATTGAAGCTGCGAGTGCGGGAGAAGCCGGTAAAGGTTTCGCAGTAGTAGCCTCTGAAGTAAAAGAGTTAGCCAAGCAATCAGCAATTTCTTCACAGGAAATTAAGGAAAAAATTCAATCCATACAAAAGAACACTGAAAATACGATTTCAGCCATCAATAAAATTGTAGCTACCATTTCGAAGGTAAATGATATTAGCTCCACAATTGCTTCTGCAGTTGAGGAACAATCGATTACGTCTAAAGAAATCGCTTCCAATATAAGTCAAACTTCCATAGGAGCAAGAGAAGTTACAAAAAATATTCTGGGTATCAATATGGCAGCAAGGTCGGGGGCACAAAGAGCAATTCAAACATCCGAGTTAGCGAGAGAGTTAAACGAATTAACCTCCGGGTTAGAAAGAATAGTAAAGAGTTTTAAAATCTAATGTCAACGAAAGAAATTTTATCCAGGCCTAAGTCAAAAACTCTAGAGATTCTAACTTGGTATGTAAACGATCAATTGTATGGTATGTTCCTGGAGGACTGCAAAGAAGTTATCAAAAATATTGACATTTTACCCATTCCTCATTCTAAAAAGTATGTTGCAGGTATACATAATTTGCGGGGTGAAATTATAACAGTCATAGATATAGGGGTAAAGCTTGGTTATCCGAAGATGATTGTTGAAAAAGGAAAGTCGGTTATTCGACTGAAAGAAAAGTCTAAAGTTTCTATAATGGCAGATAAAATATTTGATATTTTAGAAATATCTAGCGACTTATTGGTATTACCCCCGTCAAACTTAAGTGAGCAGGAAACGAAATGCATATCCTTTGTTGTAAATTCCGATAAAGGAGTCATTTTGATTGTTAATTTAAAGGGCATTACAGAGATAGAATAAAATATGAGTAGTAAAATTTCAGTCATAATCGTTGATGATTCAGATATCTATAGAGTATTACTCTTTAAGGTTTTGTCTCAGGAAAAAGATATTGAAGTTATTTCCTTAGCTCGTAGTGGTCAATTGGCATTACCCCGAGTTAGGCATTATAAGCCGGATATTGTTATTCTAGATATGGAAATGCCGGATTTAGATGGTCTAAAGACTCTAGAGCTAATACGGAAGGAATCTCCTGAATCGCGGGTAATCATGTTTTGCTCTAAGACTCCAGAGAGTGCAAGACAAACTATTAAAGCTTTAGAGCTAGGTGCAAAGGATTTTGTTACGAAGCCGGAATCTAGCTCAAACGTATCAGTAGAAGATTATATAGTCGAAAAATTAATTACAAAAATCAAAGCCATTGGAAAGCATCGAAATGAAACAGGCCTCGATTTAAATACGGCAAATATTGCAAAATCACAAGTAGCTCCTCCTCAGAAAGGCAAATATGACTTTTGCGCTATTGGAATTTCAACCGGCGGACCTGATGCTTTGAGACTTTTACTACCGGTCTTGCCGGAAAACTTAGATGGAAGTATTTTCATTGTCCAACATATGCCTCCTTTTTTTACAAAGCAATTAGCAGAAAGTTTAAATTCGATTTCTAGTCTTAGAGTTGTAGAAGGCGCTGATAAAATGAAAGTGGAAAAGGGAGTGATTTATATTGCTCCCGGTGGAAAGCATATGGCAGTCAAAAAGGATTCTCATTTTGATTATAGCATTGCTATTTTAGATGGTCCTCCAGAAGAAAGTTGTAAGCCGTCGGCTAACGTTCTATTTCGTTCAGTAGCTGAAACTTTTGGCTCAAATGCCATCGGAATTATTATGACAGGTATGGGACAGGATGGGTATAAAGGATTTGTAGAATTAAAAAAAGCAGGAGCGTATTTGCTTGCTCAGAATGAAGAAAGTTGTCTTGTCTTTGGTATGCCAATGCTTCCAATAAAAGAAAAATTAGTTTCTGAAATTCATTCCATTCGAGGACTTAGTGATGCGATTGTTCGTTTGTTAGGCACAACATGAATTACCAAAACCTTTTTAAGGCTATCTATGAATTAACGGGAATTCATTTGCAGGAGGATAAGATTTATTTACTCGAAAGTAGACTTCCTGATTTAATGAAAAAATATTCTCTTTCCAGTTTTGATGAACTCGCAATTAAAGTGCAAAATAGGGATAATCCTGATTTGCTCAAAGAATTTATAAATTCAATTACCACGCAGGAAACATATTTTTTTAGAGATCAAATTATTTACGAAGCATTAATTCAAAAAATTATTCCAGAATGGTTGAGTCGAAATGGAGGCGAAGATTTAATTCGATCTAAAAATATGAAACTCAAAATATGGTCTGCAGGTTGTGCAACAGGCCAGGAGCCATATTCCATTGCAATTACGATAAAGGAAAATTTTCCAAGACTTATAGATATAATTGATATTCAAGCCACTGACATATCAATAGTAGCCGTTGAAAAAGCAAGAAGAGGAAACTACCTCGGAATAGAAGTAGATAGAGGAGTTGAGGATAGAATTAAAGAAAAATATTTTAAAATGACTGGTAACGGCTACGAGTTAGTAACCGATATTCGTAATCTAGTTAGATTCTCCTTATTAAACTTGCATATTGATGCATATCCAAGAGAAATGGATATTGTATTTTGTCGTAATGTTGCGATTTACTTTCATAAAGAAGATCGTAAAAAAATATACACTCGTCTCAGAAATTCATTAAGAGCTGACGGTATATTAGCATTGGGCTCTGCGGAAAGTTTATATGGATTTATAGATGATTTTATCATTCAAGAATATAAAATTTGTCGCTATTACCAATTTAAAAAAATAGACGCATTTAAGGAGACCTTCTTTTGAAAACAAAGATCATTCAATACAAAGGAGTAGGTGAAATTGAAATTACGAAAACTCGAAGAAGTCGAGGTATGAGTTTAAAAATTCACCCTACAAAAGGAATCTGTGTTTCCATTCCCTATTACTGGTCTTATAAAGGAGCCGAAGAATTACTAAAAGAAAATAGTGATTGGGTAAATAGAAGTATACAAAAATTATCCACAACTGAAAAAATTTCAAAACCATTTACGGAAGATAGTAACTTTAAAACAAAATACCATGACGTAAAAATTCTTCCCTGGATTGGTCGGGATGTTTCCTACACAATTAAAAATAATGTATTAACAATTTATTATCCTAAAGAAAGAGATGTTTTGGATTCTGATATTCAAGAAAATATTCGTTATTTAATTGAAGAAACTCTTCGAAAGGAGGCTAAGGAATATTTGACCACGAGACTTACTTTTCTTGCAAAGAAAAATAATTTTCATTACAATGATGTTACCATTAAAAATATGAAATCCCGCTGGGGAAGTTGCACTGTTGAGAATAATATAAATCTAAGTTTACATTTAATGCGAATTCCAGAAGAACTTTCTGATTATGTTTTACTTCATGAACTCTGTCACACCATTCACAAAAATCATAGTAAAAAATTCTGGGAATTACTTTCAAGCGTGTGTGACAATGCAAAAGTAAAAGACAAGGAAATGAGAAAATACAATGCAGAAGTTTATTGATTTTACATCTTTTAAAAATAAATATATTAAATTGTTTGTATTCATTTTATTCTTTTTTCTATCACTTAATCTATTTGCAAAAGAAGAATGCAAATTATTAAAAAGAGAAAAAATCGACTTAAATCTAGAAGCAAATCCAATCTGTTCTAAATTCATTACTTTAAAAAATAAATCAAATTACCTGGTTGCAAAAATGGTTGGAGTTGAAGCTCTCAATGCAAATTTGTATTTGGAAAAAGAAGCAGGCAAAGAGTTTATTCAAATCTCAAAAAGCGAATCTGAAAATACATCCACTGAAAGTATTGATTTAGATGGATTAGATGACGGAAAATATAGAGTATGCGCTATACGGGGAGCAAAGACAGGAAAGGGGCTAATTCATATTACATTCGACATGATAAATGCCAAATGCGGAAAAGGGCGTGATACCTGCTTTGGTGCCATAGGAAAAAATTGTGATGGCGGAATCGGTGGAACCTGTAATGAAACAACTAAGGACGGATTAAAGATTTGCCAGGTGGCTATCGGTTCCCAAATGCATGATACCTGTTGCTCTTCAAATCCAAATGGAAGTCACTGCGGAGGTAACGACACATTATCCGCTTGTTCAAAGGAATGGGATCATGCCGTCAATGATACAGCAGCTACGGGACGCAATTGGCCAGTCCAATTTGATCCAACAGTTATAACCTATCGGGGTTCCGCTGAATCAAAATTAGCAAAGTCAATACAAGTAGGAAAAGATTTCACTGCAAAACCTTTAAAGAGAAGTTTTAGAACTCCAGTAGGCATTGATATATGGGATATAGATGCAAAGGAGGGTTGGTGCACTCATCCAAAACGATATACGAAATCCTGCACACCGCTTACTACAAATTGTTGGGCGAGATGTAATTAAAGTGGAAAATTCAAAAACTCCTCCTGTTTCAAAGATAATAATTTGCGGACTTGGAAGTATTTTTTTTCTTGACAAAAGGAAAAGTTTTTCCGATCCTGATTGTATGATTCAAAAATTCTTCACAACTCTGCTTCTCCTTCTACTTACACTTGAGTAGGTTGGCGTGAGCATAGACTTGTGAAAAGAAAAAAGCCCACTCCAACCGAGCGGGCTTTTTTGTTTGTGGATACTTTTCCTTAGACGCAAAGCCCGGTCAAACGAGGGGCAAATCAAACTAAGGAGAATAAAATGAGCCAGAACACCACTAACCGAAAACCCTTTTTCTACGATGTAACTTTGCGCGATGGAAACCAGGCACTCCGTAAACCTTGGAATTTATCTGAAAAGGAAATTATCTTTAAACAGCTTGTAAAATTAGGTGTGCAAGCTATTGAAGTTGGGTTTGCATCAGCGAGCGAAAGTGATTTTAAGGCATGTGAGCATTTAGCTAAAATTGCCCCTAAAGACATTGTTATATCAAGCCTGTCGCGGGCAAAAAAATCGGAAATCGAAATTTCCTGGAATGCAATTAAGTATGCCGCTAAGCCGAGGATACATATTGTTTACCCCGTTAGCTCTTTTGCTATCGAGCATATGCTTAAGATTTCTAATAAGCAGGTGATAGAAAATGTAAAAGAAGCAGTGAGTTTTGCTAGAAGCTTAGCAGGTAGTAGGGGCGAAGTTCAATTCAGCGGAGAGCATTTTGGAGACTGTGTGGATACTCAGGAGTTTGCTATAGAAGTATTTCAAGCGGCTATTGATTCAGGGGCAAATGTAATTAATCTTGCAAATACCGTAGAGAGATATCGACCAATGATATTTTTGGAAATGATTGAAAAAGTTGTAAAAGGATTGCGCGGCGATATTACAATTTCTGTTCACACTCACAATGATTTAGGAATGGCAACTGCAACTACTGTAGAAAGTTATTTCAAAGGTGTCACTCAGATTGAAACTTCTTTAAATGGATTAGGAGAAAGAGCGGGTAATACCAATTTGTTTGAAGTTGCCTGCGCTCTTTATAACTGTGGGGAGTCGGTTGATTTAAACATGGAAGAAATTTATCCAACAGCTCTCATTGTCTCTAAGATGTCCGGTATACCAATTCATGAAAAAGCTCCCTTGATAGGAAGTGATGTGTTTGCTCATAGGAGTGGAATTCACCAGGATGGAGTGAATAAAACAAAGCATTTAAAAAAATCTGCTTACGGAGCCATTGATCCCAAAGTAATTGGTCGAGAAGATGGTCACCGGATAACATTCACTAGCCAGTCGGGTGGGGGAGCGATAAAATCTATTCTTTCCGAGAAAGGTGTTTCTTTTAATGAGCGAGAAATTAATGAGTTACAACCAATTCTAAAAAAATACTCGGATGAAATAGGAAGGGAGTTGACTATTTCGGATGTTGTTTACTTTGCAGAAAAGTTTAAACGGGATTCGCAAATGGTGATCTCTTAGACAAAGAAAAACTTGACATTTACTTTAGTTTGTCTAGTTTACTAAAACAATATGATAATTGAAAACGCATTCTCAAAATGCCAGAGACTTATAAAAATTCTCTGGCACTATAAAACTTTTCATTTTGCAAGTTGTGGCTATTCTTTGTTAATCTCTCTCAGTTTAATTTTATTCTTTGGTGGAATTCATTACGAGTTTGTGGAAGATGATATTAAAATAGAAGAATTGAATTATAGTAATTCACTAAAAGAAGAAGTTAATAA
>Ga0209174_10000636_pt1 | contig 25875 bp, 19 predicted proteins | sample JI91814BDNA_FD_187505 | JGI IMG/M metagenome (GOLD analysis project Ga0209174, IMG submission 187505) | Wastewater effluent complex algal communities from Wisconsin, to seasonally profile nutrient transformation and Carbon sequestration -... | ecosystem: Engineered > WWTP > Effluent > Algae...
TCACCGTGATATCACCACGGCCCGATGCCCTCACAAAGTCGAGGGCCGACCTTCCTACATCGGATCGAGGAGGTGCATCACGGTTGCCGGATGCCACCGCCCACCGCGTGGCGGCGTGTAGCCCTGGTCTGTCAGCGCTCGCCCGATCTGCCGCAGGCTTGCACCGCCGTCGCGCAGCTCGCGAGCCACCTCGGCAGCACTCTTGCGAACCTCACCGACCGGACGGCGAAGCAGGCTCCGCACCGTCGCGGCGTGCCACTCCTTCGCCCGCTGTGGGATGTGTCGCTCCTTCGTCAGCCGCTCCGCGATGTCACGGAGGCTGAGCCCCTGCGCATTCAGCTCCCGCGCCCTCGCCGCCGACACGTTGATGTCGCAGACCCGCTCAATCTTCGGATGCACACACGGCGTATAGTAGCCTTCGCGCTCCAGGATCTGTCCGACGACACGGCTATACCACCGCTTGCCCTGCTTCGACGGCTTGCCCTGCTCGTTGAGCATCCGGGCAATCTCGCTGAGGTTGTGGCCTTGCCCAAACAGCGACACGATATGGCGCAGGATCTCCATTTCCGCCGGAGACTTGACCAGCAATCGCCGTCCGTGTGCATCGAGTTCGTGGCTATGAAGATAGCCAAACGGCGCTTTCCCGACACGCACACCCTGCGCTTTAAGATGCTGCATCGCTTCTTGCGTCCGTTCTCGCACAAGCTCGCGCTCAAACTGAGCATAGTTGGCAAGGTTCAGCATCATCATTCGACCTGCCGCCGTATGCGTATTGATCATCCCGCACAGCGAAAGCAGGTGATAGTTCTCATGCGAGAAGAACCGATCGACCAGCGCACAAAGATCCTTAACTGAGCGAGTCAACCGATCGAGTTTGGTGACGATGAGCGTATTGGCTTGCCCTCGCTCAAGGCACCGTAGCGCTGCTTGCAGCCCTGGCCGCTCGATCGTTCCACCCGATATCCCTTCATCGGACTTGATGTCGATTAGTTGAATCCGATGGACCTTGCAATATCCTCGCAACTTCTCTTTCTGCACATCGAGACTTACGCCTTCTTGTGCCTGCTCTACGCTACTAACTCGAATGTAACCGATAGCAACAGATGCGACGCTTGGAGCCCTTGTAGGTGTCTTCATGCAAGGCGTCGTAGCGTTTCATTCGGTACGTAACTAACTAATACAACGCCTGCCATCTGGAGGTAGACAAGGATGGCAGATACGACCACAAGAGGCGTCGGTTACATTCGCACAGGGTTGTCCACTCGCTCGGAGAGTGGAGCTGCGATACGCATATCAGCACAACGGGTGACTGCTTATTGCGAATTGCATCGCGTCTCGCTTGATGCGACTCTGATTGATAAGGGCATGGTTACGCAGGGGGAGCACGGGGAGCGGCAGACGGTGCTCGACGAAGCGCTGGGGATGCTTGGCGTGGGAGGGCCGACGCTGCTGATCGTTCCGTCGATGGCGCACTTGGCGTTGTCGGTTGGGAAGCTGGCGCGGCTCGTCGAGAAGCACTTCGGCGATGGCTCGTTTGCGCTGGTGGCGGTTGCGGAGGGGGTGGACACGCGCACGGACAATGGTCGTTTTGTGCTCGGACTTCTGCGGACATTGGCTCGATGGGAATGCGAGGGGGCCTATCATGCGGATTCCTAAGTCAACTAGCGCTTCGACAAAACCGCAGCAGATTCGCGCAGTTGGGTACGTCCGAGTTAGCACAGAGATTCAAGTGAGCGAGGGCGTCAGTCTTGAGACACAGCGGGTCAAGATTCGGGCGCACTGCATTGCGCATGACATCGATCTGATCGAAATCATCTCGGATGACGGAGTGTCGGCGAAGTCGCTCGACAGACCGGGACTCACGCGAGCGCTGTGGATGCTCGATGCAGGCAAAGCGGAAGCAGTTGTCGTCGTCAAACTGGACAGATTGACGCGCTCTGTGAAGGACTTGGGAGTCCTCTGTGAGAACTACTTTGGTGAAGGGAAGCGGTGGTCGCTGCTTGCGGTGAGTGATTCCATTGACACGCGGTCAGCGGCGGGGAAGCTGGTGCTGAACGTGCTGATGTCGGTGGCGCAGTGGGAACGGGAGGCGATTTGCGAGCGGACACGCGAGGGAATGAGCCACCTCAAGCAGTTGGGAGTGCAGTTCGGTGCGGCTCCGTACGGGTGGCGATATGCTCAGGAGACAGACTCCTTTGGGCGGCGGGTTCTCGTCGAGGTTCTTGAAGAACAGCGCGGCATCAAGCGAATCCGTGAGCTGTACGATGCTGATGAACGCATGAAGCGGATCTGCGAAATCCTGACGGAAGAAGGAGTCCCTTGCCGTGGTGACAAGTGGTATCGGCGGACTCTGTACCGCGTCCTGTCACGCGCAGGAGTCCGCGATCCAGAGCGTCCGCGCAAGTCGGCACCGTCGAAAGCTGAGCGGCTTGCTGCGACTCCTTCCGCTGTTCGGGATAAGCAAGCAGCGGCGGTACGTGCCACAGAACTACGTACTCACGGAATGAGTCTGCGACAGATCGCCGTCCAGCTTCACAAAGAGCGCATCCTTCCCCAGCGCGGTGACGTTTGGTATGCGGCGGGGGTGATGGATCTGTTGCGGTTGAGTACCACTGCGGGACGTGGCGCGGTCCGATCGAGCGGCTAACGCCCTGTCGCCAGTCGTTCCGCAGCTATCAAGCTGGCAGACGCTCTGCTGCCGCCAGTCCCATGCGCAGTAGGAACTCCCACGCTGCCGCAACCGTGCGAAGCCCCATGCGACGCTGCGTCGCCTGAAGCTGCGCATAGGTCGTGGGCAAGATGCGAACGCAGACACCCTTCCTACCGCTGTCTGGCCCATCGTAGGAATGCGGATCTCCGGCAACTCCTTCCAGCCAGCCGGGGAAGCCCTCTCCTCCAGTGGGCCGACGAGAGATCGCGGAGGTCAGCCGTTCGACGGCAGAATCCAGTGCGTCGAGACGCGGCAAGATTTCCGATATCGACAGAGCCGGTGACTGTGATCGAGGCATCGACAGATCTGGCGAGGGTGCTCGCGGTATCGACGGTGGGCGGGGCGGGCTCTCGAAGGTTGGCGCGTAGCTTGCCGACTCGGACGAGGAGGGCGGTGCGTTCCCGATCGAAGCAGTCCAGTCTTCATCCGGCTCGCCGCTGTCCTTCGACCATAAGTGGCTTTTCATGCGGTCTTGATGTCCCGCGACCTCATCTAACAGAGTGTCCTTGTCCAACTTCATTCGTCGTCATCCCAGCCAGATACATAGGGAGCGCGTGAGGCTGCTGCGGGCGGCGCGGGCCAAGGATGATGAGGAAATGCCCGCTGCCAAGCCATCTGCGCAAACGTCTCGACGGCACTCAGGAAGATCGCGGTGCTGCGGCCCGTCCTCGGAAGCGTCCAGACAGACTCTCCGCTGTTATGTGCTTCCTTGATGCGCCTTGTCTTCAGCAGCGGCTCCGGGAAGAGTTCCAGCGAGCGCTGCAAGACCTCTTCCATGACGTTGACGTTTTGCTTCCAGTCGTCGGCGTCTTCGCGTCCGAGCCGCACCATTATGATATCGCTGTTGCTCGGCGTGCGTTTCAGCATCGTGACAATGTTGCGCGCCGCATCCGCACCGTCCACCGTCGCCACGAGCAGGACGCCCGGCAGGCTGCCACCCTGCACCTCGGGCGGGGTATCGAGCACCGCCATATCAAAGGAGCCCAGCCCCATGCGCTCCGGCCCTTTTCGGTACAGCACATCGATCACCTTCTCGCCCCGAATGCCAGTCACGGTGAGGGTGCCCGACCCGTAGTGCCGCGTCGCGATCGCGCCTTCCGAACGACTCACACCGAGCCGAAACCGCGCATCCTCCTGCGTGTCGCAGGTCATCAGCAGCACGCGCAGACCCGCGAAGGCCAACCGCTCAGCGATGGGAACCGCCAGCGCGGTCTTGCCAGCCCCACCTTTGTAGGAGGCCACCACGACCGTTGGCAGAAGCGGCGAATACAGACCCGGTGGGTCTTGTGAAATGCGGGAAGAGCGGACGGACGCCATGAGGACACCTCGCGATATCAGGAGACTCCGGTTCAACGTAATGCACTTCACTAAAATGGCAATGGCGAGGTAACTCGCTGATATCACAGAAGAATCCCGGATGGCTCGACAACCACCGACGGAAAGGCTTGGCCTGCTAATTTTCAAAGCGCTCGCGATCATGCCTACTTATGATTAAACGTAGGCGATGATATTACGCTAGTGGACGGTGATATCACACGGTCTTCCGGTGATATCAAGCGAGCGGGCGGTGATATCACGGTGATATCATCCCGTCGTCCACGGTGATATTACGCTGGCGCGCCTGATATCATGCCGCATCGCGGTGATATCAGGCGGTCGGTCGGTGATATTGCGGCGGGCGGTGTGCTGTTGTCTGTGCTTGTGCGTCGTGAGCCGCTCGATGTGGTGACGGGTGTGTGACGCTGCCCGTTGCTACGCGCCTGCGTTGGGCTTGGCAGGAACGAGGGCTGCAAGCGCCTTCTTTGCTGCTTTGGCGCTGGGGTACTTGCGCCATGACAAAGCTCGCTCGGTGAGCGAGAGCATGACAACGGAGTACCGATCTTTCGCAGGCTCCCCATCGAGCCACTGCACAGCAACGAGTAGCGCCGCGTCGTCGCGACGGATGGCCAGCGGACGCCAAAAGGCTTCCGTTCCCGTCGATGCGCGGCGTAGATAGTCCTCTGCCCACGCTTCACCGGGCTTGGACAAGTCGAGATTTGCGGCAATGGTTGGCGGACGCTTCCGGTAAAGTGACCGACGACGAGAAGACGCACTTGTAGCAGGGACATGGCAAGGCATAGACTGCTCCTGTTCGCGTCGGACGTTTGCTTCGTGGCGGTGTCCGGCGCGGGCATAGGGCTCGACGGGCAAAACACCGCCGTCGAGCCTGTTTCATTTCCGGGCATCGCTACCCGTACCTACCTGTTACCTAATGTTCCCAATGATTGCAACATGAACCATAGGTAACTGAGCACACTCAGGCGAACTGGTGACCCGATGAGAGAGCGTGCTACCGAGTGTTCGTGGTTCGCGGACGCAAAAATCCCCTGTTCATGGGCTTGGCTGCTCGACTGAAGACGGCTCGCAAGACTGCCGCTCTCAATCGGCAGTCAGTGACTCAGCGGGCCAAGCTCTCGGATGTGTCGGCAGTGCTTGGGATAGAGCAAGGGCAACGCATCCCGCGCCTTGATACCGTCGAGCGGGTCGCCTATGCGCTCGGGCTGTCACCTGCATTCCTGGCCTACGGCATCGAAGCGGATGCCAGCCAGCCCACCGATGGCTTGCGCTGCGAAGGTGTGGCCTCGCGACTTCGGCAGACTCGCACCGATCGCGGGTTGACCATGCGCGGACTCGCTCGGGCCTCTGGGTTGACCGATACCGCCGTGAGATCCACCGAGACGGGGGCCAGCGTGCCCAGCATTGCGACCGTCGAAGCGTTCGCGATAGCCCTCGCGGTATCCCCCGGTTGGCTGGGGTACGGACTCGGGCCGATGGAGCTACCTGGGCGGCGGCGCGTGGCAGCATCGCCAGCGCCAAGCCCCGGCTAGACCGCTCGCGGTGGTCTCCTGCGATGGGAACAACTTGCAGCAGTGGGAAGCCTAAGGTCTGATGCTCGGGCAAGGTCGTTCATTGAGTTGCTGCTGGTCAATCTATCGCCGCCGCCAACCAACCTACCGGAGTTCAGCCGGAGTGCGCAGAGCCTACGGACCTGTCGCATTAGGAAGAGGAACTGCGCTGGAGGCAACGACTCAGCGCGTGTGAAGCGAGTGGAGCGGCGAGGGCGCTTTGCACTCCAAGGACTCTACGGGGATCTCTACCTCTAGATTAGACGGATATCGAATTCTTGATTATAACGATGTAGCTCAGGATGCTTAGTACTTATATCGTGCTGCGACTGCTATTTATGAAGATGATGTCTGGCTGAAGCCATTGTGGATCTGAGAGCCTATTTTACGCATATTTTCAGGAGAACTTAAGGTTGTTGATAATGGAGCACTTCACCGCTGTAGCCACCTGCCCAGACATCTTTGCCATTTCCACCTATCGAGTAAACATACGTAGTCCCAAATCCTGGAGTGATAGTTTCACATCCACTTGCGGTGCAGTGCCGAATATTTGTATCAACCCCCATCCAGAGATCTGTGTCATTTCCCCATCCCGCATAGAAATTGGACAGAGAATACGCGTTATTGATCTTTAGTCCGGAGCTTGAATTTTGATCATTAACAGATATGATGTCTGTGCCAACACTGGACGAGCTGTTTCTTCCAATGATCCATGATGAATTTTCCCCGACCACAAGGCTCTGGATATAGTCTGTTGTTTTATATGGAATTGATATTGGTGTGCATTTTGCATTAGCAACCGGGCAGCGCACTAGAATTGTAGCTGTTGGATACTGGTTTGATGCCAACCAGGCGCTTTTGCTATTTCCAGATAGGAATTGATAGGAGAATATCGCAGGGATATCTGATGCGGTCGATGTTGTACACGGGAATGATGAACAGTCGAGTTTCTCCAGACTTGGGACATCTGTCATCAACCAAACAATATTTCCGTTGGCATAAATAGAATTGATGGTAACCGTGCCAGTGTCCCAGAGTTTTCCACACCTAGTTTGATCGGCTTCATTTGTTGAGATTCTGATGACAGAATTATTCTTCCCTCCGGATGATTGAGCCGTCGTGATGACATACTGAAGACCCGAAAACAGTGGGCCGCTTGGGACCAAGGATTTACAGGTATCGTTCGACATGAAGTCATAGGAGATTTTGCAACTGTCATTGCTACACCTAAGTAGGGCCGGCTTAGGAGTCGTGATCATTGCCCAAATATCTTCACTGATCGGAATGGTTCCATTTGGCGATCGCGTCGACAGTATGGAAAGTGTCCGCTTGCAGGAGTTGACATCGCATCGCAGCACCTCTCCTCCATTTCCGAAGAACCAAGCTACTCCATGGCTGTCTATGCTGGGCCAATAAAGAGTACTGGTGGCCTCGTAGATGAGTCTTCCAGAGGCATCGGTGGGATGATGAAAACACCACCCTTGCGGAGTACATTGCCGTGGCATAAACGCAAGTGAAATCTCAGTTGACCGAGATAGCGTTATATCGCAGGAGTTATTACCAGTGCAGTTTCCAGTCCAGGCAGAGAACTGTTTGTAGCTACCCGGTGTCGGTGCTAGATGAATATTGGTGTTCTTAGTGAATTCTCCGTCACAGATAGAACCAGCGCAAGTGAGACCTGGCGGTGTTGAGGCCACGCTTCCCGTTCCGGAATTGATTCGTACGGACAGCTTGCACAGAGCGGGCTCTAGTGTGCTTAGGGTTAATGTTCCTTCTCCTGTGCGCCGCAGTCCACCACTCAGAGTGGACGAGAGTTGTCCACTCGCCACCTTGCAGCCTGTATCGTCGATAGCGAACGCACTTAGTGTCAGATCGCCTGTTTGATCGCTGGGGAGTCTAACAACAAAACGGTTCTGGCCAGCCGGAATGCGAAGTTGCTGACCTGACGTTCCGTTCACTTGGGTATCAACGAGTAGATACGGCGAGGTAGATGGCCAGTTCTCAACAGAAACAACGATACCTACATCGCCACCACAGCTTCCCAGACCCAGAGAGGACAAAGCAACCAGGCCAAGGCCGTGCAGCAGGGCGCGAGAGTTCCACATGGTTGTTCCTCGATTGTCTACGGGTGATATTCCATTAGTCCGGTGGTATCTGGCTCACGTGCCGCGATTCCAAGGCCGACCCCCGTTGCGATTCCAGCAGCGGCGACTCCGATGATGGTCCAGAACCACCACTTTTTGTACACAGGGGCACTGGATGGCTTCGCATCAGGATGTTCAGTTCCGACGCGCCCTACCGCTTGAGAGCTTGCATCGTGCGGCTGACTCTTGGCAGACGGAAGCAGATGGCGAGGCAAGGCGGTTTGAAGAGATGGTGGTGATGTCCCCTTTCCTTGCATTGCCTCCTCGGCCTGGCGGATGAACTGCTCCACATCTTGGCGCTCAGCATCGCTTTGAAGTTGAGGCAGCGCGGCACGGTAGAGGTCGAGAGCTCGGCCCGGCTGACCCTGCTTGAAGTAGGAGCGACCTCGCAAGACAAGCAGCCGAGAATCCGGCACTTTGTCATATGCGTTCTGGTACAGACGCAGGGCATCCTCGTACCGTTTTTCGTTGTGAGCCTTCTTGGCCTTGGTTACGAGGGATGTGCAATCATCGTCAGCGAAACAGTCAGTCGCTGCACACGTAGTCGATGGAAAGAGAGAACAGAGCATCCCGCCCAGCAGAGCGGTAGCGAGCACCAAACGCAGAGCGTTTGGATGGTTGGATCGGCTAATCGACATCAGCGAAGGCGCTCTTTTTTCGTGGCGGCTGGGGTTGTGTTTTCGGTCGTACTGGCTGCGACGTAGGCAGCGCCTTGTCGTTCGTGCCGGGCCTGGCGGGTTGCGTTCCGGGTGGGTTGGCAGGTGTGCTCACGGGGACGCCCAATGGTGTCTTGGTTTCGTGGACTCCTCCATCAGTCGGACTGTCCGCAGTTTCGCGGATGGGCTTCCCAGCCATGATGCTCGGTGAAGTCGCTTGATTCTCACCCTTTTGAGCGGGGGTGGCTGGCGTCCTTGTCATCAACCAAATCAGGCTGCCTACTAGCAGGATGGAGGCTCCACCGATGCCTCCCCAGAGGCGAACACTGCCAGTGGACCTCAACCGCTCACCTGCTGACCGGCCCAGCGTTGAAGAACGCCCCGGGCGTGCTGTTACGTCGAAAGCATGCGACGGCAGTAGGGTGGTGGCGTCGCCGTCTGGTGGTGCAACGATTCCCAGAGAGCTGGAGAACTTTGCCCCAATTCGGGCCAGCTCTCTGACGACGGCGTTCATGGCCGGTCGTGCATCCTTGTCCTTCAGCAGCAACCGGTGGGTAAGAGCCACGAGTTCCGGCGGTGCTGCCGGAGCAAAACTCCCCAGAGGTGGCGGTTCCTTGAACAGGTGCATGCCCAGCACCTCCCCTCCACCTGCTGCATCGAAGGGGCAGCGCCCGGCCATCATCTCATACAGGACCACGCCGAGCGAGTAGACATCGCTGCGCTCGTCAACCTCACCCGCTCCACGACACTGCTCGGGAGACATGTAGAGCGGAGTTCCCATCACTGCGCTCGTTGCCGTGCGCTTTGTCCCGCTCTTCATCAGTTTGGCGATCCCGAAGTCGAGGATCTTGACCCGCTCCCCACCTGGGGCAATCGGGTCACGGACGAGCATCAGGTTATCGGGCTTCATATCTCGGTGAACGATACTCTTCTCGTGGGCAGCCCGCAGCGCATCGGCAGTCTGCCAAGCGATGCGGATAACTTCACTCAGCTCGATCCGCTTCCCTGCCGCATGTGTCTTGTCGAGCCGCTGCGCCAAGCTCTCGCCGCGCAGGAACTCCATGACAAGGTACGCCGTGTCATCCGTCGTTCGCCCGTAGTCAGAGACTTGGACGAGACTAGGATGCTCGATTCGGTTGACGGCCCGGGCTTCATCGAAGAATCGAGAGGCTGTCTCTTTGTCCTTAGCGTACTCGGCGTGCAGTACCTTGATGGCCACGCGCCGTTCGATGGCGTCGTTGACCGCTTCATAGACCACACCCATCCCGCCCTCGCCAAGTTGGCGGACAATGCGGTATGGGCCGATGGTAGTGGGCGGCATGTTGGCGGGTGATCCTAAAGATCTAGTCGCATTATAGCCACCGTCTGCACCCGGGATCAAGGATGTCGATTGCCGTCGGATGTTCTGGCAGGGGTGACGTGTCTCAGGCACCCCCGTTGTAACGATAAGACGCTTGCGTATTTGTCGGGATGTGCTACTCGCGCAGAGTTCCGGTGTTGAGAGCGAGCGCACGCGATGCAGCCAGCCGTGATTCGAGCACCCCTTGGAACAACCGGAAGTGGCGATGCGACACGTCGTTCGGGTCGAGGCTCAGCGCAGGAAGTGCGTAGCGGAGGACGGCAGTCAGCGGGCTGGAAAGTACCCTGGCCGCTTGCCGTCGCTTCTCGCTTTGCCTACTGTTCCCGACGTGCGGTAGCTTGGCGTCCTGTTCGTCCTGCTGTGGAGTTGGTAGCATCCCTTGGTCGCGCTTGCCGACCCCACTTCGATCGTGCCACCTCTGTCTGCGCTGTAGACGGGCGTTCCGTGTGGCCGCATTGGTGACTGCGCACGGTTTGACGAACTGGGCGTTCACGTTGGCAGCACGCGAGGCATCGCTCAGAGCCCTTCACGAACTTTGTTGCTCGCTGGACGGGCGCGGATTTCGGTGTCGATGCTGGATGCGCTCGTCGTGTCGGTGTCGCAGAACCCGTGCGGTCGCACTGGCTCGGTAGCTGCGACGCGCAGGCGCACACCAGCATGAACTCGTTTGACATGTAGTCTCGACAGTAAGTACGCAGCGCCACCCAGCGACCCGGCGTAGACCTTGAGCGACGGGTAGCGGAACACAGGGTCTTGGCGATGGATTGTGGTCGGTGGCACAAGTGCGAGGTCTACGAAAGTGTGCGCACCCGGTCGGTCTACGCATGTTCGCCGCGTACTGCGGACGGCTCAAAACAGCCCACCGCCTGCCTTGAGCATCGTTCCCGCCACCGCTCCCAGCCCGACCAGACAATCGGCGTTGGTGGTGCGCGCAAGAGTTCCTTTCCTTCCGCCAAACTGTCGCACGGCGTCATGGTCACGCCTGGGAGTCCAACTTCCCAGGTAATCATCAGCCATGACTCTTCCTCGCCACTCTGCGAGCGAGCGACTTCCCGTACGCAGCGCATCAGGAGGGGGTTGCCAGCCTCGTCGAGCGCAGGCACTCCGTCCGCTCCCACGATCGGGCAGTCCACAGTCTGTAGTTCATACGGAATGAATCCCGATCCGCGCTCATGGAATCGCGCAAAGAAACCCGAGAAGAAGACCATCATGTGTTCAGGAGTACAGCTATTCTCGACGGGAGCGGATACCTGATCGAGTTCAGGAAGGAGTCTCGGGGCATGGACTCCTAAAGAGACAGACTTCTTGCTGCGTGGGCGCAGAGAGGGCTTCCTTTGCTGACGTGGTTTCCGACGCTGCGTGGTTCCGCTGTTGTGCTGGGATGGATAGCGGGTGGTCTTCATGGTGGGCTCCCTCTTTCTGTGTCTGTCAGGAACAAAGGTTGTGTTCGGTAAACAAACGGTAAAGAAGGGCAGACAGACTCGACCAGAATAGCGGACCAGACAGAGGGGCATCGAGTTGCAGCGTGCGCTGCCTGCGAGGGCAGCGAGTGGAAAACTCGCACCAATGGACGCGCTGCATATCGATCGCCGTGCGAGGACACGATGTTGCTGTGATATGAAGCGCCATGCGGAAAGCGGCCCTGAAGACGAGCGAAGCTTCGACGGAAGAACCCACGGCGCCAGACATCGTTGAGCACGGCCCTGCGGCTTTGCTGATGCAGTGCTTGCGGACGACGCGGCAACATCTCGCGCTGGCCATTGGTGCGATGCGAGACGCTGCGGCGCTGTCCGATGATGAGGACTGGTCCCAGCGGGGTGCTCAGCTGGAGCGAATCCTCAGCGCCGTGGAAGACCGCTGCACGCAGCTTGAGCTTGGACAGAGAACATTCCTATTGCCCGAGCAGTTTCAGCAGCTTGCCAAGCTCGTGAAGCAGCGAAGGGAATCGCTATATCTGACGCAGCTTGAGCTGAGCAAGCGGGCCGGAGTGTGCGAACGGACCATCAAGAACATTGAGCGACGGGAAGTATCACCGTCACGGGATACGGTCGTGCGACTCCTAGAAGTGGAGGAGCTGGGTCTGACGTGGCCCGATGTATTGGGGGAGCAGACGAAGCCAGGGACCGCCGCAGACTCCGCATCAGAGAATGGATACAACTGTTACATTCCTCGTGGCTACGACTCCGTACGGATGGTCCAGCAGCTCGTCAGGATGCTCAACGGACCCGGCGGCCACGTCGAGCAGACCTATTCCTATCTGGAGCATCGGAGTGCCATCGCCTTTGTCGCGCTGAGTCACGATCCGTCGTATACCGCTCGATTCCGGGCCGTGTTCCCATTCCCAGAGATTGTGCAGCGCGTGCGGAGTGAGGCAGGAAATACCCCGCTCAAGGTGATTGCGCTCGGCCCTGGGGATGGACACCTGGAGGTGCGGTTCGTCAATCATCTCCTCGGAGAACTCGACCAGCCGGACATCGAACTGGTGCTGTTTGACATCAGTCAGCCGCTTCTGAACACCGCCTATCAGCACGCCTTGGATACGTTCGGGGAGCAGTCCCCTGTCCACACACTGATGATGCAGGGGAACTTTCACGACCTTGCGCAATACCCCCAGGTCAGCTATGCACCGGCCAAGAGTCGCCGTCGTCGAATCTACACGATGCTGGGGAACACGCTGGCAAACCTAGACAACGAGCTAAGGTTTTTCCAGCACTGCATGTCGCACTGTCAACCGGGTGATCTGCTGTTCGTCGATGTCCGCCGCCGTCACGCTCCGTTGGATGCGGACATCGAGTCCATCCGTCGGTCAGACCCCATTCTCCGTGGCCCTTTCCCAAAGGGATACGCCGATTTTCTGAGCACTCCGCTCCGTATGCACTGCCCCGATCTCATTAGCTGCGACTTCGAGTTTGTGATCGAGACTCAGTGCCTGATACCCGGCAGCTACGCACTAGATGTCGTCGCAACCGTTCGCACCAAGCACCAGTCTGAGCGCCGATTCTCGATGTTTCGAGTCAGAAGCTATGATGACACGGAGCTGATCAAATGCCTCGCCCGCTTCGGCTGGGAGTGTCTACTGTCGCTTCCTATTGGTCCGCAGGACCGTGCGCCGCTGGCGATGCTGCTGGTGAAGCGGTAGGGGCGTGGGATGCACACCGTGACCCCCGTCCGCTTTCAAACGCTGCGCCGACTGCCGTTGCCCGGACAAAGCGGTGTATTTCTGGAAAAGCGCTCAAGCGCTCAACGGACAAATCGACACATATCGTGAATCACGCCTATGTTGCAATTGCGCGGTGGTGTAGGCTGACCTCCCGTCTGTGGTCAGATAAGCCCACTCGGAGAGGTTCGGCAAGGTCATCGGTTTGCATGCCGGCTGCCAAGGGCAGCCCCTCCCAGCCCGATCAGAACGAACAGAACAGCAAGCTCACCGACGGTGCGTATTTTTTGCTTGACGGGTACCCCAACGTTCCAACACCGTGTTCCGTAAGGGCCGGTCGTGGAGGTGGGTCGCTGCTCGCGGCGCTGCTCGTGGTTGTCTTGCCTTCCGTGGCGTTGTGCGGATGCAGCGAGCGGGGGTCTTGTTGTGGACCGACCTCGTCGGCGTAACGACCGACCGGCGGCTTGTCAGCGAATCGAACGGCGTCCGCGATACCGATGGAATCCATTCCCTTGGTGTGTCTCTGTTCTGTCGCACAGCGAGCGTTTCAGCCGCTGGCACGAGTCGTCAGTAGCGCAACCCGGTGTTTGCCACTGGTTCGGCTGCGTCAATCACCGCTTGCTGTTCGAGCGCCTCCAGTTTCCGCAATCAGCGTCGTGAGCCCGAAAAACCACCACTGTACTGGATTGTTCGGGACCATCTGGCCTCGTTCATCGCCGAGCCGGGCGAATTGTTCCACGAAGCCAAGCAGTGAACTTTCCAGTTCTCTAACCTTCCCTCGTTGGTGTCGGAGGAAACAACCCAAATGGAACTGAGCCGCTGGCAAAACCCTTCTTGTGCTCAATTCGCCATCGCAGCGATGGGATCATCCGCAAGGTTTCGCTCTTTTGGACAATTGTTGTCGATGGTGCCATAGCAAGATTGTCAGAGTTAGCAATCTCAACCATTCGTTTTGTTCCAGAAATAGCGACCTGAGAATTAAATATTAGAATTATTATAGCGTTCTCTTCTGCATGAATCCATCAAGAGTTCTCGACGGAGAATGCCATGTTATTAGGAAATCCCCCTCTACGCGTCGCACTCCGGCAAATAAATTGAATTGACATGGATTCCTCTTTATCGGAGTCTTAAACAGATGGCTCGCTGTGAGCCATGGAACCCGAGTCAACCAAGAAAAGAGAAATAGAAATGAGCAAGTTACACATCTATCGGAACATGGGTAGCCAGATCATCAAGGTCGCAGCTTCCTAAACCGAACTCATCTGCGCACAATGAGAACCACACCCAGAAAAGAGGCTTTAGATGATCTACTGGAACCAGCTCTTCACGCAATTGATCCACCAGGAACGTCCACACTATTGGGGCAATTGGACATTATCGCCGGCCCTTGATCCTGGGGCTGTCGGAATCCTCGACCCACAGAGTGGCGAATTTACTGTTCTGGGGTTACTGAGCCAGTTCAGCTTGAAAGAGGAGGCCGCTTCGGCTGATTGGGAAATTGGCTCGTCGGACGTTAGCCAGCATGAAGCCACCGTTGCGCTAGAAGGAACCTATTTCGATCCCGAAACTGGCACAAAGATCAACGCTGGTGTCGAAGCAACCTGGGGCTTCAAGAAGGAAAAGTCTCTCGTCTCCCGATTCGCTGTTAAGTCAGAGAAGTGGCTTAATGATCCAGGCGTAGTCATTCAGACGGGTTGGAACAAGCTGGTAACTCAAGCGCGTGCGAACGGTTATGGCGATGGCACGAACATCGAACAAGGCTTTTGCGTTGTGACCAGAGCAATTTATGCGGACAGTGGCCTCAACGTCGGGGCTGAGCAGAAAAATAGCACGTTCAGCATAACTGGTTCGACCAATGGCATCCATGGCATGATACAAGGTAAGGGTAAGGGATCCTATCTGTATACGAGTCAAAAGAGTGGTTTCAGTTGCCACAAATGGCCAGCGGAGCCAAACCAATTGGCGAATCAGAGTCTGCCGATTGCATACACAGTAGCTTCGTTCGAGGGCCAAAGGATCATCCAGAATTGGATCCAACGCATCAGTTCATTGCAGCTCCACTTCAACAATAAACATAACGGTACATACCTCGCACACGCCAAGTTGACCTATGACACTCAAACAGAAAAGGATTGCAAACTTTCGGCGGACATTGCCGGCGGTTCTATCCAGTCCAAGACGCTTCCGATAGATGCAACGAATGTGCGACTCAGCGTCACATTCACCTCCAGTAGCACCAAGTGTCCGTTCAAGTGGCAGGACCCTCTCGCAGAATGGTCCAGCGGCGAACGACACATTGATATCCATGGCGTGTGGCCTGGTAGCCCGCACTGCTCCGAACGCGAGGGATAAGCAGAGATCACCCATTGCAACGTCGGGTGCTGCTCATGCCGATAACACCCGGATGGATACTCCAGCGCATGAGAGCGTCCGACAACCTCATGGCCCCAAATGCCAATTTTTGTCAAAGGAGAAGAACGTGAGCTACAAAGGAAAACAAAAATTTAACTTGGGCAAGTTTACGCTAGACGTGGACCCGTATGTTGTACCACCTGAAAACTGCTTCGAGCCAGGGTCCGGTGTCAAATATGGTGCCGACTTCCAAATGCAATTTAGTCGTCTCGGTCATCACACGAACAAGATTGGATTTGCCCAATTGATCTTCCCCTCTGTAGACGTGGGAAACCACCAGCCAGGTCTTTGGAATGTGGACTCTTGGCGAGTAGCTGAAGGCTACGGAATGGCACCATGCTTGTACAGCAATGACAGCGCCACGGTTGGGGAAATCGGCTCGATCTATATTGGCCAACACACACGCTATATGTCGGCCAACGAGTGTCGGTCGATCGACACGCCCAGGGAAATTCAGGGGGGGTTCGAGGAAGGTGTATTCAAGAAACGTGCGCACGTCGAATTCGCCAGTTACATTGTCGAAGTTGAAACGGGCAAGGTCTACAATCAAGGGGTTGTTTGGGGCTATACATTTGTGCAAAGCAAAGGTAACCTGAACCAATTCGACGTAAAATTGGAAGGCCCAGGTTACTCCATGCTGAGCGAGCACCCCACGCACCAAAACGCCTTCATTGTGTTCCTCGGCGGCATACGAGACCGAGCAGAGTTCACCAAGCTGATCCTGTGAACTCCGAAGGCATCGGAGGGACAATCAGGCGTAGGACTTCTCTGATCCTGATCAATGAGGATCAAGTGCTCAACGCCCGAAGGCACTGGAGGGGCAATCAGTGGAGGGGATTCGATGCGCACTACCGTCAAATGACCCTCCCTCACTTTCGTGGCCACCCTGAGCAGCCTTGGATTGCGGTGTAAGAGATGTTCATGGCAAAGCGAACGCGAAGCACGTTTACTCCCGCATATAAGGCCGGGGCGGTGCGACTGGCTCAGACTGCCAATGGCAACATCGTAGGAACAGTTCGTGACCTGGGAATCGATGTCACGACGTTGCGTGATTGGTGCCGCCAGGCCAGCACGGAGGAGCCTGACGTTTCGTCGCTCCGTCACAGATCGGCGACAGTCTCGTACCGAATGTCCTCTGCCGTTCGCCCAACCGCCGGTAGACCTGTTATGAACGGCCAAGGCGATCCCTAGATTTCAGATCTACGGTGTGTTTTCGGCGGGATGATTGGGGAAGTAGTGGTTGGTCGGGCGACGGTAGGATCGCTTGTGAATTAGAACGTTGCCTTTATGTGCCCAAGCAGCGCTACTTTCCAGAGTCACTCCCGCACACAGTCCTCCGGGCCTGTGATCCCAGCGAGAGCCTGACGCTGCTGGCGATCGAGAAAGGACCGCTGGCGAAGGCAAGGCCCCTCCGCGCCGTCCCAACTTCTGGCCGCAATGACCGCTGTGCCTGTGGCAAGACGCACAAGCGGTGCTGCGGAGCAACCCCCAAAGCGCTCGCCAGCGAATCGGCTCCTAAAAACAAACCCCGGTCATGGCCCACATGTCCAGACCCCGGCCATGCGAAGTGCAGCGGGCGTTTTGGGGTCCAGACCCCGATGAAGCAAAGTGCACTGGATAAATTTGGGGTCCAGACCTCGATGAAGCGAAGCGGACTGGGGTCTAGACCCCGATGGGACACTTAGGTGCCGAGGACGAAGCGGAAGCGATCCTCCTGCAAGAAGCGGAGATGACGGGCGAAGAGGCCGACGGTCAATCGGTAGTGTCCCCTTCCGCCGACTTGACGGTCGATGATTGTCTGGGTGTAGTTTTCGATCTCTTGCAGTCGTTCAGTGAGCTGCACTTCGCTGAGGTCCACTCCGCTGCGCCGTAGCTGGCGCCTTAGATCCGCGACAGATACGTAACTGCGTCCGACCTGTAGCGCCGCCAGCCCCTTGATGAGCACGAAATACTTCGGATCTTTGACTGGCTCTGTAAGGTGCCAAAAGTGTCCGGTATGTGGAACGATCTCCTCTTCCATTACCCCGAGTACATCTGCCTCTGTAACCACGCTGGCTCGTCTTGCACGCATCGATTCATACAACTTCAGACATACGTGCTTGATAAGGTACGGCTGCCGGTTCGTCTCAACGATGATCCGCTCAACTGCGTTGGTTGTGAACCGGTACAACGCTTGGACTGGATTCGTGATCAGTCGTCGCGCTGCTTCTTCTGACAGCGGCTTGAGCTCGACCTCTACAGCAAAGCGAAATAGACGGTCCTCTTTCTTGGCAGTCCTCCGGCGCAAGATGTCGGTGACTCCCGCCATGACGAGACTAATGTTCTGCGCACTCTGCAGAGCGGAGCGCAGTGTGGCGATGGCTTCGATGCTCAGCTCACCCGGTCGTGTTCCAGAGCGCTGCGCGATGACCTCAAAGAGGCGCTCCAGTTCGTCCAGGATCAATAGCACTCGATGCGAGCGTCCAGCCAGCAGCTTGTCGCAGCTCGCGACGAACAGCTTGAATTCCTGCTCCGGACTCGCTCCGACTGCTGACTCCTCAATCGGCAGTGCCAGACCAAACTGACTCTCAATGTGCTTGCGGAGCGGCGCGATCAGCTGCTCACGAAAGAACATGGCTGCGGTACCGTCGGTCTTCAAATCTTGAAAATCGATCCGCAGGCTCCGATAGCGACGCTGAATCTGTTTGTGATTCTCAAGAGCGATCAGTAGCGTGGTCTTCCCGATCTTTCGGTCCCCTAGTACCAGTACTGCATTGTCTTGGCCTTGCCCAATCAGCACGTTGCAAATTCGCTCCAAGTCGTCTTCGCGACCATAGATGTCGTCCTTGTCTGTCACCGGCTTGCCGAGCACATATCGATGTGGTGGCCACGGTGGGGCAGAGATCAGGGGCCGCTGGAGATGAACAGCGAAGCTGCTTTGTCTGCTGCGAACTCCCTGCTGGTTTCCCTCGGGACTAGGAACCGTATAGCTCAGCTCTACCCGGCTTGCTTCAGCCATATCTTCATCAAACCGCTCGAAGACTAGCGGTACTTCACGCCGCTCTCCTGGTCGCAGCACTGGGATTGGTGCTGGCTGCTGCAGTGCCTTTAAGAGATAGCGCTCTTTTCCACTCCCCTCGCGACGCTCACCCCGCGTAAGGTCTGCCTTGATGCGCAGCCCGTATAGGGAGCACCCGTCCTCAGGGCAGCTCACCTGCAGGACTAGTCGCCCCTTGTTTTCCAGCACAGCTTCGGCAGTGAGCAGTGAAGTAACCACTTGTTTATCAGGAACCGATGAGCGCTGTGCCAGCTGGCTCTCCAGCTTCTCCAGTGCATCTGCTGCAGCTTGGGCCAAGTCTGAGCTCTCGCAGAGATCGAGTAGTGGCTCACGAAACTTCGCAAGTAGCCGCTGCCTCTCCACCGGCGTGCTGGCGGGTTCGCTCGGCAGGCTTTTCAGCACAGACAAGAGGGATGTGGATGACGGGAGGAGTTCGCGTAGCAGCAGCTCGAGTACGTCCATCGCGCTTGACAGATACTCCGGAATCTCCGCGATTAGGCCACTGAGAAAGGCCTGCGCCGCCGGCGGTGTAGTTCTGAGGAAGGACACTAGATAGTCGCTGACAAAGTGACTTGCATAGGGGGGGGGCAGTCTGAGTATCCACAGCGCTAACTCAGGAAGAAGTCCGAGCTGAGCAATGGGAGCCAGAGGAAAGGCACCAAGCGGACGCTCACACAACGCCTTGAGGTTGCGAGCGACCAGACACTTCAATTGCTCTTCCTCAGGAAGATATGGCAGCGTGAGCGAAAGGCAGATGCCCCATGCGGCGGAATGCCGGAACCGTTCATCCGTCGATCTGTTACACGACCAGCGGAACAGATCGGCAAACAGGACTATCGACTGGCTGAAGTCTCGGTGCAGTAGCTGGAGCTTGGCCCGGCTGTCTAAAAACGGTCCACCAAAAGGACCCAGCGCCTCTTGTGATTGTCTAAGTATCTCGTCTCTGGCGTTGACATTCCACGTTCCTATCGTCTCTGCGTCCCAGTCTCGGATGGGGTAGTCTTCGGCTCGCTGATGTTGCACAACCGGAGTCTGTCCGCGCTGCGAATCCAGGTACCGCTGTGCCAGACTGGATAGGTCTTGGCGATGCAGAGCACCTGCCACCGGCAGGGTTGGCTGCAAGCGTGGCGGCGGCTCAATGAAACCGCTCTCTCTTGTCGGGACAGATCCGACTGGGACCTCGACATCCTCACCGCACTGGAGCCGCCGCAGCAGCTTGAGGCCATCTTCCGCCTTCGCCATGTGCTGTTCGCGGACATGTCCAAGGATGTGGCGGTGTAGAGCCTCTGCCTTGTCTGCTTGCGGACGGAATGAATCATCGAATAGGAACTGCTCGAGTAGCTGGTCCGCCTCCTGCTTCACGGTCCGAAGCCGGTTGCGCCGATCGATCACTTGCTTTTCCTGCGCTTTGCGGACTTTGACCAGCTCCGTCTCAGCCGCGCTGATCGAGTCTTGCAGGTCTTGCAGTGGCGTGCCGGTCAGCGCTTGGAGCTTTTGAACCAGAGTCTCATCCTGGTGACTCGGCAGCTCAGCCAGTAGCTTTTCTGCGTTGACCAGCCAGCCCTTTGCTTCCGCAGCCTCTTTGGCAACATCGTCTCCTTGAACTGGCTCCGAAAGCTGACTCCTGAGTCCTACGATTTGTTGCTCCAGTCCATCCCGCCGCTTAGACCAGGCAGCAACCAACCGATCCTTCAGCAGCACCTCTGAATTCGCGGCAACTACTGCCTGTGCCGCTTCGATAAATTGGTCACGCGTGAGCGCTTCATCCAGCACCGTCGTCCAGGTTCGCTGGCCGGCGCAGACAGCAACAAGGTCGGCGAGCAGCCGTTCAAGCCCTTTGGGGGTGCCCACTTCGGCACGCACCAGCGGTGTACGGAAGTGAAGCTGCGGTTGGGCTGGGAGGGCGCTGATCCAGGCTGGTGCAGGATTCGACATGATGATGCTCTATAAAAGATCGGCAATCCGACGAGCAAGAGGATGGGGACTGACCTGCGGATCAGGAGGAATCAGCCAGTCTTTCAGTGACCGCACTGCATTGGCAGCGTCCTCGTCCGCTTGCAGCAGCTCGGCGATGGTGCTGCCGTCTTCTGGGCGGAGCGCATTGATCTTCACAAGGAGATCCTTCGCCTGCTCGAAGCGCTGCTTCATGATCCTCCGATCCACGGCGTCCGGGGCCTCCCTGCGAATAAGCTTGTTCTCTCGAGCCAGCGCTTTGTATGTTTGGTCTATCCACTGGTTAGCATCGAGTGATTCAAGCACTTCGTGTGCGAACTGGACCCTCTGTAATTTCGTGGTCCGTAATTGATCGACAAGAACTCGGAACGACTCCTCAAAACGGGCCGCGTAGGATCCGCGCAGGTTTGTGTTAGCAATCAGCTCAGCGAACCTACATGACTTTTCCTTAATGTCTGTTATCTGTGGGCTGCGTGCGCGGCTGTTCCGCTGGAGCCAGCGCCGAAGAGGTTCTGGGAACTGCTCCGCAAATGCTGCACGTAGCCAGGACACGATCCCCAGGTCCGGTGGCTGATCTTCGCAGAGCCCAGTGGTGCAGTACAGGAGGAGGCCAAGTCCTGCGCGGTGTTCCATTTTCGCTAGCCGATCACGCAGCGATGGCTGCTGAAGCAGTGACACCACCTGGTCGCGGGACCGCTGCCACGCCGTAATGAGGTAGCCGATATAGATTGTGTCGTGACTTGCATCCTCAGCGTGCTCCGGTGCCATTTGCAGGAAGGCTGACAGGCCATAGAAGGCTTCTGTGAGCAGTCCATCGTCAGCCAGAGAGCGCAGAAAACCCACGAGGAGCTGCGGCTGCTGGGTCGGTCCATGCACATGTAGCCAGCTCGCTAGGACCAAGCGGCGCCGCAGCGGCTCCCCTTGACCGTCAGCGACTTGCAGCAGCGCGCGGCGGAGACATGGATCGTTGCTCCGCTTGTCGAACAGACGACCCAAGTCCGCTGCATCCAAGGACTTCTGCAACCCGCTGGTCACAGAAGCAACTATCTTGTCGTACGCGGCGCGAACCGCTGGGTCTTGGTCTTCTGCTAGGTCATGTAGTTGCGTGCGACCATCGGTACAAGGGGGCCATTCGGGGTCACGCACTCCGCTTTGATCGCAGAAATACTGTTCCCAGAAGCGACGCCACAGCGGTGCGCCAATCTCTACAAAGAGGCTGCGCGGAACTTCCGCCGAGTTCTTCTCGCGAGCGAACAGGACGAGCAGGTCATACCCGATCCAGTCATTCTGCGAGAGCGGCACCTCGCGCGCGGACCGCAAGCGAAGAAGGTTGCGCAGCGGGTGCATCCCGGATTCGTCCAACGAGCCGATTTCGATCACACGGCTCAGACGCGCTGCCAACCAATCATCCAGACGTGACGGATCGGGGAAGCGAGCGCGCAGCACCTCTTCGGTCAGCGCGTTGCGTCGCAGGAGTCCATCTAGTGAAGACCGCTGCAGTTCCCTCTGGATAAGAACGATGCGCTGCTCGAGACTCGCCGAATCTACATCGTCCAGCCGTTCGGTTAGCTCACGCTGGTACTTCTGTAGCAGTTCCTCATCGCCCTCTGCAGATTCCTGCAGACGTTTCGCGATGTCTTTGGCGATGGCTTCCTGCCAGCTTGCGCCGACGCTTGTCAGTTGCCCGGAGACTTCAACGACCGTCGATTCCCACTCCTCCAAGGTGACTGGCAGCGGGATTTCGTGCCGTGGAGGAAGCCGAGCTTCTTGCTGCAGGCGTTCCAACTCACGCTGTATCTCTCTCAATCCATGCAGTAGTCGTACTTGGCGGTAGCGGAGGGTGTTGCTCCAGGCTGGCAGACTGCGCAAGGGGGTACGGAGTGGATCATAGGCGCGAACCTCCTGACCCAGCGCACGGACTTCTTGCTCTACTTCGGACCAGCTGTTACGCAGCGCACGCAGAGTCGGTTGGGTTGCGCGAAGCTGTTCCTCATTGGCGCTTGCTGGCGATTCGCTCAGACGTTGTGCCAGGTGCTGATAGGCGGCGGACAGGTCGTTGGGCTCACCGCGAGGATCGACCACGACCTGCTCGCCGAAGGCAGCCGCAGGCAAGTAGGGCACGAACTGACCGCGCTCAATGAGTAGTTCGACACCCTCCATATCCAAGTGCAGCCGCGTCCTCATGAACCACTCATCGCGGGCTGCTAGGTGGTTGTTTTCGACCCTGGACGGCAGCAGCAGGACGCGCTGTGGTCTTGGGTCTGTCATGCCGTCTTCGATTAGTGCGACACGACGCCGCTGGATGGCATCCGCTGTTCGTCGTGCTCCTTCAAGTCCCTGCTGGTGCAAAGCAAAGAGGATCACCACGATGTCCGGCAGTTGAAACGTACACACGGTCGCCACATCGGTAACGCCGGTTCGGCTGTCCAGAAGGACGAAGTCTACATTTCCACGTAGGAGCTGCGTACGGATCATCTCCATGAACGCGGCACCTTCACGATGTTCGTAGAAGTCCTCCCAGGAGAACGCAGCCAGGCGCTGAGGATACCCGTCATCCAGTCGCCCAGGGGACAAGAGCTGTAGTGTCCCCTTGCCTGGAGTCAGGCATGGATGGGTGCAGTCGAAAAGACAGTCCGTGATGACTGGCTCTTCTGTGGGGGCTTCTGCGCAGCGAAGCAGGAAGTCCAGCATGCCGTCACGCTGCGAGAGGTCTTCATCCGTGAGCGGGCGCAGTGAATCTTCGGGCCGACGGGGGATCTTGGGATAGAAGTAGGTGTGGAGCCCTGGGGATTCCAGGTCCATATCGACCATCACGACCCGCTTACCAGCGTTGGCCAGTGCCACAGCCGTATTCGCCAGCGCCTGAGTGCGCCCGACTCCTCCTTTATAGGAATAAAAGGTGACGAGGCGTGACATCAGGCAAACGCATGCTTGGGGTTTGGGGCAACACGAGGACAGTTCGGCTGGGCCGTCCGAGCTTCGCGCATGTGCTTTAGGGAGTAGCGCAGGCTGGCTTGTCGGGCAATCGCCAAATAGGCGAGGGTTTTGGCTACTTCCTTGATGGTGAGGAACAGCGGGTCCTGCTTGACGGCGCGGTACAGCGGCCCAAGGGCTGGCAGACCCGCAAGACGCTTGGCGGCACTGCGCTGCGCTTCCACGGGATAGTCAGTGCGGATGCGCTCAAGCAGGCTCTCCACGTGCTCGGTCGGCAGGTCAGCACGACAGAGTCCGCACAGAAGCATCAGCGGGAGCGGGTCTGTGGATGGTTCGTCGGGCTCGGCGCGGGCGGCGTAAAACAGCAAGGCCTCTGCTTGGGCTAGGTCGTTTTGAGCGAGCGACTGGGCCGCCTGGTTGAGAGCCTCTGCGCGAGCCCGATTGAGGCGAGTTTTCACCTCGCTAGCCGCAACCAGCTCCGGTGGTGCTCCCTGGGCGAACTGGATGACCATCTGGCCGGCGTGACCCTGCAGAGGGGGGGCGATCCGAATCGCTCTGCCCTCTTCGACCTGCTCATTGAACCAAGAGATCGGTTCACGGGACCAGCGCGGCGGTGCTTCCATAGAGCCTTCGTCATGGACCGGCAGCAGACAGGTCAATGGGTCGTCACTTTGCTGATAGACAGGACTCAGCCGACGTGGCAGCCCGCTTGCACGGGGTATTACCGTCGAGCCGATAATCAGAAGATCACTGTCACGACCTATCGAGGCGTTGGTGGTCATCGGCTTCCTGCCTGGCTGCCGGAGCGGGCCATGGCGGCTAGTATCCAGTCCTGGACCCGAGTCCGCAACGTTCCTTGGGCCCCATTATAGTATTTGACATCCACGCTCTGCTTCCTCAACTGCTCTAGCGCAGACCGGACGCGGTGAGAGTTGGCGTCTCCATCTAGATCGGGAACAAATACCGCGAGCAGCGTTTTAGGCTCAGTAGGCAGCAAGCTGCGGACGCGGACCTCGAAGATGCGGGAGACTTCACGGCTCTCGTCCAATGCTCCGAGCGGATCGGGATACTGGTGGGACTGCCGGTGGAGGTAGTCTTCAGGTTGACCGAAGCAGGACGCTACATAACAGACGAGGTACTCGCGATAGCAGGGGGCGGGCAGGCTGTAGCGCTGTAGGTACTTTCGTCGGTCATCTGCGGTGTCGCAAGGCGGCAAGCGCGGACATAGATCACCACTCATTGCACCACTGTCCCAGGGCGAGGCCACCACCTCGGCGGCGTCCTCTGCCCGCTGGGAGAAGATCAGTGCCGCATCTTTCTGGGGATACAGGACGCCGGCGCTAAGATAGACCTGATCCGTGATCGCGAGTCGCTGCTCCGCTTTCGATGGCCCCAGCCCACGCTGGGTTCGGGACAGGAGTGCCTTGCGAATCAGAACAGGAGCCAGGTCTTCAGGTGTGTTGAGCCCGTGTACCAGCGGCAGCTTGTGAAGCAGCTCGTAGCAGCGGCTTCTCATCCGGTCGAAGTGCTGCTCGCGATGGACGCCGGCAGCGCGACGAGAGCTCTCTAGCTCGTCAAGCAACTGCTGAAGCGTTGGTTTTGAGGCGTCCATCTGGATGGTTTACCTGGCCCGACCATCTAGCGAGATGGGAATCATCTGCAAGGTGGAGGCCGGGGTCAACAAGAATACCCCTTTGAGTCGAGGAAAAACAAACGTGTTGTCAGCTCACCGATTGGGGAAGTGGTCGCCGGAACCGTGACCGGAGCGGCGATGGCGGGAGATCTGGTCCCTCAAACGATCCCAGTTCTCCTACACAAGCGCACCTGAACGCGATGATCTTGGCGTGGAAACTCGATCGGTACGGAACCAACATAAGATACACAGATCTGCGTAATAACAAATCAACCCCATCAACCGATACATATCGACATTACCACCTAAAACACACCCACCATTTGGCGATTATGGCTTGGTGATGGATAGTAAGGCCGCAATCTCCCACTTCGTCCAGGTCGAAGACCATCCAACAAATGCGGACGTGGTTCTCGGGTATCCTTGGAGCCCCAAGATCCGACGGAGATCCGGCCCATCGTACCCTGGACGGCTCTTTTGTGCGACTATGCAATCGGTATGTTGGCTCGCAAGATCTAGGCTGGGCTTTGAGGCGAGGAGCAGAAGGTTAGAAAACTTCCCCAATCGCGTCACTCGGTAGCAGGGAAGTTTTCGTATGGTTTCTCGACGGGAGACACGTTCTACACCAAACTCTCCCTCCCGTCGAGAAGCCTGGAAAAACTTCCCTGCTACTGAGTGAGAAGGTACGGGAAGTTTTCCTGCCTCACTGGTCCATCACGATGAACCTACCTACTGCAAGTAAGTGGGGGCACAAAACCCAGTCTAGCCGATCTGCTCGAGTTCAGGTGTTCTCCTGATAGGAGACAACGCAGCGGCATCAGGGGTTGTGCCGCACGGTTTCGACTCCGTCCGTTCAAAACGGAGAATCCGGCTGCAGCCGTGCGTGCATCTCACTCCGCGATTAGATCGGTATTCCACCCCTCTCGCTGGACTTCCCGAGCTCACAAGGCGCTCCCGGTTACGCGAACAGAGCCCGGTGAATCACGCAAGGTCC
>Ga0209174_10000638_pt1 | contig 25857 bp, 26 predicted proteins | sample JI91814BDNA_FD_187505 | JGI IMG/M metagenome (GOLD analysis project Ga0209174, IMG submission 187505) | Wastewater effluent complex algal communities from Wisconsin, to seasonally profile nutrient transformation and Carbon sequestration -... | ecosystem: Engineered > WWTP > Effluent > Algae...
CCACGCGGCCCCGGCAGGCCAGCAGTAGCCGGCAGGCGGCCGCGAACTCGGCCCCGATGCGGCCCTGAAGGGCTACCAGCGCCTGCGCCTCGACGTCAATGACGGTGCGGCCGCTGGCGATCAGGGTCTCGTCACGCAGGGGCAGGGCGGGGGCGGGGGCAGTCATGCGTGGGCGTTGGGGGTATGATGCGGGGCCTTATTGTAAGGCCTGCGCGGCCTCCCGCGCGGCGCTGCCCATGACCCCGGACATCATCCAAGACCTCATCGAAACCGGCCTGCCCGGCGCCCGCGCCCGGGTGCAGGGCGACGACGGCGTGCATTTCGAAGCCACCGTGGTGTGCGACGCCTTCCGCGGCAAGCTGCCGCTGGCCCGCCACCGCATGGTCTACGCCACCCTGGGCGAGCGCATGGGCGGCGAAATCCACGCCCTGGCCCTGCGCACCCTGACCCCCGAAGAAGCCGAACGCTCCGTGTAGGAGGGCCTTCAGGCCCGACCCGCCGAGCAATCGGGCCTGAAGGCCCTCCAACAAGAATCGAAGAAGAACATGGCCAAGATTGTCATCACCGGCGGCGAGCCGCTCAACGGCGAAGTGCAGATTTCCGGCGCCAAGAACGCCGTGCTGCCCATCCTGGCGGCCACCCTGCTGGCCGACGGCCCGATCTCCATCGGCAACGTCCCGCATCTGCACGACGTCACCACCACCATGGAACTGCTGGGCGCGATGGGCGTGCAGCTGATGGTGGACGAGAAGCTCACCATCACCGCCGACCCGCGCTTCATCACCAGCACCGTGGCGCCCTACGAGCTGGTGAAGACCATGCGCGCCTCGATCCTGGTGCTGGGCCCGCTGCTGGCGCGCTTCGGCCACGCCGAGGTGTCGCTGCCCGGCGGCTGCGCCATCGGTTCGCGCCCGGTGGAGCAGCACATCCGCGGCCTGCAGGCGCTGGGCGCCGAGGTCACGGTGGAGAATGGCTTCATCAAGGCGCGCGCCGAACGCCTCAAGGGCGGCCGCTACGTGTTCGACATGATCACCGTCACCGGCACCGAGAACGTGCTGATGGCCGCCGCGCTGGCCAAGGGCACCACGGTGCTGGAGAACTGCGCGATGGAGCCCGAGGTGGTGGACCTGGCCAACTGCCTGGTCGCCATGGGCGCGCACATCGAGGGCGCCGGCACCAACCGCATCGTCGTGCACGGCGTGGATTCGCTCAAGGGCATCCACTACGACGTGCTGCCCGACCGCATCGAGGCCGGCACTTTCCTGGTGGCCGGTGCGATGACCGGCGGCAAGGTGCTGGTGAAGAAGTCGCGCGCCGACACCATGGACGCCATCCTGGTGAAGCTGGAGGAATCCGGCGCGCACATCAACGTCAACGCCGACACCATCGAAGTGGACGGCCGCGGCCGCCGCCCCAAGGCCATCAACCTCACCACGGCGCCGTACCCGGCGTTCCCCACCGACATGCAGGCGCAGTTCGCGGCGCTCAACACGGTGGCCGAGGGCGTGGGCGTGATCACCGAGACCATCTTCGAGAACCGCTTCATGCACCTCAACGAGCTGTCGCGCCTGGGCGCCGACATCCGCGTGGAGGGCAACACCGCCATCATCCGCGGCGTGGCCAAGATGACCGGCGCGCCGATCATGGCCACCGACCTGCGCGCGTCGGCGTCGCTGGTGCTGGCCGGCCTGGTGGCCGAGGGTGAAACCGTGGTGGACCGCATCTACCACATCGACCGCGGCTACGAGAACATCGAGGAAAAGCTGGGCACCCTGGGCGCGAAGATCCGCCGCCTGCCCTGAGCTGCGCCGCCGTGCGGTAGGAGGGCCTTCAGGCCCGACGCCCTGCGCGGGAAGCGTCGGGCCTGAAGGCCCTCCCACCGGGGGCTTCAGCGGATGGCGGTGATGCGCATGTCCAGCGTTTCGCCGTCGGCTTCGTACTGCTTGATGCGCAGCGGCAGCCAGCCGCGTTCGCGCGCGAACCAGATCTTGGTCACGCGGCCGTTGCCGGCCTCGCGGATGCGCTCCACGCGCACCGCGCGCAGCACGCCCACCGACGTGGTCAGGCGCACGGCCGCGGCCACGGCATAGCGCTGGTCTTCCACGTCGTCGCGGCTGGCGACGGCGTAGCGCAGCTCGCCGCGCGCACCGGCGGCCAGGTCCGACATGATCGCCGCCGTGAGTCCGTGGCGGTCCAGCATGCCCGGCCGGTAGGGCAGTGTGGTCGTCTTGTCCTTGTACGTGCTGCGCGCCGTGCGCGCCGCCGGGTCCACCTGCAGCAGCAGGTTGCGCTCGCTCCACGCCGCCTTCTGCTGCATGCGGTATTCGCGCGCCTCGGGCCGGCCGCCCGACCACGACAGCAGGCTGCGCTCGCTGCGGCTCACGCCCGCGGCGGCCACCAAGCCCTGGGTGGCTTCGCTGCGCGTCACCATTTCCCATTGGCCATCGGGCAGGGCGCGCAGCGTGATGGTGCCGCGGCCGAGCTTCTTGTCGTTCTGGAAGACTTCGTACTCGGCCGAGAAAGGTGCGGGTGGCGCCGCGGCCTGGACGGCGTGGGCGGCCGGCAGCAGCAGGGCGAGGCAAAGCAGCGCGGTGCGCATGGGTCAGGCTCCGGTCAGGTGGTTGGCCGCATCCAGCTGCAGGGGCGCCAACAGGCGCCGGCCGTCGAGCAGGGCGTGGTCGGCGTGCAGCTGCACGCGGCGTTGGGCGAACAGGCGGGCGGTAGCGACCAGCAGCGCGTGTTCGCGCGGCAGCAGGCGGCGCGCCAGCGATGCGGCGTCGTCGCCCGCCAGCACGGGCACGCGCACCTGGGCCAGCAGCGGGCCGGCGTCGAGTTCTGGGATGACGGCGTGCACGCTGGCGCCATGCTCGTCGTCGCCCGCGGCCAGGGCCCGGGCGTGGGTGTCCAGGCCGGGGTACCTGGGCAGCAGCGATGGATGGATGTTGATCATGCGGCCCTCGAAACGGCGCAGGGCAGCGGCGCCGATGATGCGCATGTATCCCGCACACACGATGAGGTCGGGCTGAACGGCGGCGATTTCGCTGAACAGCGCTTCATCGTGCGCCGCGCGATCGGCGCAGTCGCGCGGGCTGATCGCCACCGCGTGCAGGCCGTGCGCGCGGGCGATGGCGATGGCGCCGCTGGCCGGTTTGTCGGAGAACACGCCGGCGATGCGCGCCTGCAGCGCTCCGGCGGCAATCGCGTCCAGCAGCGCCTGCAGGTTGCTGCCGCGGCCCGAGGCCAGCACGGCGATGGCAAGCGTACTCATCGGCATACCCCGACCAGGTGATGTAGGAGGGCCTTCAGGCCCGACGCTTTTCGCGAAAAGCATCGGGCCTGAAGGCCCTCCCACAGAGTGTCAGCCGATCCGCACGCGCTCGTCGCCCGCGGCCGCGACCACCGAGCCGATGGCGCGATGGGCCAGGCCCAGGCGCTGCAGGTCGGCCGACACCGCGGCCACGTCGCCCGGCGCCAGCACCAGCACGAAGCCGACGCCGCAGTTGAAGGTGCGCCACATTTCCGGGTTCGGCACCGCGCCTTCGCGCTGCAGCCACTCGAACACCGGCGGCAGCACGATGGCCGAGGCCTCGATGTCCAGGCCCAGGCCGTCGGGGATGACGCGGATGATGTTCTCGGTCAGGCCGCCGCCGGTGATGTGCGCCATGGCGTGCAGGTCGTGCTTGCCCAGCAGCTCCAGGATGGGCTTGACGTAGATGGTGGTGGGCGCCATCAGCGCGTCCACCAGCTTCACGCCGCCCACGTCCAGGTCGGCCGGGCGGCCGGCGCGGTCGTAGATGCGGCGCACCAGCGAATAGCCGTTCGAATGCGGGCCCGACGAGGCGATGCCCAGCAGCACGTCGCCCGCGCGCACCTTCGCGCCGTCGAGCAGCATGGATTTTTCCACCGCGCCCACCGTGAAGCCGGCCAGGTCGTACTCGCCCGGCGGGTACATGTCGGGCATCTCGGCGGTTTCGCCGCCGATCAGCGCGCAGCCCGCGAGTTCGCAGCCGGCCGCGATGCCGCCCACCACGGCCACGGTGGTGTCCACGTGCAGCTTGCCGGTGGCGAAATAGTCGAGGAAGAACAGCGGTTCGGCGCCCTGCACCAGCACGTCGTTCACGCACATGCCCACCAGGTCGATGCCGATGGTGTCGTGGCGGTTGAGCTGCTGGGCCAGCTTGAGCTTGGTGCCGACGCCGTCGGTGCCGCTCACCAGCACCGGTTCGCGGTACTTGCCCGACAGGTTGAACAGGGCGCCGAAGCCGCCCAGGCCGCCCATCACTTCGGGCCGGAACGTGCGCTTGACCAGGGGCTTGATGCGCTCGACGACTTCATTGCCGGCGTCAATATCAACGCCCGCATCGCGGTAGGTCAGGGGGGTAGGCGTGGTCACGGGCGTTCCGGCGCTGAAGAAGCCGCCATTCTACCAACCCCACCCCTGTAGGAGGGCCTTCAGGCCCGATGCTCCTTGCCGAAAGGCGTCGGGCCTGAAGGCCCTCCTACAGGGCTGGGGTGGTTGGACGGGTGCGGGCCCCATGCGGCACCATGCCTGCCTGCACTGATCGGTGGCCATCCCCATGCGTTCCAAGCCCCTGCTGCCCCGCCTTGTCCTGCTGCTGGCCCTGGCCCCCCTGTCGGCGATGGCCCAGGCGCCGGCCCCGGCGGGCGCCGTGCCCCAGGGCGAAGCGCCGGCCGACGCCGAACCCGTGCGCGACCCGGCGCTGTACCAGGCCGAAGTGGAGCTGCTGTCGCAGGGCGCCGGCGAACGCCGCGCCGCCACCGCCCGCGCCCTGGGTCTGGTGCTGGTGAAGCTGACCGGCCAGCCCGCCGCCACCGGCAACCCGGTGGTGCGCCGCGCCATGGCCAAGGCCGAGGCGCTGGTGGTGGACAGCCGCGGCAGCGAAACCGTGTCCGACCAGCAGGGCAACACCGCCATCGGCGGCGCCCCGGTCTACAAGACCCTGATGACCTTCTCCTTCGACCCGGCCGGCGTGGACGCGCTGATTGCCGGCGCGGGCCTGCCCTACTGGGGCGGCGGCCGCCCGCGCCCGCTGCTGTGGCTGGCCATTGACGACGGCCGCGGCGCCCGGCTGGTGAACAGCCAGCAGCTGGCCGTGGTGAAGCCGCTGGCCACCCGCGGCCTTGAACGCGGCCTGCGCTTCGGCCTGCCGTCGGGCAGCGCCATCGAACAGGCGGCCGTGCAGACCATCTGGGCCCAGTCGCTGGCGCCCATGCTGCCGCTGTCGTCGCGCTATGGCGAACAGACCCAGCTGCTGGGCAAGGTCTACCGCAGCGGCGCCGGCTGGACCGCCGACTGGGTGCTGGGCAGCGGCGACGCTGAACTGGCGCGCTGGTCCTACAGCGACCCCAGCCCGCAGCGCGCCATTGCCTCCGGTGCCGACGGCGCCGCCGACGCCATCGCCGCGCGCGACGCCCGTTCGATGGACATGGGCCAGCCCGGCACGCTGGTGGTTGCGGTGGCCGGCCTGCAGGACTCGAACGATTTCCTGCGCACCATGGGCTATCTGCAGACGCTGGCCGTGGTGCGATCCATCACGGTGCTCGAGGCGGGCCCCGGGCAGCTGGACCTGTCGCTGGACCTGGCCATCGGGCCCGAAGGCTTCGCCCGCTTCGTCGCCGCCGGCAGCACGCTCGAGGCCGACCCGCTGGCCAGCCCTGACGCGCCGCGCTTCCTGCTGCGCCGATGAATCCGCGCCACCTTCCCAATGCCATCACCGGGCTGCGCCTGGCGATGGCACCGCTGCTGCTGTGGCTGCTGTGGGCGCGGCATTTCGAATGGGCGCTGGGCGTGGCGCTGGTGGCCGGGGCCAGCGACCTGCTGGACGGTTTCCTGGCCAAGCGCTTTGGCTGGCAGAGCCGGCTGGGCAGCCTGCTCGACCCGATCGCCGACAAGACCATGATGGGCCTGGCCGTGCTGGGCCTGTGGCTGGTGGCCATGCTGCCGGGCTGGCTGGTGGGCCTGGTGCTGGTGCGTGACCTGGTGATCGTGGCCGGCGCCCTGGCGTGGTGGAAAGTGGGCGGGCCCTTCGACGGCAAGCCCACCGTGCTGGGCAAACTGTGCACGCTGGCCCAGCTGGGCCTGGTGCTGCTGTGCCTGGTGGAGCTGGCCGGCTGGCTGCTGCCGCTGCAGGCGCGCAAGGAAGCCATCATCGCCGCGGCCCTGCTCACCCTGACCAGCGGCGTGGACTACGTGGTCCGCTATGGTGCGCGGGCGTGGCTAACCAAGAGGAACACCAGCGCATGACCACCGACGCCACCCATCCCCTGAGCGACCGCCGCTGGCAGTGGCTTGCACTGGCCGCGCTGATCGGCGCGCTGGTGTGGCTGCTGGGCCCGGTGCTCACGCCGTTCGTGATCGCCGCGCTGCTGGCCTGGCTGGGCGAGCCGCTGGTGGCGCGCATCCAGCGCGGCGGCCGGTCGCGCACCACCGGCGTGGTGCTGGTGTTCTCGCTGATGACCGCCGTACTGGTGCTGGCGCTGCTGCTGCTGGTGCCGCTGATCGAACGCCAGGTGGCCCAGCTGGTGGACTGGCTGCCGCGCTTCGGCGCCTGGATCACCGGCACCGCCGTGCCGTGGCTGGAGAAGCGCTTCGACCTGAAGCTGGCCGGCTACATCGACCCCACGCAGATCATCCAGCTGCTCAAGGCGCACTGGCAGGAGGCCGGCGGCGTCGCCGCCACCATCTTCGGCGGCGTGTCCAAGTCGGGCCTGGCCATCATGGGCTGGCTGGCCAACCTCACGCTGATCCCGGTGGTGGCGTTCTACTTCATGCGCGACGGCCGCGAGATGCTGCACCGCGTGCGCGAACTGCTGCCGCGCCCGATCGAACCGGTGGTGGTGCAGCTGACCCGGGAGTCGGACGAAGTGCTGGGCGGCTTCATCCGCGGCCAGCTCAGCGTGATGATTTCGCTGGGCGCCATCTACGCCACGGGCCTGACCCTGGTGGGCGTGGACCTGGGCATCCTGATCGGCATCATTTCCGGCCTGGTCAGCTTCGTGCCCTACCTGGGCGCGGTGGTGGGCGTGGGCGCGGCAGTGATTGCCACGCTGGTGCAGCACGGCGACTGGCAGCACCTGCTGCTGGTGCTGGCGGTGTTCAGTGTCGGCCAGACCATCGAGAGCTTCATCCTTACGCCGTGGCTGGTGGGCGACAAGATCGGCCTGCATCCGGTGGCGGTGATCTTCGCGATCATGGCCGGCGGCCAGCTGTTCGGTTTCCTGGGCGTACTGCTGGCGCTGCCGGTGGCCGCGGTGATGGTGGTGGTGCTGCGCTACGTGCACCAGCGCTACACCCACAGCCACCTGTACGGCGCCGAAGAAGAAGTGCCCATCGCCGTGCAGCAGGCCGCGCAAGACGTGCCCGTGGGCGCCGAAGGCGACGAGTTCCCCGCAGCCGATCCTCCTGTAGGAGGGCCTTCAGGCCCGACCAGCGGTGAAGCATCGGGCCTGAAGGCCCTCCAACAGAAAGACCCGTGACCACACCGCAGCTGCCGCTGTCGCTGCGCACGCCGCCCGACCAGCGCCTGGATGCCTTCCACGGCCAGCCCGCCGTGCGCCACGCCGTGGGCGCGGCGGCACGCGGTGAAAGCGCCGACTGGCTTTACCTGTCCGGCCCCGCCGGCAGCGGCAAGACGCACCTGCTGCTGGCCGCCTGCGCCGAAGCCGCGCGCACCGGCCGCCGCGCCGCCTACCTGCCGCTGGCCGCGTTCGCCGGCGCCCTGGCCGACGTGCTGCCGGCGCAGGAAGGCGCCGACCTGGTGTGCCTGGACGGCCTGGAGGCCATCGCCGGCCACCGCGGCGACGAAGAGGCGCTGTTCCATTTCCACAACCGCGCGCGCGCCGGCGGCGGCGTGCTGCTGTACGCCGCGCGCGGCAACCCGGCGGCGCTGGGCCTCGGGCTGCCGGACCTGGCGACGCGCCTGGGGCAGTGCACGCGCTTCACGCTGGAGGCGCTGGACGACGAGGGCCGGCGCGAACTGCTGCGGCAGCGCGCCGCGCGCCGCGGCCTGCAGCTGGACGATGCGGTGCTTGATTACCTGATGCGCCGCAGCGAGCGCGACCTCGCCAGCCTGACGGCGCTGCTGGACCGCCTGGACAAGGCCAGCCTCGCGGCCCAGCGCCGCATCACCATCCCGTTCCTGCGCGCGCACCTGTAGCCGGCGCTCGCGGGGTCATTCCCCGGCGTTGAGCGCCGCCAGGCGTTCGGGCGTGCCCACGTCGGTCCACGCGCCGGTGAAGTGTTCGCCGGTGACGGCGTGCGCACCCATGGCCGCGCGCAGCAGCGGCGCCAGCTTGAAGCGCGGCGGCAGCCGGTCGGCGCCCGGCGCGTCGCCAATCACGTCGCGCCATCCCGCCAGCAGCGCCGGCCGGTACACGCCGATGCCGGCGAAGGTCAGCGACGGTTCGCCCTGCGAATGCACCCGGTCGCCCTGCAGCGCGAAATCGCCGCGGGCGTTGTGGCCCGGGTTGTCCACCAGCACCAGGTGCGCCAGGCCCGCGGGCTCGCGCGGCAGGGCCGCGAAATCGTGGCCGCACCAGATGTCGCCGTTCACCGCGATGAAGGGTTGGTCGCCCAGCAGCGGCAGTGCGTGCAGCATGCCGCCGCCGGTTTCCAGCGGCTCGGCGCCTTCGTGCGAGTAGTGCAGGCGCAGGCCCCAGTGCGCGCCGTCGCCCAGCGCGGGCGCGAAGCGCTCCGCCAGCCATGACGTGTTCACCACCACGTCGCGCACGCCGATGGCCGCCAGTTTTTCCAGATGCCACGCAATCAGCGGCTTGCCGCGCACGGCCAGCAGCGGCTTGGGCGTGTGTTCGGTGAGCGGCCGCATGCGCTCGCCCTTGCCGGCCGCGAATATCAGCGCCCTCACACTTCGCTCCCCTGTGGGAGGGCCTTCAGGCCCGACAGTCCTTCGCTGAAAGCGTCGGGCCTGAAGGCCCTCCTACACGGGGAGTGTTCTGGCTTGGTCATGGGCGCGGCATCGTGAGGTCGGTGTTGCCGATCACGCGTTCGAGCAGGGCAACCAGCGGCGCGGTTTCGGGATGGCGGCGGCCCACGTCGCGCGTGTACTGCCACACCAGCGGCAGGTCCTGCAGGTAGCCGGCCTTGCCGTCGCGGTACCAGAGCCGGCAGAAGATGCCCAGCACCTTGATGTGGCGCTGCAGGCCCATCAGGTCGAACGCGCGCAGGAAGGCTTCCGGGCCCGGCACCGCGATGCCGGCATCGGCCAGGCGCTGGCGGTACTGCCCGGCCCAGGCGGCCACGCGCTCCTCGGGCCAGGCGATGTAGCAGTCGCGCAGCAGCGACACCAGGTCGTAGGTGACCGGACCCAGCACGGCGTCCTGGAAATCGATCACGCCCGGGTCGTCGCGGCCGGTCACCAGCAGGTTGCGCGCATGGAAATCGCGGTGCACGAAGGCCTGCGGCTGCGCGCGGGCGCTGGTTTCCAGCGCGCGGAAGGCGCCTTCGACCACGTCCCACTCCTCGCACTCGGGCGTGTAGCCCAGGTGGCGCTTGAGCAGCCATTCGGGCATCAGCTCCATCTCGGCCACCAGGCGGGCCTCGTCGTACACCGGCAGCCCGGCGGTGTCGGCGTGCAGCTGCATGCGCAGCAGGGACGACATGGCGTCGCCGTAAAGGGCGTCGGCGCTGGACTCGTTGAGTTGGGACAGCAGCAGGCGGTCGCCCATGTCTTCCATCAGCACGAAGCCGCGCACGGGGTCGGCGGCCTGGATGTCCGGCACGTGCACGCCGGCGCGGGCCAGGCGATTGGCCACGTCCAGCCAGGGCCGGATGTCTTCCTTGTCCGGCGGCGCGTCCATCACCACCCAGGTGCGGCCGGCCGAGCGCGTGCGCCAGTAGCTGCGGAAGCTGGCGTCATTGGACGCGCGTTCAATCGGCGCATCCGGGTCGGCCAGCGCGTGGCGGACCCAGTCGAGGCGAAGGGATTCGCGGGTGGGGAGGCTCATCCGCTGCGGGTTCCGGGAGTGGGGGTGTGGCGGATTATGACCGGGATGGCGAGCCGGGGCGTGCGGCGGGTTGGCGGACTGTCGGGCCTGAAGGCCCTCCCACATCGGGGCAATGTTGTAGGGCGGCACTGTGGGAGGGCCTTCAGGCCCGACGCCGTGTCTCCCATGTGGGAGGGCCTTCAGGCCCGACGCCGTGTCTCCCATGTGGGAGGGCCTTCAGGCCCGACAGCCATCCGCAACGGGATAAACCTCCCCAGTCCCACCCGCCCCCAGCCAGCACGCATCCCAGAACGAATAATCCCCCACCGAAGTCACCAATCCCGCGCGCACCGGGTTCGCCACTACATACCGCGCCACCGCCAGCAGGTCTTCATCGCGACGGATCGCGCGGTCGTGGAAACCGTCGGCCCACACCGGGCCTGCTCGTCCGATCGCGCGATTGAACTGGAAAGCGCTTCGCCCCTTCGCGCGATTCATCAAGTCGGCCAGCGTGTGGCCAGCGGTGAGCACCACCACGCCGTGCCAGTGATCGGGCATCAGGACCCAGCAGGCCAGTTGGCCTCCTGGCCACGTTTCGGCGGACGAGACGCAGCGGCTCATGGTTGACGCCGCATGCCAATCGGCGAAAAGCGTGGCGCGTTGGCAGGTCACCGTAGTGAGGAGGTAGGCGCGGTTTGCTTCGCTTGTACGGCCGGCGCGGAGGGATCGGTATCCGGGTTTGTCGATGTTGCGGGGCATGGAGCGAGGGTGAGGCGTGGGGTGGTGGGTTGGTGTAGGGGGAGGGGGGTGGGTTGGGTGGGGGATTTCTGGTTTTTGGGGGTGGTCGGGCCTGAAGGCCCTCCAACAGGGTTTTCAATCGGCGGGGTGGGGAGGGCATCATGGGGGCCTGGAATCCTTTCATTGGCTGGCCATGACTTCGATTGTTCCGGTTTTGCTTTCCGGCGGCTCGGGCACGCGGCTGTGGCCGCTGTCGCGCGAGACACACCCCAAGCAGTTCCAGCCGCTGGTGGGCGAGGGCTCGCTGCTGCAGGCCACGTGGCGCCGCATCGAAGCGCTGCCGGGCATCGGCGCGCCCATCGTGGTGGCGAACGAAGAGCACCGTTTCATGGTGGCCGAACAGCTGCGCCAGCTGGGCGTGGCGCCGGCGGCCCTGCTGCTGGAGCCGGTGGGGCGCAACACCGCGCCGGCCATCGCCGTGGCGGCGCTGCAGGCCATGGCCGGCGGGGCGGACCCGCTGCTGCTGGTGCTGCCGTCGGACCACGTCATCCGCGACGTGCCGGCCTTCCATGCCGCGGTGCGGGCGGCGGTGGTGGCGGCGGACCAGGGGTCGCTGGTGACGTTTGGGATTGTGCCGGCGGGGCCTGAGACGGGGTATGGGTATATCAAGGGGGTCGGGCCTGAAGGCCCTCCTACGGGGGGGGCTGCTGCGGGGGGCGTGCGCGGCGTGGAGCGGTTCGTGGAAAAGCCGGACCTGGCCACGGCGCAGGCCTACGTGGCCAGCGGTGACTATTTCTGGAACTCGGGCATGTTCCTGTTCCGCGCCTCGCGTTTCCTGGCCGAGCTGCAGCGGTTCGCGCCGGCGATGGTGGCCGCGGCCACGGCTGCGCTGGCCGGCGCCAAGCGCGACGCCGATTTCCTGCGCCTGGACCGGGCCGCGTTCGAAGCCTGCCCGGCCGATTCGATTGACTACGCGGTGATGGAAAAAACCGACGCCGCCGCCGTGCTGCCCATCAACGTGGGCTGGAACGACGTGGGCTCGTGGTCGGCGCTGTGGGAAATCGCCGACCAGGACCCCGACGGCAACGCCCACCACGGCGACGTGATCGCCCTGGGCTGCCGCAACACCCTGGCCTGGGGCGGCCGCCGCCTGGTCAGCCTGCTGGGCCTGGAGGACGTGATCGTGGTGGACACCGACGACGCGCTGCTGGTGGCCTCGCGCGACCAGGTGCAGCAGGTGAAGGACATCGTGTCGCGCCTGAAGGCCGACAAGCGCCCCGAGGCCAGCGTGCACCGCAAGGTGTACCGCCCCTGGGGCAGCTACGACGGCGTGGACAGCGGCGAGCGCTTCCAGGTCAAGCGCATCGTGGTCAAGCCCGGCGCCGCGCTGTCGCTGCAGATGCACCACCACCGCGCCGAACACTGGATCGTGGTGAGCGGCAGTGCCCGCGTCACCTGCGACGACCGGGTGTTCCTGCTGGGGGAAAACCAGAGCACCTACATCCCGCTGGGCAGCAAGCACCGGCTGGAGAACCCGGGCAACGTGCCGCTGGAGCTGATTGAGGTGCAGTCGGGCAGCTACCTGGGCGAAGACGACATCGTGCGTTTCGAGGACGTTTACGGGCGCAGCAGCGGCTGACGCCCCCGGCAAGGGTTAAACTGAACCGTCCTCACGGGCAATCCGGAGATCCTGTTTGCGAATTCTCGTTACTGGCCACGCCGGGTTCATCGGCTCCCACGTCGCCCATCGGTTGCTCGACCGTGGCGATGAAGTCTTCGGCTTCGACAATCTGAACGACTACTACGACGTGGCGCTCAAGCATGCCCGAGTGTCGCGGTTGGAGGCGAGGAAGGGTTTCACCGCAACGGTGGGCGACCTTGCCGACCGCACGGCGGTCGAGTCGCTGTTCGACAGGGTGCGCCCCGATCGCGTCGTACATCTGGCGGCGCAGGCTGGCGTCCGGTACGCGGCGAGCAACCCCCATGTGTACGCCAGTTCCAACCTGACGGGTTTCCTGCACGTACTCGAGGGGTGCCGGAGCCATCGCGTAGGCCACCTGGTGTTCGCGTCCACCAGCTCGGTCTACGGTGGCAACACCACGCTGCCCTTCAGCGAGCACCAACCCACCGAGCACCCCCTCACCTTCTATGCGGCCACCAAGAAGGCCAACGAGGCAATGGCGCACAGCTATGCCCACCTCTACGGCATTCCTTGCACCGGCCTGCGCTTCTTCACCGTCTACGGGCCGTGGGGTCGCCCGGACATGGCGTTCTTCAGCTTCACCCGCGCGATCATCGAGGGCCGCCCCATCCAGGTCTTCAACCACGGGCACCACACGCGTGACTTCACCTACGTGGACGATATCGTCGCCGGCGTGGTGGCGTCGCTTGACCGTCCTGCAAGGCCCGATCCCGACTGGTCCGGCAACCGCCCCGATCCCGCGACGAGTTCGGCGCCGTACCGCATCTACAACATCGGCAATGCCCGGCCCGTGGAACTGTTGCGCTACATTCGTCTGCTGGAACAGGCCATCGGCAAGACGGCGGAGCTGCAGATGCAGCCGCTGCAGCCCGGCGATGTTCCCGATACCCTGGCCGATATCACGGACCTGTCGGCCGAAACCGGTTACTCGCCTGAAACACCGGTGGAAATAGGCGTACCGCGTTTCGTCGAGTGGTTCCGTGACCACTACCGGCTTTGAGGGGTCACCTGGGATGGAGTCCGAAATGAACGACGTGCTCGACAAGCGCCTTGCCATCGTCGGGCTCGGCTATGTCGGACTGCCGTTGGCCGTGGAGTTCGGCAAGCACTTCGACACCGTCGGTTTTGACATCGACGCCCAGCGCGTGGCGGAGCTTTCCTCGGGGCATGACCGCACAGGGGAAAGTTCCAGCGAGGAGCTTGCCAGCGCGACGAGGCTGCGCCTGAGCACGGCCGCCGCCGACATCGCCTCGGCCAACGTATTCATCGTCACCGTGCCCACGCCCGTGGACGAAGCGAATCGGCCCGACCTGGGTCCGCTGGAATCAGCGAGCGCCATGCTGGCGCCCTTGCTCAAGCCGGGCGACATCGTGGTCTACGAGAGCACCGTCTATCCCGGTACGACCGAGGAGGTCTGCGTGCCTGTGCTGGAGCGCGGCTCAGGCCTGGTCTTCAACCGCGACTTCTTCGTCGGCTATAGCCCCGAGCGAATCAACCCGGGCGACCGGCAGCGGCGCCTGCCCGACATCATGAAGATCACCGCGGGCTCGACGCCGCGGATAGCGGACGAAGTGGATGCCCTTTACCGGCGGATCATCGCCGCCGGCACCCACAAGGCCGCCAGCATCCGCGTGGCCGAAGCGGCCAAGGTGATAGAGAATACGCAGCGCGATGTCAACATCGCCCTGGTCAACGAACTGGCGATGATCTTCAACGCCATGGGCATAGATACCCAAAGCGTGCTTGAGGCGGCCGGCACGAAGTGGAACTTCCTGCCGTTTCGTCCCGGGTTGGTCGGCGGGCATTGCATCGGCGTGGATCCGTACTACCTGACCTACAAGGCCACGGTCCTGGGATACCACCCCGAGTTGATCCTGGCCGCCCGCCGCATCAACAGCCGCATGGGCCTGCACGTGGCCCACCAGGTGATGAGGCTCATGGCGTCGGCCAGGATCCACGTGGTCGGCTCGCGCATCCTCGTGATGGGCCTGACGTTCAAGGAAAACTGTCCGGACCTGCGCAATACCCGCGTGCTGGATATCGTCGAGGAGCTTCGCGGCGCCAATGCGACAGTGGACGTGTGGGATCCGGTGGCAGACCCCGTGCAAGCGGAAAAACACCTCGGTGCGCCGCTCGTGGGGTCGCCGGAGGCCGGCGCTTATGACGCCATCGTATTGGCGGTGGCCCACGACGAAGTGCGGGCGCTGGGTGCAGAAGGCGTCCGCGCCCTGGGACGTGGCAACGCCGTCGTGTTCGACGTCAAGTCGGTGCTCCCGGTCGAATCCGTCCAGGGCCGGCTGTGAATACCGGTGGCTTCGCCAGGCAGGCTACCCTGGCCTTGGCACGCTGGCGCGACGCCTGGCGCCGCCCTGGTCGGCAGGCAAGGCTCGCGCCCTTGGTTCTGGTGATCGCCACCGCGCTGCTCACTGCCTGCGCTCCCGACGACCTCTCCCGGAGCGAAGCCCAGGACGCCATGCAGGCCCGGATGGAGCGGCCGGGCGCACGCACGGTGAAGGTGCTCCAGATCCATGAGTTCCAAATCACCGGCTGCGCCGACGCCGCAGGCCAGGCCGGCAAGGTCTGCACCGTGACGATGGACGTGGCGTTCACCGTGGATGAGGCGCCGCAGCGGGACAAGGCGACGCAGCAAATGCGGTTTGCGTATGAGGATGGGCGGTGGGTGGCTTATCCGGGGCCGTGAGGCTGCCGGGCCTGGAGGCCCTGCTGCACCCGGCCATGCAGGGCGGGCCCCAGGCCCGATGCCCTGGATCCATCAATACAGGACGCGCACCCGCAGCGTGCCCGGAATCGCCGCCAGCGCCTGCCGCAGTTCGTCGGCCTGCTGTTCGGTGGCGGTGACGTCCATCACCACGTAGCCCACCTTGGCGTCGGTGCGCAGGTACTGGCCGTCGATGTTGATGCCCTGGTCGCGGAAGATGTCGTTGGCCAGCGACAGCACGCCCGGCACGTTGCGGTGGATGTGCAGGATGCGCCGGCTGCCGACGTGGCCGGGCAGGGACACTTCGGGGAAGTTCACCGCCGACAGGGTGCTGCCGTTGTCGCTGTAGCGGATCAGCTTGGCCGCCACTTCGGTGCCGATGTTGTCCTGCGCTTCCAGCGTGCTGCCGCCCACGTGCGGGGTGAGGATCACGTTGTCCATGCCGCGAAGGGGCGAGAGGAATTCCTCGTCGCTGCCCTTGGGCTCGATCGGGAACACGTCCACCGCGGCGCCGCCCAGCTGGCCGCTGCGGAGCGCTTCGGCCAGGGCGTCAATGTCCACCACGGTGCCGCGCGAGGCGTTGATCAGGTGCGCGCCGGGCTTCATGCGGGCGATCTGCGCGGCGGCGATGAGGTTCTGGGTGGCCGGGGTTTCCGGCACGTGCAGGCTCACCACGTCGCTGTGGTCGAGCAGGTCGGTGAGGCTGGCGGCGGGGCGCGCGTTGCCCAGCGACAGCTTGGTTTCGATGTCGTGGAAGATCACCTGCATGCCCAGGCTTTCGGCCAGCAGGCCCACCTGCGTGCCGATGTGGCCGTAGCCGACGATGCCGAGCGTCTTGCCGCGCACTTCGTGGCTGCCTTCGGCGGTCTTGGACCAGCCGCCGCGGTGGCACTGGCTGTTCTTCTGCGGGATGCCGCGCATCAGCAGGATGGCTTCGGCGATCACCAGCTCGGCCACGCTGCGGGTGTTGGAGTAGGGCGCGTTGAACACCGGGATGCCGGCCTGCTGCGCCGCCTCCAGGTCCACCTGGTTGGTGCCGATGCAGAAGCAGCCCACCGCGATCAGGCGGCGCGCATCGGCCAGCACGTCCTTGCTCAGCTGCGTGCGCGAGCGGATGCCCACCAGGTGGGCGTCGGCGATGGCGGTGCGCAGCTCGCGCTCGGGCAGCGACTTGGTGTGGTAATCGATGTTCGTGTAGCCCGCGGCGCGCAGCTGGTCCACGGCGGTCTGGCTGACGCCCTCGAGCAGCAGCACGCGGATGTCCTGCCGGGGGAAGGATGTTTTGGCGGTGGTCATGGGGGATGGGCAACAGTGGGGTTTCTTCCTGCACTATGCTGGTCAGGTGCGCTGCACCGCAACAACCCGCCCACCCACCGACCCCACGCCATGACCGACCCGCGCCCCACCGCCCTCCAGACCGCCGTTCCCGGCCTGCTGGTGAAGACCGACCCCGCCGACCTGGAGCACTACGGCCGCGACTGGACCCGGCGCTGGACCCCGGCGCCGCTGGCCATCGCCCTGCCGGCCAGCGTGGACCAGGTGCAGGCCGTGGTGCGCTGGGCGGCGGCCGAGGGCGTGGCCATCGTGCCCTCGGGCGGCCGCACCGGCCTGTCGGGCGGCGCGGTGGCGGCCAAGGGCGAGCTGGTGCTGAGCCTGGAGCGCATGAACCGCGTGCTGGGCTACGACCCGGTGGACAACCACCTCACCGTGCAGGCCGGCACGCCGCTGCAGGTGGTGCAGGAAGCGGCGCAGGCGCAGGGGCTGCTGTATCCGGTGGACTTCGGCTCGCGCGGCAGCTGCAGCATCGGCGGCAACATCGCCACCAATGCCGGCGGCATCCGGGTCATCCGTTTCGGCAATACCCGCGAATGGGTGGCCGGGCTCAAGCTGGTCACCGGCACGGGCGAACTGCTCGATCTGGGCCGCGGCCTGGTGAAGAACTCCAGCGGCTACGACCTGCGCCACCTGGCCATCGGCTCGGAAGGCACGCTGGGCATCGTGGTGGAAGCCACGCTGCGGCTCACCCGGCCGCTGCCGGCCGCGCAGACGATGCTGCTGGCGCTGCCCACGTTCGACGCGCTGATGCAGGTGTTCGCCGAGTTCCGCGCGCGGCTGGACCTCCAGGCCTTCGAATTCCTCACCGACATCGGCCTGAAGCACGTGCTGGCCCACGGCGGCGTCAATCCGTTCGGGACGGTTTACCCGTACTACGTGGTGGCCGAATACGACGCCGCCAGCGACGCGCAGCAGGCGGCCGGCCTGGCCGCGTTCGAGCACTGCCTGGAGCAGGGCTGGGTGGTGGACGGCGTGCAGGCCGCCAGCGCGGCGCAGGCGGCGCAGCTGTGGCGCCTGCGCGAGGGCATCACCGAATCGCTGGCGCGTTACCGGCCCTACAAGAACGACATCTCGGTGCGCATTGCGGCGCTGCCGGGCTTCCTGGCGCGCGCCCGCGAGCTGCTGGACGCGGCCTACCCGCAGTTCGAAGTGGTGTGGTTCGGCCACATCGGCGACGGCAACCTGCACATCAACGTGCTGCAGCCCGAGGGCGTGGCCGACGCGGAGTTCATGGCGCAGTGCGCGCAGGTCACCGGCGTGCTGGCGCAGCTGCTGCACGACGTGGGCGGCAGCATTTCCGCCGAGCACGGCATTGGCCTGGTGAAAAAGGATTACCTGGGCAGCACGCGGTCACCGGAGGAAATCACGCTGATGCGCGGCATTCGCCAGGTGCTGGACCCGTCCGGCATCCTAAACCCCGGCAAACTCTTCGACTAACCCTGTAGGAGGGCCTTCAGGCCCGACCGTCGGGCCTGAAGGCCCTCCCACAGAGAGTGGATCCCCGGGCCTGAAGGCCCTCCTACAGAGGGGTCAGAGGTCCTGCTCGTAGCGGATGTAGGGGACGCGCGAGGATTCGTCGTCGTCCTTGTCCGAGGTCGAGAACGGGTTCTTGCCGCGGGTGGCCACGTTTTCCGCGCCCACGCTCAGGCGGGCCCGCCAGGGCGCGCGCCAGGTGACGCCCAGGCCGACGTTGCTGTAGGTGTTGCTGCTGCCCGGGATTTCGATCACGCGGCCAATCACTTCACCGCCGAAATTGCCGACGCCGCCGCCCAGGCTGAGCGTGCCGGTGTTCCACTCGGGGCGCACGCCGCCGGGCAGCTGGCTGGCCGGCACGATGCGCGCGCGCGCCAGGGTGCCGCCGATGCTGATCCAGCCGGACTCGCCGACCTTGAGTTCGCCCAGAAGGCCGATGTTTTCCTGTTCGAACTCGGCGCCGTTGGCCGACAGCAGCAGATCCGACGGTGCGGTGCCGGGCGTGGCGCCGGGCAGGGCGAGCGGGGTTTCGATGTTGAAGCGGTTCAGGCCCAGGCTGGCGGTAAGCGCGGAGCGGTCGCTTTCCAGGCGGGCTTCGGCGCGCACGCCGGGCTGCGAGTAGGCCAGCGGCAGCGCGGGGTTGGGCGCCAGGTTGGCCACCATGCAGTGCTGGGCCAGCGAACCGAAGCTGCGGGTGACGCTGTTGCCGTTGCACAGCAGGCCCACGGTGGGGTTGCTTTCCAGCGTCAGGCTGGTGCCGATGCGGCGGCCGTTGTCGAGCGGGATGCTGATGCCGGCGCCTACGGCCGGCGAACCGGTGCGGCCCAGGATGCGGTCGAGCGACGAGCGCGCCGGCGAACCGGTGCCGGACTCGATCAGCAGGAAACCTTCTACCTGGTTGTTGCGGATGATGGGCAGCGCGGTGGTGTTGCCGCTGTCGGCCGGCAGCACCAGCGGCGCGGGCGACTGCGCCAGCGCGGGCAGGGCCGCGACGGCAAGCAGGACAGCGGCGATGGGGCGCAGCGCGGACAGCATGTTCAATCCTCGGTTGGCTCGTTGGAGCCCGGCCGGCCTGGATAGTTCCCCGGGGCGGCCGCGTCGCGATTTTACAATAACTTAACCCTTTGAAGCCACCCGTCAACCCCCGCCCCGTGTAGGAGGGCCTTCAGGCCCGACGCTCTTCCGCCGGGAAAGGTCGGGCCTGAAGGCCCTCCTACGGGGGGGGGGCTACTGGATGCTGTCGGAGCCGGGCGCCGTCGGCGCGACGCTGAACAGCGCCTCGATCTGTTCAGCCTCGAAGCGGTAGGCCTCGCCGCAGAAATCGCAGTGCACTTCGGCCACCCCGTTCACCAGGGCGCCGCGGGCCTCGTCCGGGCCCAGGGTGCGCAGCATGTCGCCCACCCGTTCGCGCGAGCAGGAGCAGGCGAAGGCCAGGGGGCGGCGGTCGAGCCGCTTCACGCGCTCTTCGTGGAAGAGCCGGTGCAGCAGGGTGTCCACCGGCAGCTCGGCCAGTTCCTGGCCACCCAGGGTTTCGAACAGGGCGTTGCAGCGGTTCCAGCCGTCCAGGTCGCCTTCGGCGCCGGGAAGTTTCTGCAGCATCAGGCCGGCGGCGCGGCCGTCCACGCTGGCCAGCAGCAGGCGGGTGGGCAGCTGTTCGGACTGTTCGAAATAGCCTTCGAAGGCTTCGGCCAGGCTGTCGGCGTCCAGGCCCACCAGGCCCTGGTAGCGGGTGGTTTCGCGGGCGCCGGGGGGCGTGGACTCGATGGTGATGGCCATCAGCGAGCCCGGGCCGAACGCGCGCGGCGTCAGCGGGCTGGGGATGGGGGCCTGGTAGTGGGCGATGCCGCGCAGGGTGCCGGCCGCCGTGCATTCGGCGAACAGCGTGCGCAGGGCGCCGGTGCCGCGCAGCTGCACGCTCAGGCGGCCGTCAATCTTGGCGTGGCCGGTGAACAGCGCGGCGGCGGCGCAGGTTTCGCCCAGGCGCGAGGCCACCGGCAGCGGGTAGTCGTTGCGGCCGGCAATCTCGGCCCAGGTCTGGTCCAGGTGCACCACCACGCCGCGGATGCCGGAGCGTTCAAGCAGGAAGCGGGTGAGGGTGTCGCTGTCGGGGTGCTTTTTCATGCGGGCATTTTACTCCACCGCGCCCTCCCGCAAGGCGGCCACGGTTATCCTTCGGGCGATGGACGACCCTGACCGACGTGTTCCCGTGACGAAGAAGCGCCGCTGGCTGCGGCGCCTGCTGTGGCTGCCGTTCGTGCTGATGGGCGTGACGGTGATGCAGGTGGGCGCGCTTCGGTTCATTGATCCGCCGACCAGTGCGTTCATGGTCTGGCGCCATCTCGACGGCGTGGGCGAAGAAGGCTTCGAGCTGCGGCAGGAATGGCGCGACTACGGCCAGATTTCCGCCCAGTTGCCCATCGCGCTGGTGGCCGCCGAGGACCAGAAGTTCCCGCAGCACCATGGCTTCGACCTCGAGGCGATAGACAAGGCGCTGGACAGCAATGCCCGCGGCGGCCGCGTGCGCGGCGGCAGCACCATCAGCCAGCAGGTGGCCAAGAACCTGTTCCTGTGGAGCGGGGGCGGCTATTTCCGCAAGGGGCTGGAGGCCTGGTACACGGTGCTGATCGAGGCGCTGTGGTCCAAGCAGCGCATCCTGGAGGTGTACGCCAACATCGCCGAGTTCGGCGACGGCGTGTACGGCGCGGAAGCCGCGGCCCAGGCCTTCTTCGGCAAGCCGGCCAGCGCGCTCACCGCGGCCGAAAGCGCGCGCCTGGCGGCCGTGCTGCCCAACCCGAAGAAGTACAGCGCCCGCAACCCCGGGCCCTACGTGCAGCGCCGCGCCGCCTGGATCCAGCGCAACGCACGCAACCTGGGCGGCCCTGCCTACCTCGACGGCCCGTAAAAACCGGGGTCAGAGCCCGATTCAGAAACCGGGCTCTGACCCCGGTTTCTGAATCGGGCTCTGACCCCGGTTTTTACGGTGTCTGCCCCGGCTTTACGGGCGGTGCGAGCGGAGGTGGGCGATGAGGGCCTGCACGCGGCGGCGGATGTCGTCGCGGATGTCGCGGTAGGCGGCGTCGCTGCGGCCGGCGGTGTCTTTCACCGGCCAGTCCTCGCGCACGCGCGCCGGGATGCGCGGGCAGGCGTCGCCGCAGCCCATGGTCACCACGGCGTCGAACTCGCCGGTGATCTCGTCCAGCGGCTTGGGGAGCTGGGCGCGGATGTCGATGCCCAGTTCTTCCATGGCTTCGACCGCGCGTGGGCTGACCTCGGCGGCAGGCCGGGAGCCGGCGCTGAGCGCCTCGACCTGGTGGCCGCCGTGGAAGCGGGCGAAACCCTCGGCCATCTGGCTGCGGTCGGCGTTCTCGACGCACACGAAAAGGAGTCTGGGCATGGGCAAATGGTACACCGCGCCGGGCTGCGGCTAAGATTGGGCCATGGCCGAAACCCTTTCGCTCACCCTCGTCATTGCCGCCTACAACGAACAGTCGGCGCTGCCCGTGCTGCATCCGCGGCTGTCGAAGGTGCTCGATGGCCTGGATGTGGACAGTCGCGTGCTGTACGTGGACGACGGCAGCCGCGACGACACCTGGGCCGTGCTGCAGCAGATAGCCGCGGCAGACCCGCGCGTGTCGCTGCTGCGCCTGGCCCGCAACTTCGGCAAGGAGCTGGCGCTCACCGCGGGGCTGGACCAGGTGCACACCGATGCGGCCATGGTGCTGGACGCCGATGGCCAGGACCCGCCGGAGCTGATCCCGGCCTTCGTAGCCAAGTGGCGCGAAGGCCATGACGTGGTTTACGGCACGCGCACCCGCCGCGACGGGGAGACGTGGTTCAAGAAATTCACCGCCGCCGGCTTCTATCGCGTCATGCGCTGGCTGTCGCAAACCGACATCCCGCGCGACACCGGCGATTTCCGCCTGATGTCGCGCCGCGTGCTGGACGCGCTGCGCCAGCTGCGCGAGCGGCAGCGCTTCATGAAGGGCCTGTTCACCTGGGTGGGCTACCGGCAGGTGGCGTTGCCCTACGAGCGGGAAGCCCGCGTGGCCGGCGACACCAAGTTCAACTACTGGCGCCTGTGGAACCTGGCGCTGGAGGGCATCACCAGCTTCTCCACCGTGCCGCTGCGGCTGGCCACGTACGTGGGGGTGCTGACGGCCCTGCTGGCGTTCGCGTGGGGGCTCTGGATCATCGCCCGCACGGTGCTGTGGGGCGACCCGGTGCAGGGCTGGCCGTCGCTGATGACGGTGGTGCTTTTCCTGGGCGGGCTGCAGCTGGTGGCGCTGGGCATCATCGGCGAATACCTCGGGCGGCTGTACCTGGAATCCAAGCAGCGGCCGCTGTATCTGGTCAGCGAAACGGTCGGCCCGGCCCCCGTGGGAGGGCCTTCAGGCCCGACGATCTCCCTCCCGCCCAGCCGACCCTGAAACCCCTCCCACGGACCCTTTGACGGGTCTATGATCAAAGCCAGTTCAGCGGAGGGCAGCCTGATGCGCAACGTGAACCAGATCCTCGAGGCCAAGGGCGGGCGCATTGTTTCCGTGCCCAGGGAAGCGCCGGTGCTCGAGGTCATCCGCCTGATGGCCGAACACCACATCGGTTCGGTGCTGGTGGTGCAGGGCAGTGAACTGCTGGGCATCGCCACCGAGCGCGACTACGCGCGCAAGGTCATTCTCCAGGGCCGCTCGTCGGCCGACACGCCGGTGGCGCAGATCATGTCCAGCCCGGTGCTCACCGTGGGTCCCACCGACACGGTGCAGACCTGCATGGCGCTGATGACCGAGCGCAAGATCCGCCACCTGCCGGTGGTGGAGGGCGGGCAGGTGCTGGGGCTGATTTCGATCGGCGATCTGGTGAAGGCCGTCATCGAAGACCAGCGCCAGGAAATCGCCCAGCTGCAGCAATACATCGCCAGCTGACCGGCCCGCTGTGGGAGGGCCTTCAGGCCCGAGGCGTTTCGGCGGGGGCGGTCGGGCCTGAAGGCCCTCCTACAGGTGAGTGGTCACCTGGTGGGTGACGGCCACGAAGTGGCAGGCGCTGCCCAGCAGCACGAACCCGTGCCAGATGGCGTGCGCGAACGGGATGCGCTTGCTCATGTAGAACACCGTGCCCAGCGTGTAGGCCAGGCCGCCGCCCAGCAGCCAGGCCAGCGTCTCGGGCGGTATCTGGCGCAGGAAGGGCTTGATCGCGATCACCGCCATCCAGCCCATGCCGATGTAGATCAGGGTGGACACACCCTTGAACCGGCCGGTGAAGAAGAGCTTGAACACCACGCCCGCCACCGCCAGCGTCCACGTGGCCGCGAACAGCCACCAGCCGCCGTCCTCGCGCAGGCCCACCAGGGTGAACGGGGTGTAGGTGCCGGCGATCAGCAGGAAGATGGCGCAGTGGTCGAACACCTTCAGCCGGCCCTTGGTCACGCGGTCCTGGCTGAGGTGGTAGAGCGTGGACGCGACGTACAGCAGCACCAGGGTGGCGCTGAAGACGATGGCGCTGGCCAGCTGCCAGCCATTGCCGTAGGCCGCCGCCAGCGTCACCAGCACGCTGCCGCCCACCAGTGAAGCCAGCGCCCCGAGGCCGTGGGTGATGGCGTTGGCCCGTTCCTCGCGCGGGGATTCGTGGTCGTGCTCGTACTCGGTCATGTCACCACACTGCCTCCAATCCCTGAAGCCGCAACTCAAAAAGGGGTCAGAGAATATATTCGTTTTAAACAAATATATTCTCTGACCCCTTTTTGGCTATTCGAGGGCGAGGGTTTGGGCGTGTTCGCGGGTGGCGGCGAATTCCAGGTCGGGCCAGCGTTCCTGGGTGATCTGCAGGTTCACGCGCGAGGGGGCCAGGTAGACAAGCTGGCCGGCGCCGTCCAGGGCCAGGTTCATCGCGGCCTTTTCGCGGAACTCTTCCAGCTTCTTGGCGGTGCCGCCCTTGATCCATCGGGCCGTGGAAACGGTGATGGGCTCGAAGCTGGCGTCCACGCTGTACTCGTCCTTCAGGCGGTAGGCCACCACGTCGAACTGCAGCGTGCCCACCGCGCCCAGGATCAGGTCGTTGCTCATCAGCGGCCGGAAGAACTGCGTGGCGCCTTCCTCTGAAAGCTGGGCCAGGCCCTTCTGCAGCTGCTTGAGCTTGAGCGGGTCGCGCAGGCGCGCGCGGCGGAACAGCTCCGGCGCGAAGTTGGGGATGCCGGTGAAGCTGAGCACCTCGCCCGCACTGAAGGTGTCACCAATGGAAATGGTGCCGTGGTTGTGCAGGCCGATCACATCGCCCGGGTAGGCCGTCTCGACGATCTCGCGGTCGCTGGCCATGAACGTCAGCGCATTCGCCAGCTTGACCTCTTTGCCCAGCCGCACGTGGTAGGCCTTCATGCCCGCCTCGTACTTGCCCGAGCACACGCGCAGGAAGGCCACGCGGTCGCGGTGCTGCGGGTCCATGTTGGCTTGGATCTTGAACACGAAGCCGGTGAACGTTTCTTCCTCCGGCGCCACCACGCGGCCGGTGGTGGCGCGCGCCTGCGGACCGGGCGCGTGCTCGACGAAGAAGTCCAGCAGCGGCTGCACGCCGAAGTTGTTCACCGCCGAGCCGAAGAACACCGGCGCCTGCTTGCCGGCCAGGTAGGCGTCCTTGTCGAACGGGTGCGATGCGCCCTGCACCAGCTCCAGCTCGTCCTTCAGGTCGGCCAGCATCTGCTCGCCGATGCGCTCGGCCAGGCCGGGCGCGTCAATGGACGGGAAAATGGTGGAGTCCTGCCGGGTGAAGTTGCGGCCCGGTTCGTAGATATGCACTTCGCCGCTCACCAGGTGCACCACGCCGCGCAGGCGCTGGCCCATGCCGATCGGCCAGGTGATGGGCGCGCACTGGATGCCCAGCACACTCTCGATTTCGTCCAGCAGCTCGATCGGCTCCTTGCCCTCGCGGTCGAGCTTGTTGATGAAGCCCATGATCGGCGTGTCGCGCAGGCGGCACACTTCCATCAGCTTGATGGTGCGGTCTTCCACGCCCTTGGCCACGTCAATCACCATCAGCGCCGAGTCCACGGCGGTGAGCACGCGGTAGGTGTCTTCGCCGAAGTCGGCGTGGCCGGGGGTGTCGAGCAGGTTGACGATGCGGCCTTCGTACGGGAACTGCATCACCGAAGACGTGACCGAGATGCCGCGCTCCTTCTCCAGCGCCATCCAGTCGGACGTGGCGTGGCGCGCGGCCTTGCGGCCCTTCACCGAACCGGCCATCTGGATGGCGCCGCCGAACAGCAGCAGCTTTTCGGTCAGCGTGGTCTTGCCGGCGTCGGGATGGGAAATGATGGCGAAGGTGCGCCGCCGGCGGGTTTCGCCCAGGTGATCCGACATGTCAGCGCGCCGCGCAGTTCTGGCGCAGGTCCAGCGCGTGGGCGATGTCGCGCCAGTCGAAGGCGCCCACGCCGCGGTCGTCGTGGGCGGCATACAGCACGCCCTCGGGGAAGCGGCGCGTGGCCACCGAGTGCAGCGAAATGCCGTCGGTCAGCGCCACCGTGTTGCCCTTGAAGCTGCCGCGGAACTCCAGCGTCACCCGGTCGAACAGGTGGAACACCGTGCGGTCGGCCGACTGGTCGGCGGTGATCCAGTAGCCGCTGCCGTCGGCGCAGGCCCACAGCGCCACGCCTTCGGCCTGGGCCTGGAAGCGGTCGGGCGGCAGGTCGCGGCCGGTGTAGGTGCCGTCCATGCGGTACTCGCGCAGGGTGGTGCCCACGAGGGTGTCTTCTTCGGCAATCAGCAGGCGGTCGTGCAGCGGGTCGCCGGCGATGGACTCGACCATGCGCAGCGCGCCAGCCGGCGTGGTGTCGCCGAACTGGCCCAGCAGGGTGGCCGTGGGCGCGTCGCCCTGCAGCTGCACGCGGTAGCGCTTCACGCGGCCGTCCAGGTCGTCCAGGGGCGGCACCAGTTCGGTGCGGAAG
>Ga0209174_10000640_pt1 | contig 25790 bp, 16 predicted proteins | sample JI91814BDNA_FD_187505 | JGI IMG/M metagenome (GOLD analysis project Ga0209174, IMG submission 187505) | Wastewater effluent complex algal communities from Wisconsin, to seasonally profile nutrient transformation and Carbon sequestration -... | ecosystem: Engineered > WWTP > Effluent > Algae...
TGCCGATGGTGAGGGGATTGCGACCTTTCCAGTACAAAACCTCTCCACAGACCAGTGCGAGTACTTGACGGAACTGCCCGTGGCGGGCTCGCCAGGACAAGACAAAACAAGCCGAGCAGTGTTTCGCGCCGTAAGCTACTCTGGTGATGGAAAGCTGCTCGCTGCGGGTTCGGAAGACCACACCATTGTGGTGTTCGATGTGGAGCAGAAGAAGCAGCGGTATCGGCTTGCTGATCCGAAACAGGAAACCGTCACTGCACTCGCCTTCCAACCAAGAGCCCCGAACATTCTTGCTGCAGGTTCGGAGGATCGCGTGGTTCGGCTGTGGAATCTGACGGAGAATCAGAAGGCTGAGCCGTACCGTTTAGAGGCTCAGTCTGCTTCCATTGCTGCTCTTTCGTTTAGCCCCGATGGGTCGCAACTGGCAGTTGCTGCCGGCAAGGACTTGACTCTGTGGAACAGCGTAGATCACTCCTTGGTCAGCAAGCGTTCCCCAACAGGAGAGCTTCGCAGTGCGATGTTTTTGCCGGATGCGCACCGAGTCGCGATCATCGAGCGCGCGGGGGATTCGATTGTCTGGGATGCAGGCTCACAGAAGGATGAACTTGTGGGGCATCCAAGGGCCGGATTGCTCAAGAAAGATGGCGAACTCTTTTCCCTCGCGATTGATCCGAAAAACCACGCTGTCGTAAGTGGAGGCTTGGGCCGGGTTTTGTTCCGCACACTGGAGCGCGAGATGCCCACCGATGTTGTGCTCTGGGCTAGCGCAGCGGATTGGGCCTCTTGGGCGAAGGAAGGCGATAGCGGCAGACTATTCCGACATGAGACCAGCGGCCTTCTGTGGGACCAGGATCCCAAATCAGGAACCATCAACTCCGTTCTGCCAAAGGTTCATGAGCCCGATCCCAACCTGACCGTGGAGCTGAAAATCAAGGAGGGGGAAGATCCTTGGGAGCCTGGAACCGCACAGGTCGAGATCAGCAACAAATCAGGGGCTGGTCCAGCGTTGTGGATTGACATGGAAGAAGTTCGTCTGTCGAATGAACTGCTTTGGGTTCAGTTTGCAACGCCCCCCCCGCGGATCATGCGACTGGATGCAGGAGTGCCGATTACGCCGAAAGTTCGTCTGGCAAAAGGCGCGCGCTTGCCTCTGCCTTGGCAGACCGTGCAGATCTGTGTTCGGGCTCGGCCAAGTGGTGGACATGGGCAGAACGAAGACTGTGAGGAGGTCCCTATCGGTCCTTGGTGGTGGCGTCACCTCCATCACATCAGCGGTCTTCTTGTTGCTCTCTCTGGTCTGTTCTTTGTGATTCGATTTGTCCGTCGCCGACGTGCACCAAGTGATCGTGCGATTGTGCAGACATATCGCAATGAAAATCCTTTGTCGGGACGCCGACTGGATGAATATCCGCTCATCGACGATGCACTCAAGAAAGAGGAGATCAGGAAACGAGGGTTTCGCAGCCGCGCGCTCAAGCTGGCTGGGGTTCCTGAACGCATCTGGCAGCGAGCACTAGCAGCAGCCAGCACACCAGCGGAGTGCGCCAATCAACTGGCAGAGTGTCTGCTAGCTCATCTCGTTCCCGTCGATATCGGGTCACCTGGTGATCCCGCTGTTGCGATGTTTCGGATCTCGCTGCCGCCGCTCGCACTGCATGTTCCGGACAATGCTGTGCTTGTGGTCTGTGCTTCCAAAACCAATCCGGCGTACACAGCGCTTGCTCAGTTATCACCGAGCCAACTAGGCCTGCCGAGAATGGTTTTCGTCGTGGATCGAACGGGAATCGATACAACCGTCACGTCGCTTCGTGAGGCACTGGCGTCTGTGCATTCAGGGACGGTCTTTGTTCGGCTCTCCGACGCCGACATTTGCAGCATCCTCCTGTCCGATCGCCCGGAGCCCGCAAAAGACACCCTGCGCGCTGCGATTGCAGCGCAGTGCGATGTTGAGATCATCACGCCCTACCGAACCGACGGCGTTGGAATCACGGATGAGTTTCCTGAATCCTTTATCGGACGGCAGCAGGAACTGAATCTGCTCTCCGAGCGCTACAAACAGAACTTCCTTCTGGTCGGTCCGCGTCGCATGGGGAAGTCGTCCCTGCTCCATGCGTTTCGTCGTGAGATGAAAAGAAGGCACCCCGAAGTCTTGGTGCTGAACTACTGGTTCAGCAGCAGCTCCCTTGCCAAGATTCGTGCAGTGGATGAGAGGCTCTGTGCCGATACGCCCGATGCCTTCTATGAATCGGTCTTGAAGCGCGCATCTGTTCACCAGCTCTTTCTGCTGGACGAAGCAGATGCCTTCATCGAACAGGAAAGCAGGTCGCAGTTCGGGTTCTGCCATGTGATGCGCGCGCTCAGTGGCCAAGGGCGAGCGAGCTTTGTGCTCACCGGTTATCGTCAGCTCCACGATGCCGTGCGAACTCCGGAGCATCCACTCCGGAACTTTGGCGAGCTGCTTCGACTCGCCCCTTTGGATCTGGACTCGGCAGAAAAGCTGATTGTGGAGCCACTCTCTGCGATGCGTCTGACCATGGAAGATCCCGCGCAGACGGTAGAATGGCTCCAACGAGAAACGGCCTGCCGTCCGCATTTGTTGGCCTATTCGTGTTTGGCGCTCTTGCGGCTCCGCAAGCCACTCGGTCCGCCACCACTCTCCCTTTCAGAAGTGCAGCGGGCAGTGTATGACTGCGCCGCGATTCGTGATGACTTTGGGAACTGGGACGCACAGACGGGACAGTCCCTTGTCGATGCACTCGTTCTGCGGGCTGCGGTGATCCTCCAGCGTTCTTCCGTCGGTGATCTGTGTGCGTTTCTTGCCAAGATGGGGGCGCCACTGTCCGCTTCAGACGTAGAGTTCAGTGTCAATCGGCTCTACGATTTTCACTACGCGTTGATTGTGGATGCAGAGGGGATGATTTCTTGTCCGCTTCCTCTCTTCATCCATCATTTGCTTGGTCGGCAATACGCCGATCACACAGCTGATGTCAGGGAGATCATCGAGGCACAGCTGACCCGAGATATTACCGCGTGGCGAGCGTCCTCGCCGGGACAGGGCATCTGAGTCGGTTCATCGCTGAGTTTGGGGACTTGGAGAGAGTGTTGGCACGGAGGATGCATTATTGCGATCCGTCGGAGTGCTGACATGAAAACGAACCATCCAAGTGATCCCACCAAGCCATCGAAATCAAAAGAACAGAGCTTGCTGACAGCGAGTCACCCAGTGGGCATAAGACCCAGCGTCCGGAGTATTCATCACCGGCTGGGAATCAGCTGCTAGCAGAGGTGCGCCCATGTTTCTTCTCACTGGAAGCTATCAAAGTCGCACTCTGCAGTATCGATTCGATCAGAGTGTCGTCCTGCTTGGGCGTGCCCACGACAACGATCTCCGCTTGGCTGATCGCTATGCATCCGCCCATCACTGCATGATTCTGAACTTTGACGGACGCTTTCTTGTTCGTGACAGGAACAGTCGCAACGGAACACGAGTTGCCGGACGCTGGGTACACGGGGAAGTTCCGATTGGGGTAGGCCAAGAGATTCACATCGGAGAAACAATCCTTCTTCTTCAGCTTGAAACAGAGGGAGGCCTGCGCGAAGCGCCCCTGCCTCTTGGACTGCTTCGTCTGGATCTGGGGACCACTCCCCCGCAGGGCCACAGACTTTCTCCCTTCAAGCACGCGATCGATGACTTCACCTACGAACAGACCCCAGTTCCCGGCCAGACGTCGAGCAATGGGACCACTGGAACCCTCCAGATCCGTCCAGCGAAGACACCAACTCGTGCGTCGCTGCGATCGCTGATCGAACACGTCATCCATCACGCTCCGCAGCTGCGAGCCTTGCTCGTTGACTACTTTCCTGACCTTGCCAAGCAAATACCGCCCGACATGGAGCGCTTGAGCGTCGTGTCTCTGATACTCGAAAGAGAACCGGCGTTCAACGTGCTGCGCTGCGTGCAGTTGGCCTTCCCACAGGAATGCGCAGAACACTGGGCACTCATAAGATGGGAATAGGAGTCCGGCAGGCTCGATCAATCTAAATGCGCCGCTTCCCTACGATGCGGACAGATTCACCTCCGTCGCACGTAAATCAATCCCAGCCAGCACGGTCGTCGGTAGCGAAGGGATGGTGGTTTTACTTCCTCATGAAGCGCACGGGCCAAGATGGAGCGGCTGGTGCTTCTGTCTTGGCGAAGGCCAAGTGAGGGTCTGGTGCGCCCCCTGACTCTGTCTTGGCCATTCCGAAGGCTCTCTCGCTTTCCTCTGCTGCACCTTCCTTCTCTGCACCCCCGCTAGCTTCAAGAAGCCTGCTCGAGTGACTGACTAGCGACGGAATACCGGTAGATCTGGAGTTCCTTTTCTGCTGCAGGATCGAGCCACTCAGCCGGATCCGGAATTACGACAATCAACAAGGTCGCATCGCCTGGCAGGCCGCCGTTCGCTGCATCCTCATACATCCGGAGCTGGCGCTTCCACGAGTCTAGGTCAGACTTGCTCCCTGCCCGTGAGGACACAAAAATTAACCACGGTGCCCGCACCATAAATAGCTTGCCCAGGTCATACAGGAGTTCACGACTGTCATGCGCAAACTCACTCTCTACGGCTAGGAGAGAGCGGGTGGCAAACGGTATGGAAGTGCCCTTTTGCATACTGAGAACTTCTGATGTTTGGACTAGATGAATGTCAGTAAGCAGCTCGCCAGCTGTACTGGGAGCGTGTTTCCCAAGCTGTTTGAAGTGAGTCACGACTCTTTCCTGCTGCTTCCAAAGCTGCTGTAGTTCGAGCGCAAGTAGGCGCACCCACTCGAAGCTGCGCAACTGCAAGATGCTCAAATTGCCAGGCTGCTGTTCAGAATCCCCTTTAGCATACTGAAGCACCTTGTTGTAGGCCGAGCGTATGGACTCTAGAAGCTGAGCTTGGGTTATAGGCATCGACTCATTGTAGCGCGCTTTCCATCCTTGGTGCAGCTGCGTCAGTATGTGTGCAATCCGACACGCTTGCAGTAGGAGTCCGCACAAGGGAGGTTGTGCGAATGCGGATGGAAAGACTCCTTATTTTTGGATGTTTGCTTGTAGTAGGGAATGCGGCGGTGGCTCAGTCGATCCGCTCTCGCGCAGGTGGCGATGCGCGTCAAGTCGGACCGGGCAGCGGCTGCCCTGACGTTGCCCAGCTACTTGAAGGACCGCCAAGCGCACGGCTTCCTGTGGTATGGCTCTGTCTCGACTCTCTAGTTGGCTGGTACACAGACTAGGGCAGCTCAACACCAGACGACGGCTCGCGCAAAGATCAACATCCAACTGCTGCAAACTTCAAGGGACACAGGCTCATGGCCATCAAGAAGTCCGATCTCTACTCTTCCCTCTGGGCCTCATGCGATGAGCTGCGTGGAGGAATGGATGCCAGCCAGTACAAGGACTACGTCCTGTTCATGCTGTTCATCAAATACATCACCGACAAATACGGCAGCAGTAGCGACTTCGCCCCGGCGGTGGTGATTCCGACGGGGGCCAGCTTCAAAGACATGGTTGCACTCAAGGGCAACAGCGACATCGGCAACCTGATCAACACCCAGGTCATCCAGCCGCTGATCGACGCCAACTCTCGGCTGGCCCGCAGTGACTTTCCTGACTTCAACGACACGAATAAGCTCGGCGATGGCGCGCAGAAAGTGGAGAAGCTGGGCAACCTCATCGCCATCTTTGAAAACCCTGCGCTTGATTTCTCGAAAAACCGCGCTGAGAACGACGACATCCTGGGCGACGCCTACGAGTACCTGATGCGGCACTTTGCCAGCGAGAGCGGCAAGAGCAAGGGCCAGTTCTACACCCCGTCCGAGGTCAGCCGTATCATGGCCAAGGTCATCGGCATCGGGCCGGACAACTCCATCGCGGCCACCACCGCTTACGATCCCACCTGCGGCTCTGGCTCGCTGCTGCTCAAGGTCGCCGCCGAGGCGGGCAAGCACATCACGCTGGAGGGCCAAGAGAAGGACGTAACCACCGCCGGTCTGGCCCGCATGAACATGATCCTGCACGACTTCCCAACCGCCAACGTGCTGTCGGGAAACACGCTGTTTGAGCCCAAGTTCAAGGACGGCGAGCAGCTTCGCACTTACGACTACGTGGTCGCAAATCCGCCGTTCTCTGACAAAGCGTGGTCCACCGGGCTGACCCTGGGCGAGGGCGGCAGCGGCGACCGCTTTCAGCGCTTTGCTTGGGGCGTACCACCTGCCAAGCAAGGCGACTACGCGTACCTTTTGCACATCATCCGCTCGATGAAAAGCACCGGCAAAGCCGCGTGCATTCTGCCGCACGGCGTGCTGTTCCGAGGCAATGCCGAGGGCGTAATCCGCCAGCAGCTCGTCCGCTCCGGTTACCTGAAGGCCATCATTGGCCTGCCTGCCAATCTCTTTTACGGCACTGGCATCCCGGCCTGCATCCTGGTGCTGGACAAAGACAACGCCACCGCACGCAAGGGCATCTTCATGATGGATGCCTCCAAGGGCTTCAAAAAGGACGGCCCGAAAAACCGGCTGCGCGAGCAGGACATCCACAAGATCGTGGACACCTTCACCCGGCTGGATGACAGCGACCCGCGCTACGCGCGCATGGTGCCGCTGGAGGAAATCTCCGACCCGAAGAACGACTACAACCTGAACCTGCCGCGCTACATCGACAGCACCGATCCGGAGGACCTGCAGGACATCGACGGCCATCTGCGCGGCGGCATTCCCGAGCGCGACCTTGATGCCCTTGGCAGTTACTGGAAGATCATGCCGGGTCTGCGAGCGGCCTTGTTCACACCGCTGCGCGCTGGCTACTGTGCCATGCAGCCCGCTCAGGCCGACATCAAGGCGACCATCTTTGGTCATGCGGAGTTTACCGCCTTCACTACCAAGGCTCGGATGCTGCTTACCAAGTGGCAGACGGACTCCCTTCCGCTACTGAAGGGCCTGGCCAAAGACAGCCAGCCCAAGCTGCTGATCGCGACCATCGCAGAGGACCTGCTGGCTACGTTCAAGACCGCGCCCCTGCTGGATGCCTACGATGTCTATCAACACCTGATGGACTACTGGGCCGAGACCATGCAAGACGACTGCTACCTAATCGCCGACGCCGGATGGAAAGCGGGCGCGCTGCCCCGCGAGATCCGGCAGATCAAAAACAAGGAAGGCAAGCTGGTCTGGCCCGAGAAGGAGGACTTTAGAAAGGGCAAGCGCCGCTTCAAATCCGACCTGATCCCTGCTGACCTACTCATCGCTCGCTACTTCAGCACTGAGCGCGCTGTCATCGCCGCCCTGGAAGCCGAGATCGCCAGCATCGAGCAGCAGCTTGATGAAGTGCGCGAGGAGCAGAGCGGCGAGGACGGGCTGCTGGTCGAAGTCATCGAAGGCGAAGGCGAGAAGCAGAAGATCACCGCCAAGGCCATCAAGGCCCGCCTCAAGGAACTTGGCCGCGACCCTGGGTACGCCGAGGAACGCCAAGCCCTGGAAGACTACGCTGCGCTAATCGAGCAGCAGGCCGAGGCCAAGACGCGACTCAAGGTTGCAGAGGAGGACCTGGAAGCCAAGCTCGATGCCAAGTATCCCACGCTGACCGAGGACGATATCAAGACGCTGGTAGTGGAAGACAAGTGGCTGGCCACCATCGCTGCCGCCGTGCAGGGCGAGCTAGACCGCGTCTCGCAGACCCTGACCGGGCGCATCCGCCAGCTTGCCGAGCGCTACGCGACCCCGCTGCCGCAGCTCATCGATGAAGTGGCGATGCTTGCCGCCCGGGTGGACGGACACCTGAAAAGAATGGGGGCGACGTCATGAAAAAAACAACTACAGCCACCATCGAAGTCCATGGAACGTCGGTGGCCGTCCTCTCCGGCAAGGATGGTGACTACATCTCGCTTACCGACATGCTGAAGGCCAAGGACGGAGAGTTTTTCATCGCGGACTGGCTGCGCAACCGCAACACGGTGGAGTTCCTTGGCATCTGGGAGTCCGTGTTCAACCCGGATTTTAATTATGGCGAATTCGCCACAATTAAAAGTCAGGCGGGCCTGAACAGCTACAAGATCAGCGTGAAGGAATGGGTCGAGAAAACCAATGCCATCGGACTCAAAGCCACGCCGGGGCGCTATGGCGGAACTTTTGCCCACCCCGACATTGCGTTCGAGTTTGGCATGTGGATCAGCCCGGAGTTCAAGATCTATCTGGTTAAGGAATTCCGCCGCCTCAAGGATGACGAAAACCGCCGGCTCTCCCTGGCCTGGAACCTCAACCGTACTCTCTCCAAGCTCAACTACCGCATCCACACCGATGCCATCAAAGCCCACCTGATCCCGCCGGAAGTCACGCCCGCGCAGGCCGCCATCACCTACGCCACCGAGGCCGATCTGCTAAACGTGGCCCTGTTCGGCCAGACCTCCAAGCAGTGGCGGGAACAAAACCCCAAGCTCGACGGCAATATGCGCGACCACGCCACCATCGAGCAGCTTTTGGTCCTTGCCAACATCGAAGGCATGAACGCCGAGTTCATCCACATGGCCCTTCCGCAGAGCGACCGTCTGAAGCGACTCAATCAAATCGCCATCCGCCAGATGCAGACACTCTCCGCTACGGCGGCAGTACAGCAGCTTGGCCACCCCAAGGAGAGCAAGCCATGACCACCGCCCGCGTGGACGGACACCTGAACAAGAGGGGGGCGGTATGGAACTAAAACCTGGCTACAAACAGACCGAGGTGGGGGTTATTCCGGAGGAGTGGGACACCGCGCCTTGCTCGGAAGTGAGTGAACGCATAATGGTCGGAATCGTGATTCGTCCGACACAGTATTACGTGAACAACGGCGTGCCCGCGTTTCGCTCTGCGAATATCCGAGAGGAGGGGATAAACGACTTGGATCTCGTTTTCATCAGCGAAGAATCCAATGCGGTCTTGGCGAAAAGCCAGACACAGACCGGTGATGTTCTCACGGTGAGAACCGGTTATCCTGGAACGAGTGCGGTTGTTTACAGCCGCCATGAAGGCTGCAACTGTATTGATATTCTTATCACTCGCCCATCCAAGAAATTGGACTCGGAATGGTTGGCCATTTGGATTAACTCGCCGTTCGGCAAGGAACAGGTTCTTCGCAATCAAGGTGGGCTTGCTCAAAAGCATTTCAATGTCGGCGACATGCGCAACCTCGTCGTCGCCCTTCCACCCCTATCCGAACAACGCGCCATTGCTGCGGCGTTGAGCGATGTGGATGGGCTGCTGGGCGGGCTGGACCGGCTCATCGCCAAGAAGCGCGACCTCAAACAGGCCGCCATGCAGCAGCTCCTCACCGGCCAAACCCGCCTCCCCGGCTTCGAGGGTGAGTGGGAGGTGAAGCGGCTGGGTTCACTTCTGCACAAAGGACGACTCGGCGGGAACTACGCAAACCAAGACGAGGAGGCTGAACTTCCATTGATGAAGATGGGAAACCTTGCCCGTGGATACTTCGACCTATCTAAAGTGCAGTTCATCACGCCTGGTTCAGTTCCAGACGTTACTCACCGGCTCGTTTTTGGAGACGTACTGTTCAATACACGGAACACCCTAGATTTGGTCGGTAAGGTTGCTATTTGGAGGGATGAACTTCCCGTCGCCTACTACAACTCGAATCTGATGCGACTAGAGTTCGACCCAGAGCAAGTATGCTCGAATCAGTATGCAAATTACGCACTGAATACGGACAGCGCAGTTTCTGGCCTTCGCGGGCTTGCGACCGGGACGACCAGCGTAGCAGCCATATACACGCGCGACTTGATGAAGTTGCAGATTATCGTTCCTCCCCTCCCCGAACAAACCGCCATCGCAGAAGTGCTGACAGAGATGGATGCGGAGCTGGCGACGCTTACGCAGCGGCGGGAGAAGACTCGGGCTCTGAAGCAGGCGATGATGCAGGAGCTGCTGACGGGAAGGACGCGGCTGGAAGGGTGCCTTGCAGACGTAGGGAATGGGCAAGCGACAGCGCAGGAATCTCATGCCTGAAATCCCCCGCTCGGAACGCAAGACGCAGAACCGCGTCATCGCTTTGTTCTCGGACCCGGCCAGTCCCGGCTACCTTGGCTACCAGTACCTGGGCGAGTGGCACAAGCGAGAGCACAACCGAAACATCGAGTCGGCGCTGCTGCAAGCGAACTTAAAGCGACGGGGCTATTCCGAGGCGCACATCTCTGCCGCTGTGCAAAAGCTGATGGCGGCTGCGGATACGACGGGCCTTACGCTGTATCAGGCCAATCTGCGGGTGTACCAGCTGCTGCGCTACGGAGTGTCGGTGCAGGTCGCCGCTGGCAAGCCGCACGACCAAGTGCAGCTAGTGGACTGGGAGCACCCGGAGCGAAACGACTTCGCCATCGCCGAAGAAGTCACCTTGCGCGGCGGTCACGAGCGGCGTCCCGACCTGGTCCTGTACCTGAACGGCATCGCGGTCGCCGTGATCGAGCTAAAGCGCAGCTCGGTCGAGATCGGGGATGGCGTGCGTCAGCTCATCACCAACCAGGAGGTGATCTTTAACCTGGGATTCTTTGCGACGGTGCAGCTGGTCTTTGCGGGTAGCGATTCCCAAGGACTGCGCTACGGAACGGCGACCACGCGGGAGGAGTTCTTTGTGCAGTGGAAAGCGGCCAGCACTGGAAAGCCTACGGTAGGCGCGCTGCTCGACCAGCCCCTGGCAGAGATGTGCGAAAAGTCGCGACTGCTCGATTTGATCCGCAACTTCATCATCTTTGATCGCGGCGTTAAAAAAGTGCCGCGTCCGCATCAGTACGCAGCCGTGAAGGCCGCGCAGGAACGCATCCGCCGCCGTGAGGGCGGCGTCATCTGGCACACCCAAGGCAGCGGCAAGAGCATCCTGATGGTGCTGCTGGCAAAGTGGCTGCTGGAGCACGACCCCGAGGCCCGCATCCTGATCGTCACCGACCGCGACGAGCTAGACAAGCAGATCGAAGGCGTGATGAAAAACGCCGGAGTCATCGGCGCGGACTCGCCTTCACCGCGCATCCAAAACCGAGCGGAGTTTGTCGCCAAGCTGGGAGCCACTGCGCCGCGTCTGCTGTGCGCGCTGATTCACAAGTTCGATCCGGCGGATCTAAAAGGCGAGCCACCCCACACGCATGGCCGCTTTTACGTCTTTGTGGATGAGTGTCACCGCACCCAGGGCGGCGACATGAACAAGCAGATGAAGCGCTGGCTACAAAGCGCGCTGTTCATCGGCTTCACCGGCACGCCGCTGCTAAAAAAGGACGCGACCAAGCTACGAACGCGCGACATTTTTGGCACCTATATCCACACCTACAAGTTCCACGAGGCCGTCGCTGACAAAGTGGTACTCGATCTGAAGTATGAGGCTCGCGACGTACCGCAGCGCTTGGCCTCGCCCAAAGACATCGAGGACTACTTCGCGCGCAAAACCAAAGCGCTAAACAACTTTCAAAAGGCCATCATCCGCAAGCGCTGGGCCACGATGAAAGAGCTGATGAGCGCCGAAGAGCGCAAGGCTCGCATCGCGGCCAGCATCATTCACGACTTCGACACCAAGCCGCGCCTAAACGACGACCGAGGCACCGCGATTCTGGTGGCGGCCAGCATCTACGACGCCTGCCACTATCTGCGCATCTTTCAAAGCAAGCCCTTCGGCCAGTACTGCGGCGTCATCACTTCGTATGAGCCAAACCACAACGCAATCTCACGCGAACCGGCAAACAGCGACGAGCGCTACAAGTTTGACACCTATACCAAGCACGTCCTAACCAGCGGCCAATCCACGAAAGCCTACGAGGACGAAGCCAAGCGCCGCTTTGTCGAAGAACCCGCCAACCTGAAGCTGCTGATCGTGGTGAGCAAGCTGCTGACGGGCTTTGACGCGCCGAGCTGTTCCTACATCTACTTGGATAACGAGCTGCACGATCACAACCTGTTCCAGGCCATCTGCCGCACCAACCGGCTGGATGGTGACGACAAGGACTACGGTCGCATCGTGGACTTTAAGGCGCTGTTTAACGACGTGCAGGACGCCATCGCCGTGTATAGCTCTGACGAGCTGGACATTGATCAAGGCAGCGGCGGCAGCAACAACGTCGAGTTGAAAGACTGGCTCAAAGAAGGAAAGAAGCAGCTGGAGGCCGCTCACGAAGCGCTCCGCTACCTGTGCGAGCCGGTGCCGCTACCGCGTGAGATGGAGCAGTTCCTGCACTACTTCTGCGGTGACGCGAAAAGCCCACAGGCACTGACCGATACAGAGTCGCTGCGCATTTCTTTCTACAAGTCGGTGGCGACGTTCGTGCGCGCCTTTGCCGCCATCGCGCAGGAGCTAAGTGCTGCGGGCTACTCCGATGCCGAGGCCGCGATAAGGCAGCAGGAGGTTGAGTATTACGGCGATGTCCGGGCCGCGATCAAGAAGCACTCGGGCGAGGAACTGGACATCAAGCCCTACGAAGCCGACATGCGGCGCCTGCTGAACACCTACGTGCAAGCCGATCCCGCGGTGGACGTGGGCAACGTCAGTACGCTATCGCTCACAGAGCTGATCATTGAGACCGGTATCCATGATGCCATCGCCCGCAAGCTAAACGACAAAGGCAAGCTCTCAAAGAACGCCATCGCCGAGGGCATCATCAACAACGTCCGCAAGACCATCATCCGAGATCAGCTCACCGACCCCCGCTTCTACGAGGAGATGTCGAAGCTGCTAGATGACCTCATCAAACAAAGCCGAGCCGACGCCGTGGCCTACGAGGCGTTCCTGAAGCAGGCCGAAGATCTGGTGAAGCACTTGGCCAGAAAGGACAGCGTTGGCGGCGTGCCTGCGGCTCTTCACGGCAACCGCGAGGCCACGGTGATCTTCACCAACCTGCCGCGAATTCTGGCCACCGCTCGCGCCGGGACCCCCGCTGCGGCTGAGCCGGTCGCCGCTGACGAAGCTGCGCTGGTGAAGTTGGCACTGGAGATCGACCGCGTGATGCGCAAGCAAGCGCCCAAGGACTGGAAGGGCGACCAGGCAAGAGAAGCGCAAGTTTTGAATGCGCTGTTTCCACTTCTCAAGCGTGACCGCAAGGCGACGTCCGCGCTGTTTGAGCTTGTCAAAAACCAAGCAGGCTACTGATGAGCGAGACGATTCAGATTGGGGAGGTCTCGATTCAGGTGACCCGAAAGGCCGTGAAGAACGTCCACCTCTCCGTGCATCCGCCGGATGGGCGCGTGACACTGGTTGCTCCAAGCGCGACTCGGCTGGATGTCGCCCGCGCCTACGCAATTTCACGGCTGGGCTGGATTCGACAGCAGCAGGAGCTACTTAGGAACCAGGCCCGCGAAACACCCCGCCGTTTTGTCGAGCGAGAGAGCCACTACCTGTGGGGTCGGCGGCACCTGCTGTCCATTGCTCACCGCGACGCCAAGCCTTGCGTCTCGGTGGACCACAAGCGCATCACCCTCACTGTGCGCCCTAGCAGTGATTCCGGAAAGCGCGCCGAGATCCTGCACGACTGGCACAAGGCGCTGCTGCACGCGCTGATCCCGCCGCTGATCCAAAAGTGGGAGCCACGACTCAAAGTAAAAGTCGTCCACTACTTCCTGCAGCGCATGAAAACCAAGTGGGGAAGCTGTAACCATCGGGAAGGCCACATCCGCCTGAACACAGAGCTGGTGAAAAAGCCCAAGGACCTTCTGGAGTACGTCATCGTCCACGAGATGACCCATCTACGGGAACCGACGCACAGCGAGCGATTCACCGCCATCCTTCAGGAACACTACCCAACCTGGCGCGAAGCCCGAGCTGAGTTGAACGAGCTGCCGCTTAGTGCCGAAGTGTGGCGGGAGTAATCGGCAGAAGCAGCTTCGCATTGACCCAACGCGAGTCAATGATCGCGGCGTACAAAGCGACTTTTTTGAATGACAGTGAGCGCTGACGTTCAGACGTGCGGCTTTGCTGGATGTCGAGCGCCGTCAAGTGCAGCCACCACCCGAACTGCGCCAATGGCACACGGAGCGGCAACCACACTTGACCGCATGAACCTGGGCGAGCACGCCAATCGGTTGAGAGATAGAGCGGAAGGGGCGGAGCCAATCGGGAACCTTGAGACGGCGAAGGGAGCCATCGGTCTTGCCGAAAGGAATGACCAGGTTGCGGCCGTCGGAGTCGACATCACGGACGACACGGGCGGAGACTTCGCCTTGACGCAGTTATAGGTGTAGCAGGGGTAGGACTCCGACGGTGGCGGGGTCGCCATTCGTAGCGCGATTGAACAGGTGCTGGTGGAGGATCTTGGCTTCGTCGATGCGCAGCTGCGACTTGTCTGCGTTCGGTTTGCCGATGGGCTCGACTGATTTCCAGCCCAGCCTGACTCAGTTACGGGAGGGGCTTCCCTGGCCTTCGCCGCGCACGACCAATCGGCCAAGTTGCGCGACCGATTGATCACTCGTTGACAGCGTCTGGAACCTCGGGTTCTGATGCTACTCATCGGAGACCCGCTTGGCCAAAGACCTCAGTTCTCGCGTCGACCAGCTCAGCCAGGACCTTCCCGACTATGCGGAGGACTTGGACTTTGCTCTGAAGTATCTGGAATCCGACCCACGCGGGGCGCTGACCAAGTGTCGACGGTGCACGGAACGGTTGATCCTCGGGTTCTATCGGGATTTCCTATCTACAGAGCCCCCACAGAAAGGTGACCCACTAGAGGAAAAACTCATCAAGAAGCACCTCGGGCACCCGCTCTGGGCTCGCTTGAGAATGGTCCGGGACCTAGCAAACCCCGCGACCCACGTCAATGATGAGCTGTTTTCCTCCGAAGATGCCGAGCAGGGTCTGGAAGCGCTGTGCGATGTCCTGGAGTGGCAGAGTGCTCGACGCCCGAGAAGTGGCCGCCGACCGCCGAGCCTCGGTCGCTCACAGGTTGCTCAATCAGGGGCGCATGCGGTCGCGGATGCTCGGCATTCGTCTGATGATCAACCGCCTCCTCGCCGCAGTCGAATTCAGACTGTTGCTTGGGTCGGTGCAGCCATCTTGGTGACGGGGTTGGGAACCGGTTTCTGGTGGATCCGACAAGGAAGTCGGGCGGCGGTGGAGCAGATCTTTGGTTCCGCTCCGGCGGTGACGTTGGGTTCGGCGCCAACCGGGCTTCCCATAGCGGTAGGGCCTGCTCCGGCAAGGGACTTGGGAGCCACCGTACTCGCGACGAGCCGCGGGTTACTCGAGGCCGGAGGGACCCTCCCGACGTTGCCAGTGCGTGATTCCGAGGATGGAAAGGTGGAGGCGAAGCCGAGCGCCCCCTCGCCGATGGAGCCAGCACCGATTGCAGGGCCCGATGATAGAGAGTGGACGCGGCAGAATAGTACCACCACGGCAACGCTCTACGCCGTAACCAGTGATACCAGTGGGCGAGTGTTCGCCGTTGGGGCAAGCGGGCTGATGCTCATGAGCCTAGATGGAGGTACGAGCTGGCGGAGGATTCCGACCGGAACCAGCGTCAATCTGCTAGCGGTGGCGCCGACCACAGACGGCCAGGTTTTCGCAGTAGGCAGTCGGGCAACGGTCCTGCTCCCTCGACCGTTTGGGTCGACCAGTTGCTGCTCCTTTGCTTCATCTACCATACGGCGGGCAAGGGGCTCAACGCTCTGGGCGGCGTACGGTCATGGCAACGGGGAGCTGTTTGTCGGGGGTGACGAGGGAGTGTTGCTGCGGCTCGGCAAGGACGGGCAGACCATGGAATCCTCTGCTCCTCAGTACGGAAAGGCGAGCATTCGCTCCATCGCTGCTTGGGATGAGCAGACGCTCTATGCAGTGGGTGACAAGGGAACCGTGCTGCGAGGCGCGCTCGCCGGACGGGTCACTCATTGGGAAGTGGTTCCCACCGAGGAGAAAGGAACTCTCTGGCAAGTCGGCAGAGTGGGCAACCAGCTGTTGATCGCCGGTGAGTATGAGTCCGGCCAGGGACCAAAGCTCCTCAAGCAGGCGCTGTTCCTGCGCTGCGGTAGCGATTTAGTTTGGGACCTGAATCGATTCCTATCCAAGCCTGCGAATCCGATCTACAGCTTCGTAGTCCTGCCCAGTCGACAGCTGTTAGCGACCGGCTATGTTGGAAGCCAGAATCCCTACTATCTAAGCTCTAGCAATGAGGGAGCCACCTGGGAGCGTAACCAGGCCGAGGGGGCGTTGGCAGACCTCCGATTGGGTAGGTATGCAGTTGGTGGCAATCGCTTTGGCGATGTCTTCATCGTGGGAATCAATGGCACCATCCTTCACAAGCGAGTGCGGACGGACAGCACTCGATAAGGCGCGGCTGTGACCGATCCGATTCAGGACCTCCTTCAACACTTCCATCGAGCTGGTGATCGCCGAGCGCTGGCCCAGGCATTTTCTGCGCTGCGGGTTGAGTTCGCTGGCCCTGTGGCGCGTTTCCTTCGCGAGGCACCAACGTCACTGATTGTCGAGCAGGTGCTCTGCGATCTCTTGGTCGACCTACTGGGGGTGACGACTGACTCTCGGCCCAGAGCGATGGCACCGGATGATCACCATAGTCCGGCGGCCTGGCGGCAGCGAGTCTTGCTCAACGCACTTCGCGACCGATCCCGCCGGGCACGGAGCTACGACAAGGCGATTACGGCTCAGGGCACCGAGGTCGCGATCACCTCAGTTGAGACCCCAGACACGGAACAGCAGATCGAACTTAGGCAGCAGCGTCAGCGTGTCGTTGCGCTGCTGCCGCGCCTGGATATTCGCAGGCGGGCGGCAGTCGCTCTCGAAATCGGCCTGGAACTGCCGATGAGCTGGCTCGAAGAGCTGGCCAACCACCTGGGGATCCCTTGGTCTGAGCTGCTCACCCGCTTGCGTAACCACGAGGCAGCTCCGCACGATGAGGAGTGCAAGCTGCAGGTGATTTATGGGCGGGAGCATCCGCAGCGTACCGCCCGCGACGCCTATCGCCAGACCGTGAGCCGGGCCTGCGCGGATCTACGCCTGCTCCTCGCTCGGGGGCGATCATGAGCCTGTACGACAACAGCAGTCGAGAGAAGCAGGTCCGTCATGTGCTAAAGCACTTCTTCTGCGTCGCCGAGCGCTACTGGGATCTGACCGGCGATCTAGCGTCTTGGCTCGCCCGGTGGCGGATACTGCAGGCTGCCGATGCTCTCGACCCGAACCGTACCGAGCGGGTCGAGCGAGCCCTGTCCAGCCGCCATGCTGTCGACTCGGGCTTCACCGAGTGGTTTGGCCTCGCTGAGCGGGGGCTACGGGAGGGGCAGCAGGCTGGCCAGGACTTTCCCCTTGAGGAGCCAGGCAAGCGAATCTACGTTGGGGTGGGTGGACTGCTCATCGTGGTGCTTGAGCGGGGGAACGACGAGATTTTGCTCTCTTCTTACCGTGCCGTTCCTAGTTGGGCGAGGCGCAGCCGCGAACCAGTCGGTTCTGCGTCGGTGTGGGAGGAAGAGGCGTTCATAATGGCAAGAACGGCTGTCCGTAGAGCAGCTCGGCGTGCGTCGATCGGTACAGGACCCGTTGCGGGAACCTTCGCCTCGCGTCTAGATATGGAGTCCAGATCATGACCAGACAGAACCGTAGAGTGGTCGCGGCACAGCTTGGCGAATCGCTGTCAGCGCTTCGAGCTGGAGTCGGTGATCCCTTCGAGATAGCGGTGCTCGCCGGTCTTCTGCAGCGCGCCGTCGGAACCGCTCCCGACACAAGCGAGGCAGGGACTCTAGTAGAGGCTCGTCAACTATGGGACACGGGCACTCTCTTGTCGACCGTGCCGCCCGATGACGCCGGGAATGCCATTGTCGATCGGCTGTGTGCGCTCCAAGATGACGACAGCGAAGAGGAGCGTGCGGATCTATTGCAAGACCTCGATGAGCTCTGCGCCGGGCTCTCTTTTATCGGCCAGTCGGACCGATGTCGCCATGCGGCGCGAGAGGCAGCGGGGGTCATTCGCGCATTCCCCGTGCTCTTCCGTCCTCTGGCTGGCTGGGCTTCCCGGATTCTTGCCGATGAGCCACCCAGCGCTGGAGATCCCGCTCGGCTGGTCTGGCAAGCCCTGGAGGCGAGCCAGTTTCCGGAGCTCCCGGTCAGCGCGCCCGCTTGTGACGACGCCCGGAGGCGGTTGGGGCTACCGCTGGTCATCCGTCGATCCCTAGTTGGCCTGGCGCCCCCAGTACTTCTGGCTGCGTCCGAGCTGCCGACACCGCCAGCTCTCCTGCCACTTGGGCACGGACCCGGTTATGAGCTTGGGTTGGGTGAGCTCGCGGATGGCCAGCCAGCACTTCTGATGACGAGTACAGCCCCCGTACAGCTGCTGCGCAGCGGACTCGAAGTGGCACTGGAGCACTTGGCACCAGGTTTCGACCGTGCACCAGCGATCGCTGGTGAATACCAACTACGGGTCGGAGACGCCGTCTTCGCATTTGAGATCGTCGATTGACCAGTGTCTCTCTTCGTGGCGCTGTCCAAGATGCGCTCAGAAACGGCCATCCTGAGCGTGCGTTCGATCGGTTGGCCGAGCTTCTGTTGTCACCCGAGGTCCCATTGAGAGAGAAATGGGAGGCCCACGGCTTGCTGTCCTTCGTGGTGCAGAAGGTCTCCGGGGCGGCGGCAACAGCGCTGCGGCGCGAACTAGCTGTCCGCTGCGGCTTTCAGTTGCCGCGCATCCGCAGCTTCGTGGGGCGGGCGGAGTTTCCAGTAGTCGGTGGTCGAGTACGACGCTTTGTCCTGGCCCGCATCTCAGAGGCATCGGTCGCGGAAGATGTTCTGCCGGCTGACCTAAACCAGGCGACGGTAAGCGCTATCACCGATGCGTTCGAGGCTGCGCGGAGTTTCGTGAACGAGGCCGATCGGAAGTATCTCCGCGTTGACCTAGAGGAGACCAATGGACCGATCCAAGGGAAGTCCTTGGGGCTCGCGGTTGGAGTTGCTGCCCTGTCCTATATGCAGCGCGTCGAGTTGCCTGAGAGTGCGGTTTTCACTGGCGAGCTGCGGCCCGATGGTCGGGTTGAATCGATTTCCCATCTTGCGGAGAAGCTAGCGCTCCTTCACGAGTGCCGCCCAGCTGCAGTCCTGTTTCTTCCCGCAGACAACCAATGTGAAGACCCCAGTGTCTGCCATGTCTCATCCATGCTCGAGGTGCTCGCGCTGCTGGGACTCGACTCGAACCGAGATCTGGGTGCCGAGCTGAGTCACGTCGAATCGGACTACCACCGGGGCCGCTGGCTGGAAGCCGCCCGGCGGGCGCAACTCCTGCTTGCCGAGCCGGGGCTGAGGAGCGAGGAGCAGCTGAAGCTGCGGACGATTCTGCTCGCGGCGGCTAACCATCAAGGAGACATGGTTCGAGCTGCTGCAGTGATGAAGGAGTTGCGCAGCCTACTCGTCGAGAAGTCGATCTCGCCGCAGACGATCGCATTGGCACTGGCAAATGCCGCCGTTCACTGCATCGACCTCCTCCGGGCTAGCGATGCGCAAGCGCTGCTCAACGAGGCGGAGCGCCTACCATTGCCCGATCAGGATTCCTGCTGGGTACATCTTTACGGCACGAAGGCGCGGGTGAACATTCTGCTGGGCGATTTGGAAGGATCGTTGGGGCTGCGACTCCGCAACGTTCAGGCTTGCCCGGACCACGAGCGACCACGATGTCTGGGCGATCTGGTTGATTCCTATTTGCGTCTAGAGCGTTGGAACGAAGCCGAGCAGTCCTTACAAGCAGCCCAGCAAGCCCTTGCCGAACTGCGGCCCCAGCGACGGCGGATCGACTATTTGAGAGCGACCGAACAGCACCTGAGGCTATGCGAGGTTCGTCTGCTGCGAGCGCGCGGCGATCTAGTGGGGGCACGAAGCTGCATCCTGAGCACCGTAAAAGGAGCCACTCTCCCCATTCCTGAGCTACTTCGAATCGAAGAGGCGCTGCTAGCAGAGTCCGAAGCCGCCCGTTTTGCAGCGCTCGACGCCGTGTTCGCAGCCATTGCGAAGCCCGACTCAACGATTTTCCGCGCCTTGGCCCTGCGTGCCAGGATCTTAGCGGGGGACTCGGCCGCCGAGTTTGAGCTGGCTACCCTCTTCGGTCGCCCAGGGGAAAACGCGGCGGAGCTATGTCGCCGACTCCCGTATTGATGCTGGTTCTTCCTCAGTAGAGCGCCAGCCTCAGACGTTAGATACCAGGGGAGTTAGATAGCCGCTGACTGTTCCCCATCTGGCGAAGTGGGGGAGAAGCGAGTGGGCCAGTTTTTCTCTGTTGGGTCGAGTGCGTCGAGTCCAGAGAGGTCAGCGGGGTGGTGTCCTTCGGTCCGGTCAAGAAGCCCCGCCAGAGCCGCCATGCGACGCCAGCTGTCCTCGTCGAATGTGTGGCTGGAGATGACGGCGGGGATGGGATCCCGATTCTCGATTAAACCGTAGGCCGCCCGCTCTTGCTCAAGCTTGGTGCCACGCAGCAACATCAGTGGGAAAGCGCGAATCGTTGGAACCCGCTGCTGCAGGCAGAACTCGACGCTGGCACGAAAGGATTCTAGGGTCTGATTGGGGAGTCCAAAGATCAGGCTGACCTCGAAGACAATCCCGCGGCGGTGTAGCTCAGCGATGACTGCCCGTACCTTTTCCAGCTGGTTGCCTCGCTGGACCACCCGCCCCTCATCGGCGTGGATGGTCTGAAGACCAAACTCGAGACGGACCCGAAGTGCTTTGCACGCATCCAGGAAGGCTTCGTTGACCAGCTCGAATCGGCACTGCAAGGATAGCCGACCGCGATATCCCTGGCGCTGGAACTCGGCCAAGACATCAAGGTAGTGCGGACCGTCGTTGAAGATCGGGTCGAGCACGGCGACATCCTCGACTCCGTGCCGAACAAACAGAGCGATCTCTGCACGAAGTCGCTCACTCGCTAGCTGGCGCTGCTTCAATCGGGCACCAGCCTCTCGATGTTGGCAGAAGGAGCATCGGTATCGGCAGCCGCGCTGGGTCTCCCAGCGGACGAAGCGCTGCTCATGCAGGTCGACGACTCCGAGCGAAAATGGTGATGGGAGTTGGGCCAGATCGACCTGGGCTTGGGCCCCGGAGTCGGGCGTTCCTGCCCAGTGAACGCCTTCGATGTCTTGATATGCGCTCGTCGCCGACAGCTTTACCAGTGCCTGCTCGCCATAGCCGCGGACGAAGACGTCGACCTCTGGATACAATGACTCCAGGCCCGCTCCGGCATAAGAGATCTGAGGCCCACCAAGAATAATGCGCGCGCTACAGCCTTGCTGCCGCAGCTGGCGCAGGATCGTGCGGACATGATGGTCGTTCCAGACGTAGACACCAATGGCGATATCCAGATGGTCAGCAGGTCGGCCCTCGGCATGGCGTAGCAGCCTGCTCACGACCGCCTCAGCACGGAATCCGGGTTGGTTCATCGGCTCCGAGATACCGATGGCATCGCACTGATCTGCCGCCCGTAGCGCCGCTAGAAGCGAGGCCTGACCAAGCGGAGTTCGGGGATCCTTGGGCCGGCTCCAGTCGAGCGACAACAGGAGGACAGTCCGTCGGTCCCCCGTTCCGGTCTGTAGATTGGCCTCAGTGGCAGCGCACTGAGAGGACAGTACCTTCAAGGCGGGGAATCGTCTAGGGGAGGCGGGCACCATGTCGTAACTCCTGGTCGGGGCCGGATGAGTAAAGCGGTCCGTTATCAGGCAGACGCAGCTGGCATGGGCCGTTGGACACGAAATCGCCGGTCGACAGCTTTTCGTCTCTGGCCATTGTGTGTGGTGAGGTATCAGTTCAGGGGATATTGGGGGGACTGAGAGTTGGAGCGTGCCGTGGCTGGGCGTGGCCCCTAGTCGGTGCTAGTCTGCGGAGGAGGCTTGTGGCCGACACTGACGTGGAGCGCTCCCCGAACCTCAGCTTTTGGTTAAGTGCCAGCCCTGCCCGTATTGACAGGAGTAGGCACGCAGGACGACTCGTTGCTCCGCATACAGTATGCGCGCTCTCCTCGTGGCATCCTGCTCGGTGGCATAGGCATCCTTGGACCGTCCGTCTGCTCCGGTACAGTGTGGACAGGATGTGCTGGGTGTCCGACGCTCCTTGGGTGCCAAGTGCCATAGCTGGCAAACTTTGCATCGATACGGATCCTGCGTGGTCCCATAGGTCAGTCGGGCGTATTCAGCACCCTGGTACGCATCGTCCAGCGAATCGTACTCCGTAACAGGTGCTCCAGAGGTCTTGCCAATGCACTGGTGGCTCTTTCGAGATCCCATGATGTTCACTCCCTATTGTCGGGCGCTGACGGCCACGAACCATGCGACGCAGTGACGGACTCGCCTCTGTGGCCGAAATCGTCCCGGGTCTGTATGTACGGTGGAGCCGAAAATGCTCCCATCCTGCTCGGTCTTGTAAGCGATCGGAGCGCTCAGCGCGCCCGGCGGACCTGCACTAAGGTCGGGTCCGCCGTCGCCGCCCAATCATAGAGTCCACCCCGTCGTTCAAACCGTCCAGCATCGAAGCTGACTTGCTGCCAGCAAGCAGTGACTCCGTATTCAAGGATCGCGCCGCTGTAGCGGTGGCTCCCAGATGTGTTGTCGAAGAATCGTCCGGCCGGGTCGACCATCGCGTAGCTGCCGGTCATGTCCTCATTGTCCTCCGGTACCAGACTGATTCCAGCCTCGGCGACTCGCCGGTGACGGGCGCAGTATCGTTGAAAGGTCACCTCATCGATGAGCAGAGGTGCCACCTTGCCGTCGTTCTGTCCTCCAACTGGCAAACACTGGAGCACCTTCCATCGCTCTGGGCGCAAGACGAGTAACAACTCCGCCATATCCTCGTTGGCATTCTCCGCGGTTACGACGGTGTTGACCTTGAGACGCACCTTGCGGGCTCGAAGCGCCTCGCTGATGGCCAGGTAGTGCTCGATAGGTAGCGCCCGTCCTGCCTGGCCAGCGATACTCCGGCCGAGGCGCTCATGCGTGAGAGGATCGGCGCTGTCGATGCTGAGAACGACCCAATCGAGGTCCGCTCCGTGCTCGTCGAGCCAACCCGGCTGTAGAAGTCTCGAGCCGTTGGTGACCATCATCGTCGTCAAGTGGCGTTGCTTGGCCAGCGTGATCAAATCCCCAAGCCAGGGACACAGCGTTGGCTCACCACCAGCAAACGTGATCTTGTTGAATCCCGCCTCGGCGAGCTGCGCAACGACAGCAAGAGCCTGCTCCCGCGGCAGGTGTCCACGTGGGAGAACTGCCTGCTTCACATCTTGAAACGTAGCGAAGCAGAACCGGCAGCGCATATTGCACGGTTCCCAAACGTGGAAGTTAACGGATGGAGGTAGCTTGATTGGACCGGAAGAGAGGACGTCGGTGGCCATTTGAACCTCGGGGCCCGCTGGGGGCCACTACGCCTCAACGCCGCCGCGAGGCAATGCCGAACACACTTTCGTATCTATTTTCGAACTCCGTTGACCAGCGCCTCGGTGGGGCGGCTCAGCTGCTGCTTCACGGTCAGTGGTGGTGGACCAGAGCACAGGTAGCGCTTGGGGGCGGACCACACGAACTGATCATCGAAACCGACCCAAAGCGTTGCCGTTCATGACTGCTGCTCGCGTTCGCGTTCACAACCCGAGCAACGCCAGCACAGTCGCGTTGCAACTCGCGTTGCAGCATCAACGGTTCATTGCTCGCAATGGATTGGTTCGCGATGCACTCCCATGTGGATTCAGCTCGCGTTCACGTTTTGAGGCAATCACCGCTTAGACACGGTGATCTGATTCGCGAATTTCACAACAAGCTTCCAGCGGTTGCGGCTCGCGGGCCGTTCAATCAGCGCCGCCTATACAGATCATCAACTGGAACGGAAGTGAATGGAAAGCGCAGAATGAAGAAGCAGTTGGATATGGTTTCTACGGCATGTGGGGAACCGACGCGAACAACACTTGGGCGATTGGGGACCGCGGTACGATCTTCAAGGGAAGCGGAGGTGGATGGGCACGACGGTCCAGCGGCACCGATAAAACACTTCTCCTTGGCGTGTGGGGAAGCAGCGCGAGCGACCTCTGGGTTGTGGGGGAATTCGGCACGATACTGCGGCTGACCTGCCCCCACTTCGTGTTTCGACGCCGCAGTTCAGCCAGATGCTGGACCAGGCGCTGCCTATGGATGCCCCAAGAACATCCCACCGCCGCCAATGATAGAGAGCTATCCTCAGTGACTCCCGAGCGCGGTTACGTGGCAGCACAACTCCTGACGCCTCATGCCACAGCAGCACCTGTGGGTGCGAGCAGTTCCCGGCCTTGAGACTCCGTTCGCGACCGACTTCCAGCGTGTCTCTGCGCAGTGCTGCGGTAGCGGTCGGCTGCTAAGCGGCTGCCAGAGGTACTACAAGAGGCCATTCAGGCGCACATGCAAGGCATCCCAGGATGCGCTTCGTGGTGGTGTTCTGGGGGGATGATCCATTGCCGAACCGATGGGTAGGCCGTGGTCACTTCCGTTATCGTTCGTAGCGGACTTGAGAGTCCGAACGAGGAGCGGATGGAACGGGAACGCATCCCACCTGCCTACCCATCGAACCGTTGCGTTCGCGTCGAACAGCCTGTGTGCCACTCCCAGAGCAGCATCGCCGAACGGTACGATAGGCCCGATCTCCCTTCATCGAGCGGTCAAACAGACCGGCACTCCCTGAGTTCCAGCCGCCGTTTTCCGGCCAGCCAGACCACGCGATGCGAGCCGTCAATTGATCAGCAAATCAACGTCTCTACGATCTCGACGAGAAAGTGCTCGATTTGACGTCTGATTGATGGCTATTTGACGACTTGTTAACGGCTGGTTGCTGACTAATTGACGACTCTTTTAACGACTGATTGATGACCATGTTGATGACTGCGTTAACGACTAGTTGATGGCGGGCAGGCCACTAGCTGGTCGGGAGCACATGGTTGTCGGTCCTCGCGCTGCCACTGATCCGTTCGGATGAGCGTTCCAGCGGTGGCTGCGAGCTCCGAACGCTCCGCTTCTGTGAACGAGAACGGAACTATGACCACACCTCCCTTGCGTTTGCGTTGGAGGCTTGCACAAGCGATTCCGTTCGCGGTACGATGGGCCCGATGGAATGTATTTTTTGCGGTAAGGCGTTGCCCCAAGGGAGCAGTTCCCGGAAGCAGTTCTGCGATGACTCGCACCGTGCAAGCTACTGGCGAGAGCACTCCGCATTGAGCCCCAAAGGCAAGCGAGAGAAGAATCCGAACGGATCGAAGGCGCAAGTAGGTGTGCGTAGGAAGGACAAGCCAGCCGGTCGAACTCCGCAGACCCCGCGAACGCGTCAACACACAAGCGCACACACTGCGCCGCGCATTCCGATGGCTCAGCAGCTTAGAGGCCTGGCACCAGAAGGCGCAGTGGGCTATCGACTGGTGTTACCGACACGCAACCTCGATGATGTCCCTCGCCTATCTCCGCCGCTTGATGCTACCGGCTATCAGGGTCACTATTCCCTAAGTCCGTTTCAGGCTCCTTATGACATTCGATTGATGGACGGACAGACGTATCGCGTGGTGTGGACGGGAGTATCTGGCGAGGTCATTCCTCCGAAGCCAAATGGAACGATGCCCGGCCTTCACTTCTTCCTGACCAGCAGCGCGACGCCAGTGGCAATTGAAGCAGTGGCATCCTCATGCGATTCCCCTTCGGCTGATGGAACGGAGTCGGTCAACCCAGATACGATAGTTGCTGGCACTGAAACCAAAGCGGATCAAAAGCGCGAGTTGACACCGGTCCTTGATGCCAGGCTGAGTACGCACAACCTAACAGTGATAGAGCGTCTCACGAAGGCAATGGCTACGGTCCTACCT
>Ga0209174_10000643_pt1 | contig 25773 bp, 21 predicted proteins | sample JI91814BDNA_FD_187505 | JGI IMG/M metagenome (GOLD analysis project Ga0209174, IMG submission 187505) | Wastewater effluent complex algal communities from Wisconsin, to seasonally profile nutrient transformation and Carbon sequestration -... | ecosystem: Engineered > WWTP > Effluent > Algae...
GTTGTAGGTGAATCCATGATAGGCGAAGGAATCAATGACGGCGATATTGCTATTATCCAGAAGAAAGAAGTCGCTCGCAATGGAGAGATAGTGGTTGCATTGATTGAAGGCGAGGCCACTCTCAAGACCTATTTCAAAGATGCTGATATGGTTCGATTAGAGCCTAGCAATAGCAAATTCAAAACGATCAAAACCAAAAAGGCTAGTATCTTAGGAAAATTGGTTGGTCTTTACAGATTTTACTAAGTTTTTGCATCTTCTAGATACAATCTTAGTTTGTCCGTGAATTCCTATTGACAAAAAAAGGAAACTCACACACTCATGAATCAATGAAGAGTTTCCTTCTCCCTTTTTTCTTAATCCTGTGTCTTTTTTATTCCTGCGCCCCCAAAAAAGAGCAAGTTTCCGATATAGACTTAAAGCGATTAGTCGATAGAGTAGCAATGATTCGTTTGAGTCAAAATCTAGATTTCGATCCGAGCGAAGGCAAAGCTCTTAAAACAGATTTCCAAATATTCAAAGAAGTCTGTGAAATCTTTCGCTTAGACTCAGAACAAGCATTAGAAAAGTTAAAATCTCAAAATCCCGAATTATACAAACAAATAATGGCAAAACGATGAAAAATAAAGAACGATATATATGGATTAGCCTCGTAGCTATCTTAAGTTGCTCTCTCTTTCAACCAATCGATCGAGTAAAGGCGATTTCCACAGAGGGCGAAAAGTATTTACAAATCCTCCATGAAGTAGTAGGGTTTATTGAAACCGATTTTGTCGAATCAGTAGAAGAAAAGAACTTATACGTTGGTGCCATTAAGGGCATTGTTGCAAGTCTCGGAGATCCACATTCACGTTTCATGAGTGAGGATGAATTTAAACATTTGCAGGACGAAACTCGCGGTAGTTTTGGTGGAGTAGGACTTGAAGTTACTCATTCGGAAGGCTCGATCTTGGTGATTTCTCCTTACGATGATACTCCTGCCATGAAAGCGGGGATTCAACCACAAGATCGCATTTTAGAAATCTCAGGCAAGAGCACAGAGAAAATGTCCATTGAGGATGCAGTTAAACTCATGAGAGGTCCTGCTGGAACAAGCGTCACCATTAAAATTAGGCGCAAATCTCTAAAGGATCCATTTCCACTTACTCTCACAAGAGAACTCATCAAGATTCAATATTTAAAATCGGCCTATCTAGAAAATGAAAAGATCGGCTACATCCGATTAACCCAATTCATGGGAAGAGAGAATAATACAGGTGGTGAATTTAAAAGAATAGTGCAAGAGTTTGCAGCAAAAGAAGCTCAGGGGATAATCGTTGATTTGCGCTCAAATCCAGGTGGGCTTTTAGATTTAGCAATTGAATTGTCCGATATTTTCTTAAGACCGGAGCAAGATATTGTTTCTGTGAAAGGAAGAGGGGAAAAGCTGATTCGCGTTTATAAATCTTTAGACAATCAAGGAAAGGTTTTAGATGTTCCTGTGGTTGTATTATTAAATGCAGGCTCTGCGAGTGCTTCTGAAATTCTAGCCGGTGCATTGCAAGACAATAAAAGAGCCATCATTGTAGGAAATCAATCTTTCGGAAAAGGCTCTGTTCAAAACATTTATAATCTCCCTTATAAGACAGGAATTGCTTTGACGATTCAAAAATACTATACACCAAGCGGAGTTTCCATTCACAAAAAAGGGATTACTCCTGACGTTGTGGTAAATCAAATTACTCCAGATAATGACGATAAGGTGCTTATTGAAAAATTGGGAAAGACTACCATTGTTCAGAATTTTGTAAAGGATAATCCCGGTTATTCAGAAAAGAACATTAAGGCATTTCAAGATATGCTTTCCAAGAAAGGATACAAGATGAATAAGACTATATCTCGTTATCTTCTCAAGAAAGAAAATGCAATCGGAGAAAAAAGCCCTGTATATGATAGAGAGTTTGATCCCCAATTAAACAAGGCAATTGAAATATTGTTAAATCCTATTACTCCAAAACCGACTTCAATGTAAATGCTTGGACTCGGAATTGAATCTAGTTGTGACGAAACTTCTATTGGTATTGTAGAAGACGGAAAGACATTACTCAGTCTGAAAATATTTAGCCAAATCGAAACTCATGCAGAGTTTCGAGGTGTGGTTCCCGAAATTGCATCACGTGCCCATTTAGAAAAAATCAATCTTCTCTTAGAAGAAGCATTAAAAGATGCAAATGTAAGTTTGAGCGAATTATCGTATGTAGCCGTAACTTCTAGACCGGGTCTATTAGGCTCACTCATGATAGGTGCCCAGCTTGCTCGTTGCATTTCTTTTACCTGTAAAATTCCAGTCGTTACAGTGGATCATTTAGAGGCACACTTAAATACTGTTCACTTAGAAAACAAAATTCCTACGTTCCCTTATATTGGAGTTTTACTCTCAGGCGGAAATTCTTCTATCTTTATAGTAGAGGATTTTGGAAAAATGAAATTAATAGGGGATACTTCTGATGATGCGCTCGGAGAGGCATTTGATAAAGTATCTTCTCTCTTAAATCTACCTTATCCGGGTGGACCTACCATTGAAAAAAGAGCATTGCAACATATTCAGTCTGTAGCGGATAAGAGTCCTTTTCCCGAACTACTAAAAGATTTACCTTCCGATAGAATTCAATTTTCTTATAGTGGAATTAAAACAAGTGTGATGTATTATATTAAAAAACAAGAAATGGGTGAATCAAAGATAAATGAAATTTGCTATCATTTTCAAAACACAGCCTTTCAGCTAGTTGAAAAAAATATTATAAAAGCTATCAAGCTTACTGGGATCAAAACAATTGTCGCAAGTGGTGGAGTTCTTGCTAATGAAACTCTACGCAAGCGATTACATACAATCGCAATCAAAAAGAAAATAGAGCTTTATTACCCTGAAAGAAAAATTCTATGCACAGATAATGGAGCTATGGTTGCATCTCTGGGTTACTTTCTTTTTCAAGCCGGTAAGACTGATTCTATAGATTTTAGAGTTAGCCCCAACCGGTAAATAGAAAAATAGATTTACACTTCTTGGGTAATAATTATTCTTTCCTGTGAATTGAACATTGTTTATAATTAGCGAAGTAGGAGAATTATGAAATTAAAATTAAACTGGGTGCCCAATGCACTTTCTCTTGGAAATCTAACTCTTGGATTCGTATCCATGTTAATTGCATCGGAAGTTACCACTGCAAGTCAAAATAGCTCACAAGTTTTTTTACTCTCTGGAATTTTTATAATCCTAGCCGCTCTTTTTGATGGCTTTGATGGAATGGCAGCAAGAGCGTTAAATGCTACATCGGCTTTGGGAGCAGAATTGGATACTCTTGCCGATTTAACTACATTTGGAATTGCACCGGGCTACTTAACTTATAAAATGATTTTGGAAAATTTTAAATTTGACTTCTTTGGAACGGGCGAACTCTTTCCTTATGGAATGCTAGTTGCATCTATCTTTCCTATCTGTGCCGCCTATCGTTTAGCACGGTTCACTGTTTCTCATGATCCGGCATCCTTTACTGGTTTACCTTCGCCTATCGCGGGGGTTATCGTTGGATTATTTCCAGTTGCATTTCCGAATAATGTGATTCCTAGCTTCATAACGATTCCAAGTTTTATTGCAGTGGCTTTGCTTATGGTGTCTAAGATTCGTTATTCTAAACCACAAGTTGCAATTAGAGGGAAGTTTACAAAGGGGAGAATCTTAATTATCCTCGCAGGCTTTGGAGTGTTGTTTTTCTTTTTAGGCTTACCTAAGATTCCTTTTGTGATGTATGGAATTTTAGTTTTCTATGTATCTTCTGGAATCATCAGTCTTATCATTCAGTTCATTCAAGACTTTTATCCTGATGGTGAAGATAAATAGAGTTTTGTGCTAATTCTTTTTCTTAATTTGAAAACGAACTACACGATTTTCTGGGTCAAATAAATCTCTTCCTATAAATTCATTTGGATTGGGATCAGCAATTGCTTTCATTTTATCTTTTGGTATTCCATAATCTGAAAGCATTTGTCTTACAGAATCTGCTCTGCCTAACGAAAGTTTTTCTCTATTAGGCGGTATCTCTGTCGCATCCATCTTTCCGCTAATTTCTAGATAGTATTCTGTTGAGCTTTCTTTTAAAATTGAATCTATCTTATTGCAAAACTTTTTACACCAGTCTTGTGCATACTCTTTCTTTAATTCAGAACCTCCCGGCATGAAACCAGAAAGATATGGCGTTTCTGGATAATGAATATTATCCAGAGATTGATTTTGTATATAGATACATTTGAAAAAAACAAACACAAATATTAATTTTAAGAATAAAGTCCAATTCATACTATCTCCTAGCGTTAAGTTTAATTCTATCTAAAACTTATATTCCGCCGTTAAAAATGCCTCTTTAATATAGCTGCCCGCTCTACTGTCCATGAGCGCTTTAAGACCATTGCCTGTTTCGAAGTAACCAGAACGAAACAATAGTTGAAAATCACTTAGAACATTCCATCTGAGATTCAAATTATATTCTCGCCCCATAAAATTAGAAGCATCTTTAGAATAAAACGCATTGTAATCACGGTTGTTTTCTATAATGGGGGAACGATTCGCGTATAAATGATAGTAGCCGACAGTAAGTTCGAACGGACCTGGAACGATTATATTTACAAAGCTTCCTACTTCATACAACCCGCTCATATTACTAGCGCTAAATAAGGCGTAACCCCCGGTAAAATCTATCGCAATATTTGAAATAGTAAAGTCGGGGAAAATCGTTCTATACCCACCCCCTTTATAACCGGCAGGCACTCCATCTTTACTATATCCGGGACGACCGGTAGTGCCGACCCCTATTAGGTTAAGTTTAATCTCTCGGTTGTAGCTATACGATACTTGAAAATCCCAAAGCCCGCCACTAATAGAATAATGATTTCTTTGTTGATAAACTTCCTGCTCATTTAGATTTCTTACAGAGCGTAGTGCTTTTAAATTTCCATGATTGTAAATTCCATGAGCCATAATTGTGAACGTTCCATAACGCCACTCATTAAAGACTCCCCACCAATAAAGATTTCCCGTTTCTCGAAAAGGATCAGTTTGATCGTTATCAGTAGATGAATAATTGTAAAGTTCAAGACTGTATCCGCTTGTTGGTAAGAACTTTGCTTTTAAGAAAAATACATTTACATTTTGTCTTTTATCGTTATACCCATTCCCATCCAAATCAGCCGCAGTTCTTTCACGGGTGCGAATCCAGCCACCTTCTAGTGTTAGCTTGTAACTAGGAATTCCTTTTGTCATAACTGCACCGCTTCCAATGGCAAACACCAATCTACCGAGAGCAGAAGAAAAAAATTGAATTCCATATCTAGAAGTAAAGTCATACTCTTTTAGCTTAACGTTTATATAAAGAAAATTGCTCCTGAGATTAACAGGCGTTTGCTGTCCTAATTCACCTCCTGTTCCACTACCTAATATCGAAGGATTATTTCTATCGCTATTGGAAATTGATTTTCCGCCAAACGTCATATCACCGATTTGAACCCCTGCAAATCCGTCAAAGTATTGAGATGTAAAGAATTCAAAATTAAGCAAGACTCTCGAATCAAAGTAATTGAGATTTTCATTTCTTGGGGTCAGTGTGCTTGGTTTACCTGTTAGCCTTGCCGCTGTTTCCGCGTTTAGCATTTTAGCATTGGAAGAATCAAGAGCACTTGCTTCTAGGGGAGGATTGTAATAAGGGTAGGTTGGATTCTGGCGGCTAAGCAGTGTATCTCTACTCAGTGCAAAACCGCGAAATCGCATTGTGCCGGTAATATTAAACTTTCTTTGTTGTTCGGGCTCATCCGCAAAGATGGGTATTAGAATAAAAAGAAGAATAGGAAAAAGAAAAATCTTCATGCATTAACGAACCCATGCATTATTGTTAAAATACTTTTCCTTTAACCGATTAATTTCTCTTGTTCTTTTCATTTCTCTTATAAAAAAATTAGCTTCATTGAGTAGCTCTAGATCATTCTTGCGAGTATTTATGCTTAGCTGCTTTTCTACTACAGTGCCTACGACAGGTTGCATTTTTATTTTTAAAGAGGGATTTCTTTGTATTAACCCCTCTAAGTAAAGATTATCAGCAACATAACAATTGATTTCATTTTCATTGAGCGCATTGAGTGTAGCTTCATCGGTTGGATAGGATTTTATGGTGACTCTTGGAAAGTTTTCTTTTGCAAATTCTAGATTCGATGTGCTTTCCTTTGCCCCCATAACTAAACCGGAAAGAGATTTGAGATCCGATAAATTACGATACGTCTTATTTGTAACAACTTGTCCCTCTGACTCAGCGGGTAATATTGATTTGTTCACCAGTGCCCCGGGGGATGTGGAATAATAAGAATCACTGAAGCCTAGTTGTTGTCCTCTTTTTAAGCTAGAAGAATTTCCAAATGAAATATCGACTCTACCTGATTTAATCGCACGAGCGTGGTCAGCAAAATTTTGTAGAGGAACGACTTCCTTTAATGTGACTCCTAAGTAATCTGCAAATGCCTTGGCTAGTTCTACTTCGAAGCCAGGATAACCCGGTTTTGGATTCTGAATGTAATAGGGCTCGTAGTCACCACCAACAGAAACGACGATCTCTTTTTTCTTTAAGATTTTATACAATTGAGAATTTTCATCCGCAATTAAAAAACTAAAAGGAAGTGTAAAAAATAAAGCGAAACAAATAGAAAGAAAACGATTATCCATAATGAGTCAATAAATTATAGATTAATTGTTTTGTCGATAATATTCTGATTTTTTAGAATGAACGTATTCAATGTCAAAAGTAAAAAGAGACAGGTGATGAATACGATCACTCCTATAGTAGATAAAAGAACGAAGAGCAGGTTTTTCATAAATCGATATTGTAAGAAGGAAAGGCTTACGAGAATATTACTCGTCGTGGATAACTCTTCTTCTCTTCCAATTTTATAGTAATTTCTCACATAGAAAACTGAGAGTAATATGATCATAATAAAAAGTAAAATTCCAAATTCCGCACTATAATGCTTTTGAAGGGAAAACAATGGAATGTAAACTACATTGCCCACGAATACTCCCGCAAAAATAATGTAGAAAAAATGAAGTGCAATTTTTAAAAAAGAAGATTCCTTTTTGACTTCTACCCCAATTCCTTTGATTGCCGGTCTAGCATTGTTTTCTTCGTCGTTGTAAGAGGCTAGAAGGAGTGAGTTAAACTTAAATGCTGGTGATTCTGTTAATTTTAAAAAGCGATTCAATCTATAAATCAACCAGAAGAATATTTCTGTCAAGGACCCGTAAATTAAAAATGCTGCCCCAAAAACAATTGCAGAAATGAAAATGGACGAAGAAGAGTTAAGAAACTCTACAAAGAGTCCAAATACAAATCCAGCCAGAAATAGAGCCAAATTGCTGTAAGCCAGGACTTTCTTTGAAAAGAAAATCTCAAAGAATCGCAAGAAGGAATGCACGATTGACATAGTCACGAGTATAAAAACACTGAGATGAAATACAAATAAAGGAATACCAAGAAAAGGCACATAGTAAGCGAGGACTAAAGACCTCGCAAGGTAATAGGCAAACGTAAAGAAAGAAATGAACAGTAAAATTCTACTGATAAAAACAGAAAACCAGGCTTCTTTTAAAATGGAAATGATAGTAGAAAAGCAAAGTGCTATGATAAATATATTTACAGCCAAACCAATCTTCTGACCGATCAAAAGACTTTCAATTTTTTCAATTGTCTTTTCTAATCTTCCATCATTTGGAGTATACTCATCATTTACCTCTTGCAGCAGTGAATTCAAAAAGAATATTTTGAATACAATCCCTTTTTTCATTTCCAAAGTCGGAGGCTTCGCTACTGGTTCTTCTTCTAGCGGCAAAGTATCTATTTGCCGCTCCCGAACTAGGTTACCCGGGTCAAAGTCGATTGTAATATTGAGTAAAATGCTTTCCAGAGAAAAAAGAAGTATTAATAGCGAGATAAAGAGAATGATTTTTTTTGTTTTATTCATGATTTATAGAAATATATAAGTGAGTATCCATGCAACAATTAAAAGACCGATAATTGCTGCAACGCCAATAGTGCCTAAGCTAAGGTGAAAAGGCTTTTTAGGCTTTCTGTCTTCTAAAATTTCGGAATCTGGTTTTCGTTTGATGGTAGTGGCTAATGTCTCGAAGCCTGCCAATTTTACTTTAACCGTTGTTTCTTTTTCGGAGTAACGACCAAACACTCCATCGGTTATTTTAATAAGTGCGTCTATTTCAGTGGGGCTTTTTTTTATTTCAATAATAGTTGCTGGCACGGGTCGGATAATACCGCCATCATCTTTTAAGGAGAGGAGATTAATGACGCTATTCGCTGCTTCACTATCGGGAGAAAATTTTACCATAATCCTATCTCCAATTCTAAGCTCATCAACTCGAGTCCCGGTGACGGGAGATAGAACATAAGTAAAATTAGCCACAAGGGAACCTGGTGGAATTAATCCTTCTGCAAATTCTTTGTCTTTGTTCTTATCAGAAATTTCTTCTCTTGCTGCTGACGCATCTAGCTCATCTCTTTCAATTGGATGAAATATTGTATTGATTAAATAATCCCCTTTGCCAAGAACCTTAGATAGGTTTTGCTTTAAGAGATCGTTTAGCTTTTCAGAATTATCGTATTCCAAATAATACATCATCTCTACTAAATAGCTTTCCGAGTTAAATGAGTTTTTGAAAGAATTGACAAGTGTCAGAGTTGCGCTTTGAACATGATTGCCTTCAAACATGAATTTTTGTATTCGATTGACAACGTCTTTGTAGGTATAATCAGAATTGATATTGATTAACTCATTGGAATGAGAAACCAAAGTCTCAAATCTTTCAATGATGTTTTTTTGCTTATTGGCAACACCGGCAAAGACCACAAAGGTTCTTTGAATGCTATCTCTTGCTACAAATTTAATGAAGTATAAATCGCTAGGCATAATATAATAAAAAAAGGACTTATAAACAAATAAACCAATTCCTATCTAATTGGCAACTAATATTATTAAGTTTGCAAATTCAATCCCAGCTTTCAACGTGGTATGGAACTCTTTTTAGGAATTGCTATGTCCATTGTGAAAATTGAAAATCTAAAAAAATCTTATTATATTTCTGATAAAGGTGTTCCCATACTTTGGGATCTAAACCTAGAAATTGGCGAAGGCGAAATAGTCTCAGTTGAAGGATCCTCTGGTGTTGGAAAATCTACGCTTCTGAATATCCTAGGTGCGATGGATGAATTCGATAGTGGTTTAGTCGAAGTATGCGGCGTTAATCTAGGAACTATTACAAACACAGAAAAAGAAAAATTTAGAGCCAATAAGATTTCCTTTATCTTTCAGCACCATCTATTACTGCCTGATTTTACTGCCTTGGAAAATGTTATGATTCCTCTTTTGATTAGCAAAATGAATATCATCAAAGCAAAACAGGAAGCCATTTCGATGTTACAAAAAGTAGGACTGGGAGAAAGACTGGATAGTTTTCCTTCCCAATTATCCGGCGGAGAAAGTGCCAGAGTTGGAGTAGCAAGAGCGCTCGTTTCCAAGAAACAACTTGTATTAGCCGATGAACCAACAGGAAACTTAGATAGAGAAAATTCTAAGAATCTAATGGGGCTTATCCTCGAACTACAAAGAGATTTGAAATTCTCTATGGTATTAGTAACGCATGATATGGAATTGGCCGCAATGGCAAATAAAAGAAATAAAATGCTTTCAGGAAAATTACAACCGATTCAAGTTACTGCCTAAATCAAATTCAAAAATTTCTCTACATCTCTGTGATTTCCGAATACCACCATAATATCCTTTGAACGAAAAACTGTATCTGCAGAAGGAATGCCTAAAGTTTCTAAAATCGCTTCGTCTTCTCTGCGTTTACCTTTTGTAGTGTTCTTATATCTCTTAATGGTAACAAGGAGCAAATTGTATTTATCCTTTAGCTTAACATCCATAATCGTCTTACCATTGAAAAATTCAGGAACAAGGAGTTCAGCGATTCGATATTCTTCGGAAAGAATAATACTTCCTTTTATATTTGCGTGACCAAACATTTCCGCCATATTTTTTGCGGCTCTTTCTTCTGGATTAAATATATGTGTGATTCCGAGCATTTTTAAAATGCGAACGTGAAGTTGTGTTTGATAACGAGCGATAATTTCTTTTACGCCGATTCGCTTTAATATATCACTTGTAATGACAAGAGTTTCGAAATCATCAGCAGTGGCTAATATGACGTAGTCGAAATCCTCTAATCCCTGTGCCTCCATTGCACTTTCATCCGTAGAATCAAGACAGACTGCATTGGTGCAAACATCTTTGATCTCCTCGATAAGTTCCATTTTTTTGTCTATAGCTATTACTTCATGTTTTTCTTCGTATAAGCATTTTACCAGTTCTTTTCCGAAGTCACCTAGACCGATTACTGCAATTTTTTTTCTATTCATAAATCCCTATTGTAACAACTCGATAATTTCTTTGTATCCCAAATCTTTCGCATACGATAACGCAGTGTAACCATGAATATCCGCAATATTGCGATCAGCACCATTTTCTAGTAGAATCTTGACGGTATCTCTATCACCTAACGCTGTTGCAATCATGAGAGGGGTCAAACTATTTTTATCCTTTTCATTGACCTCAATTACTGAATAACTAACTTGGCTTTTCTTAGGAAAATCAAGTAATATTTTAAGAGTATCTCGGTAACCCTTGGATACAGCAAGATGTAGTAGATTCGATCCGTCAAATAGTTTTTCGTCAATATTTGCATTGTTCTTCAAAAGCATTCTAACAATTTCAGAATGACCATTTTCGACTGCAAGGATAAGCGCTGTTTTGTGCTTACGATTTTCTTCAGCAAGTCGAGCTTTTCTATCTAATAGAATTTTTACGATGAATTTATTACCTCGTTCAATCGCCATCATGAGTGCATTATTTCCATCAGAGAATTTAAAATGCGGATTTGCTTTTTTCTTCAAAAGCTTTTCAGCGATTTCGAATTGATCTCCCTTCACCGCTGCCATGAGAGATGAGCCGAAATGTTTATTCAAAGCATTTACATGAACTCTTTTATCTAATAATATTTGAGCAATAAGTGGATGACCATATCTAGAAGCGATTGATAATGCGTTATCCCCTGCCTCATTCTTTGCACTCGCAATAGCTCCTTTGTCAAGTAGTAGTTGAACAATCTCCGCATTACCATGAAATGCCGCACTCATCAGTGGGGTGCTTCCTGTCTTGGTTTGAAAATTTATTTCCGCTTTGTAATCCACTAAAAGTTTGGCTATCTTATAGTTGCCTCTATCACATGCCGCCATTAAAGGAGTTTCCATTTCAATATTAAAAATATTTGCATCGGCTCCTTTTTCGAGTAAGTCTTTTACTTCAGCCAATCGCTCAAAGCGAACAGCCAGTTCCAATAAAGAATTTCCCTTATCATTTTTCCAATTTAGTAATTTACCATCAAATTCTTTTTTTAATAATTCATACTGTAAAGAAGCTGTTTCTTCTAATGTTTTTTCATCTGCTACTGATTTCATAAATACATTAAGAATTTTTTCGTAGCCATTAGCCTTTGCCAGGTCTAAAGCACTCATTCCTGTTTTTGCCTTCACATGAAGGTCTGGATTTTTTTCTAATAGCATTTTTATAATTTCAGATTCGTTCTCTTTGGAAAGACAAATCATATAGAGCGGAGTTCTATTTTCTAAATCCTTTGCATTTACATCTGCGTTATGCGATAGAAGTAGTTTTACAATGCGGGGATTCTTATGCCATGCAGAGACATGGAGTGGCGTAAGTCCTTTTTCATTGGCAAGATTTGCTTTTGCTTTAAATTCAAGAGCAATCTTAACTAGTTCAAATTGATTGTAATAGGCAGAGCTATAAAGAAAACTATCTCCCGCATAATCTTTAGTATTCACATCAGCACCTGCTCCTAAAATGAGTCGTGTAATAAAAAAGTGTGACGGATAAATAACATTATCCTTTTCGAGTCTCGCAAAATGAATAGGTTGTAATACTGCATCCGATCCAGACGAATCTTTTAGGTTCAAATCGGCTTTATTATCTAAAAGGTATTTTGCAGATTTAAAACTCCCGAAGAAAGCTGAATACATGAGAGGACTTTTGCCCTTATCCCCATATTGTTCATTGATAGAAATTTCTCCTGAGCTAATGAGGCTGGAAAGCCTATCAACATTATCCTCTTTAATTGCTTCGATCAAAGCTTTGCTTTCCGGTTTAAAAACTCGGTCGTCTTTTTTTGCGACTGGTTTTGGTGGAGTAACAGGTTTTGGAGGAGGCTTATAGGCCGGGTTTAGCATTTGCGCAACTGCCCAGTGATTGTTTTTTACAGCGAGCGTAAGAGCGGATTCTTTTTTTCGATTTAGACGTTTTGCTTTTCCTTTATTGGTCAGGAGCAAATTGACAATATCCGCAAACCCGCGCTCAGAGGCGAGCATCATTGGGGTATTTCCATCTTTGTCTCGAATGTTCAAATCAAACTTCTGCTCAATGAAATATTGCATGGATTTAAAGTCATTGTAGAACGCTGCGCTTAATACTCCGTAGTCTCTATACTTTCCTCTCTTCGTTTTTGTTTTTCTTTCTAAAAGAATTTGCGCGATTTCATGTTGTCTATTCTTAGAATTACGAATCGCATTGTAAAGGGCAGTTTCATAAGTTTGACTTGGCTCTTCTATATTTACCCCTTTTTCTAAAAGCAAATTTACAAGATTCAAATTTCCTTTATAACAGGCGAGCATAAACACACTATAGCCTTTCTGTGACTTAGCAAGTAGATCGGAGCCTGCATTTAAAAGTAAGTCTATTAAATCCTGCTCTTCTGAAAGTATTGCATACATAAACGGAGTATAACCCTTGTTATCCATCACATTCAAATCTGCCTTTCTTGCGATCAAAGTTTTCACGACTTCTTTTTGCTTTTTATCAATTGCGTGAACAATTGCGGTCATTCCCTCGCTGTCTTTAATATTTAAATCAGGATTCTTTTCGAGGATGAGGTTGGTTATTTCTATTTGATCAAAGTAGATGGCTTGCATGAGAACTGTATCACCCATGAAATTTTGAATATTTACATTTGCATTTTTTTCTAAAAGAAATTTTGCAAGTTCAATATCCTTGCTTTCAATGGCAATATGCAGAAGTGTATTTCCATCTTTATTTCGCAGATTCAAATCTGCATTTTTAGAAATTAAAAAATCAAATATTTCTTTGTCCTTTCTCCTCACCATCAAAACCGATTCCCCATCTTCTTTCTGATGATTGATATTAGCCCCTCGTTCAATTAGGAGTGATAAAATCGGCAACTCATTTGCTTTACCGGATTGTTTGTCCAGATAATTCATAAGTAGATTTGCACCACTGACGTCTTCTTCATTTACATCAGCACCGTAGTCAATGAGTGCATTAATAATTTCTGTAAGATTTTTTTGGCAAGCAATGCGTAGAGCAGTTTCATTACGAAAATTAATTGCGTTCGGGTCAGCTTTTTTTTCTAGAAGTGCTTTTACAATTCCAATTGCTCCGAAATGAGTCGCAAGCATAAGAGGTGTAGTATTATACTCATTACCTGCATTGATATCTGCACCGGTATCAATGGCACGGTTAATATCGGTTATGCTCCGCTTTCTAACTGCATCGAAAAGTTCTTCTGTCGGTCCTGCATACAATGAATTAAGAATGGAAATTAAGAAAAGAAATCTAAAAATAAATTGCATGTTCTTACTTTTAAGGATAGGGCTTTTCTGAAAAGTGAAAAATAACTCCTCACCTTGTGCAAGGTGAGTGACCAGCGTGCCCAGCGCTGAAGGTGGGGTTACACCTAACGGTGGGTTTGCTGCCGGAGGCTATTGATTTTATTGATCCATTACAATTATCTAATATTGTTGGTTTTTTAAAAATTGACATCATTTTATTCTTTTGGACAATGTGAGTTATTAGAACAATGCGGATGCTAGGTTCTTTACTATATCAAATACGTTTGTTTCTAGTTTCGTGTTATTCTGAAGCACTAAATTATATTCCGTGGGGTTAAAGGCAAATGTTCTTGTTTTAAATTCTAAAGTAAATCCAGGCCAGAGAGAAGTATTTCTTCCTGATTTATCCACATACCAACTATTGCAGCTATCAGCCCAAACGGATTTTTGTAATCTCATTTGCAATTCAGAATTATAAGTATCCTGCACTTCTTGTTTTACTTCTATGTATTTCAAATTATTTGATTTGATGCTTTTGATACATTGTGTTATATACTGTGCCTGCGATTCAATAATATAAATCATAGAGCTATGCGCTAGACCGCTGTTGGGACCTGTCATTAAAAAAAGATTTGGAAATCCAGAAACGGTAATGCCCAGATAAGCTTTTGCACCGTTTAGTTTCCATGTTTCGTTTAGGCTTTGATTCTTTATTCCAATTATTTCGAAGGGAGCGCCTGTTTTGGCTCCGTGAAATCCTGTTGCAGCAATGATTGTGTCTACAAAGATTTCTTTTCCCTCTTTTGTCAGAATACTTTTTTCACGCACTTCTTCTATGCCAGAAGTAATCAGCTCTACATTTTTTCGCTCTAATGCTGGATAATAGTTATTAGACAGCAAAATTCTTTTACATCCAAAGAGGTAATTTGGTGTTAGCTTTTCTTGTAGTATTGGATTTTTGATACTTTTCTTTAAGTATTCTCTTGCTGCTTGTTCAAATGCTTTCATTAGATCGGGATTTAATACCAGTCCTAGAATACGAATCTCTAATATCCAGTAAATATATTCTCGATAGAGTTGTTGTGTAATTGGAAGGATACTATAGAGTAACCTCTCTTGATCAGAAATTTCTCTGTCGGATTTAGAAATAATCCACGGTGGTGTTCTTTGAAATAAGTTTAATTTTTTTACGATAGGTGCGATTGCTGGGACGATTTGAATGGCACTGGCTCCTGTTCCAATCACTGCGACTTCCTTTCCATTTAAATCATAGGAATGATCCCATTTCGCTGAGTGAAATATTTTTCCTTTAAAACTATCGAGTCCTTTTATATCCGGTAGAGAAGGGCGACTGAGTCCTCCATTGCCTGAGACTACAGTGTGGGCTAAGAATATTTGTCCGCTCTCGGTATGGACTTCCCATATACCGCTTTCTTCTTGAAAATAGATTCCTTTCACAGATGTGTTAAACTCGATTAGATGGCGCAAATCATATTTATCCACACAAAAATTCATATAGGCTAAAATTTCAGATTGTTCTCCAAACATTTTCTTCCAGTTTGGATTTGGTTCAAAGGAAAAGGAGTATAAATGCGATTGAACATCACACTCTGCACCCGGATAAGTATTGTCTCTCCATGTTCCGCCTATCGTATCTCTTTGTTCTAGAATCTTAATTGAGCCAATCCCTGCTTGTTTAAGTTTGATTGCCATGCAGATTCCAGAAAATCCAGTTCCGATAATGATTGTATCTAATACTTTTTTATTTTGATTGACTGAATTTGTTTCCGTATCTGTTTTACGTGTTGTCATTGAATACTCCTGCTAAAGTTTGAAGATTAGCATTGATAAAATACTAAGTTCAATTCTTTTGAAAATATTCTAGCAAGATTTTTTGGATATGTCGCTTGAACTTATAATTTTAAACTTTTTTTTGTGTAATAAATTATAAGTTAAGACCATTTGGAAAATACTACCAATGCATACCATAGTAGATTTCCAGATTAGTTACCTTTTTTAATTTTGATTTTCAGTAAATACGCTTTGCTTCAATAAAAGATTGAATTTGTTAAAAATGTTTTACAAATTGAAGTGATTTAACATTTTATGAATATGAAATATATAATCGTATTTTTGCTCATAATATTTGGATATTCATCATTAGCCGCTAAGAATCCTAAGAAATTTACTGATTCGATTGTCTTAAAGAATGGAACAGTGTTAAATGGAATTAGAGTTACGAATACTATTACTGTGAAAACAGAAGATGGAGGAACTATCATCTATAAGAAGAAGGATATTTCTGAAATACGAAAAGACAGTTTTGTAAAAGAGAATGAATCTAGCAAGATGCAAAGTAAAGAAGGCAGCGAAGTTGCGAAGAAGGAAAGAAGTTCGATAAATGTTTTGTGGGGTGATTACCAAGGAGTTATGCAGTGGGAAGATGCAATGGCTGTATGCTCTAAATTGGGAATGAGATTACCAACAATCAGTGAACTAAGAGAAGCGTATATAAATGGAGTTACGGAGACTTGGAAGAAAGATGGTTTCTTTTACTGGTCGTCTACTCCAAGTGAATCGGATCATTCTTTTAACATCGGAATTGGCAATGGACATTTGTTTGTGGATGATCGAAGTTTCGTAAATGATGTTCGCTGCGTGCGTTAGTTTCTTCCTTTTTTTTCTCTGTATTCGCTGGGTCTGAGCCCCGTGACTTTTAAGAAGTGAGAGTTAAAAGTTCCCTTTGAGTTAAATCCAACTTCATAGGCAACAGAGAGAATGGAACGCTTAGTATCCGCAAGTAAGATTTTTTCGGCTTCGGCGATGCGATAGGCGTTAATGAATTCGTTAAAATTCTTTTTGTATGTTTCGTTTAAAATGCGAGAGAGTTGATGAGGTGTTATGCTCAACTCTTCTGCGAGGGTATTGAGTCTTAGCTCATCATCTAGATAAATTTTTTGTTCTAACATCAGTTCATCGATTCGCTTACATACAACAGCAACGTTGACTTCAGTTAATAGAGTAGTCTCATATTTTTTTTGCTTAATGTCATTTTGCAGAGAAATAAAAAACTTTGGATACTTTGTATCAAATACAAAGATTAGAATAATGGTAATCGTTAGAATGCAAACTCCGAGGGAAAAGACTGACTGAATTTGAGCTAAGAAACCAATGCAAATTAATATTACTCCAATGATGGGGATAATCAGAATTATCCATACAAACTTAGTATAATTGATTTCAAATCTAGTCGTGATTCGTAAAAACATATAAACCATATAACCAAAGTATGATAAAATATGGATCATTGCTAGAATATAGAGTAGTTTATAGGAAGTGATGCTTGTTTCGTATAAAGCTTTTTGTATTAAGGATTGTTTTAATTCTATTGGAAAAAAAAGAAAAATTAGATCAAACCCAATTGCAATATCCGCAGGTATTAGGTGATAGCGAAGATAAATTTTCTTATCACTCGTAAAATCAGTCACCGCAATTCCAAGTTTTAATATCATCGGACCGATGGCTAAAATGCTAGGTATAAAACTAAATGCCAAGTCGGGGTTTTTTAATATTAGCCCCGTTGCATAGAATCCGAGTCGAAGCTGAATGAGTCCCAAAAAGAAACCGATAAAGAATAGGTTGCCTAATGACTTTGATTTTTCTTTTTTAGAAATTTCAAGCAAGGCAAGCAAGAAGCAAAGTCCCGTTCCAAACTGTATAAAAAAATAGCTGAAGTCTTGTAGTATCTGATTCATGTCTTTTTTAGATGAACACTGTAGAACATCGATAAATTTAAAATGGATGTATCCTATTGATTAAGATTACTTAAATGAATACTAAAAAAAGCAAGCATTAGTTCCTTTTTCGGATGCCGTAAAAAAATAAAAATCGTTCTGAATTATAATTCTAGACTCATTTTTTTGTAAGCAATTATAATTTACGCCGACAAAGTTATTATTATAGAGTAAAATAATTGCAATGTTAGTAGATGCCTCGGCGTTTATCATCGGTGGTAATCTTTTTTTGTAGGAGGAAATTATGGGTAGCACAGGATCAATTAAGGTAAGACATGTAGATTTTGGATTGGGAAAAGAAATTCCTAACAATTGGTTTAAGGGAAATTTTTTGATTACGCATTTTGTAAATAGCTTTCATTTAATTTTTCCCGATGGAGAAAAATATTTTATTCGATCCGTGAAAGCACAAGAGGAATTCATTCACGATCCAGAATTAAAAAAAAGAGTAAAGGCATTTATTGCGCAAGAAGTTATTCATGGAAGTGAACACAAAGTTTTTTGGGAAACGCTAAAAAGACAGGGTTATGACATCGATAGCTTCTTAAATTTTTACAATACTACAGCCCATGATTACCTCGAGCCCAGTCTGGAAAAAATATTCGGAGTAGAACATGCATTAGCCGTAACGGTAGCTTTAGAACATTTTACTGCGAGTCTAGCAGAGTATGCCTTTAACGAGTTGAACGAGTTAGAAGGTGTTTCGGAAGATATGCGCCAAATGCTTTTATGGCATGCCTCAGAAGAAATCGAGCATAAAGCGGTCGCCTTTGATGTTTTAAAAACGGTAGATGATAGTTATTGGCTTCGAATGAGAGGATTGATTCATGCAACTATCACTCTCAGTCTTTATTCGATTATTGGTTTTGTTCTATTTATGCTTCAGGAAATTAAGAAGGGAACAGTGATTAGCCCCTATGAGTTCTGGGAATTCTTCACTCATTTTATTTCTCTTGCTCGAGCAATGGGAAAAGAAATTGTCAATTATATGAATCCTAACTTTCATCCCGACCAAGTGGCAAACGAGCATTTGGCAAAGTATTTCTTTGATAAATACCAGGTAGAGAAGGTGAAGTTAAAAGTAGCGGTATAAAATTTACCATGCTTCGACTTCGCTTTATTCAACAGCATTTGCGAGTGGCAAAGTGAAAGTAAACGTGCTACCGACTCCGATTTCACTTGTCACCGAGATTTTACCTCCAAGCATTTCTACGAATTCTTTACAGAGAATCAGTCCAAGACCTGTGCCTTTTTCATTTTCTGTTCCTCGTTTACTAAATTTAGAATCTATGCTAAAAATTTTTTCGATATTTTCTGGCTCAATTCCGACACCTGAATCATTGATTGAAACTTCTAAGAAACCATTTTTAGATTCAGAGGATACTATGATTTTGCCGTTGGATCGTGTAAACTTAATTGCATTGGTTAGTATATTTCGAAGAATTGTGCTTATCAAAGACTCATCTGCATAAACAAGATCATAACTAGATAGTTTTTGTTCGATATTAATATTTTTGTTAATTGCATTTGGGTTTACAATTGGGATTGTTTCAAACAAAAGAGAATTAAACGAGATCGTTTCATAATTAACGATGATTTCTCCTCTTTGGGATTGTGCCCATTGTATTAAATTATTGATTAACGATAATGCTGAATCAGAGGAGCTAATAATCATTTGACTGTATTTCAAAAAAACAGAATCCTCTTCCTTATTACTTTGTATAAGCTTAGATTCCATAAATTCGGAGAGAGCTTTAATGCCAGCGAACGGATTACGAAGATCATGCGCAATTATGTTAAAAAATTTATCTTTGGTCGCATTTAGAAATTCTAGTTCTAGTGTTCTTTGCTGAAGAAATAGTTCTGCCTTTTTGCGAGCAGTGATGTCTACAAAACTGACCACAATTTCAGATATTTCTCCCTCTTTATTAAGAGAAGGAAACCCATTGACCGACAACCATAGAATTTCTTTGGAAGAATGATGATGGGTTCCATAAATATTATTTTTGATCGGCTTTTTTGTTTTTAAGATTCTATTCACAGGGTATTCTTCTAAAGATAGTCGATTGCTATTTGAGTCTAAACAATTCCATGAAGAAGTTGTCAAAGGCTTGCCATCCATTTGAGATTCGTTTATACCAAGAAGTTCAACGGCGCGAGCATTATGCATTTTAATTGATGTATCAGGATAATATACAACTACACCGGCCTCAATATTTGTAAGTAATCCGCGATATCTCATTTCACTTTCCAAAAGACTTTCCTGCCCTTTTTTGACCTCAGTTATGTCTAACACAAGCGCATAAAATCCATTAACCTCTCCATTAGAAATGTCTGGAATGTATTGAGCATAAGTATAAGTAACCTGTCCATTTGGTTTGATGAGAGTTCTTTCGAATCTTTGTTGTTCTCCTTCTAACGCACCTCTAATATATGGCTCGTTTGCTTGAAATAATTTTTCGCCTAATAAATCTTGCATGCGGATACCTTGCATTTGCTCCATCGTGCGACCAAACCAAGTAAGATAATGTTTATTGGCAAAGGCGCATTTTAAATCGGATGTCCAATAACCAACCATCCCCGGAATATTATCCGTTATAGCTTTAATAATATTATGATTTCGTCGGAGATCTGCTTTTGCCTTTTGCAGCTCTGCATTTTGAATTTCTAGTTTTTTCTGATTTGCTCGAAGTTCTTCTTCTATTTGTTTTCTTGCAGTGATGTCTGTTTGTGACGAAAAGTATTGAAAAATATTACCACTGGAATCTTTTAATGGAACAATTGTGGTGGCTACCCAGAATATGCTTCCATCCTTAGCTCTGTTTCTAATATCTCCATACCAAGTTTTTCCATTTTTCAAATCAGAATACATATTCATAAAAAAATCTTTCGGGTGATAATTTGAGTTAATGATGCGATGATTCTTTCCTATTATTTCTTCCTTCGAATATTTACTAATTTCACAAAACTTGGTGTTTGCGTATGTAATTGCTCCGGTGGTATTTGTGTGAGAAAGAATTGCGTGTTGGTCAATAGCGAATTGCCGCTGAGATTCAAATAATCCATTTTCCAATGTGTAATTTGCTGATTCATTTTCGTAATTTCTCATTTTGGTCTCCTATGGCTAAATTTAATTATTGTATTTTTTGATTCAGATTCAAAATATTTTTTCAATAAAGAATTGTCTGTCAAATGAATTTTTAATTATTTTTTAGCCAGGGGCAAAGTGAAAGTAAACGTGCTACCAATTCCCACTTTACTTGTTACCCATATTTTACCCCCTTGCAATTCTACGAATTCTTTACAGAGTATGAGTCCAAGACCAGTTCCTTTTTCATTATTCGTTCCTAAATTGCTAAATTTGGAATCTATTTTAAATATTTTTTCTAGGTTCTGCTGATTCATTCCAATTCCAGAATCATTAACAGAAACTTCTAAGAAGCCATCTTTGTTTTTTGTGGATACTACTATTTTGCCATTGGCGTGAGTGAATTTAATTGCATTGGTTAGTAGATTTCTAAGAACTGTAGTAATCAGGTATTCATCCACATAGACAATATCTTCTTCTATTAGATCTGTTTCTATAGAAATTTTTTTATTGAATGCATTCCCGCTTACAATAGGAATTGTAATAGAGACTAAGAAGTTAAAAGAAATCTTTCGGTGGTTAACTTTAATATTCCCCGTTTGTGATTTTGCCCATTGTGCCAAATTATCAATGAGAGAAAGTGCAGATTTTGATGCATTGAAAATCATTTGACTATATTTCAGAAATATATAATCGGGCTCTACGTTTTCCTTAATGGCCGTCGTTTGCATTGTATCTGAAAGCGACATTATGCCAGCGAACGGATTACGCAGATCATGCGCGATGATGTTAAAGAATTTATCTTTTGTTTTATTAGTTTTTTCTAATTCTCGTGTATAAGTTTGAAGTGCTTGTTCAATTTGCTTTCTTTCGCTGATGTCTATCATCGCAATGAGATATTGAGACATACCATCATTATCCGTAAAACTGACCAATTCTAATTGCACCCAGAATTCTATCAGGTTCTTTTTTTTCATTCTAATCTCGAATGATTTGGGGTTGCCTGTTTCTTTTACATTTTTAAGATAGAGATCAAGTAATTCATGCTCTTCTTGTAGAATGAAATCATAAATTTTTAGTTTGGTTATTTCCAAATGAGAGTAATTTAACTTACCCATTAAAGCAAGATTTGCTTCTTGTAAGGATCCGTCTTCATTGATAGTGCAATAACCGATAGGCGCTAAGTAGAATATATCCAAGTAACGGGAATGTATTATATACAACTCTTCTCGCGCTTCAAGCAATTTTTCATTTTGTTCTTTTAATAATTGTTGGTTTGCGAGTAGTTCTTCCTCCATTAGTTTTCTTGTTGTAATGTCTGTTTGAGTTGCGAAGTATTGAAACGTATTTCCATCTTGGTCTTTTAATGGAACGATAGTCGTGGTTACCCAGTATATACCGCCATCTTTCGATCTGTTCCTGATTTCTCCATGCCAAGCATTTCCTGTTTTTAAAATTGAACGCATATTCTCAAAAAAATCTTTGGAATGGTAACCGGAGTTAATTATACTGTGAGTCTTGCCTATCAATTCTTCTCGTGAATATTTGCTGATTTGACAGAAGAGATCATTCACATATATGATAATTCCGTTCAAATCTGTCGTAGCTATAATGGTATGCTGATCAATGGCGAATTGCCTCATAAGAACGGTATTGATAGCTTTTTGTATGTCTGTTAAATTTTCTAAGATGAGAGAATTTTCATTTAATAAACCTTCTAAGTATTCTAAAGTTTGCATAATTCACCCCCACATTATTACGAGTCACTGTTATGACTGACCGTAAAATAACTAAGAAGCCTATAACTAACTGTCAAAAAATGATAATTACTTGTCCATTAAAATAAATCTTCTAACTGTAAAAAAAAATAGTTTGTCGTAGAGGCTCAGGGACAATGCAAAATGTTGTGATCTTCGCGGCTAATCTGTTATTGATTTTTCTTAACTTGGCAGAATTGGCGAATTATGAAAAGCAATCCTTTCCAAATATTCAATAAAAGATTTTTAATTATTCATGCTTAGCGGCAAGCTGAATGTAAACGTGCTGCCGACTCCGACTTCGCTCGTTACCCAGATTTTACCGCCTAGCATTTCCACAAATTCTTTGCAGAGGATTAGTCCAAGTCCAGTTCCTTTTTCTTTGTCGGTTCCTAGTTTGCTGAATTTGGAATCTATTCTAAATATTTTCTCTAGGTTCTTAGTTTCAATTCCAACTCCTGAATCGTTCACTGAAATTTCCAAGAAGTTATTTTTGCTTTCTGTGGATACTATTATTTTACCGTTAGGATGAGTAAACTTAATTGCATTTGTAAGGAGATTTCGAAGAATTGTGCTTACTAAGGATTCATCTGCGTAAATTCTATCCGTTGCCGCTAATGCTTTTTTGATTGTAATATTTTTTTTAAATGCGTTTCCACTTATAATTGGAATTGTATAGGACAATATATAGTCAAAGGAAATATTCTCAGGTTTAACATTAATATTTCCTGTTTGCGCTTTTGCCCATTCCATTAAATTCTCAAGTAAGGTAAATGCTGATTTTGCGGAAGTTTGAATCATTTGCGTATACTTCAGAAATTCGGATGACCTTTCGTTGTTATCACGTGTAAGCTCGGCTTCCAAAATTTCGGAGATTCCTGTAATGCCAATGAATGGATTACGAAGGTCATGCGCTATTATATTAAAAAATTTATCTTTTGTATTGTTTAAATTTTCTAGTTCTTGAGCATGTTTTAGAAGTGCTTCTTCTGCTTGTTTGCGCTCGGTAATGTCATTTGCTGCGCCAAATATTTGTTTTACCGAACCATCACTTAATCGCTTATATATAATTTCAGTGCTCTCAATCCAGTGCCAAGAACCATCTTTACTTTTCAATCTATATTGATGAACAATCTGTTCATTGTCTTTAGTATTTTTGTACAATGGATAAATTTTTTCTAAGTAGGCAGAATAGTCTTCTGAGTGCATCAATAATAAAAGAACTTGGCTACCAAAGCCCTGGATTTCATTTCTTGAATATCCGAGAATTCGCTCTATACCTTCGTTGCTGAATATGTTGCGTCTTTCGATAATATCATGGATATAAAGTATGCTAGGATTTAGAATGATTAATGACTCCACGAACTTACTTTTCTCAATCATCTCGACTTCCATTTTTCTTCGTTCCGTAATATCAATGAAACTAATCACTATTTCGGATATTTCATCATCGGTTTTAAAAACAGGAAAACCATCAACAGAGACCCAAATGACTTCAGTCGACATTCGTTCTAAACCAAATATTTTATTTTTCATCGGTTTCTTTGAAACGAGAATTTCATTTACAGGGTATCTATCAAAAGGTAAAGGAGTGTTATCCGCATCTAGAAGTTTCCAATGAGGGTTATCCACTGCTTTGCCTCTCATTTGCTCTTCGCTTAATCCTAATAATTCGGAAGCCCTTGCATTACTCTTTATAATGGAAGTGTCAGGCGCATGAACGATCACTCCTGCGTCAAGATTCGCTAATAGACCACGATATCTTTGTTCACTGATACGCATTGCCTCTTCGGCTTGTTTTCTTTTGGTGTTGACGATTCGAACGGCAAAGTATTGATCAATGATTCCTTGTTCATTTTTCAGTGGAGTAATCATTGTGGATACCCAATAGTAGCTTCCATCTTTCGCGCGGTTTCGAATATCACCTTGCCAGACTTCGCCCCTTGTTAGTGTCGAATACATATCTTCAAAAAATTCTTTTGGATGATAGCCTGAATTGATAATACGATGATTTCTTCCAATCAATTCTTTTCTTGTGTATTTGCTAATTTCGCAGAACTGATCGTTGACGTAAGTAATCGTTCCATTTAAATCCGTAATAGCAACGATTGCATGTCTTCCAATTGTTTTTTTGTAGTGCTCTGAAATATTATCATCACTTATCATTAGTAAATTATTTATAGACTTATTGAAAAAGTAAAGACATTTTCATCTTTAGCGGTAAATTACTGTTTGACAATAAAGGAAGCGGATAAATACTGGTAACCAGATTTGGATTTTTTGTTTCAGCATTGATTATTGTTACTTTGAGTATTTGCATTTATCTGCCTCTTCTCTCACAGTTCTCGTTAAAAAGACAAAAAGATTTTACAGTAGGGTTTTGATTTTTCTTGTCTTAACATTAAAAATTTCCGCTTTTCTATAATTCTCCAGACCAAAAAATTTTAAGGATTTAAATATGAATATTTACGTAGGCAACTTAACATACGAAGCAACAGAAAATGATGTAAGACAACTTTTTGAAACATTTGGAGAAGTTACATCAGTAAAAATTATCACAGACAAATACACTGGTCAATCTCGTGGGATTGGATTTATCGAAATGACAAATAAAAAAGAAGCGTTAGCTGCTATCAGTGATTTAAATGATAAAGAACTAAAAGGCCGTGCTTTAAAAGTAAACGAAGCTCAACCTAAAAAAACATATGATGACAACGGTGGCGGTGGAAACCGTGGTGGTGGATACGGCGGCGGTGGCGGTGGTGGAAGAGACCGTGATCGTGGTCGCAGAAACTACTAATCGGTAAATTAAGATTTGCCACAGAGGCACTGAGACACAGAGGTTTTTATTTAATCTTTTTGTTTTGAGCCTTGTAAGAGTCCCTGTTTCATTCGTGAGATAGGGACTTTTTTTATGCGGATACTACTTCTTAATCTCGCCCTGAAAATACTTGATTGTTCTTTTTAAGCCTTCGACTAAAGGAACAGTAAATTTATAACCAAGCTTTTCTTTTGCGAGTGTGAGATCGGGACGACGGCGTGCGGGATCATCTTGAGGCAGAGGATTGTAAATGATTTTAGATTTTGATTTAGTGAGTTTGATTACAAGCTCTGCTAATTCTTTTACTGTGAATTCGTCCGAATTACCGAGATTAACCGGACCAGAAAAAGTATCCTGATTCATCATAGCAACAATGCCATTTACTAAATCATCTACGAAACAAAAAGAACGAGTCTGACTTCCATCTCCGTAAATCGTTATGTCTTTGCCGGATAACGCTTGCACAATGAAGTTACTCACAACACGTCCATCATTTGCAAGCATACGAGGACCGTAAGTATTAAAGATGCGGATAACA
>Ga0209174_10000645_pt1 | contig 25764 bp, 27 predicted proteins | sample JI91814BDNA_FD_187505 | JGI IMG/M metagenome (GOLD analysis project Ga0209174, IMG submission 187505) | Wastewater effluent complex algal communities from Wisconsin, to seasonally profile nutrient transformation and Carbon sequestration -... | ecosystem: Engineered > WWTP > Effluent > Algae...
CGCGAGGATACCGGTCGCCGCTGCTGCGGCGAATGCCTTATTGACGAACATAGTTCACCACTCCTGTCTGTCGTTGAAACACAAGAGGCGTTGTGCCTCCAACAGACAACATGAACCATGAATGGCAAGTTGGCCAGCAAAGTGGCGCAGTTTTCGCGCGCAAACGACAAAAAGTCGATCTGTAGCGGCGACACCCCTCGCAACGCGCCAAAAACGCGCTCCGTCTGGGTTGATTATCCGGCCTGTGCCGACGTGTTTGGTGTGTGGAACCCGGACGGGCGTCCGGGTGTCGGGGCAGCCCGAAGCCGAACCCCCATCAGGACTTAGAATGCCAGGTTGATGCCCAGACGGATGCCGGTGGACGCGTAGTCGTCGCCATAGTCCCCGGTCAGGCCAAACTCGAAGCCGGTCCCGGCCTGGTTGGGGCGGCGCCAACCCACGCCGATCTGCGGCGTGATGTAAGCCTCGACCGCGGCGTCTTCGACAAAGCCGGTATAGGACGCTCCGCCATAGACGTACCAGCCCTGCTCGCCGAGGGTCCAGTCCACGGCGGCGCCGTGCTTGATGATCTGCTGGCTGACGCCGGGATCGACCTCGTAGTCGCCGAAGGAGAGTTTCTGGCCTTCGTAGACGCCGTATTGCGCGGAGAAATCGATGGCGAGACGCTTGGTGATGTCCCAGCGGAGGAGGCCCGTGACGGCACCGGAATAGATGAGGCCGCCGGCGCCGATCTCCTCAGACCCCGAGCCGCCGGCGGAGATGCTGGGCGTGATTTGGAGGGTGAAGGGGACTCGCTCGCTGGGGAGCATGACGCGGATGGGGACGCCCGCGCTGAGCCCGCCGTGATAGACGTTGGCGTCGCCGATGGCGTTGTACCCGAGGAACGAGCCAAGGCTGACGCCGACGTTGGGCGAGAAGTTCCAGTCGAAGTAGGTCTCGGCCATGGCGGTCTCGCCCTCGAAGTCGCCGGCCTCATAGACCTCGCCCGAGAGTTGGAAGCGGAACTGGACGCCGGTGCCTTCGCGGTCGCCTGTGTCCTGGTTGACACCCCACATGGAAGTCTGGCGGTTGTATCGCCCGAAGCGGTTGAACGTGGCATTCGCCATGCGGGCGGTGGTCGCGTTGGGGTTGCCGTCGGACACGGCGATGAGGCTCTGTGCGTTGACGGCTTCAAAGAACGAGGCGAGGTCCTCGGCACCGTCGGCTTCGAGGTATTCGCGGATGAGGTCCTCGAGGCTGCGGCCGGTGGCGTTGGCGTCAAAGGTGCGGGTGGTGCGGGTGCCGTCGGGATTGATGAAGGAGAGGGTCGCGAAGTCGTTGGCCGCGTTCTTCTCGACTGAGATGGCGTTGGCGATGCCGCCATAGTTCACGTTGAGGACGGCGGTGGTGTTGGCGAGGCCCGCGAAGGCCCCCTCGTTGTTGACGGCGTTGGTGACGAGGTCGACGAGGTTGTCGGCACCGACGGGGGCGAAGGCGGTGCCGTTGGACGTGCCGCTGATGACGAAGAGGTTCTGGGCGTGGGCCGCACCGGCGAAGAGTGAGAGCGCGGCTGCGGCAGCGAAGAGACGGCGAGACTTCATGATCCATCCTCCTTGACGGTGATTCCGCAGGCCCCGGAGCCAGCGGGTGGTGAGTGTCCACACCCCGTGCGGATCGTTCGATGGGTGTGACCTTGAATCCACTGCTCTCGGCGGAATCAGGTCAGTTTCCGCGCAAAGGATGGCTCGCGCTATAGTGGGTTTCCACGGGGCGGCTGGGCGCTCTTGGGGAGAAGAAGCACGCCGATCTTTGGAGGTTTTGCCATGGCCTTTGTTGCGGGTACGCCGTCGATCAACGTTCGCGAAGTCCTGGGCGCCGACGCCGACAAGTTGCTGAAGCACGAGTCGAAGACGGTGGGGAAGGCGCAACTGCACCTGCCGGGGCCTGACTTTGTTGATCGCGTTTTCTCCGAGACCGACCGCAACCCCCAGACGCTTAAGAACTTCCAGAACATCCTGAACACGGGCCGCCTCGCGGGGACCGGGTTCGTGAGCATTCTCCCCGTAGACCAGGGGATCGAGCACTCTGCGGGCGCGTCGTTTGCGCCGAATCCCGCGTACTTCGACCCTGAGAACATCGTGAAGTTGGCGATCGAGGGCGGGTGCAACGCCGTCGCGAGCACGATCGGCGTCTTGGCGTCGGTCAGCCGCAAGTATGCGCACAAGATCCCCTTCCTCGTGAAGTTCAACCACAACGAGATGCTGACCTATCCCAACACGTTCAAGCAGTCTTACTTCGGCAGCGTGAAGCAGTGCTATGACATGGGTGCGGCCGCCGTCGGCGCGACGATCTACTTCGGCAACGACTCCGCCCGCGACGAGATCAAGTACGTCAGCGACATGTTCGAGGAAGCCCACGCCTACGGCATGATCACCGTCCTGTGGTGCTACACGCGCAACAACAAGTTCAAGGTGACGGGCGCGGATGGCAAGAGTGTGGACTACCACTCTTCCGCCGACCTCACAGGTCAGGCCAATCACCTGGGCGCCACCATCAAGGCCGACATCATCAAGCAGAAACTCCCCACGAACAATGGTGGGTATGCGGCCCTCAACTCCGGCGGCTCTGCCTACGGCAAGTGGGACAAGCGCGTCTACACCAACCTCTGTGGCAGCGACGAGCAGGGCAACGGCGGGCACCCGATCGATCTCTGCCGTTACCAGGTCCTCAACAACTACATGGGCCGCGTGCCGCTGATCAACTCGGGCGGCGAGAGCAAGGGCGCGGCGGACCTTCAGGACGCGGTGTGGACGGCGGTCGTGAACAAGCGAGCGGGCGGGATGGGCCTGATCTCGGGGCGCAAGGCGTTCCAGAAGCCAATGGCCGACGGCGTGAAGTTGCTGAACGCGGTGCAGGATGTGTATCTGGATAAGGGCGTGACGGTGGCGTGAGTAGGCGTTTCACGAACGCGCTACCTCGACTCGTTGGCACGATCGGTCTGGTCAAGGATCTCTTTCATCGGGATAGTGATCTCGCCCGACCAGTATTGCTGCGCCTCGAAGTCGCGTGCCGTGAGGCCTAGATCGCCTCGCACTCGGACTTTGAGGCGCGAGAGTGCTTGTCGATTCCACTCGCACGACTCGTTGTTCCATGCCAGACGCTTCATTTCATCGGTGGAAGATTCATTGACGCTCTTCCAGCCGTACCTCTCCACGCCACACGACCACACCGCGTGATCGCCATCGAGCACGTCGATCTGAACCGCGATGCTCGGATCACACACGGGCGTCAACTTGGCGTTGTACCTGGATCGATACAGTTCATCAAAAACGAACTGTGAGTCCATGTCGACCTTGAACAGGGGTGAGTATTCGTTCGTGGCACGTACACGAAGGCTTTGAGAGACGATGTCTCGGAATTTCTGTTCGTCCACAGGCACTATGCCCGCGTTCTCGGGCGCCACTACTTCAATCTGGACGGTGTGGTGCCTTGTTCGGCGCATGCCCCAGGGCCCAGAGAGCGTTGTGGTGAACGACAGATCGTGCCTGCCGATCGGCAAGGGATTTACCAACGCTTCCGGAGGAATGGGTTCGGCGTCCTGTCCATATCCAAGAGCACAAGTGACATTGAGTGGAATGGGGTTCGGCTCCCACTCTCCAACGTGGACGCCACGTCCATCTGTAGACTGGATATCCAGTCGCCGCCACGCTGATATCGAGTACATGTCGTTGTGCATGGACGCTCGCAGGACGATCTCGGCACCCGCTGGCCACATGGTGCGTGTGTGAACGCATGATTCCAACTCTGCGTCCGTCGCGGCGAGTATCTGCCTTGCGGCGACGATGTTTCTCTGCCAGTCCCAGGCCTCCCATGATCTGTACAGCATCGCCTCGACAGGGTGGCTCGTGGTACTCCATCGCGTTTCGATGGGAGTGATGATGACCAGCACCGTCGTCGGGATCAGGCTCGTCCATCGTTCGCCACGTTTGTGGCGCTGCGGCACCAGCCAGAGGTGATAGCACAGTGCCACACACAGCACCGCGATCATCGCCTGGACATATCGCCTCCTTGGACGTTGCAACTCGGTGGCGTTCTTCGCAATGTGGCCACACTCCGGGCATGTGAGCGACGTCGCGCCTTCCATGGAGTACCAGCACGCACGGCAGCGGGGTGACTTGTCCTTACGACGTTTCCACTGGTCCCACGCGATCGCGGACAAGAGCCACGCGAGGCTCGCGATGCCGAGCAGGCCTGCTCCTGTCATCCAGATCCAATACCAGTGTGGCATGGCTTTCCGTTCCTTCGCACACGTCGGGCGTGAGTACTGGTCCGCACGCACGGACGGGTGGATCCTACCAAATCCGCTGGTTATCGGCATCCTTGATTGGGGCTTTGCCCCGGATATCCATCACAGGCCTTGCAGGCCGCACATTCGTCGCGCATCATTATGGTGCGTGTCTGGAAGGTGGTGTCTCATGGCCGGACTTTCAATGCTCTCTCGTCTCGCGGTCGTGGTCGGGATGATGGTGGTCCTCTCGCCCTGCGCGATGGCGCAGAGCGCGTCGGGCCCCGGGCGCGGCCACTCCAAGATGGCGTTCACGCCCGTCAAGGCGAAGTTTGGCGGCAAGTCGTCGTCGTTCTCCAACGGCATTCGCATCGGATCGGGTGTGAAGAGCGCGCCCGTGCTCAGCAAGAGCACCGTTTCCGTCAAGTCCTTTGCGTCGTCGAACACGGGCTTCGTGCGCGATGTGCGATTCAAGCCCATCGGCATCACCAAGCAGACCAGCACCACCAAGTCCAACTTCGCCAAGTCCCGTGCGGCGTTCGTGAAGAAGCCAACGGCGGTGAAGTTCGTGCGCTCGGCACCGATCAAGGTTCGATAGTCCGGCCGCCCAACTCAAAGATCCGACATGCAACGCCCACGATGAGTCTTCGAATCGTGGCGCTGCCGAAGACCCCCGCGCCGTCCCGCAAGACTTACTTGGTCGCCGACACCGCGGCCTCGGCACGCCATTGCTTGAGTTGTTCGTCGATGCGGGCCTGCACCTCGGGCGTGTGACGGATGATGAGGAGGCGATCGAACGTCATCATCATCCCGACCTCGCCCCCGTTGTCGACCCATGAGTCAGGATCGATCGCGTCGATGATGCGGCCACGCAGTTCTTCCGCGCGTTCATCCGCCCACGCATCCGCGCGAGCCGCAGTCAGCGGGATGTCGCCGACATCGCGCACGACCACGCGATGGTCCCCATCATCGAATGCGGCGAGCGTCACGCCTGCCTCGCCCTTGTTCACACGCTGGGCCACGGCCGTGAGTGCGGCGATGAGATTCTTCGCGTTCTCGCATGTCTCGCGGGAGTTGACGATCAGAAGGTTCGTGCCGCAGGGGCGGATGGTGCCGTCGAGGCCGCCGTTGTGGGTCCAAGAGTTCGACGAGATCACGCGATGCACCATGCCATTCAACTGTTCGGCGGCTTCAACAATCTCAAAGTTCGAGAGTGGCGGGGAGTGCCACTGCGCGAAGGTCTGAGGTCTTTCCACAGAGTCGTTCCGCTTCTGATTAAGTCGAGGTCCCTTGTCTCCCAAGCCTAACGACATGTCAAGCGTGTCACTCTCGCCCACCTTGCTTCTCTTCACCAGATCCGAGAAATCCACTCTCACCAACACCGGCGCCCCATTCAGCGTCGACTTCCTCAGCACGCGCGACCGGTTGTACGACACCTCCACCCGCTTCGCCCACGCATCCAGCAAGTCCGCCGACACCAGGTTCTTGTCAATGCGCCGGTCCAGTTCATACGCCATGTCACTGCCATTGGCACCCTCGGCCCAGGTCACCTCGTCGATTGGCCAGAAGTGCACGATCGTCCACGTCGGCACCGCCGCCCGCCACCCATCGCGGTCGATCGTCGGCCACGCCCACGCCAGCGCGCCCATGACGCAGAAAAGCACCGCCGGCACAACCGTCCACCAGCGCTTGCGACCTTTGTGCAACTGAGCCACACGCGTCGCGACAAAGCCACACTCGCTGCAGCGCCACTTGGACGTCTCGTGCTCCGCCACGCCCGACAGGTCATACCAGCACTTGGGGCAGCGAGGCTGCTTCGTCCTGCCACGCACTCGATCCGCCACAAACCCCCACGCGATCGCGAGGCCTGCGAGCAGCACAAGCACCACGGCGAGAGAACGGAAGATCCATTCAGTGAGGGTCATGGGGTGTGGGGGGGTGTGGATTGCTGCACAAGGCGTGATCGGGCGGGAGTGGGGGTTGGACGGCTGAAAGGGAAGAGAGTTCCCAGCCTTCGCTTTCCGTCCACATTCTGTACGCCCACGATGAGGTCCTTCGAATCGTGGCGCTTCTTCGCCTCCCAAAGAAAAGACCCTCGCTTGCGCTTCGGGCTCGTCAAGGCGTGTGCCCGCTCACGAGATTGTCAGGACTGGCCGTGTGCTGCCTCTCCGCATCTCGGCGAGGGCGACCTGGTTCTCGACGTTGGTCACGAGCGCGTCGAGTTTCTCGCGCAGGGCCTTGCCCGCCGTGTCGGTGCCCGTGAAGTTGCTCGTGGGGTCACCCTTGTCACTATTCACGCGCAGGCTCATGGTGATGGGGATCGAGCCCAGGAAGGGGAGATTGAGGCGCTGGGCCATGACTTCCGCGCCGCCGCGACCGAAGAGGTCGTAGACCTTCCCATCATCGCCCACAAAGTAACTCATGTTCTCGACGACGCCCAGGACGTCGATCTGGAGTTGCTGGAACATGCGGGCGGCTCGCACCGCATCATCCTGCGCGACCTTCTGCGGCGTGCACACGACGACCGCGCCCGAGAGGCGCATGGTCTGGGCCATCGTGAGGGAGACGTCACCCGTGCCTGGCGGGAGATCGATGATGAGATAATCGAGTTCGCCCCACTCCGTTTGGTCGGTGAGTTGCTTGAACGCGCCGTGCGCCATCGGGCCACGCCAGATGAGGGGCTTGTCGGCGGGGACGAGTTTGCCGATCGTCATGCACTTGATGCCGTGGACGTAAAAGGGCTGGAGCATGCCACGCATGGTCATCGCTTCGTGCGATTCGAGGCCGAGCATCGTGGGCATGGATGGGCCATAGATGTCGCCATCGAGGAGGCCGACAGCGTGCCCGCGCCGCGCAAGGCCAACCGCGAGGTTCAGCGAAACCGTGCTCTTTCCGACGCCACCTTTGCCCGCGCCGACGGCGATGACGTGCTTGATGCCAGGCAATCCCGCCGGACCCGCTGGCCCCGGCGCGGGGCGATTGGACGGCGCGAGGCCGGGAATTGGTTCGTGCCCGCGCGGGGCGGCCGCGGCGTTCGACTGAGGTGCGGGCGTTGACGCCGCGGGCGCACCAGTGGCTCCTGGAGCCGCACCGCCCGATGACCCGAACTTTCGTGTCGCGACGACGGTGCCGCCCTCGTTCACGAACTCGACGACGAACGACAGCAGAGGCAGCCCTTCGTCCTTCGCGAGTTTCTCGACGGCGGCTCGTGCGGCGAGAGCGGCGGCGTCGCATTGTGCCGGGGTTGCGTTCGCGGGCAGTTGCAGTTTGATCGCGACGAACGATTCGCACACGCTCGACCACACGAACGACGCGCCCATGGGCGCGACAACCTTGGACACGATCGAGGCAATGCCATCCTTCGTCATGCAGCAGTGTAGGAAGAAGGAACAACTTTCCGGAGAGGTGACCGCCGGGGACTGGGCCCAGCCCACTCGCCGAATAACCGCGTTTGTGCCCAGAAAAGGCGGCACGGGCGGATCGGCCATCGCGTTGAAATTCCGCCAAGCCTGCAATAGCCGCGGGCACGAGCCGTTTCTCTGTGGCAGGCCCACACCGGGCCGATTGCTTGGGTGGGAACACAACGCTCCGGGGTGGAGCATGACAGGAGTCTGAGGATGAACGCTCGTGATTTCAATCGGGGATTGTTCAAGGTAACGCTCGCGATGTTGCTCGCCGTGGGCACGTCGCACGCGATGGCGCAGGATGGCGATGCTCTCAAGGGGCCGAAGGTCAAGGACTCGGGCGTCCCGGGCGAGAGCCGCAACTTTGGCGGCGGGGGCGAAGGCAAGTTTGATCGCGAGCGCATCCTGCCACACCGCGCATTCATGCGAGCATTTGAGGTGGTGCGTGGCGAGGGCGCGGGTGCGCTGCGCCTGACCGAGAAGCAGGAATCAGAACTCAAGGCGATTGAGGACTCGTTCCGGGCCGAGATGGACAAGTATCGTGCAGAGCATCGCGAGGAAGCGAAGAAGTTGATCGCCGACTTGCCGCCCCAGGAACGCCGACGCGCGATCGAACTCTTGGGTGGCCCGGGCGGCCCTGGTGCGGAACGCAGGGGTCCCGAAGGACGTGGACCTGCTGGCGGCGGACCCGACGGGGAGAAGGGTCCACGCCAGCGTCCCGGTCAGGGTCGTGGCGAGCGCCGAGGTGGGCCCGATGGTCCCAAGGGCGAACGCCCGGCGGACGCACCCATGGATGGCGGCCCGATGGATGGTCCGCGTGGTGAACGCGGCGGTGAACGAGGCGAGAAGCCTGATCCCGCAAAGGCCGAGGCGGCCAAGGCTCGCCTAAAGGAACTCTTCGAAGGTGCGCCCAAAGCCGACGACACGCACTCCAAGATGTTCGCGGTGCTGACCGCGGATCAGAAGGCCGCGGTAGAGAAGGAACTCGAGCGCGTGAAGCAGGAAATGCAGCAGCGCCGCGAGGAGATGTACAAGGAGCGCGTCAAGAAAGAGATCAAGGGCAAAATGGACGAGATGGGTGACGACGCCTCGCCCGAGAAGGTGCGCGAGATGATCCGCAATCTGCCCGCCGAGGAACGCGAGAAGATCAAGGCGATGAGCCCCGAAGAGCGGCGTGAGTATGTGAAAAAGTTGGTCATGGAGAAGAAGCAGAAGAAGTAGACGTCTCGCCGAACAAGCGTGCCTTGACGAGCCCGACGCGCAAGCGAGGGTCTTCTCCGAAGAAGCGAGTTTACTTCCACATCACAGTCCACACAGCAGCGGCGGGTCGAGACGCGTGTTTCGACTCGCCGTTTTCACGCGCCCGCACCGCGCTCACGCGTTTGTATTATGTTCGCATGCCCCCCCTCAACGTGCGTAAAACCTCTCAAGAACTTCAATGGACTTGGGCTAGTAGAGTCCGATAGTTTTTCCATCCCTTGATCTCTCTCCTCCAGCGGGGTGCCGACGACGATTGGCACCCTGCTTGTTTGTTGGAGCAAGGACACGTGGCACGGGCTTCCAGCCTGTGCAGATGAACCAACGATCCAGGGCGAGCATGGAGGCCGCCGTTTGAGCACGAGTGCACCAATCCTCATCACCGGCGCGGCCGGGTTCATCGGGTCGCATGTCGCGCACGCGCTCCTCGCGCGTGGTGATCGTGTCGTCGGCGTCGACAACCTCGATCCCTTCTACGACGAATCGCTCAAGCGACAGAACCTCGCGCTGCTCGCGCTGAGCAAGGGCTTCGAGCATGTGCTCGTGGACATCCGTGATGCCAACGCGATGCGAGACGTGTTTGCGCGAGCGAAGCCCGCGAGCGTGATTCATCTGGCCGCGAAGGCGGGAGTGCGCCCGAGCATCGCGGACCCGGCGGGGTACATGCATACCAACATCGTCGGCACGATGAACGTGCTCGAGGCGGCGAGGGGGAGTGATTGTCGGCGGATCATCGCAGCGTCGTCCAGCAGCGTGTACGGCAATCTCGCGAGCGTGCCGTTTCGTGAGGATGCGGACGTGAGCGCGCCAATCAGTCCCTACGCCGCGAGCAAGCGCGCGATGGAACTGGCGTGCTTTTCGCACCATCACCTGCACAAGGTGCCGATCGCGTGCCTGCGGTTCTTCACGGTGTTCGGGCCAAGGCAGAGGCCGGATCTGGCGATCAGTCTCTTCCTGAACAAGATCTCGCGTGGCGAATCGATCCCCTTCTTTGGCGACGGGAGCAGCAGCCGCGACTACACGTACATCGACGACATTGTCGCGGGCGTCATCGCCGCGCACGATCGGATTGGATCTCTGGGCGGCTGCCGCATTTGGAATCTGGGCGGCAACATGCCATATTCGCTCAACGAGATGGTCCGCACGATCGAGTCGGTCGTTGGAATGTCTGCGAACCTTAATCGCAAGCCGATGCAGGCCGGAGACGTGGAACGCACGTTCGCGGATCTGACGCGAAGCACAGCCGACCTGGGCTACCTGCCGCGTACCACCCTGGCCGAGGGGATCCGCAGGCAGTGGGAATGGATGAAATCCCGCTGAGAGTGACGCCGACCTACCACGGGCGCGCGCACAAACGCGGTCATAGTTTTGACCCTCGCGCACGAATTATGAGATTTTTCTGATGGGCCGGAACGCGGTTTCTGCGTTCTGAACGCGGGTGCGCGCGCGCTGGTGGTCACTGCGCCGCGCGCATGACCGCGTTTGTGCGCGCGCCGGTGACCGCGCGTCCATGGGTAGAGGGACGTGTGCGGCGGGTGCCGCCATCCCTCCCCTGGAGGTGGCCCATGCCAGATCGACTGACCGCCGTCCGCTCCCTGATCGAGCGGCATCGCACCACGACGCTGCCTCGCTTCGAGCGTCTGTGGCAGTACTTCCGCAACCCGATGCGCGTGAACGAGGCAGGACGTGGACGCTGGTATCGCCAGGCGCAGGAGGTCGGACTGCCAGCCCGGGTCAGTGGCGAAACGCTGCCCGGCTTTGGTGATCGTGGTCGCCGCGAGGTCGTGATCGAGAACGACATCGCGTGGCGCGTGCAGACGATGATCGACTTCATGTTCGGCAAGCCGGTGCGCCTTCGCAGCACGTGCGCAGATGAGTCTAAGCGCGAGGCCATCGAACGAGCGCTCGAGAAAGTCTGGGAGGCCAGCGGCGGGATCTCGCTGTTGCAGGACATCGCGCTCCTGGGGCATGTGTACGGGCACGTCGACCTGCTGGTGCGCGTGGAGGATGGCGCAGGGGGCGTGCGCGTCGAGGTGATCGAGCCCAAGCGGGGCGTGCCACTGGTTGATGCGGCGGACTATCGCCGGATCGCCGCGTATGCGGTCACGCACGAGGAGGTCGTAGCGGGTCCGACGCGCGTGCTCGATCGCCTGCTCACGCGGCGCTTCAGCGGCGGACGCGATGAAGTGCGCCAGGTGAGCCACGTCCTGACGGCTGAGTCATGGCAGGTGTACCACGACGACGCGCTGATCGAAGCACGCCCGATCACACAGTTCGGCGGCTCGCTCCCGATCGTGCATATCCAGAATATCGCGCTCCCGTTCTCGTACGAAGGGCTGAGCGAGGTTGAGGCACTCATTCCGCTGCAGGATGAACTGAACACGCGCCTCTCAGACCGCGCTTGCCGCGTGACGATGCAGAGTTTCAAGATGTACCTCGCCAAGGGCATCGATGGGTTCGACCAGTCGCCCGTCGGCCCCGGGCAGGTCTGGTCTACGGACAATCCGATGGCGGAGATCACCGCGTTCGGCGGCGATGCGCACTCTCCCAGCGAGGAAGCGCACATCCTCGAGATCCGCGAGGCGATGGACAAGGTCTCGGGCGTGCCGCCACTCGCCAGCGGCGTCGTCCGCGCGAAGATCGGGAACCTCACGAGCGCCACCGCCCTGCGCATCACCATGATGGGCCTCATCGCCAAGACCGCGCGCAAGCGTGTGACGTATGGACGCGGGATCGCGGAGGCGTCGCGGCTGATTCTGGCCGCACTCGATCATGCGGGCGTGCTCGCGACCAGCGACCACGAGCGCGGTATTCGTCTCGAATGGCCCGACCCGATCCCGCTGGATGAGCGCGATCTCATCGCGAACGTGACGGCGAAGGAACGCCTCGGCGTTGATCGCCAGGAACTCCTGAGCGAACTCGGGCACGCGGCGAGCGATCCGGGAATCGCTTGACCGCGGCCACACGACGCAGCAGACACAGCACCACAAGCAGCACACAAGAGAGGAACGCCATGGACGAGATGAATCGCGAGAGTGATGTGCCTCAACCCGACACGCCAGTGCCTGAGTTGCCTCCGAGCACGCGCGCCGTTCCGCCTTCGACCGAGGAGCAGACTCCGACGGATCCTGACCAAGGCCCGAGCCTGACGCCGAGTTCGCCTGCGGACGCGTGGGCGCTGGACAAGGCACGGCGGGAGTTGACGCAGTGGCAGGCGAAGGCGGCGGAGGCGCAGGCACGGGCCGATGCGGAGGCGACGCGTGCGCGGGAGTTGGAGGCATCTCTCACGCAGGCGCGTGAACGACTGGCGGGCGAGGAACGCTCGCGGCGCATCGATCAGGAGTTGATCGGCGTCGGCGCGATCGACCTGGAGACGGCACGACTGCTGGCCGAGCGGGCGATGGCCGCAGAGGTGCACGCGGATGCGGCGAAAGTGGTGCGCGATCTGCGGCGGCGCAAACCGTTCCTGTTCCGCACGCCGACGTTCGCGATTGCGCCCGTCGCGATCGACGAGCAGCGAGAGCCGGTCGCGGCTGTCGAGGAGGCGTCGGAGGTGGCGAAAGAGAACGGCGATCGCATGGCCATCCTGCGGTACTTGCGACTGAAGCGAGGCGTGTGAGGAACGGGCTTGTGGTGAGTAGTGAGTGGTCAATGGAGCAGAGTGAAAAGGAAGAACGCGAGGTGCCAGCGCGTTGCTGGCGGTTCGTGTCCCGGTGCCTAGTGCCTGCTGACTAGTGCCTATTCGAGAGGGGGATTGCATGGCTTTCACTGGTAAGGCGACGTTTGCGGCTGGTGTGGACCTGCCGGAGATCGTGGAGGATGTCTCGGACGTGATCGGGATCGTGAGCCCGTTCGAGACGCCCTTGCTCGATCACCTGGGCGACGCGAAGCGCCCGGCACTCAGCACGATCCACGAGTGGCTGGAGGATTCGCTCTTGCCAAACTTCGACACGGTGAACCAGACCACCTTCACGCCCAATGCCGCAGATGCGACGAGCGTCACGGTCAACAACGGCTCGCGGTTCCAGATCGGCGATCTCGTCCGTCCTGGTAACGCGAGCGAGATCATGTTCGTCACGGCGGTCGCGGGCAACGTGCTCACGGTTGTTCGCCGGTACGGAAACACGACGGCGTCGAACCTCTCCAACAGCCTCAAACTCACAATCGTGGGCAACGCGGCGTTGGAAGGGCAGGACGCGAACCCGGCACGCTTCACGACGCGCACGCGCAAGCAGAACTACACGCAGATCTTCAGCGCGGCTGTGCAGGTCTCGGGCACGATGCAGGCCGTGCGGGCGTACGGCGTCCAGGACGAGATGGACTTCCAGAAGCAGGAGCGCTTGCGCGAACTGCTGCGCGACCTGGAGAACACGGTGATCAATGGCTCGGCACCCGCGGCCGCCCCGCAGGGGTCGAGCACCGTCCGTCGCTCGATGAACGGGATCATCAAGCAGATCGCGACGAACCAGTTCGTGCCGGGGCAGGGCGGGTTCCAGGCGGGTGGCGGCGCGGGCACGGACCTCAATGAGGCCGTCGTGAACGCGGCACTCCGCGCCGTCTGGGACCAGTCCAGCGGTTCGGTCGACACGATCGTCGTCAATGGGTTCCAGAAGCGGCGCATCAACTCGTTTATTGGTTCATCGATGCGGCACTTTGGCCCGCAGGACACCAAGTTCCGCGACATGGTGGGGGTGTACGAGAGCGACTTTGGCGTCTGCCGCGTGATCCTCTCGCGCTGGGTGCCGGCGGACACCATGCTCCTGCTCGACAGCACGCGCGTGCAGGTCATGCCGCTGCGTGGGCGCAGTTTCCAGTTCAAGCCTCTTGCGGCGACGGGCGACGCCGTGAGCGGGCAGGTGCTGGGCGAGTACACGCTTGAGTTCAAGAACGAGAGTGCGCATGGCCTGGTGCGTGGGCTCTCGACGACGTGATTGGTTTGGGGGGCTGCCGCGGGCGCGAGAGCGTTCGCGGCGGATTGACGACTGACGCCACTGTGGCGTCGCATACCACGCGACTTTGGGGGACTACGCATGTTTGCCACCGACCGAGACCTTCTTGTTCTGGAGCCTTATCTGTTTCGCGACCATGCTTGGGTCGGGCAGCGACTGGCGCGCGGCATTGCGAGCATCGTTGATGGGACGCTCGCGTTCTCCACGGTCGACGTAGAGCTCGACGTGGCTCATGTCGCCGCGGGCTGCGTGGTCACGATGTTTGGCTCGTCGTACGAGATCACGGGCGGTGTGGGGACGAAGACCGCGGCCGTGTCGAGGCTGAGGCCTTCGATCAGCGGACCCGTGATCCTCCTGCCCGACACCGAAGAAACCGACGCGTGGATCGTGTCGTTCCGTCCACAGATCACGATGGTGCATCGCCAGATTCTTCGCATGGCCGGGATCGAACCAGACGCGCCGGCGCCGATCGACGGCCGCCTGGGCGAGAGCGCAATCACCAATGGCATGGCGCTCGTCACGCTCGAGGCACTGGGGACTTTGCATCTCATCTTCGCGGCGGCGGCGAGCGTCGCGGGGCCGACGTCTCCATCGGCGATCCGGGCGCAGATGTACCGCGACCTCTTCCGCGAGGAACGACGACGCGCGTCGGTGGAACTTGATACGGACGGCGATGGCCTGCCGGACGTGGCGCGTCGATTGAACGTCTCACAGTTCGTACGTGGGTGACAGAGCAAGCGTGTTCATGACTGGAACGTGCTTACACAGGAGTTGATCGATGCTGATACTCAATCCGCGCCTCGTCACACTTGGCGGCTCGTCGCTGCGAGATGTTCAGGCGATCTCGATCGAGCGTGAGGCCAAGCGGCTCATCACAGAGTTCACGGATGCCGGGCCCCACGTCGCGTTTGCCGACGTGCCCGAGCAGATCGTCCGCGCGACCATCACTCAGGACCTGATGGACGGCGCGCCGGACGGGCCCAGGCCCGGCGAGAGTCTGGCGCTGTCCTTTGTCAGCAGCCCGACGGGTTCGGACAGTGGTCGCCTGCGCTGGAGCGCGAGCGGCGTCGTGACCAGGTCTTCGCACGAGATCGTCACCGGCGGCCGAGGCGTCGGCGCGCGTCGCACCATCGAGTTGGTGCTCGTGTCCAGCAACGGATCGACGGACCCGGTGACTGTCGCGCCCGCGGGCGACATCGGAGGTGAACCATGAGCAGCACGTTCAACGGTCAGGGGATCTTCAACTCCGGGCCACATCGCTTCGCGATCGGGGCCGTGGGCGAGAGCATGGTGGCCAACTACATCATCGGCGCGTCTCCATCGCATGGCACGACGGCGCAGGGCACGCTCGAGTTGGACATCATCGTGACCGGGCGCCTGGTCGCGAGCAGCGAGTCGGCGTTGTGGACGCTGCGCAACGCCGTCGCCGCACAACTCACGCACCCTCCCACGATGGCGACGCTCGTCGATCATCATGGACATTCGTGGGCCGACATGTCGTTCATCGAGTTCGTAGAAGAGCCACGAACGGATCGCGGGCGAGTGCGGAGCGTGGCGTATCGGGCAGTCTTCCGCAGGTTGGCGACGTGAGAGGAGGGCGCGATGGACATGGATCTCGCTTCAGCGGCGGCACAGTTCGGGACGGCGGGGATCATTGGCTGGATGTGGCTCACCGAACGCCGAGCGGCGGCGGAACGCGATCGGCAAGTCGCCGAACTGCACGAACGCATCATGCAGGAACGCGAGTGCGTGACGGCGTGCCTCGATGCTCTCCAGGCCAACACGCGGGCGATCACGACGCTGGAGGGAACGCAGCGACAGTTGGCACAGGTATTTGTGCGTAGGAATCGGGCATACAAACGAAATCCTTCTTCGGCGAAGCGGGTAGCATAAGGTCCTAAAAAAAACCGATCGTGGTTCTCAAATGACCCAGTTTCTTCCGTAAATCGCGGAAGCATCGATATTTAGAACAATATACAAGTCGTGGTTGTATATCTCCGATATGGTTGTATACTACACCTATGCAACGGCACCACTACAAAGGAAGTCGATATGCAGCCAGAGAGAAAGGCCGTACGGATTGGCCTGAATGCGGGCGATGGACCACCACCTGGGTACTTGTGGCATGTGTCGTTTTTGACCTTGGCCCATGATGAAGCGCAAGCGATCTTGGACCAAGCTCAATACGCCCACGTCGTGGACGAAATTCGGGCGTTAGCGAGTGAGAATGACCCGACTCGCGCCGAAACGGTAAGTGTGGATGCCATCGAAACCTACTACGAACTACGCATGAAGGGCGGAGCCCTCGGCAAGATTAACCTCAGGGTGTTTTTTACGGTCCTGACCGAAAGGCGCAGGATTGTGATTCTGGGAGTAATCAAGAAGGAAGCGGAGGGTCAGACTCCAGTGTGGGCAAAGGTGAGGACGAGGGTACGTCTGCGACGGCTTCTTGCGGGTGAGTTTGGCATCGTTGCTTGACAACGATCATCCGTTCATGTAGCCGAGGAGTGTTGGGAATGGCGACTTCTGAATTGGTGAAGGGTTTCAATGGTCTCGGCTTGGAGAGCCAAGTCATCGCATTGGCTTTGCCGGTCATACTCGATCGAGTCAATCGGCTGGCTAAAGAGGACAGGGATGCTCTGCTTGAACTGGTCAAAGAACTGCCCAACGTCAAGTCGAAAGATGATATGGTGGAGATGGTCGCGACCATGTTGGAGATCATCGAGTTGAAGCCCGGAACCATCATTGAGATGGGTGTTTCGGAAGGTGCGGCGCCCCCCAGCAACCTTGCGAAATGGCTTGAGTACGTCAGCAAGAAGGTTCGCGATGCAAGAGCCGAAGCGGACCTCACCCAAGAGCAGCTCGCCGAGAAGACTGGGCTGCCACAGAGCCACATTAGCCGCATCGAGAATGGAAAACTCAGTCCCTCTCGTAAGACGCTGGAGCGGCTTGCCAAGGCTCTGAACAAGCCTGTAACTGACTTCGATCCGTGCGTGTAAACTCAGGCATGCGGATCGGTTCCAAATTGGCATCGTGGGGGTTAGTTGTCTCGCTTGCTGTATGCGGCTGCGCCGGCGATGCGTCGCAGAACAAGTGGAAGGGGAGCACGGGCCCTCTGTTTGATCATCCGTTCGCGCCCGTCGCGCTGCGGGTGCATCCGCTCACGCACGTGGACACGGCCAAGGTCGCGGGCGGGCAGAGCGTGCTCGTCCTGCACGTCGAACTCCGCGACTTCTGGGGGGACACGGCCAAGGGGATCGGGCGGCTCAACGTCATGCTCTACAAGCCCGGCACCGGCATCCAGCCGGGGCTCGAGACGCAGGAACTCAAGTGGGACGTCCCCGGCTTTGACGAGGCCAACGCGAACATGGCCCTCTATGACGCGGCCACGCGGACGTATCGCATCCAACTCGAAGCGCCCGAGTGGGTCGCGACGACGATCCGCGACGGGAAGGATGGCGGGTGGTTCACGGTGCGCGTGGTCTTGTCAGCCGGCACCGACGCCGAGGCGCGGTATCTGAGCGATGAGTACGTGCTGCAGAGGTAAGCAGGCATGTTTCGACGCGGGGACCATGGACCATTCACGCACTTCCTGGCCTCGGTCGCGGGTGTTGTTGCGCTCGTCTGGTTCGTCTACGAGTTTGGTTCGATCGCTCGCGAGGCGCTCAGCGAACCCAAGGCGCAGGATGTGGTCCTGATCAACGCCCAATCGCTCGTGGTGACGCCGGAACTCCGCCACAAGTTTGTACGGTCGTTCGTGACGGCCTCCTACTCGTTCATGGTCGACGGTGTACAGCACACGGGGTCGCGGATCTTCCCGAACCGCGAGGATCGCGTGTCGATGACCGACGACGGCGCGAACGAACTCGCGTCAGCGATTCTCAGCGATGGCAAAGTGAGAGTGCCTCACGGCGATCCGGCTCGCGCGTTCCTCGCGTACCGCACCTCGGCGTCCTGGGCGTATGAGTTCGCGTTGTACCTCGCCGCCATGTCGTTCACCCTCATCCTCGCGATCATGCAGGGTTCGATCGCGCTGGGAAAGTGGACCAAAGCGAAGGCCGAAACTGCGGAGCGTCGGGCCGCGGTTGGAACGCCGAACGTACGACAAGATTCTTGATACGGCGCAAGCCGAGTCACTTATTCGACGATGTGCGCCGGCTTTGGCGTGTCGTCCCCGATGCGTTCGCGTTTGAGTTTGTCGCCGGGCTGCTCGATCGAGAGGAGCATCATCTCATCGTTGATGCGGGCCTGCAGGTGCACGGGCCTTCCCCAGAGCAGACGCAGATTCGTGAGCACTTCCGTCGCCTTGGCCGCGTCGATCTCGAGCCCAGCGAACTTGTGGGCCATGAACAACTCGCCGCGATTGAGGTAATTGGCATCGACGACATAGATGAAGGGCTGGCCCATGTTGGTGAGGTGGTGCAGCAGCGTCATCTTCACGCGGCGGAAGTCACGCGAGACGACCTTGACCTCGCCCGTGTTCGGGTCGCGCTTGTGCTGGTACATCTTGTGCTTCTCGACGAACTCTTCGGTCAGGAACTCGTCGATGAAGTTCACGTCGTTGTAGATGCGGCGGACCTCGAAGATCTTCTGGCGCCCCATCTTGCTCTTGTCGTCGAAGGCTTCCTTGGTGCCGATGCCCTCGAGTTGCTCCCAGTCGTGGCCGTGCTGGCCTTTGTCCCAGCGGCGCTCGATGTCCTTGAAGAGTTCGACGCCGATCTTGTATGGGTTGAACCCGCCGGGGGGCATGTGGACGACGCCGCTGTGCTGGTCGGCGTAGTGCACGATCTCTTTCGCCTCGAGAAAGTGCTGCGTCATGAGTTTGCTGTGCCAGTAGGTGGCCCAGCCCTCGTTCATGACCTTCGTCATCGCCTGCGGCGCGTAGTAGTACGCCTCGTCGCGGATGATGGTGACGATGTCCTGCTGCCATTCTTCGAGCGGGGCGTGGCGGAGCAGGAACAGGAGCACATCGCGCGTGGGCTGCGCGGGGAACTTGCCCTTGTCGGCCCTGGCCTTCTCCTCGAACTCCTTCTTCTGGCGGTCCATCTCCCGCTGCGGGTTGATGAACGGATCCATGTAGTCCTTCGCGGGGAGTTTGCGGGGCTCGAAGGCCGAGCGGTCCGCGGCGGGCGCGGAGCGCGCATCATCACGCGTGACGAACATGCTGTGCGGATCGATGAGGTGCTCGATCGAGAGACAGGTGTCCAAGAATCGTTCGACGACGTCCTGACCCTGGCGCTCGATGTGCCGCCGCACGCGCGTGGCGTGGTTGGCCATCTCGTCCATCATCTTGCGGTTGGTCTTGCTGAACCAGAGGTTGTTCTTGAAGAAGTCGGAGTGGCCGTACACGTGGGCCATCACGAGTTTCTGGTCGGTGACGGCGTTGGACTCCTGCAGGTACGCGTAGCACGGGTCGGTGTTGATGACCATCTCGTAGATGCGGCCCAAGCCATACGCGTCGCGCTTGCTGAGGCGTTCGTAGTCCATGCCCCACTTCCAGTGCGGGTAGCGGATGGGGAACCCGCCGTACGCCGCGATCTGGTTCATGGTCTCGAAGGGGAGGACCTCGTAGATGACCTCGAAGAAGTCGAGGCCGTACTCGCTTGCTTTGGCCTTGATGGCCTGCATGTGTGCGAGGAGTTCGGGGGAGAGGTTGGTGGAGGGGAGGGCGGGCATACTGGGATATCGGCTGGAGGTGCTTCGAGCATTGCACTCTGCTGTTCATACGCACCAGAAGGTCCCGTTGATCGATCTTTCCGAACGACTCAAAGGCCCCCGCCCGCAAGACCCGTCCAGAGGCGATACAGGCCGTTCAGAAGCGAGTGCGAACTGGAGACAATGCTCGCCAGCACAAACACGAGCATCAGCATTGGAAGGGCGCGTTCCCTGCGCCGCCAGAGCCGACGATGGAACTGCACGAGGGCCACAGCCAGGGCGACCAAGACCGACAGAGAAACGACGAGCGACGTCCATGTGGGCCACGTCAGAATGGACAGCGTCTTTGACGGAGCAGGGGTCCTCAGGATGGACGAGACAAATCGCGTGATGCTCACGGTGTTCACCACAACCACCAGAGCCGACGCCGCCACGACCCACTTCCTCATGTACCACAGTGGCGCGGGATCTCGGAACGTCAGAATCAATGGCTCCCGGCATTCTGGACATTCGCGCCCTTCGAGTCCCCGCAGGTTGAACTTGCAGGCGGGATTGGGACAAGGGACGTCGTGGTCGGCCAGATACAGAGTGAGTGCAGTCGGCGGTTTGTCACGCATGATCCATCATACCTCGAGGGGCCTGGAATCGGCTGGTGAAATCGCTTACCAGAACGCGATGCCAAAGTCGTTCATGACAATGAACGCATCCTGTGTGAGCCACGCGGACACAACGATGACCGTGACGGCCAGAGAACTGGCGAGCACGGCGATGGTGCGGACTTTCCTCCGGTTGTTCTTCCTCGCATACGCCACGATCGCGATCGTGAGGCCGAGGCACACGCCAACTGGCACGGACACCCTGCCCCGCCATGCCCACGCAAGGTTGCTCCACCAGTCGCTCGGCCCGGCTTGGATCGAGCGCGCCATTGCTTCAGAAATGTTCATCCGTGCCGCGAAAGCGATGACGAGGCCCGCGAAGGAGACTGCGACGAGAATGGGCGCGAATGACAACCTCTCGCGCGGCGCGATACAGAGGCTCAATGGCTCCTTGCATTCTGGGCACGTGGCGTCCTTGAGGCCGCGCAGGTTGAAGCCGCACTTGGGATTGGGGCACGGGACATCGTGCTCGGCGAGGAAGAGCGCGAGGGGGGTGGGTGTTTCGCTCATGTGAACACGATACCGCGCGGCGGGGTGGAGGGGAAGTGGGTGTCTTAGGCGAGCGTTTCCAGCCGCTTCAACTCGGCGGACAAGTTGGCGCGGGCGAGGGCTTCTCGGTCGGCCTTCATGTGCGGCGTGTGATAGATGGCTGGGCGGGAGAGGAGACCCTTGATGAACGCCGCACGGCCGGCGTTGAACTGGGCGTCGGTCACGAAGCCGAACTCCGACCGGATGGCGGCGGCGTAATTCCGGTATCGCTCGGGTGGGGATGCGAGGATGCTCATGTCGATGTCGACGATCCACTTTGCGTCGTTGTGAACGGGCGGTGTCGCGTGGCGCGTGCACATGATGAGGTTCACCACCTCGGCGGACCATTCGGCGCTGTGGCCGAGTGCGCGTGCGCACACGCTCGCGATCTGGGCGCTGCGTTCCTCGTTGTCGCTGCGGCCGGGGATGTAGATGCAATCGTGGAACCAGAGCGCGAACTCCACGCGATCGGCGTTCTCAAGATTCGCTTTGACCTGGTCGAGCGTGCCGAGGCATTCGGCGACGTGGTCGAGATTGTGGTAGGCGCGGGGCGGGGTGGCGTGCAAGGATTCGAGGATGGTGAACCATGCGGCGGCATCGGCGTCGCCGCCCAATCGCTGGCAGAGTGCTTGCCATCGCTCACGCACGTGCGTTCTCCAGATCTCGGAAGACGCACGCGGGCACGAGGCCGCGGACCACGCCTTGCCAACCTTCCGGGCCGATCATCCCGCGCACGAGGCTGGAACTCACCTCCGCGATCTCGCGCGGCGGCATGAGGAAAACCGTGGTGACATTCGGGCTCAGGTCGCTGTTGATGTGCCGCATGGATTGTTCATACGCAAAGTCCGCCTCGCTGCGGATGCCACGGAGCATGAACGCGGCCCCGCGCTGTTCGGCGTATCGTGCGAGGAACAAGTTGCCGAACTGTGCGACCTCGACATTGGGAAGGCCCTTGGTCATCTCGGTGAGCCACTCGATGCGCTTGGCGATCGGGTACGACGCCTTCTTTGCAGGGTTGATGCCGATGGCCACGACGAGGCGGCCGAAGAGCGATGCACCTTGGCGGATCATCCATTCGTGGCCATTGGTCGGCGGGTCGAATGAGCCGGCGTAGATTCCGACCGAGTCCATCGTTGCCTCCGTGCTCCATGACGTCGCGTCGATGGTTCTCACGAGCGTTTGAGGGAATCAGAACTTCTTGCGAAGCCTCGCCGTGGGGATGCCCAACTGGTCGCGGTACTTCGCGACGGTGCGGCGTGCGATTTCGATGCCTTGCTTCTTCATTTCGTCGACAAGTGCATCGTCGGAGTAGGGTTTGTTCTTGTCTTCGCCATCGACGACCTTTTGAAGGGCGGCCTTGATGGCGTCCCAAGCCATCTGTTCGCCGCCGCCGTCGCTGGCCTGGCCCGAGGTCTGGAGGCCGCCGGAGAAGAACTTGCGGAGCGGGACGACGCCGCGGGGCGTGGCGAGGTGTTTGTCGGCGACGGCTCGGCTCACGGTGGCAACGTGGATGCCCAGTTGCTCGGCGACGCCGGTCATGGGCAGGGGCTTCAGGGCCTGCGGGCCATAGTCGAAGTAGTCGCGCTGCGCCTCGACGACGGCGCGGACGACGCGGAGGAGCGTGTGGCGGCGCTGGTTGACCGCGTCGATGAGCCACTGCGCGTTGGTGATGTTGGTCTTGAGGAAGTCACGATCCTTCGTGGGCATCGCCTTGTTCTTGCTCATCATCGCGTACTCGCGGTTGATGCGCAGGTTCGGCAGGCGATTGTCGTTGAGGTACGCGACGTAGCGGTCGGCCTCGGCGTCGTACTCCACGATCGCGTCAGGCGTGATGGGTGCGGCGGACTCGCTCTGCAGTCGGCGTCCGGGCGCGAGGCTGAGGCGGCGCATCAGCATCATCGCCTCGTTGATCTCGTCCATCGAGAGGCCGGTCTTTTCCGCGACCTTGGGGAGGCGGTTCTGCAACAGGTCGTCGAGGTGGTGCTCGATGAGCGTGCGTGCGGCGGCGACGGTCTTCGCGGGCCAACCGAGGTCTTCACCCTCGTCTTCGACGGCATCGAGTTGCAGGAGCAGGCACTCGCGTGCATCGCGGGCGCCAACGCCGGCGGGCTCCAGAAACAACTGCACGGCCTTGAGGGCGCGTTCCAACTGGGCGACGTCGGGCTTCTCGCGGAAGACGCGGCCCACGCCTGCGAGCGAGTCTTCCCCGCCGCCGGTGGTGGGGGCGCGATCGGCGACGGTTTCGAGAGGCGTGCGCAGATAGCCATCGTCGTCGAGGAAGGAGATGATGAGTTCGCCGAGGGGCTTGAGCGAAGACTCGACATCGCACAACGCCCATTGATCGCGCAGTTGCTGGACAACGGAGGCGGCCCGCGCCGGGGCGGCGGCCATCGCGTCCATCTTCGCGTCGCGCTCGCCTTCGTAGCGGCGTGAGCCGGGGTGAGCGTCGAGGTCCTGATCGAAGCGGCCCGTGTCGCGCGAGGAATCGGAGGAGGAGAACTCGTTCTCGGCGGCGTCGGGGTTGGACTCTTCGAACGAGTCGAGGCGTTCGAACTCGACTTCGCTGGTCTTTTCGTCGATCCGCATCGGGCCGTCAACGTCGCCCGCGGGCTCGGCGTTGGGCCCGCCCCCTTCGATTGTTTCGGGCTCGCCCTCGGCGACTTCGAGCGTCGCGTTGCTCTCCAGTTCACGCTCGATGCGCTCTTCCAGTTCGGCGAGCGGCATCTGCAGGATCTCCATTGACTGGATCATCCTGGGGGCCAGCTTCATGTGCTGGCCCATCTTCATGTGCTGGGAGGTTTCGAACCGCATCGCCGAGAACTACTCCTGCATTCGGCTTCCACCCCTCCGGGGAGGAACTCATTCCATTCGCTGCCGCCCTTGGATCGCATCCGCGAGGACGGCCTTATTCGCAAACTCCAACTGCGACCCCGAGGGGAGCCCCCTCGCGAGCCTCGTGACCGCCACGCCCCGGCGTTTGAGTTCCTGGGTCAGGTAGAGCCCTGTCCCGTCTCCCTCGACGTTGGGGTTGAGGCCCAGGATCACTTCCCGAACCGTGACGCCTTCTGGCAAAGCGTGTGCCACTTCGGCCATCGGCGTTTCACCCGCTCCGAAGTTGAACTTCGGGTCCTCAATCCGCTTGAAGAGTCCGGAGAGGTTGAGTTCGCCCGGCCCGATGCCGTCCAGGGGGCTGAGGCGGCCCATGAGAACGTGGTAGACGCCCTTGTACATGCCGGTCTGTTCGAGAGCGATCAAGTCCTTGGGTTGTTCGACGACGAGGATGAGGGCGCGGTCGCGTCCGCCATCCTGGCACACGCCACAGAGGGGGCCATCGGCGAAGTTGCTGCACATGACGCAGTGGCGGACGGTGCGTTTGACATCAGCGATGGCCCGGGCAAGGCCCATGGCGATGGGTTCCTCGGCTTTGAGGAGGTAGAAGGCGAGGCGTTCGGCGGAGCGGCGGCCGATGCCCGGAAGTTTGGCAAGTTCGTCGACGAGGTGGTCCACGGCCTTGGGATAGGCGGCGCGCTTGGTGGCGGGGCGGGGGGAGCCGCCGAAGGGATCAGAGGGGGTTGGCGCGAGGCCGGTCATGGGGAATCGTACGGCTGCGGCGCGGACGACCAAGGACATGTCGCAGGCGCCCAGATTGCCCAGATTGACACCTTTGTGGTGTGGCTGGCGTGGCAGGCGCGGTGGATGGGTGGTTGACGAAATCCTCGCTTGGTGAATTCATGTGGCGTGGTTAGCATCACCGATCGCGTTGGTCCCAGGATCAGCGTGCGCTTTGAACAACTCATTTGCCCAAGACAGCGCGTCGAGAGTTTCCGCCTCGGCGCGCAACACACAACGGCAGCCCGACCGGAGAGAGACGGGCTGTCGTTTTTTTCTGCGCTGACCAAGAGAGCAGAGATCGCGGAGTGTGCGGAGCGGCGCGGAGGAAGACATGAGTTGGGAACAGATTGCAGGAAGCAATCACAAGAGGGTCAACGAGTCGCGCGAGCGCGCCACTCGCCTTCTTCTCTGCGTTGCTCTGCTTTGCTTCGCAAACTCCGCGATCATCTCTTTGGGATGGGGTCGCCGCGATCAGCAGCCGTCTTCGAAGTTGACGAGCATGACGAGGAGATCGTCGATGGTGATGGCGTCGTCGCGGTTCATGTCGCCGGCGACGTTGCCGTCCTCGAAGTAGACGAGGAACGCGAGGAGATCGTCGATGGTGACGGCCTGATCAAGTGTGAGGTCGGCGATGCAGTGCGACGAGACGATGATCGAGCCCTGATTGATCGTGAGTGAGCCGACGATGAGCGCGGGCGAGATGACGACGTTGGTGAGCGAGAACGAGCAGACGCCCGAAGCGTCTGCGCCCGCATTGATCGTCATGCGAAAGGTCACGCCGACGCCCGCAAGCGTGGTGGTCTGATCGATCGCCTGCGTCGGGAGGCTGGCGGGAAGCGTGCCGCTGGGGTTGGTCGCGGACTGCGGCGCGAGCGGGTCGGTGCCGGGCGCGAGGTCTGCCATGATTTCGGAGAGGGGTGTGGCGGTGGGGTAGAGGGAACCCAGCACAACGCCCGAGCCGGTCGCGGTCGTATCGCTCGAAAACCGCATGGAATAGCGGTATGCGGCGTTGATGGTCTGCGCGCCGCTTGTGCGAGATTGGGCGAGATTGTTCTGGATCCGCACGCCATTGATGGGGATGGAGACGGTTTCCGCAGCGAGCGCGGGCGATGCACAGGCCAAGGCCAAACCCAGAAGGACGCATGGGGCGGATCGCATGAGCAGTCTCCAGTTGGGCGCTTTGCAGAAGCGCGAAACACGTGAAATGGGGCGGGCGAGATATCTCGCGCCCGCCCCGAGAATCGTGTCGCGGGAGGCGTGCTGATGTGGGCACATCCGCCGCGATCGGTTTGAACCCGGATTTACCAGCCGCTGTCGCGGCCGCCGCGATCACCACGGTCGCCGCGATCGCCACCCTTGCCTCGGTAGCCGCCTCCGCCGCCTCCGCCCCCGCCTCCACCGTAACCACCGCCGCCACCGCCGCCATAGCCGCCGCCGCC
>Ga0209174_10000646_pt1 | contig 25759 bp, 23 predicted proteins | sample JI91814BDNA_FD_187505 | JGI IMG/M metagenome (GOLD analysis project Ga0209174, IMG submission 187505) | Wastewater effluent complex algal communities from Wisconsin, to seasonally profile nutrient transformation and Carbon sequestration -... | ecosystem: Engineered > WWTP > Effluent > Algae...
TCGCGCTCCAGGCGATTGATCTCGGCGGCGGTCTCAAGGCGCGGCCCCTGCGTTGCGGCGTACACCGCGCCATCGACGATGGGCTGACCGGCGGTCACCCCGGCGGCCAGGATGCGTCGGCGCACGCCGTCGTCGTAGGGCTCGGTAAAGTCGATGTGCACCACCGGCTCATCGGAGTTCTCGTGAAAGGTGCTCTTGCGCCCCCACGTGTAATCGATGATCTGGTCGGGCACGACCAGCGAACCCGGACACAGATCGCTGCGGATACCACCCACCGACGCCACCGAGATGATTTCGCTGACCCCGGCCTCGCGTAGCGCCCAGAGATTGGCCTGGTAATTGACCCGATGCGGCGGAATCGTGTGGCCGTAGCCGTGACGCGCCAGAAAAACGACCGGCCGGGCGCACAACTGCCCGAAGGTCAGCGCACCGGAGGGTTCGCCGTAGGGCGTGCGCACCACCTCGCGGCGGATCACGCTAAGGTTGGCCAGTTGGGTCAGGCCGCTACCGCCGATAATCGCCAGCATGCCGCGCTACTCCTAGAAAGACGCTATGGGGCGCGATGTTAGCATGCGCGCCGCCACAAGCTCGCTATGCTGCAATGCGCAAATACGTGCTAAAATGTCAAGCTATACAAGTACTTTCGGTATCCATACACATGTCCCGTTCCATTCGAAACATTGCCATCATCGCTCACGTTGACCACGGCAAAACCACCCTTGTCGACCAGCTCCTGCGCCAGTCCGGCACCTTCCGTGAAAACCAGCAGGTCAGCGAACGAGTCATGGACTCGGGTGATATCGAAAAGGAACGCGGCATCACCATCCTGTCGAAGAACTGTGCGATCCAGTACGGTGACACCCACATCAACATCGTCGACACCCCGGGACACGCCGACTTCGGCGGTGAAGTCGAGCGCGTGCTGTCGATGGTCGACAGCGTTCTGCTGCTGGTCGATGCCGTCGAAGGCCCGATGCCCCAGACCCGCTTCGTGACCCGCAAGGCGCTGGCGCTGGGCCTCAAGCCCATCGTCGTGGTCAACAAGATCGACCGTCCGGGCGCCCGTCCTGACTGGGTGATCAACCACACCTTCGATCTCTTCGACAAGCTCGGCGCCACCGAAGAGCAGCTCGACTTCCCGGTTATCTACGCATCCGGCCTGAACGGCTTTGCGATCGAAAACATCGACGACGAGCGCACCGACATGCGTCCGCTTTTCGAAGCCGTCCTCAAGCACGTTCCGGCTCCCCACGTGGATTCCGACGGCCCGCTGCAAATGCAGGTCTGCTCCCTCGACTACTCCACCTACATGGGCCAGATCGGCATCGGCCGCATCAAGCGCGGCCGCATCCGCCCCAACCAGGAAGTTGTCGTGATGTACGGCGACGAGAACCGCGGCAAGGGCAAGGTCAGCCAGATCCTGACCTTCAAGGGCCTCGAGCGCTCCCCCGCAGAAATGGCCGAAGCCGGCGACATCGTGCTGGTGGCCGGTATTTCCCAGGTCAACATCGGTGTCACCCTGTGTGATCCGGAATGCCTCGAAGGCATGACCCCGATCGCAGTGGACGAGCCGACCCTGACCATGAACTTCATGGTCAACTCCTCCCCGCTGGCGGGCCGCGAAGGCAAGTTCGTCACCAGCCGCCAGATTCGCGAGCGCCTCGAAAAGGAACTGCTCAAGAACGTCGCGCTGCGCGTGAGCTTCACCGGTGACTCCGACGTGTTCGAAGTTGCCGGCCGTGGCGAACTGCACCTGACCATCCTCCTCGAAAACATGCGTCGCGAAGGCTACGAACTGGCTGTCGGCCGTCCGCGCGTGGTGTTCAAGGAAATCGACGGCGTGAAGTGCGAGCCGTACGAAATGCTCACCGTCGACGTGGAAGAAGACCACCAGGGCGGCGTGATGGAAGAACTCGGCCGTCGCCGTGGCGAACTCCAGGACATGCAGCCGGACGGCAAGGGCCGCGTGCGCCTCGAATACCGCATCCCCGCCCGTGGCCTGATCGGCTTCCAGGGCGAATTCCTGACCATGACCCGCGGTACCGGCCTGGCCAGCCACGTGTTCGATGACTACGGCCCGATGGCCGGCCAGATGGCCGAGCGTCGCAACGGCGTGCTGATCTCGCAAAACGACGGCGAAGCCGTGGCCTACGCCCTGTGGAACCTGCAGGATCGCGGCCGCATGTTCGTGAGCCCGGGCGATGCGCTGTACGAAGGCATGATCATCGGCATCCACACCCGTGACAACGACCTCGTGGTCAATCCGATCAAAGGCAAGCAGCTGACCAACGTGCGCGCCTCCGGCACCGACGAAGCCGTCCGCCTGATCAACCCGATCTCGCTGACCCTCGAATCCGCCATCGAATTCATCGCCGATGACGAGATCGTGGAAATCACGCCGAAGAGCATCCGCCTGCGCAAGCGTCACCTGAAGGAACAGGACCGCAAGCGCGCGTCCCGTGCCGACGCCTAACAGCAATGAAAACGCCGGAGAAAACCCCGGCGCCCATAAGAAACGCGGCTCAAGGGCCGCGTTTTTTTATGTCCTGATTTTTCCGCTTACGAACCCCGGGACGCCAGAAAGGCTGCAAATTCGACCCCCACTTCAGGGTGCTTCAGACCGAGTTCGACCGTAGCCTGCAGGTAGCCCAGCTTCGATCCGCAGTCGTAGCGGACACCCTTGAACTGGTAGGCGAGCACGGCTTCTTCCTGCAGCAGCGAGGCGATCGCATCGGTCAGCTGGAGCTCACCGCCGGCGCCCGGCTTGAGGTGACGCAGATGATCGAAGATCCGGCCGGTCAGGATGTAGCGTCCGATCACCGCCTGGGTGGACGGCGCCTCCTCGGGCTTCGGCTTTTCGACGATGCCCGTCACGCGCTGAACCTCGCCGGAGTCGCGCTCGGTACTGACAACACCATAGTGCTTCGTTTGCTCACGGTCGACGTTCATGACACCGAGCACCGAACAGCGGTTGTAGTTATACACATCCACCATCTGGCGCATCACCGGCAGATCGCCCTGTCCGTCCAGCAGATCGTCGGCCAGCAGCACCGCGAAAGGCTCTTCGCCAACCACCGGCGCGGCGCACAGCACGGCATGCCCGAGCCCGAGGGCTTCCGCCTGACGGATGTAGATGCAATTGACGTGGGCCGGAACCGTATCACGGACGATCTTCAGCAGCTCCATCTTGCCGCGCATCTCGAGCTCGGTTTCAAGCTCGTAGGCCTTGTCGAAGTGATCCTCGATAGCCCGCTTCGAGCGGCCGGTGATGAAGACAAGATCGGTCACCCCCGCCGCCACGGCCTCCTCGACCGCGTACTGGATCAAGGGCTTGTCGACGATGGGCATCATTTCCTTGGGACTCGCCTTGGTGGCGGGCAGGAAGCGACTGCCCAGCCCCGCCACCGGGAACACGGCCTTTGTTACTTTTTTCATTGTTTGTCCTCGAACAATACAGCCTGGCTATCGGGCGGAGAAATATCCGCCGCGCGCAGCAAATCCCGCAACTCGTCTTCCCCCAGAACGACAAGCCCCAGCTGCCTCGCCTTGTCGAGCTTGCTGCCGGCATCGGCGCCGGCCACAACGTAATCCGTCTTCTTGGACACCGATCCGGCAACCTTGCCGCCGACGGCCTCGATCATCGAGGCGGCCTCGTCGCGCCGCAAGCTGGGCAGGGTTCCGGTCAACACGAAAGTCTTGCCGGCGAAACGCCCCGCTTCCGGACGTGCCGCGGCTTCGGTCTCGGGCCAGCGCATGGCCTGCCTCAGCGCGGAGATCACCTCGCGATTATGGGCTTCGGCCAGGAATTCGACGATGCAGCGGGCCACCACCGGGCCCACGTCCGGCACCTGCAGCAAGGCGGCTTCGTCAGCCTCGAGCAGACCGTCGAGCTTGCCGAAATAACGCGCCAGATCCTTGGCCGTCGTTTCGCCCACATTCCGGATGCCCAGCGCAAAAATGAAGCGGGCCAGCGTGGTTTCGCGGCTCTGGTCGATCGCCTTGACAAGATTCGTCGCCGATTTTTCGCCCATGCGCTCCAGCTCCGCCAGCACTTCAGCGTTAACGCGGGTGCTGTCGTAAAGATCGGCCGGCGTCTTGACGATGCCCGCAGCGACGAGCTGATTGACGATCTGCTCGCCGAGCCCGTCGATATCCACCGCGCGGCGGCCAGCAAAATGCCGCAAGGCCTGCTTGCACTGGGCCGGGCAGAACAGCCCGCCGGTGCAGCGCGCAACCGCCTCATCCTCGCCACGCACTACATGAGAGCCGCATTCCGGGCAGGCGTGGCCGATGGCCGCCAGCAGGTCGAAACGCGCCGGCTCCCCTTCGCGCCGCTCGACGATAGGGCCGACCACTTCGGGGATCACGTCGCCTGCCCGGCGCACGATCACCCAGTCGCCGATACGCACATCCTTGCGATCGATCTCGCCCTGGTTGTGCAGCGTGGCGTTGGTGACCGTCACGCCGCCCACGAAAACCGGCTCGAGCCGGGCCACGGGCGTGATCGCGCCGGTGCGTCCGACCTGCACGTCGATGCCCAGGAGGCGGGTTGCCACCTCCTGGGCCGGATACTTGTGCGCAACGGCCCAGCGCGGCTCGCGGGAGACAAAGCCCAGCTCCAGCTGCCGGGCAATCGAATCCACTTTGTAAACCACACCGTCGATATCGAAGGGCAGGCTTTGCCGCAGCTCGGCCATACGGGCATGAAACCCAGCCAGGCCCTGCGGGCCGACAGCCCGGTCCCGGTGTTCGCAAACCGGCAAGCCGAAAGCCGCCAGCGCATCCAGCACGCCACTGTGGGTGTCGGGCTGGGCCCAACCCTGGACTTCACCGAGACCATAGGCGAAGAAGGACAGCGGACGCCGGGCAGTGATGCTCGGGTCGAGCTGACGCAGGCTGCCTGCGGCCGCATTGCGGGGATTGACGAATATTTTTTGCCCGGCGGCTTCCTGGGCGCCATTGAGGCGCTCGAAATCGTCTCGCCGCATGAAGATTTCACCGCGCACCTCGAGCACCGGCGGTGCATCGCCGTGCAGGTGCAGCGGGATTTGGCGCAGCGTGCGTACGTTGCGGGTCACATCCTCGCCGGTGCTGCCATCGCCGCGGGTGGCCGCCAGCACGAGCACGCCCGATTCATAGCGCAGGCTGATTGCGAGGCCGTCAAACTTGAGTTCGGCCGCGTAAGCGATGGGCGGCGCCGTGTCGTCCAGCCCCAGGGCACGGCGCACGCGGGCATCGAAGGCGACCGCGCCCTCATCGGTGGTGTCGGTTTCGGTGCGGATCGACAGCATCGGCACCGCATGATGCACGGCCGCCAGCTCGGGGGACGGCTGGCCGCCGACACGCTGGGTCGGCGATGCGGGGGTGATCAGTTCGGGATGCTCGGACTCCAGCGCCTGGAGTTCGCGAAACAGACGATCGTACTCGGCATCCGGCACCGTCGGCGCGTCGAGCACATAGTAGGCGTGATCATGACGCTCCAGCTCCGTGCGCAGCGCATCTGCCTGCGCACGGATTTCCGTGCTTGCCACCATTCGGAAGCCTCGCTCAGGAGAACAGGCGCAGCGCCAGCGAAGAGCCCGGGGCGATGCCCTGCTCCACCATCTGCCCCTGGTACTGGTCGATCTGGGCGCGGATCAGGCCGACCGCCTTGTCGCCGAAAGGCGCGCGGTTATCGTCAACCACGGCACCGTTGAGCCCGTCAGCGAGTTGTTGGGCAAAGCTCATCATGCGCTCGAAGACCCGCACGCCATCCGCCACCCGCGGCACGTCGAGCGTCAGGGTCACGCCCTGGGTGGTGAGAGTGCGCATGGCATCGGCCTCGAAAAGAACCGGCTCGAGGTTGGAGAGCACGAACTGGGTCACTCCCAGCTCGTTGCGGGCATGGAAACAACCGTCGCCAAGCAATTCGAGCCCGGCCGCCTCGGCCAGGCCGCGCAGCTTGGAGCCGGCAAAAGCGTGATCGCGGGCAACAACGTTCACGCCGATCTGGATGTCCACACCAGCGCACAGGCGATCCAGTTCGGCAGCCTGCTCAAGTGCATCGCCCTTGGCCGGCAGCGACGGGATTGCCATGAAGTTGTCGCACAGGCGCTGCAGCCCCGCAGCGAGGCGGGTCACGTCCGCGTCGGTGGCCGCACCGCGGCGATCCACCAGTTGCAGCGCCACGCAAACCCAGTGGTAGCTGGCAGCGCTGTGGACGTCGATGGCGTCCCAGCGGTTGTCGGAATCGGAAAACCCGAACCAGCGCAGCGGTTTGGCGATCCCGTCGAGCTGCTCTGTGGCAGCCTGACACAACCTGCCAGCCACCACGGGCTTGATGGCCTCGATGCGCACGCCCCAGTCGGCACGCTCGTCCACATCGGGCGGCAGCATCGGCGAGACCCGGCGGGCACTGGCGTCCCGGACATCCTGGGCACTGGGCTGGGCTCGCACCGGCGCGTCACCGCCGATGACCGGCTCCAGCCGGTCGGACGACGCCCGCCCCGACGAATCATTGCCGAGCGGCTCCACGCTGACGAGCGCATCCATCTGCTTGCGGTGCTTGCGCTCCTGCCACTTGTTGAACGCAAAAATGCCGACGACGACAACGCCGCCCGCACCGATCAGACCCACCTGCAACTCACTGATTGCCATCGAATTCCCTTGTTTCCCTGAATCAGGCTGCGACCGTTTCGGCCAGACGCAACGCTTCCTCGATATCCACTTCCACCACCCGTGACACACCTTGCTCCTGCATCGTCACCCCCACCAGTTGCTGCGCGATCTCCATGGTGATCTTGCTGTGGCTGATGAACACGAACTGGGTTTGGGACGACATGCGCTTGACCATCTGGCAGTAGCGCTCGGTGTTCGAATCATCGAGCGGCGCATCTACTTCATCCAGCATGCAAAACGGCGCCGGATTGAGCTGGAACATCGAAAACACCAGCGCAATGGCCGTCAAGGCCTTTTCACCGCCCGAAAGCAGCTGGATGGAACTGTTCTTCTTGCCCGGCGGTTGGGCGACGATCGAAATGCCTGCATCGAGGATTTCGTCGCCTGTCAATACCAGCCGCGCTTCACCACCGCCGAACAGCATGGGAAACAGGCTGCCGAAATGAAGATTGACAGTATTGTACGTCTCCTGAAGCTGCTCTCGCGTTTCACGATCGATCCGGCGGATCGCATCTTCCAGGATTTCGATGGCGCCGAGCAGGTCTTCGGTCTGCACATCGAGGTAATTCTTGCGCTCGGCAGCCGTCTTCAGTTCGTCCAGCGCGGCCAGGTTGACCGGCCCGAGTTCAGCGATCTCGCGGCCCAGGCGACCGACCTCCCGCTGTAGCGAGGTTTCCTTGAGATCCGGCGCGAGCAGCGGCAGCAGTGCCGATTCGTCGGCCCCGGCTTCTTCGAGGCGCGCGACATGCTGGGCTTCGGCCATCTCGGAGGCCTGCACGCGCAGGCGCAGGTCGGCGACACGTTCGCGCTGGGGTGCCGCGGCATGCTCGGTGCGCTGGCGATCTTCCTCCAGCCCGCGCAGGAGCCCATTGACGCTCTCCAGGCTGTTACGGCTTGCGGCCAGCGCGGTCTCCCGCGTTTCACGCTGGGCCAGCGCATCCTGCAGCGCGGCGGCCACCGACGCTTCGTCGATTTCCAGCAGCGATTCGCGCCGTTCGGTGAGTTCTTCGGCAATGCGTTCGAGCTGCTCCCCGGCCAGCGCACGGTTGCGGGCAATGTCGTCGAGCTTGCTGGCGCATTCGCGTTCGGAATGGCGGGCTTCCTGAAGATCGCGGGACAGCGCCTGATCCAGCGCGCGGGTTTCGCGCAGGCTGCTCTCCCGCTCACTGCGTACCGTTTCGGCGGTATCCAGCCGGCCACGCTGCAACTCGGCCAGTTCGCGGCTGCGCTCGAGTTCGGTTTCCGAACGCATCAGACGATCGCTCTCGGTTTGCTCGGCATGGGTGATTTCGCCCAGATCCCGGTCGATCTGGCCGCAGCGCTCTTCATGGCGCACCCGTGCCTGATTGAGCTTGAGCACCTCGACCTGCTCGGTATGAACCCGCGCCTGCAGCGCCTGGGCATCGCGGCGCAGCGCGCCCAACGCGTCCTGCAAACGCGTGGCCAGCGCTTCCGCCTCGCCGACACTTTCATGCGAAAGCGCCGCTTCGTCCTGGGCGGCATCGACTTCGGCGCCAAGGTGATCGATTTCCCGCTGGCGCTCGATAACGCCATGGGTGCGTGAATCGGGCGCGTAGTGGACCAGTGCATGGCGGCTCAAGAGGCGCCCGTCGCGGGACACCAGCATGGCACCCGACGGCAGTTCGGCACGCCGGTCTAACCAGGCGCCAAGCTCGTCGGCCACGAAGACGCGCGCCAGCCAGCCCGCCAGCACGCCGGTCAGATCACTGTCGGCGCCCACCAGGGAAGCCAGCGGCTGCAGGCCTTCCGGCGTCGGGCAGGCATCGTCGGCAACGGCGGGCGAATCGGCAAGAAAAAAGGCAAACGCGCCCGGCACCTTGTCGCTCAGCGCCGCGAGCGCGACCCGACCGTCATCGGCCGGCAGCGCGGCGAGGCGCTCGCGCAGCACGGCCTCCAGCGCCAGCTCCCAGCCCGCTTCCACGCGGAGGCGCTGCCACAGAGGCTTGAGCCCGTCCAGGTGATGGCGTTTGAGCCAGTCGCCGAGCTGCCCCTGCACCTGCACCTTGTTCTGCAACTGGACCAGCGCTTCGCGGCGGGCACGCAGCTCGGTGGCCCGGCGCTGGGCGTGGCGCTCGGCTTCCAGCGCCTGCTTGAGGGCCTGCTGGGCGCCGGGCAATTGCCCCTGGGCATCGGAAATATCGGCCTGACGCTGGGCCAGCGTGTCGTCGGCCTCGGAAAGCGCCGCCTCCCGCTCGGCCAGCTCGCGCAAATCCGGCGCCTGTATGGAGGCTTGCTCCTGCTGCAAGCGTGCGCGACGCTGCGCCAGCGTATCCAGCGTGCGTTCGCTGCTCACCCGGTGGGCATCCTCGACGCGAATCTGCTGCTCGGCCTGGTTGAGCTCGCGACGCACCGCAGCGGCCGCCGCATCGGCGGTGCGCAAGGCTTCTTCGGCTTCGGGCAGGCGTTCGCTCACCTCGGCATGGCGCGCCGCGGACTGTTCGGCACGCAGCGCGGCATTTTCGAGCAGGCCCTGCCAGCGTTCGCCTTCGGCGGCAAGGTTTTCCTGCTGGCTGCGCCACTGGGCGTCATCCCGTTCGAGCTGGGCGAGCCGGCTTTCGAGCACCCGCCGGCTGTCGCGCAGACGAGCCAGCTCGCCTTCGAGGCGGGTCAGTTCGGAACTGACCATGAACAGCGCCGCCTGGGCCTGCTGAACACCTTCGTTGGCCGCGAACTGGGCGTCGCGGGCCGTTTCGAGCTGGCCTTCGAGTTCCTGCAGGCGAGTCGAATCGGCTTCGATGCGACGCGTGGCGTCGGCCAGCTCGTCAGACAGGCGGGTGCGCTCGGCGCGCGCCTCGTTGCGCTTCAACAGCCACAACAGATTCTGGCGCTCGGCGAGGCTGCCGCTCAGCTGACGATACTTTTCAGCCACGGCCGCCTGCGCCTCGAGCTTGCCGAGCTGCTGGCCGAGTTCGTTGCGGATATCGTCGAGGCGGGTCAGGTTGTCGCGGGCATCGGAAAGCCGGCCCTCGGTTTCCCTGCGCCGCTCCCGATACTTGGTCACGCCGGCGGCTTCTTCGAGAAAGCCGCGCACCTCTTCAGGCTTGGCCTCGATGATGCGCGAGATCATGCCCTGCTCGATGATCGCGTAGGCCCTCGGCCCGAGGCCCGTACCGAGGAAGAGGTCGATCACGTCCTTGCGGCGAACCTGCAAGCCGTTGATGTAGTAAGTCGACTCGCCGCTGCGGTCGAGCACGCGCTTCACCGCCACTTCGGCGTAAGGCTTCCACTGCCCGGCAGCCTTGCCTTCGGCATTGTCGAAAACCAGCTCGACGCTGGCCCGCGACACCGGCTTGCGGGTCGTCGAGCCATTGAAGATGACGTCCATCATCGAACCGCCGCGCAGTGCCGATGCCCGCGATTCGCCCAGCACCCAGCGCACCGCATCGATGATGTTCGACTTGCCACAGCCGTTCGGCCCCACAACGCCCACCAGATTGCCGGGCGTGAGCACGGTCGTCGGGTCGACGAAAGTCTTGAAACCAGCGAGCTTGAGTTTGGCGAGACGCACGAAAATCCGGAAAAACGCTAGAGGAACCAGAAGTGGCAAAAAAAGATGCAGCCATAGCGATGCTGCACCGCCGCATTAACTGCGGACGTTATAATAGCATTGGTCGAAAATCAGGCCAGGGGGTTGTTTTGCCCCACTTCTCAAGCAGCCCGCCCGGGCCGAATACAGGAAATCCCCCGAACGTGAACCCGCATCTCCAGAGCCTGCACCCCTACCCCTTCGAAAAGCTGCGCAAACTGTTCGAAGGCATCGTGCCACCGGCCGGACTCGCTCCGATCCGCCTATCCATCGGCGAGCCCCAGCACGCCACGCCTGCGCTCATTCGCCAGGCGCTGGTGGACAACCTCGACGGCCTCGCCAGCTACCCGACGACTCAGGGCTCCGACGCGCTGCGCCAGTCCATCGCCAGCTGGCTCGAGCGCCGCTTCGGCCTGCCCAGGATAGACCCGGCCGCCCAGGTGCTGCCGGTCAATGGCTCCCGCGAAGCCCTTTTCGCCTTCGCCCAGTGCGTGATTGACGGCACCCGACCCGACGCGCTGGTGCTGTGCCCGAACCCGTTCTACCAGATTTACGAAGGCGCAGCCTACCTCGCCGGCGCCCAGCCCTACTTCATCAACAACCTGCCGGCCGACCGCTTCGCCTCGGATTTCAGCTCCGTGCCCGAGGCCACCTGGCAGCGCATCCAGCTTGTTTATGTGTGCTCGCCGGGCAACCCCACCGGCAAGTTGTTGTCGCTGGCCGAATGGCAGCAGCTTTTCGAGCTTTCCGACCGCTACGGCTTCATCATTGCCGCCGACGAGTGCTATTCCGAAATCTACTTCGACGACGAACACCCGCCCATCGGCGGACTCGAAGCCGCCCATCGCCTCGGGCGCAGTGATTTCCACAACATCGTGATGTTCTCCAGCCTGTCCAAGCGCTCCAACGTACCGGGCATGCGCTCCGGGTTCGTTGCCGGTGACGCGGCCATCCTCAAGCGCTTCCTGCTTTACCGCACCTATCATGGCTGCGCCATGAGCCCGTCGGTGCAGGCCGCCTCGGCGGCCGCCTGGAACGACGAAGCCCACGTGATCGAGAACCGCCGCCTGTACCGCGAGAAATTCGATGTCATCGCCCCGATGATTGCCGCCCACCTGCACGTCGAACTGCCAGACGCCGGCTTCTATCTGTGGGCCGGCGTCGCCCACCTCGGGGTTTCCGACACCGAGTTCGCCCGCCGGCTGCAGGCTGAATATAATGTGACGGTTCTGCCCGGCAGCCTTCTCGCCCGCGAAGCCCACGGGGTCAACCCCGGAGCAGGTTTCGTGCGAATTGCACTGGTGGCCGACCTGGCAGAGTGCGTCGAGGCCGCAAGCCGCATCGCCACCTTCGCCCAACAACTTTCGAACAATTCATGAGCGTACTCATTCACATCATGCCCCACCACGAAAACCCCTTTACCTCCATCATCGAAGACCTCTGGGAGCGCCGCACCGAGCTTTCCGCCGCCACGGCGACGAGCGAGCAGTTGCGTGCCATCGAGCACGTCATCAACGAGCTCGACCAAGGCAAACTGCGCGTCGCCGAGAAGATCAACGGCGAGTGGGTCACCCACCAGTGGATCAAGAAGGCCGTGCTGCTGTACTTCCGCACCCACGACAACAAGGTCATGTCCGGCGGCGACACCCGCTACTACGACAAGGTCCCGACCAAGTTCGACGACTACAACGAACACGATTTCCAGCACGGCGGCTTCCGCGTCGTGCCGAACGCCATCGTGCGCAAGGGCAGCTTCATCTCCAAGGGCGTCGTGCTGATGCCCTCTTACGTAAACATCGGCGCCTACGTGGGTGAAGGCTCCATGGTCGACACCTGGGCCACCGTCGGTTCCTGCGCCCAGATCGGCAAAAATGTTCACCTCTCCGGCGGCGTCGGCATCGGCGGCGTGCTCGAGCCCCTGCAGGCCAACCCGACCATCATCGGCGACAACTGCTTCGTCGGCGCCCGCTCCGAAGTGGTCGAAGGCGTCATCGTCGAAGACAACAGCGTCATCTCCATGGGCGTATACATCGGCCAAAGCACCAAGATCTACGACCGCGCCACCGGCGAAGTCACCTATGGCCGCATCCCGGCCGGCTCCGTCGTGGTGAGCGGCAACCTGCCCTCGGCCGATGGCAAGTACAGCCTGTACTGCGCCGTCATCGTCAAGAAGGTCGACGCCCAGACCCGCGCCAAGACCAGCATCAACGAGCTGCTGCGCGATTAACCGCGATACCGGGCCGCCTTCATGGCGGCCCAAGTTTCCCCGGGCTGCCCGATGATCATCGACAAGCTATTCGCCCTGATGGCCGAGAAAAAAGCCTCGGACATCTTCATTACTGTCGGCACCCCGATCCACATCAAGATCGAAGGCAACACGGTGCCCATCAACCAGCAGGCCATGGACCCGGCGATGGTCCACCGCATGGCCTACGAAATGATGACGCCCGAGCAAACCGAGCGCTTCGAGACCAGCCGGGAGATGAACCTCTCCTTCGGCCGGCGCGATCTCGGCAACTTCCGGGTCAACATTTTCTGGCAACGCAACAGCATTGCCATCGTCGTGCGCTACATCGCCGGCGACATTCCTCGTCTGGACACCCTCGGCCTGCCGCCGGTGCTCAACGAACTCATCATGGAAAAGCGGGGCCTGCTCCTCGTCGTCGGCGCCACCGGCTCCGGCAAATCGACGACCATCGCGTCGATGCTCGATCACCGCAACGAAAACCGTTCCGGTCATATCCTGACCATCGAAGATCCGATCGAATATCTGTTCAAGCACAAGATGTCGATCGTCAATCAGCGGGAGATCGGCCAGGACACCAACGACTGGCACAACGCGCTGAAGAACGCCATGCGCCAGGCGCCCGACTGCATCCTCATCGGCGAAATCCGCGACCGCGAAACCATGCAGGCCGCGCTCGCCTATGCCCAGACCGGCCACCTGTGCCTCGCCACGCTGCACGCCAACAACGCCTATCACGCCCTCAACCGGATCTTCAGCTTCTTCCCGCTCGACGGGCGGGGTCTGCTGTCCCTCGACCTGGCCGCAACGCTCAAGTGCATCGTTTCCCAGAGGCTGGTCAAGCGACCGGACGGCGGGCGTGTCCCGGCCGTGGAAATCCTGCTCAACACCCGGCAAGTTGCCGAACTGATCGAGCGCAGTGAAATCTCGGGTATCCGCGAAGCGATGGAGCAAAGCCTGACCCAGGGCTCGCGCACCTTCGAGCAGGATCTCTTCCGCCTCTACAAGGACAAGGTGATCACCCTCGAAGAGGCGCTCGGCAACTCCGACTCGCCGACCAACCTGTCCTGGCTCATCAACAACGCCCAGTTCAGCACCGGCAGCGGCGGCGGCGGTGAAAAATCCGGCCGCACGCCCTCGTCCTCCATCGACTTCGAAAGCACCCAGCCGGACGGCTCTTCCTTCCGCGAATTCACCCTCGAACTGAACGACGAAGACGACTGAAAACCACACCGCATGAACGCATCCCGAAGCCCCACGCTGGAACTCACCCGCAACCTGATCGCCCGCTCCTCGGTCACCCCCGAAGATGCCGGCTGCCTCGAACTCATCGCCGCGCGCCTTGCACCGCTGGGCTTCGTCTGTGAACGCATCGACGGCGGCGGCGTCAGCAACCTGTGGGCCCGCCGCGGCACCGCCCGCCCGCTGGTCGTATTTGCCGGCCACACCGACGTCGTGCCCACCGGCCCGCTCGCCGACTGGAACTCCGACCCCTTCGTGCCCACCGAACGCGACGGCTTCCTGTTCGGTCGCGGCGCCGCCGACATGAAGGCCTCGCTGGCGGCCTTCGTCACGTCCATCGAAGCCTTCGTCAGCGCCAATCCGGCGCACCCCGGCTCCATCGCGCTGCTCCTCACCTCGGACGAAGAAGGCGACGCCACCCACGGCACCACCCTGGTCGTCGAAACCCTGCGCGCCCGTGGCGAAACCCTCGACTACTGCATCGTCGGCGAACCCACCTCGAGCACCACCCTCGGCGACACCATCAAGAACGGCCGCCGCGGCAGCCTCTCCGGCAAGCTCACGGTGAAAGGCATCCAGGGCCACATCGCCTACCCGCAGCTGGCCAAAAACCCGATCCACCTCGCCGCCCCGGCCCTGGCCGAACTCGCTGCCGAAACCTGGGACGAAGGCAACGAATACTTCCCGCCCACCTCCTGGCAGATGTCCAACATCAAGGCCGGCACCGGCGCCACCAACGTGATTCCCGGCACCCTGGAAGTGATGTTCAACTTCCGCTTCGCCACGGTTCATACCGCCGACGAACTCAAGCGCCGCGTGCATGAAATCCTCGATCGCCACGGATTCGACTACGAGCTCGTCTGGACCCTCGGCGGCCGGCCCTTCCTGACCCCCCGCGGCAACCTGGTCGCGGCGATGGAATCGGCCATCCAGGGCACCCTGGCCATCACGCCCGAACTCTCCACGACCGGCGGCACCTCCGACGGCCGCTTCATCGCCGACATCTGCCCGCAGGTGGTCGAATTCGGCCCGGTAAACGCCACGATCCACAAGCTCAACGAGTGTATCGCCCTCGACGCCATCGAACCGCTCTCGGCGATCTACCGGCGCACCCTCGAAAACCTCCTGACCGCATCGGACAAGGCATGACCCACGAAGACCACCTCGAAGACGAACACGATCACGAACACGAGCACGGCCCGCTGGCCGAACTTGTCACCGTTCGCGACTGGCTGCGCTACGCCGTGACCCGCTTCAACCGGGCCGGCTGCTTCTTCGGCCACGGCCTCACCGACGCATACGACGAAGCCGTCTACCTGATCCTGCACACCCTGTCCCTGCCCCTCGACCGGCTCGAACCCTTCCTCGACGCCTGCATCCCCGGTGACGAGCGCGAGGAGATTCTGGAAGTCATCGAAAAGCGTGCCACCGACCGCCTGCCCGCCGCCTACATCACCGGCGAAGCCTGGCTCGGCGACTTCCGCTTCAAGGTAGACCCGCGGGTCATCATCCCCCGCTCCTACTTTGCAGAGCTGCTCGAGGACGGCTTCAGCCCGTGGATCCAGGATCCGGAAGAAGTCACCGCAGCGATGGACATGTGCACCGGATCGGGCTGCCTCGCCATCCTGATGGCCCACGCCTTCCCCAATGCAGAGATCGTCGCCGTCGATATCTCCCAGGACGCACTCGACGTGGCGGCCGAAAACATCGCGGCCTACGGCCTCGAAGACCGCATCAAGCTCGTGCTGTCAGACGGCTTCGCCGCGGTTCCCGAACAAGGCTTCGACTTCATCCTCAGCAACCCGCCCTACGTCACCCGCGAATCCATGGAATCGCTGCCGGCCGAATACCTCCACGAACCCGGCCTTGCGCTCGGCTCCGGTGAAGACGGACTCGATCTGGTGCGCAAGCTGCTGGCCGATGCACCCCGCTTCCTGAAGCCTGACGGCGTGCTCGCCATCGAAGTCGGCCACAACCGGGACATCGTTGAAGAAGCCTTCCCGACCCTTGCACCCACCTGGGTTTCGGCCCCTGGTGGCGAGGACAAGATATTTGTCCTCCAAGTGGGTCAATTGTTGTAAAACCCGACGGCCTGTGAGAAATCGGTCAACCTATTCTTTCCCCTGCCGTACTTATGATCTTGCCTGAGCTCAAAACCAACAGATTTGAGCTCAAAACAAAAAATCAGGCAAAAACATAAAAAAGGGTCAAGGAATACTTATGGCGACCGATCGTCCCATCCTCCTCGTAGAGGACAACCCTGACGATGAAGCTCTCACGCTCCGGGCTTTCAGCAAAAACAAGATAGCCAACCAGGTGGTGGTAGCCCGGGACGGCGTGGAGGCGCTGGACTATCTTTTCTGTACGGGGCAGTTCTCGTCCCGCGACAGCCTGATCATGCCGGCCTTCGTCCTGCTCGACCTGAAGCTCCCACGCATCGACGGGCTCGAAGTCCTGCGCCGCATCCGCGCCGACGAGCGGACCGCGCTGCTGCCGGTGGTGGTGCTCACAACATCCAAGGAACATCAGGACATCTTCGAGGCCTACCGCCTCGGAGCCAACAGCTACATCCGCAAACCGGTGGATTTCGAACGTTTTCTGCAGGCTGTGGGCCAGCTGGGGCTGTACTGGCTGTCGCTGAACGAACCGTCCGATCCGACGGCCCGCTGAAAGGCAAAGCGCTAAAGCAAGGCCTCGATGTCATCCGCCAGGGCGGCGGGCGATGTCGTCGGCGCGTAGCGCCTTACCGGGACACCCGCCTTGTCAATGAGGAACTTCGTGAAGTTCCATTTGACCGGCTGCGTCCCCAGCACACCGGGACACGCCGATGTCAGGTAGCGGAACAAGGGATGGGCACCTGGCCCATTGACCTCGATTTTCTCGGTGAGCAGAAAATCGACGCCGTAATTCAACTCGCAAAAACGGGCGATGCCCGCCTCGCCTTCGGGCTCCTGCGCGCCAAACTGGTTGCACGGAAACCCAATCACCACCAGCCCACGCGGGCCGAAGGTTTCATGCAGTTCTTGCAAGCCCGCGTACTGGGGCGTAAAGCCGCAACGGCTGGCCGTATTCACCACCAGCACGACCTTACCGGCAAAGTCGCCCAAAAAAATCGGCTCGCCGCTGATGCTCCGGACTTCAAAACCCAGAATACCGGCGGGCGAAACCTCAACGCTCATTACTCGATTTCCTCGATCCAGGCCTGCTGAATGCCCTCGAGAATGCGCTCGCCGCAATGCTTCGGATCGTCGTTGAAATCCGGCAGCGCCATCACCCAGCGCATCAGGTCGACAAAATTCACCTTGGTCGGGTCCACCTCCGGATGCGCATCCGACAGCTGGATCGCGATCTCCTGAACTTCAGTCCATTTCATCAGTGCTTGCCCTCCCGGGCCATGTTGATGGAGTACTTGGGAATCTCGACAGTCAGCGGCGTGGCGCCAACCACGGCCTGACAGGAGAGACGCGACTGGGGCTCCAGGCCCCAGGCCTTGTCGAGAAGGTCTTCCTCGAGTTCCTCGGCCTCTTCGAGACTGTTGAAGCCCTCCCGCACGATCACGTGACAGGTTGTGCAGGCACAGGATTTTTCACAGGCGTGTTCGATTTCAATGCCGTTGACCAGCAGGCTGTCGCAGATCGTCTGGCCGGGTTCGGCTTCGATCACGGCACCTTCGGGACACAGCTCCACGTGGGGCAGCACAATCAGTGTAGTCATTGCTCGGTTCAGATCCGGATTTCGTCAATCTTGTGGCCGGCCAGGGCCTGGCGGATGCTCTTGTCCATGCGGCGGGACGCGAATTCGTTGGATGCCCGGTTGAAGGCTTCCAGCTGAATCTTGATGGCCCGCGAATCCTGGCCCTGGGCTGCGCTGCGCAGTGCGGCGATAGCCGCGTCGAGAGCCGTTCGCTCGGCTTCGTCGAGCAGGCTGGCATCGATGGCCAGCGCTTGCTCCGTGGCCTCGATGACCCGCTCGGCCTCGACCTGCTGCTCCTTGAGCGCGCGCCGCTCCATGTCCTGCTGGGCGTGCTCGAAGCCTGCCTTCAGCATGTCGGCGATCTCGTCGTCGGCAAGGCCGTAAGAGGGCTTGACCTCTACCCGCGCCTCGACACCGGTCGAGACTTCCCGCGCCGACACCGACAGCAGGCCATCGGCGTCCACCTGAAAGGTGACGCGGATGCGGGCCGCACCGGCAACCATCGGCGGAATGCCGCGCAACTCGAAGCGCGCCAGCGAACGGCAGTCGGCCACCAGCTCGCGCTCGCCCTGCACCACATGGAAGGACATGGCCGTCTGGCCGTCCTTGAAAGTGGTGAAATCCTGGGCCCGCGCGGTGGGAATGGTCGAATTGCGGGGAATGATCTTCTCGACCAGCCCGCCCATCGTCTCGATGCCGAGCGACAGGGGAATCACGTCGAGCAACAGCCACTCTTCTTCGGCGGCCCGGTTGCCGGCCAGCACATTGGCCTGCATGGCCGCACCGATGGCCACAACGGTATCCGGGTCGAGGTTGGTCAGCGGAGTCTGGCCGAAAAATTCGCCAATGGCCTGCTGCACGTGCGGCATGCGCGTCGCGCCGCCCACCATCACCACGCCCTTCACGTCGGACGCCTCGAGGCCTGCGTCACGCAGGGCCTTCTTGAGGGGTCGGAGGGTTTTTTCGACCAGCGGACGGGTGATATCCACCAAAACCTGGCGTTCGATGACGAGATCGATCTCGTCACCACTATCAAGGGTCATGCGGACGGGCGCAGATTCGTCGAGGCTCAGACGCTCCTTCACTTCCCGCGCCTTCATCAGCATGCGCCGGGAGTCCCGGTCGGACGGCAGCGAAATGCCCGCGTTGTCGAGAATCCAGCAGAACACCCGGTGGTCGAAATCGTCGCCGCCAAGAGCGGCATCGCCGCTGGTTGCGACCACCTCGAAAACCCCGCGCGAGAGGCGCAGGATCGAAATATCGAAGGTTCCGCCGCCCAGGTCATAGACCGCGTAGACGCCTTCCGAAGCGTTCTCGAGACCGTAGGCGATAGCCGCCGCAGTCGGCTCGTTGAGCAGGCGCAGCACATTGAGACCCGCCAGCCGGGCGGCATCCTTGGTGGCCTGGCGCTGGGCATCGTCGAAATAGGCCGGCACGGTGATCACCGCGCCAGTGAGTTCATCGCCCAAGCTGCGCTCGGCGCGCAGGCGCAATTCCTTGAGGATTTCGGCCGAAACCTCGACCGGGCTTTTGACGCCCTGAACGGTACGCAAACGCACCATGCCTTCCGTGTCGACAAAGTCGTAGGGCATGGTTTCAACGTGGGAGACGTCCTTCAGACCGCGCCCCATGAAGCGCTTGACCGAAATGATCGTGTTGCGCGGATCGACCGCCTGCGTCGCCTGGGCCTTGCGGCCGACGACGATCTGGCCATCCGGGAGGTAATGCACGATTGACGGCAGCAGCGCCTTGCCGTCTTCGTCCTGCAGACACAGGCTGACGCCATTGCGCACCGTCGCCACCAACGAATTGGTGGTGCCAAGGTCGATCCCCACCGCCAGCCGATGCTGGTGAGGGGCGGTGGACATGCCGGGTTCGGAAATTTGCAGCAGAGCCATCAGGATTCCAGCGCCGTCAAGGCGTCATTGATTTCGTGTTGCAGCTTTTCGAGAAACTTCATGCGTCGGACGGTATCCGCTGCGCCTTCAAGATCGCCCGCTACATCGAGCTGCCGGCCCAGTTCATCGACCAGCGTCTTGCTGCTGTGCCGGATGCGCCGTGCCAGATCCTCGAGCGCGTCTTCATCCGCCGCGTCCTGCGCCTCGCCAAGGGCTTCGCGCCATTCCATCTGTTCCATCAGGAACTCGGCGGACATGGCGGTGTTGGTGTCGAAGGCGGGATCGACGCCGCGCATCTCGAGCAGGTAATGCCCCCGCGCGAGCGGACTTTTCAGCGTGCGGAAGGCTTCGTTCGCATGGGTCGCCCACTGCATCGACAAACGCTTTTCAAGGTCCGGAAGATGAGCGAAGCGATCGGGATGAACCCTGCCCTGGATATCCAGGTAGGCCTGCTCCAGCCGCTCCATGTTGATTGCGAAGACCGGCTCAAGACCGAACAGAGCGAAGAAGTCCTGCTTGAGATCGAGCATCCTAGACGGTGAAGCTCTCGCCGCAGCCGCACTGGTCCTTCACGTTGGGGTTGTTGAACTTGAAACCTTCATTCAACCCTTCGCGCACGAAGTCCAGTTCGGTGCCGTCCATGTAAGGCAGGCTCTTGGGATCGATCATCACCTTCAGGCCGTGGCTTTCAAACACCACGTCTTCCGGCAGCACCTCGTCGGCAAACTCCAGCTTGTAGGCCATCCCGGAACAGCCCGACGTACGCACGCCGAGGCGAATGCCAACGCCCTTGCCGCGCTTGGCGATGAAGTTATCGATGTGCTTTGCAGCCTTGTCGGAGAGGGTAACTGCCATGATTGCGTTCCTTTCAGCCGTTGTGCTTTTTCTTGTAATCCTCGACCGCCGCCTTGATGGCATCCTCGGCCAGGATTGAGCAGTGAATTTTCACCGGCGGCAGGGCCAGCTCTTCGGCAATGGCGGTGTTCTTGATGTCCAGCGCCTGGTCGAGGGTCTTGCCCTTGACCCATTCGGTCACCAGCGAACTCGACGCAATGGCCGAGCCACAACCGTAAGTCTTGAACTTGGCATCCTCGATGATGCCGTCCTTGCCAACCTTGATCTGCAGCTTCATCACGTCGCCGCAGGCCGGAGCGCCAACCATGCCGGTACCCACGCCGTCGTCTTCCTTGCCGAAAGCACCGACGTTACGGGGGTTTTCGTAGTGGTCCAGAACCTTTTCGCTGTATGACATTTTTGCTCTCCTGTCAGTGGGCCGCCCACTGCACGGTATCAAGGTCGATGCCTTCCTTGAACATGTCCCAGAGGGGCGACAGTTCGCGGAGCTTGCCGACCTTGCGCTGCAGCAAGTCGATTGTATAGTCGATTTCCTCGGCCGTCGTGAAGCGGCCGATGGTGAAACGGATGGAACTGTGGGCCAGCTCGTCGTTGCGGCCAAGGGCGCGCAACACGTACGAAGGCTCAAGGCTGGCCGAGGTGCAGGCCGAACCACTCGACACTGCAATGTCCTTGACCGCCATGATCAGGGATTCGCCTTCAACATAGGCGAAACTGATGTTCAGGTTGTGCGGCACGCGGTGCGCCATGTCGCCGTTCACGAAGCTTTCCTCGATGGCGGTCAGACCGGTGAGCAGGCGATCACGCAGCGCGCCGATGCGCGCGTTTTCTTCGGCCATCTCCAGACGGGCCAGGCGGAACGCTTCGCCCATGCCGACGATCTGGTGAGTGGCCAGGGTGCCGGAACGCAGGCCGCGCTCGTGGCCGCCGCCATGCATCTGCGCCTCGAGGCGAACGCGGGGCTTGCGCCGCACGTACAGGGCGCCGATGCCCTTCGGGCCGTAGGTCTTGTGGGCGCAGAAAGACATCAGATCGACCTTCAGCTTCGAGAGGTCGATATCCACCTTGCCGGTGGCCTGGGCTGCATCCACATGGAAGATGATGCCCTTCTCGCGGCAGATCTCGCCGATCTCGGCGATCGGCTGGATCACGCCGATTTCGTTGTTCACGAAGAGCACCGAAATCACCACGGTATCGGGGCGGATCGCCGCCTTGAGCACGTCGAGATCCACCAGGCCGTCTTCCTTGACGTCGAGATAGGTTGCCTCGAAACCCTGGCGCTCGAGTTCGCGAACGGTATCCAGCACCGCCTTGTGCTCGGTCTTGAGGGTGATGATGTGCTTGCCCTTGCCCGAATAAAAATGAGCCGCACCCTTGATGGCCAAGTTATTGGATTCGGTCGCACCGGAGGTCCAGATGATCTCCTTGGAATCGGCATTCACCAGCTTCGCGACTTCCTCGCGGGCCTCTTCCACGGCCTTCTCGGCCGTCCAGCCATACGAGTGGCTGCGGGATGCCGGGTTACCGAACAGCTCCGTGAGGTAGGGAATCATCTTCTCCGCCACGCGGGGATCCACCGGCGTGGTCGCCGAGTAATCGAGGTAGATCGGAAACTTGAGCATCTTCATCTTCTCCGTGCTGCAAAAATTTAAATCGTTCCAATAACTTAGACCGCTATCGCGGCCAGCGTTCGAAGGCTGGCGAGATTCTCGCCGAGCGCCTTCAAAAATCCATCCACATCCTGCTGCGTGCTGCCGGCACCCAAGCTGACACGCACCGCCGCCCGCGCCAGACTTTCGCCCACGCCCATCGCCATGAGCGCATGGGAAGGCTCCGGGTTCGCGCTGGAGCAGGCCGAACCGCTCGCCACCGCAAAACCGGCACGGTCGAGCTTGCCGACAAGCGTTTCGCCATCGACACCTTCGAACGCAAAGAAGCTTGTGTTCGAAAGCCGCCGGGCAGCCGCTGAAAAAATCTGTCCACCCAGCTGCACCAGCCCGGCGTCCAGCCGCAGCTGCAAGCCTGCCAGACGCTGCGCGCGCTCCTGACGGGCTGCCACAGCCAATTCACAGGCCTTGCCGAAGCCGACAACCGCCATGACGTTTTCGGTACCGGAACGCAGATTGCGCTCCTGCCCACCGCCGGCGATCAGGGGCGCCAGCTCGACCCGCTTATCGACGATCAGCGCACCCGCGCCCAGCGGGCCGTATATCTTGTGGGCCGACACGCTGAGGCCATGCACACCGAGCGCCCGGAAATCCACATCGATCTTGCCTAGCGCCTGGACGGCATCGCAATGCATCCAGCCGCCTTTCGCGCGCACCCCGGCAGCCAAAGCGGCGATATCCTGGATAACGCCGGTTTCGTTATTGGCGAGCATCACCGAAACCAGCTTCGGCTTTTCAGCCAGCACGCCTTCAAAGGCCTGCAAATCGATCAATCCATGCGTATCGACGCCGATTTCCACACAGCGCCAGCCGCTGCGCACGAGTTGCGTTGCGGGCTCCCGCACACAGGGATGCTCAACGGCACTGACCGCCACCAGCCCCGGCTTCATCGAGGCTGCGGCGCCCTTGATGAAGAGATTGTTCGCCTCGGAGCCGCCGCTGGTAAAAATGACTTCGGTGGGATGGGCATTGACTGCCACAGCCACCTGCGCCCTCGCCTCGTCGATGGCCTTGCGCGCCGCACGGCCGTATTCGTGACGGCTCGACGCATTGCCGAAACGCTCGCCCAGCCATGGCAGCATGGCTTCGCGCACCGCCGGATCGAGCGGCGTGGTGGCGTTGTGGTCGAGGTACACCGGCGCAAACATGAATTCTCTCCGGCCGTTTCAGGCCGTCAGCGGAAGCTTGGCGCCGCCGCGGGACGCCGTTGCCGGGCGCTCGTCATGCAATACCGCCACCGAACCGCTCTTTGCGTGCTGCTGTTCGACCAGATTGGCCAGCGTTACCGAATGCAGGTATTCGTACATGCGTCGGTTGAGGTTGGTCCACAAATCGTGGGTCATGCAGCGATGTTCGTCCTTGCAGTTTTCCTTGCCGCCGCAGGATGTTGCATCGAGAGGCTCATCCACGGCCGCGATGATGTCCGCCACCGTTATCGTTGCCGTTTCGCGCGCCAGCGCATAGCCGCCGCCCGGGCCGCGCACGCTGGTCACCAGCTCGAAGCGGCGCAGCTTGCCAAAAAGTTGCTCGAGGTAGGAAAGGGATATTTTCTGGCGATCCGCGATACCCGCCAGCGTAACCGGCCCTTCGGCACAGCGCAGCGCCAGATCAATCATTGCTGTGACAGCAAAACGACCTTTGGTGGTGAGTCTCATGGGGGCTCCCGGTCCTGACTGGTTAATAGTTGAACGTTTCAGTCAAGATTACCAAACCCGACAAAAACGATCAACTATTTTCAGGCAAAGTGCGCACCCGGCGTGCTCAATCGACCATTTTACCAAGGCCGAGCGGATCGAAGGCATCCTCCGACTTGACGGCATCGTCGACGCAGATACCCGCCTCGGTCAGCTTGTCGAGCAGAACGCAAATCCGCCGGTCGGTCTCGACCGCGTGATCGAGCAAGCCATGCAGCGCCTTGGACACCGGGTCGTCCATGTCACGCGTCACCCCGTAGGCGGTAAAACCCATCTGTTCGGCTTTAGCCGCACGCGCCTGCGCGGCGGCGTCATTGTCCGCATCGATAACCCGCGCGGGGTTGCCGACCGCCGTGGCACCCGCGGGCACCGGCTTGACGACCACCGCATTGGAGCCGACCTTGGCGCCATCGCCGACTTCGAAACCGCCCAGCACCTTTGCACCGGCCCCGATCACAACGCCGCGACCGAGGGTCGGATGGCGCTTCGCGCCGCGGTAAAGCGAGGTTCCGCCGAGGGTCACACCCTGGTAGATCGTGCAGTCGTCGCCAATTTCGGCGGTCTCGCCGATAACGACGCCCATGCCGTGGTCGATGAAAACCCTCCGGCCGATGATCGCGCCCGGATGAATCTCGATACCGGTAAGCATTCGCCCAATGTGGCTGGAAAACCGCCCGACCCAGCGAAAACCCCTAACCCACGCGGCATGGGCGAAGCGGTGCAGCCACAGGGCGTGCATTCCCGGATAGCAGGTGAGCACTTCCCACCTGGAGCGTGCAGCCGGATCCCGTTCAAGAACGTTGGACAGGTCTTCACGCAGACGACTGAACATGAGAGAGGACTCCCCGAAATTAACTCGCACTGGTTCTCGCCCCGGCCAACAGGCGCGGGGAATTCTTGTTTTAATCCCGACTATTTTAGTCTACTTTGAGTTTTTCTCGAAGGCGGTCAACATCCCGCGCAGGATATTGACTTCATCTTTCTCGAGCCGGATACGCCCGAACATTCGGCGCAAACGCGGCCACAGGCGCTTGGAATTCACAGGATTGAAGAATCCGCTGGCCGTAATCGCCCGGTCCAGATGCCAGTAGAAACCCTCGATCTGCTCATGGGTCGCCGGTTCGAACTCCAGCCCCGGCGCCTGCCCGGGGTCCAGCGCCACCATGCGCAGCTCGTAGCAGAGGATCTGCACGGCCGCACCGAGATTGAGCGACGAGTAGGTTTCACTGACCGGCACCTTGACCGGCATGTGACACAGGGCCACGTCCTCATTGGAAAGCCCCATCGTCTCGTTGCCGAAGACCAGCGCCACATCACCATGCGCCGTCCGCTCGACCAGATCGACCGCCGCGTCCCGCGCCCACTTCATCGGCACCGCCATTTCACGCCGCCGGGCGGTCATCGCCGCAGCGAAAACCGTTCCCTCGAGCGCCTCGGCAAGGCTGCCGACGACCCGCGCATTGGCAAGGATGTCGTCCGCGCCCGCCGCACGGGCGGTGGCAACAGGATCAGGGAATGCCTGGGGGCTTACCAGCACAAGATGCGACAGGCCCATGGTTTTCATGGCCCTGGCCGCTGCTCCGATATTGCCTGGATGACTGGTCCGCGAGAGGACGACACGCACGCGCTCAAGCGCGCCATCGTTGTTCATATTAAAATATGCGGTTTCCCGAATTAGAGTCGACCGGTGGGCCATTCACGCCCGGGCCGGCAGACCTTGCCAGACACCCATGCATCCCACTCTGAACATTGCCATCAAGGCCGCACGCCGTGCGGCCACCGTCATCAACCGGGCTTCGCTCGACGTCGATCTGCTACGCGTCGAGACAAAATCGCCCAACGATTTCGTAACCGAAGTAGACCGGGCGGCTGAAGAAGCCATCATCCAGGTACTCCGTGATGCCTATCCGAGCCACAGCATTTTAGCAGAAGAGTCCGGCGAGACCGGCCCGGAGGCCGACACCGAGTACCAGTGGATCATCGATCCCCTCGATGGCACCACCAACTTTCTCCACGGTTTTCCCCAATACGCAATCTCCATCGCACTGGCCCGCCGGGGCGTGGTCGAGCAGGCGGTGGTCTTCGATCCGAACCGCAACGAGATGTTCACCGCATCGAAGGGTGCCGGCGCATTCCTGAACGATCGCCGCATCCGCGTCTCGAAGCGTCTGCGTCTGCAGGAGGCCCTGGTCGGCACCGGCTTCCCCTACCGCCAGTTCGCCAACATCGACACCTACTTGGCCATCTTCAAGGAACTCACT
>Ga0209174_10000653_pt1 | contig 25545 bp, 24 predicted proteins | sample JI91814BDNA_FD_187505 | JGI IMG/M metagenome (GOLD analysis project Ga0209174, IMG submission 187505) | Wastewater effluent complex algal communities from Wisconsin, to seasonally profile nutrient transformation and Carbon sequestration -... | ecosystem: Engineered > WWTP > Effluent > Algae...
TCTTCCAGCTGTGCAGCGGGCAGGTCACGGTCTTGCCGTGGACGATGCCCTGGGACAGCGGGCCGGCCTTGTGGGGGCACTTGTCATGCACGGCAAAGACTTCGTCGGCGGAGTTGCGAAAGACCGCAATGCGGCCGTGGGCCTCGCCGTCCACCACGCGGGAGCCCAGCACGGGCACGTCGCTGACGGCACAGATTTTTTTCCAGTCGGTCATGGTTCGGGCCCTTATACCTTGATGATTTCGAATTCGCGCTTGAGGGTGCCGCCGGACTTGTCCCCGAAAATCTCGGCCCACGGGTCCTTGTAGTTCTGCAGGGCGAAGAGCAGCCGTTCGTAGAGCGCCTTGCGCTTGCTGGCGTCTTCAAGCACCTGCTTCTTGACGTGCTCGAGGCCAACCCGCTCGATGTAGTGGCAGGTGCGCTCCAGGTAATAGCCTTCTTCGCGGTAGAGCTGGATGAAAGCGCCGCCGTATTCCATCACCTCGTCGTCGTTGGCCACCTTGCAGAAGAACTGCGCCACTTCGGTCTTGATGCCGCCGTTACCGCCCACGTAAAGCTCGTAGCCGGAATCGACCCCGATGACGCCGATGTCCTTGATGCCCGATTCGGCACAGTTGCGCGGGCAGCCCGAGACGGCCAGCTTGAACTTGTGGGGGCTCCACATGCCGAACAGCATTTTTTCAAGCTTGACGCCCAGCTCCATCGAGCGCTGGGTGCCAAAGCGGCAGTGCTCGGAACCCACGCAGGTTTTGACGGTGCGCAGGCTCTTGCCGTAAGCGTGGCCGGAAACCATGCCGGCAGCGGCAAAGTCGGACCACATGGCGGGCAGGTCTTCCTTCTTCACGCCGAGCAGGTCGATGCGCTGGCCGCCGGTCACCTTCACGGTCGGCACCTTGTATTTTTCGGCTGCGTCGGCGATGGCGCGCAGTTCGGTGGGGTTGGTCAGGCCGCCCCACATGCGCGGCACCACCGAGTAGGTGCCGTCCTTCTGGATGTTGGCGTGAGCGCGCTCGTTGATGAAGCGGCTCTGCGGATCGTCGATGGCCTCGTGGGGCCACGTGGAAATGCAGTAGTAGTTGAGCGCCGGCCGGCAGCTGGCGCAGCCGTTGGGCGTCTTCCATTCGAGGAACTTCTGGGCTTCGGCCACGGACAGCAGCTTGTTGGCCCGGATCGCCTTGCGCACTTCGCCGTGGGAGTGATCGGTACAGCCGCACACCGCCTTGGTGTTGGAGTCGGCTGGCTGATAGGCGCCGCCGATGGTCGAGGCGAGGATCTGCTCGACAAGGCCCGTGCAGGAGCCGCAGGAGCTCGAGGCTTTGGTGTGCTTCCTCACGTCTTCAAGGGTGAAGAGGCCCTGTTCCTGGATCGCCTTGACGATGGTGCCCTTGCACACGCCGTTGCAGCCGCACACTTCGGCGCTGTCCGGCATGCTGGCGGCCATGCTGTTGCCCTTGTGGCCCACGTCGCCCAGGTGGGCGTTGCCGAAGACGAGGTGGTCGCGGATCTCGCCCACGTCCTGCGCATCCTTCAGCAGCTGGAAATACCAGGCACCGTCCTTGGTGTCGCCGTAGAGTACGGCCCCGACCAGCTTGTCGCCCTTGAGCACGAGGCGCTTGTAGATGCCCATGCCGGGGTCGTGCAGGACGATGTCCTCGGTGCCTTCGGCGCCGGAAAAATCACCGGCCGAAAACACGTCGATGCCGGTGACCTTGAGCTTGGTGCTCGTGACCGACCCCTGGTAGCGGCCAATGCCATACATGGCGAGGTGGTTGGCGCACACCTTGGCCTGCTCGAACAGCGGCGCCACCAGGCCGTAGGCGGTGCCGCGGTGGTTGGCGCATTCACCCACGGCATAGATGCGCGGATCGTAGGTCTGCAGGGTGTCGCTCACCACGATGCCGCGGTTGCAGTAGATGCCGGCTTTCTCGGCCAGCTCCACGTTCGGGCGGATGCCGGCGGCCATGCAGACGAGGTCGGCGGGGATGCTCTCGCCGTCCTTGAACTTCACCGCACAGACGCGGCCCGATTCGCCTTTCACCAGCTCGGCGGTCTGGGCATTCATCCGGAACTTCATGCCCTTGTTTTCAAGCTCGGCCTGCAGCATCTTGCCGCCGGTGCGGTCGAGCTGGCGTTCCATGATCCAGTCGGCGATATGCACGACGGTGACGTCCATGCCGCGCAGGGCCAGGCCGTTGGCCGCTTCGAGGCCCAGCAGGCCGGCTCCGATGACCACCGCGTGCTTGTACTTCGCCGCGGCATCGATCATGTCGTCGGTGTCCTTGATGTCGCGGTAGGCGAGTACGCCCGGCAGCTCCTTGCCCGGAATGGGCGGCATGAAGGGGGTGGAGCCGGTGGCGATGAGCAGGCGGTCGTAATCCACCTCGATGCGCTGCCCCTCTTTGCCGATGGCGACCACCGAGCGGTTCTGACGGTCGATCCCGGTGACCGTGCTGCCCAGGTGCAGCGTGACGTCGTTGTCGGCGTACCACTGCAAATCGTTGAGGATGATGTCCTGGATGGTCATCTCGCCGGCGAGCACCGGTGAGAGCAGGATGCGGTTGTAGTTCGGATGCGGTTCGGCTCCGAACACCGTGATGTCGTACATGTCCGGTGCGATCTTCCGCAGCTCTTCCAGCGTGCGGACGCCCGCCATTCCGTTGCCGACCATGACCAGTTTGAGTTTGCGCATGATTCCTCCGACGATTGATCCTCCCCGGACCGGTCGCACTGCGGCCGATGCGGGCTGTAAGCCTTGTGCAGGAGAGATCGTCGTTGATCGCGGGAGTGGCCGCCGTTGGCCCTGCCGCGTCGCTGCGTCCGTGGGGACGGCTGCGCGCTCGTACCTGATGTTCAGGTTGCGGGCGGTGCAGCAAATTCGTTATTGCTTCACGCCCGCATTGGTTGAATAAGCTCTAGCAAGGCTTGTGCCACCCCTGGGAGGGCCCGCCGTTGGCGGGAAAGGCGGCGGTGCAGGGTGCGCTCCAGGGGGCAGGGGCGCACCGTGCTGGTGCCCCGGGCCCCGTGCTGGGGCGTACTTCAGGCGGAGGTTTTGTCGCGTTGCAGCAGGTAGAGCGCCAGCGCGGCGAGAATGCTCGCGAAGCATACGAAGGACCAGTTGGCGATGGACAGGCCGAGGAAGGTCCAGTCCACCACCGAGCAGTCGCCGGCACCGCGGAAGATCATCGGCAGCGCCGCGCTGAGCGGAAAACTTTCGAGCATGTACTCGAGGCCCGGCCCGCATTCGGACACTGCGGGCGGGTACCACTGCATCCACGACTGGCGCGCGGCCACGCCGCCGCCCGCGAGTGCTGCTGCGGCCAGCAGCACAGCGTAGGCGTTCTGCCCGCCGCGGCGCGGGTTGTGCAGCCCGGCGACGAGGCCGATCAGCCCGCAGGCGGCCAGCGCATAGCGCTGCATGATGCACATCGGGCAGGGTTCGATGCCCTGCACATGCTGGATGTAGAGCCCGGCCGCCAGAAGGCTGGCGCAGACCACGAAGAGGGTAATGGCGAGGGGACGAAGCAGAAGGCGGGAAGGCATCGGTATGGGTCGGAAGCAGGCCGGGGCAGCAGAGGGGAAGACTCCCTGCCGTGCCCCGGAGTTCCGCTGGCGGCGGAAGGGGATGGCTTGGAGCGTGTCCGTGAATGGTCCGGCATCGCCCTGGCGCCGATTCAGCTCCCAGGCCTCGGCCTCTTATTCACGGATACGCTCTTACTTGCTCTTGATCATCGTCCCGACACCATGGTCGGTGAGGATTTCAAGCAGCAGGCAGTGTTCGACGCGGCCGTCGATGATGTGCACGCTTTTCACGCCGTTGCGGGCCGCGTCGAGGGCCGAGGCGATCTTGGGCAGCATGCCGCCGGAGAGCGTGCCGTCGGCCACCAGCCCGTCGATATCGCGCGGGGTGAGGCCGGTGAGCAGCTTGCCGGACTTGTCGAGCACGCCCGGGGTGTTGGTCAGCAGCACCAGCTTTTCGGCCTTGAGGATTTCGGCCAGCTTGCCGGCCACCACGTCGGCGTTGATGTTGTAGCTTTCACCGTCCTCGCCGACGCCGATCGGGGCGATGACGGGGATGAAGTCGCCCTTGTCGAGAAAGGAGATCAGGCTCGGGTCGATCTGGGTGATGTCGCCAACCTGGCCGATGTCGATCATGTCGCCCGGCGCATCCTTGTTCTCCATCATCAGCTTTTTGGCGCGGATGAAGTTGGAGTCCTTGCCGGTGAGGCCCACGGCCTTGCCGCCGGCCTGGTTGATGAGGCTGACGATTTCCTTGTTCACCTGGCCGCCGAGCACCATCTCGACCACTTCCATGGTTTCGGCGTCGGTCACGCGCATGCCCTGGACGAACTCGCCCTTCTTGCCTACGCGGCTCAGCATGTTTTCAATTTGCGGGCCGCCGCCATGCACGACCACCGGGTTGAAGCCGACCAGCTTGAGCAGCACCACGTCGTGGGCGAAGCATTCCTTCAGGTGCGGGTCGGTCATCGCGTTGCCGCCGTACTTGATGACGAGGGTCTTGTCCTGGAAGCGCCGGATGTAAGGCAGGGCTTCGGCGATGATGGCGGCCTTCTGGGCCGGGGCGAGGTTGGAGGTGTCGATATGCTCGGTCATGATCTTGTGCGGCGCAGGAAGGGTTGCGGGTAGCCGCGATTGTAATGAGCGGGCTGTGAAACAAAAAGCGGGAAGAGCGATCTTCCCGCTTTTTGCTGACTTGATTTGCCGTGTGGCGCGGCGATCAGTCGATGACGAGGCGCTTGGCCTGGGGTGCCAGCTTCTTGGGCAGTGTCAGTTCGAGCACGCCATCGGCGAATTTTGCGCTGGATCTGGATTCATCCACATCCTGACCAAGCTGAAAGCTGCGCGAAACCTGGCCGAAATAACGCTCGGTACGCAGCACGCGTTCGCCTTCCTTTACGTCCTTGCTCTGCTTGCGCTCGGCGCTGATCGACACGACCGGGCCGTCGATATGCACGTGGATGTCTTCCTTCTTGATGCCGGGCAGCTCGGCATGCACCTGATAGCTGTCGCCCACCTCTTTCACATCCACCCGCATCTGCGGGGCTTCGGAGGTGCCGCCGCCGTATTCGACGGGGCGCACCAGGAATCCACGGAAGAAGTCGTCCAGAGGGTCGCGGCGAGTAAGGTTGCTCATGCGTAAATCTCCTTTTTCGGGTTGCTGTGCTGAGGGCGATAGGCCTTCTCTGATGCATATATAGGGCGCGCCGATTGCCACTTCAAGCCCCTCCGGGTGGATAAACTTGACGTTTGTCAAAACAGGTAGGACGAAATGGAAGACTGCAGGAATGTGGCGCCGACAAACGTTTGCCCCGAGTGCGGGGCGTTGTTTACTTGCGGCATGAACGCCGGTCAGACGAGCTGTTGGTGCGTGGCCTTTCCGCCGCTGCTGGCGGTGCCGGAGGGGCCGGCGGGCTCCTGTTACTGTCCCGATTGCCTCAGGAAGAAGATCGAGGCGCTACCGGGAGCCGGGTCGCGCTGAGTGTCCGGGCGACGAGGCGGATCGCGTCGCGGTTGGTCCAGGAGAACACGGCTTCGACGGCTTCCTGCCAGGGCAGCCAGCGGGCGGCGGTGTGTTCGTCAGGCGCAAGGCGCACGGGCACGATGGCTGGCACCGGGAGGCTGAAGACGTGCTCGATGTTGTGGCTCACGCCGGGGGCGAACTTGCCCTGCCACGGCGGCAGGATCGGGAAGCGGTTGCCGAGGCGCCAGTCGATGAGCGCGTCGGCGCTGGCAGCGATGCCGGTTTCCTCGGCCACCTCGCGCAGGGCCGTGGCGGGCAGGGTTTCATCGCCTTCCCGGCTGCCTGTGACCGATTGCCACAGTCCGGCTCCGCTGGCCCGCTCGAGCAGCAGGATGTCGAGCTGTGGGGTGTGGATCACTACCAGCACTGAAACCGGCTGCTTGAATACCACGCTCACGCCGGGCTCATTCCAGCTCGCGCAGCCAGGCGATGCCGTCGGTCGCGGTGCCGATCAATGCCCAGAACGGAATGCCGTCCTCGCGCCAGGTGTCCGCGGCATCCTGGAAAATCGACAAGGCAGTGGCGAAATCGGTGGGGTTGGCGCGGGCGAAGGCATCGGCGTGGTCGAGAACGATCACGTAGCCGTCGGCGGCCATCCATGACAGATCGGTCAGGCAGTCGGCCAGCGCATCCCAGTTGTGGCCGTACCAGTCGGGAAAGGCGAGTGCTTTGCCGATGGCGTCGAGAAACCCGTCCTTGTCGGTGACTTTGGACAGGTTGATACGGTGCATCGGGTAGTCGAGGCTTTCGGCGGCTTCTTCAAGGGCAAGGTCGGCGACGTAGGGCATGTGGTAGATCCCGGCACGTTCGGGGCGGGACAGCAGGGAATCGAGTTTGTCGGTGCTCATGGCGGCTTACTCGCGAATGCGCCGGAAGCTGCGGTAGTGGTTATCCGAGTAGTAAAAGACCTCCGGGGGCTGGCCACCGCTGATGATGCGCCGGGCGCCCCGGTCGCGGGAGCCGGGCGTGGTGACGGTGAATTCGCGGTAGTAGCCACGGGCGGCGCCGGGCAGCCGGCCTTCGCGGTTCTGGAAGGTGATGCCGTCCCGGCGATAGGGGTAAGGGCCGCCCTGGTGGATCAGCGCAAGGGCTTCGCGTGCTTCCGCCGGCAGCGCAGCGGCGGCGACGGTGGCAATCTCGTTGCTCCGCCAGTCGAGGAAGTCACGGGCGTTGGCCGCTCCGGCAAAAAGAAGAAGGAGGGCAGCGAAAAATCGAAAGTAGCGAGCGAGCATGGCGCACCTGGCAATGACGGGGGATTCAATTGCCAGTGTAGCAGTCCGCGCGTCAGGGCTGGATGCCGTACTTCTTCAGGAGGTTGTGGTAGTAGGTGGTGATGGCGGCAAGGCGCGGATTGCCCGGATCCCGCTGCCCGCCGCGCTCGATCATGCCGCGGGCCTGCTCGGCGAAGCGTTCGTTCCAGCCGCAGTTCTCGATGTGCTTGAGGAGCGCCAGGATGGCGTTGAAGAGTACGTGGTTGTTGCCCGGCATGCGCCGCGCCGCGGTCAGCATGAACTGCACGGCACCGTCGAAATCGCCGCTCTGGGCCTTGCGGGCGCCTTCGGAGACGAGGTCCTTGACCTCGCCGTTGATCTGTTCTTCAAGGCGCTCGCCCAGTTCGACCCTGTCAGCGTCCTTGAGCATGGATTTGGCGTTGGCGAGCGTTCTTTGGTCGGGCGCGTTGCGCATGATGTCCAGGACGACAGCGGCGCCCTGGTCTTCAAGCTGGGTGGCGAAACAGGCGCGAGCGAGCTCTCCCTTCAGCTTGAGTGACAAGCCCTGCGAGGCTCCGTCTTCGGAAAGAAGGGATTTGATGGCTTCGCCCGCGCGTTCGGTATCGCCCTTTTTTACATGCACCAGAACGTTCGACAGGGCCGAGCAGGAGCGGGTCTTGTCGAGCCCGGCCATCGAGCGTTCGAGATCCCGAATGGTTGCTTCGGCCTGGCTTGTGTCGCCCTTTCCGAGCTGGGCCTGGATCAGACGCACATGGTCTTCCGGGTCGCGGAAGTCCGAATACTTACCCTTGCGCACGACTTCGCTGAGAATTTTTTCAGCGCCTTCGTGGTCGCCGGTTTCGATGGAAAGCTCGCCGAGCCGGCGTAGGCGTCCGACCCGGTGGGGCGACAGTGCGGTGGCCGTGACGAGGATGCTGCGCGCGGATTCGAGTTCGCCGGCTGCCTCACGGGTGCGCGAGAGCCAGTCGTAGGCGTCTACGAATAGGTCGTTCTCGTTTACCAGGGCTTGCAGCATGTCTTCGGCGTCCGTGTAGCGACGCTGCATGAACAGGGCTTTGGCCAGGCCGAGGCGGGCCCAGGGAACGCTGCGGGTCTCGAGGATGCGTTCGTAAAGATGCTCGGCTTCGTCGGCATGACCACTGGCGACGTGCAGCTCGGCCCGGAGGCGCATGAAGTCGAGCTGCCACTGGGGGTAGGTGCCCTCGGCCTCGGTGCAGTAGGTGATGGCATCGGGCGCGTTGCCGAGTTCGATCAGCCGATAGGCCGGCATGAACGCTTCGCGTTTGTCGAGGGCGCGCAGGATGCGGTCGTGCAGGGTGTCGGCGGCGAAGGGTTTGAGTATGTAGTCGTTGGGCGCCAGTTCGGCAGCGCTGACGACGCGCTCGTACTGGCGCTCGCCGGTAACCATGACGAACAGCGTCGACAGCGGGATGATGGCGTTGTGGCGCAGATCCTCGAGCAGGTGCTGGCCGTCCTGGCCGTCGCCGATGTGGTACTCGCAAAGAATGAGGTCGTAGCGCCCGTCGCGCAGCTTGCGCACCGCGACCCCGGCCGTGACGGCGAACTGAACCTTGTTGATGCCGCACATGTTGAGCATGTTGCGGAGCTGCGTCCGCATGCCCGGATTGGCTTCGACGATGAGGGCGGAGATGGTGTCGAGATCGATCACTGGGGGCATGTGGGCAACAAGTCGCAAGAACGATAGTGCAACGGCGCTGCAGGCGCTTTCTTGAGGGCCGGGGGCAAAGAAACAGGGCGAACGGCCTGACTGGCTGTTCGCCCTTTGGTGTGACGCAGTTTGCGATCAGGCTGCGGGCGCGTCCGGCGCCTTCTGGCGCAGACGGATATGCAGTTCGCGCAGTTGTTTCTCATCTACCGGCGACGGCGCGTTGGTGAGCAGGCACTGGGCACGCTGGGTCTTCGGGAAGGCGATCACGTCGCGGATGGATTCGGCGCCGGTCATCATCGTGACGATGCGATCGAGGCCGAAGGCCAGGCCGCCGTGCGGGGGCGCACCGTAGCGCAGCGCATCGAGCAGGAAGCCGAACTTGGCCTGCTGTTCTTCGGGCCCGATGTTGAGGGCCGAGAAGACTTTTTCCTGCAAGTCGGCGCGGTGGATACGCACCGAGCCGCCACCGATTTCCCAGCCGTTGAGGGCCAGGTCGTAGGCCTTGGCAAGACACTTGCCCGGATCGGAGGCAAGCAGGGCGACGTGTTCGTCCTTTGGGCTGGTGAAGGGGTGGTGGCAGGCCGTCCAGCGCTTGTCTTCCTCGTCATACTCGAACATCGGGAAGTCGACGACCCACAGGGGTTCCCAGGCCTTGCCGTTGACGAAACCCTTCTCGTGACCAAGCTTGGTGCGCAGCGCGCCGAGGGCGTCGTTCACGACCTTGGTCTTGTCGGCACCGAAGAAGATCAGGTCGCCGGACTGGGCGCCGGTGCGCGTGAGGATGGTGCGCAGGGCGGTTTCGTGGAGGTTCTTGACGATGGGCGACTGCAGGCCGGTTTCGTTGGGCTGGGTCGCGTCGTTCACCTTGATGTAGGCGAGGCCGCGGGCGCCATAGATGCTGACGAACTTGGTGTACTCGTCGATCTCGCCGCGGCTGAGGCTGGCGCCGCCGGGCACGCGCATGGCGGCGACACGGCCACCGCTGGTGGCGGGGCCGCTGAACACCTTGAAGGCGACGTCGGCAACGGCGTCGGTGACGTCGGTGAGCTCGAGGGTGACGCGGAGGTCGGGCTTGTCGGAGCCGAAGCGATTCATGGCTTCGGCGTAGGTCATGCGCGGGAAGGGCTGGGGCAGATCGACCGAGAGAACTTCCTTGAAGACCGTGCGAACCATTTCTTCCGTGAGGGCGGTGATTTCGTCTTCGCCCAGGAAGGAGGTTTCGATATCGACCTGGGTGAATTCGGGCTGGCGGTCGGCGCGCAGGTCTTCGTCACGGAAGCACTTGACGATCTGGTAGTAGCGGTCGTAGCCGGCCACCATCAGCATCTGCTTGAAAAGCTGCGGCGATTGGGGCAGGGCGAAGAACTGGCCGTCGTGCACGCGGGACGGCACGAGGTAGTCACGGGCGCCTTCCGGGGTGCTCTTGGTGAGCATCGGGGTTTCGATGTCGATGAAGCCCTGGGCGTCGAGGAAGCGACGGAAGGACATGGCCGTCTTGTAGCGCAGCATCATGTTCTTCTGCATCTGCGGGCGGCGCAGGTCGATGACGCGGTGCGTGAGGCGGGTGGTTTCGGAAAGGTTCTCTTCGTCGAGCTGGAAGGGCGGCGTGGCCGAGGTGTTGAGTACCTCGATCTCGTGGCACAACACTTCGATCTCGCCCGAGACGAGGTTCACGTTCTCGGTGCCGGCCGGGCGGCGACGCACCTTGCCGGTGATCTTCAGGACGAATTCGCTGCGAATTGATTCGGCCACCTGGAACATGTCGGCCCGGTCAGGGTCGCAGACGACCTGTACGAGACCTTCACGGTCACGCAGGTCAATGAAGATCACGCCGCCATGGTCGCGCCGGCGGTGGACCCAGCCGCAGAGGGTGACGATCTGGTCGAGGTAGGCGGTCGAAACGAGGCCGCAGTATTGAGTTCGCATGGTGGGGTCTTTATTCCTGGGAAAACGGAACGCGCCTGCCGGACAGGCGCGTTTATTTATTCAGAAGGGCTGATGCGGGCTGTGGCACCCGGGCCCGGCCGGCCGGCGGGGCAACGACGCCCATCGAGATGATGTACTTGAGGGCTTCATCGACGCTCATGTCGAGCTCGATGGCGTCCTTGCGGGGCAGCATCAGGAAGAAGCCGGAGGTGGGGTTCGGCGTGGTCGGCACATAAACGCTGACGAAGTCGTTGCCCAGATGGTGGGCCGCATCACCGCCCGGTGTGCCGGTCTGGAAGCCGATGGTCCACATGCCTTCGCGGGGGTACTGGATCAGCAGCGCCTTGCGAAAGGCCTGGCCGTTGCTGGACAGCAAGGTGTCGGAAACCTGCTTGACGCTGTAGTAGATCGACTTGACGACGGGAATGCGCGACAGCACGCCTTCCCAGAAGCGCACCATGCGCTGGCCGACGAAGTTGGCGGCGGCGAGGCCGGTGAGCAGGATCAGGAGCAGCGACACGAGGACGCCGATGCCGGGCACATGGAAGCCGAGGAAGGCTTCCGGCCGGACATTGGCTGGAACCAGCAGGAGGATCTGGTCGAGGGTGTTGATGATCCAGGCTAGCACCACGAAGGTGATGACCAGCGGAATCCAGATCAGCAGTCCGGTTACGAAGTATTTTTTCATTCAGCGACGTTCGCGTGCGTCCGCACTCAGTGACACGCGCAACTGCCGCCGCAGGGGGTGGATGCCGGGCTTTCGGATTTCGCGGGCTCGGTTTTCGGGCTTGCGCCGGTACTGCCCTTGAAGTCGGTGGCGTACCAGCCGCTGCCCTTGAGCTGAAAGCCTGCGGCCGAGAGCTGCTTGGCGTAGCTTTCGGCGCCACAGGCGGGACAGGTGGTGAGCGGGGCATCGCTCATTTTCTGAAGATGGTCTTTTTGATGGCCGCAGGCACTGCAGCGATACTCGTAGATGGGCATGACGAGCTCCGGAAAGTCAATGGGACGAAGTTTAGCGCATCGCAACATCGGGCGAAACAGACCCGCTTCCACCTAGATGGGGGTGAAAGCGGATGTTTCAAGCTGCGTGCATCAGAGCAAGCCGACGTAGGCGGCGGTCAGCGGGGTGCCCCAGTAGAGCGCCAGCAGGCCGGCTGCCGCGAGGTAGGGGCCGAAGGGGATGGGGATTTCGCGGCCGTGCCTGCGAAAGATGATGAGGGCGATGCCGACCACCGCGCCGACCAGCGACGACAGCAGGATGGTGAGGGGGAGTATCTGCCAGCCGAGCCAGGCGCCAATGGCGGCGAGGAGCTTGAAGTCGCCGTAGCCCATGCCTTCCTTGCCGGTGGCGAGCTTGAACAGCCAGTACACCGACCATAGGGTGAGGTAGCCGGCCGCCGCGCCGACGACTGCGCCGGTGATGTCGGTGTAGGTGTCGCCGAGATTGAGCAGCAGGCCGAGCCACAGCAGGGGCAGGGTAATGCTGTCCGGCAGTAGCTGGGTGTCCAGGTCGATGAAGCACAGGGCGATCATGGACCACACGAAAACCAGCGCTCCGATGGCAGCCAGGCCGTATCCGAAGTGGAATGCGGTAAAGCTCGACAGCACGGCGCAGAGGACTTCGATCAGCGGGTAGCGGGGGCTGATGGAGGCGCCGCAGTGCCGGCAGCGGCCGCGGAGCAGGATGTAGCTGACCACCGGGATGTTCTCGAGGGCGCCGATGAGGTGGCCGCAGTGGGGGCAGCGGGAGCGTGGGGTGGCGAGATTGAAGCGCTGCGGGCTGGCAGTGATGCCCTCGCCCCGCAGGCTCGCCGCTTCGGCCTGCCATTCGTGTTCCATCATCACCGGAAGGCGGTGGATGACGACGTTCAGGAAGCTGCCGACGAACAGGCCGAGCAGCGTGCAGGTCGTCACGAAGACAAGGGGATCCTGGAAGATTTCCATGGGGTGCGGTGTGTGCCGGGCTTAGCCGACGACTGCGCCAAGCTTGAAAATCGGGAGGTACATGGCGACGACGAGGCCGCCGATCACAACGCCGAGGAAGACCATGATGATCGGCTCGAGGAGCTGGCTCAGGCCAGCCACGGCATCGTCGACCTCGCGCTCGAAGAAGTCGGCGACCCGGCTGAGCATGGAGTCGAGCTGGCCCGATTCCTCGCCGATGGACACCATCTGGATCACCATGGTCGGAAAGACGAGGGTGTTTTGCATGGCGACGGTGAGGCTGGTGCCGGTGCTGACATCGGACTGGATCTGTTTGGTGGCGTTCTTGTAGACCACGTTGCCGGCTGCGCCACCAACGGAGTCGAGCGCTTCGACGAGCGGAACGCCTGCCGCAAACATGGTGGAGAGTGTTCGTGTCCAGCGGGCGATGGTGGCCTTGCGGATCACCTCGCCGATGACCGGGAACTGCAGGACCGCCCGGTCCACGGCCATCTGCATGGGCACCGAGCGTTTGTAAGTATATGAAATCCCCGCGATGCTCCCGAATATGATGCCGAACGCGAAATACCAGTAGCTGACGAAAAAGTCCGATACCGCGATGACGAGCATGGTTGGCGCCGGGAGGTCGGCACCGAAGCTGCTGAAGACCTTTTTGAATTCAGGTACCACGAACAGCATCATCACCGAGACCACCAGGGCCGCCACCACGATCACGGCGATCGGGTAGAACATGGCCGACTTGATCTTGCTCTTGATGGCAAGGATCTTTTCCTTGTAGGTGGCGAGCCGGTCGAGCAGGGAGTCGAGGATACCGGCCTGCTCGCCTGCGGCCACAAGGTTGCAGAACAGGGCGTCAAAATGGTTCGGGTGACGGCGGAAGGCCTGGGACAGGTTGCTGCCGGTCTCGACGTTGGCACGCACGTCGTTGAGAAGACGGGCCAGCGACGGGTTGCCGCAGCCTTTGATGGCAATGTCGAAGGATTGCAGCAGCGGCACGCCCGAACGCATCATCGTGGCGAGCTGGCGGGTGAAGAGCGCGATGTCCTTGTCGGTGATCTTGCGCCCGCGGGCGAAGGCCTGCTTGCGGATCTTGTGGGTCAGGATGCCCTGGCGGCGCAGCACCGTCTGGACGACGGTTTCTGTCGTGGCACGCATTTCGCCCCGGATGATCTTCCCGGTCTTGTCCTTGCCTTCCCATACGAAGAGGTGTTCGCGGGCGATGTTCGGGGTGCGCGCCGGTGATTTTTTGTTGGGTGCTGTGGCCATCAGTTGTATCCGCGTGAAGCGATCACTCGTTTGTGCAGGCGAGCACTTCGGTCAGCGATGTGACCCCCTGCTTCACCTTCAGGAGGCCGGATTGGCGAAGATCTCTGACGCCTTCCAGTTGGGCCTGGGCTGCAATATCCATCGAGTTTCCGTTCGTCATGATTATACGTGCGATCTCTTCGGAGATCGGCATCACCTGGTAAATGCCCAGCCGTCCCTTGTAGCCGGAACCCTTGCACCGCTCGCAGCCCTTGGGACCGTATGGTTGCCAGCTCCCGTCGAGATCCTCTTCGGCGAAACCCGCTGAAACCAGCGCCTCAATGGGGATGTCCACGGGCTGTTTGCAGGTGCACAGCCGCCGGGCCAGCCGTTGTGCGGTGATCATGATCACCGACGAGGCTATGTTGAACGGCGCGACGCCCATATTCTTTAGCCGTTCCAGCGTGGAGGGCGCGTCATTGGTGTGGAGGGTGGAGAGAACGAGGTGACCGGTCTGGGCTGCCTTGATGGAAATCTCGGCAGTTTCGATGTCGCGGATTTCACCCACCATGATGATGTCCGGATCCTGGCGCAGAAAGGCGCGCAGGGCGAAGGCGAAGGTGAGGCCTGCCTTCTCGTTGACGTTCACCTGGTTGACGCCGGGTAGGTTGATTTCCGCAGGGTCTTCGGCGGTGCTGATGTTCACGCCGGGCTTGTTGAGCAGGTTGAGGCAGGTGTAGAGGGAGACCGTCTTGCCGCTGCCGGTCGGCCCGGTGACGAGGATCATGCCGTAAGGGCGCCCGACGGCGTCGAGAAGCGCGGCTTTCTGGTCGGGCTCGTAGCCGAGGGCGTCGACGCCGAGCATCGCGGAGCTCGGGTCGAGGATACGCATGACGATCTTTTCGCCGTACAGCGTGGGAAGTGTCGAGACCCGGAAGTCGATGGCCTTGCTCTTGGACAGCACGAGCTTCATCCGGCCGTCCTGCGGTACCCGTTTTTCGGAAATGTCGAGGCGCGAGATGACCTTGATGCGCGCGGCGATTTTTTCCTTGAGCACAAGCGGCGGCTGGGCGATCTCGCGCAGGATGCCGTCGGTGCGAAAGCGGATGCGGTAGTACTTTTCGTAGGGTTCGAAGTGGATGTCCGAGGCCCCTTCGTTGATCGCGTCGATCAGGAGTTTCTGGATGAAGCGCACGACCGGCGCATCATCCACTTCCGAGGCATTGTCTTCCGGCTGAGGCAGTTCGATGCCGCCCTCCTGGCCGAGGAGGTCCATGTCGAACTCTTCGCCGGTCAGCTCCTTGAGTGCGGCCGATGCAGTTTCCGAGAGGTGTTCGACCAGTGCGACGAGCTTGGGGGCTTCGACGACAACCGGGTCGACGGCGAGACCCGTCTGGAAGCGGATTTCGTCGAGGATGCGCAGGTTGGACGGGTCGGCCAGGGCAAGGCTGAGGCGACTGCCCCGGCGACCGAGGGCCACGACCTGGTGCTTGATCATCAACTTGCGGTCGATGGCGTCCACTGCCAGATAGGCCGGATCGAAGGCCGACAGGTTGAGGGTCGGCGTACCAAAGATTCGGGCGGCGAAACTGGCGATATCGACGGCGCTCATCAGGCCGCGGTTGATCACGGCAATGACGAAGTCATTCGGATTTCCGCTGGGCGTCGAGCACTGGAGTGCGTCGGCTTCCTGGAGCCGGTCGTGCTGTACCAGGGCGCGGGCGAGTCCGCTCAGGGCGGCTTGTGGGGTTGCTGACATGCCTGGGCGTAGATTGGAATAGTAGGCCTGAAATGTGCTTCGATCATGCCGTCAGGCAGGTGGCTTGTAAAGCCACGATACATTCTGTGGCTATTTCACTGCGTGGGGCCGGAATATTCGCACGTTCTTGATGCGACGATCCTCCGCCTGGACGACTTCGATCGGCGTTCCGGCGATTTTGACCGACACGCCAGACTCGGGAATGTCCTGCAGGTGCTCCAGGATCAGGCCGTTGAGGGTCTTGGGGCCATCGACTGGCAGGTTCAGGCCCAGCGTGCGGTTGAGCGTGCGCAGGTGCTGGCTGCCATCGACGATCACACTGCCGTCGTTGTTCCAGCCGAGCTTGTCCGCGGCGCCTGGTGCGCTGGTGGTGAATTTTCCGATCAGCTCTTCGATGATGTCCTCGAGGGTGAGGAGTCCAAGCAGTTCGCCGTATTCGTCCACCACAAGGCCCAGGCGCTCGCGGTTTTCCTGGAAGAAGTGGAGCTGGGAGTAGATCGGGGTACTGGCCGGGATGAAGTAGGGTTTGGACAGCATCTCGCGGATGTCGGTGGCCGACAGGCTGCGGTCAAGGGTTTGTCCGAGCACGCGGCGAACGTGAAGAAGGCCGACTACGGCGTTCATCTCGCCGTCAAAAACCGGCAGGCGAGTGTGATAGCAGGTGGCCAGGTGCCCCGCGATGACGCTGAGTGGCTCGGCAATATTGACTGCTTCGATCTGGTTTCGCGGCGTCATCACGTCTTCGACGGTGATGTCTTCGAGTTCGAACAGGTTGAGCAGGATGCTGCGGTGCTTGGGCGGAATGAAGGCACCGGATTCCAGCACCAGCGTGCGCAGCTCTTCGGTGGACAGGTTGTGTGCGTCCTGTCCGCCGTGGCTCTTCAGTCGCAAGAGCCTGAGCAGCCCGGCAACAAAAAGGTTGATGAACCAGACGACGAAATACAGGCCTTTGAGCAGGGCGGACAGCGGGTAGCTGACGATGCAGGCGAGGCGGTTGGCATGGTTGGCTCCAACGACCTTGGGTGTGATTTCCGAAAACACCAGGATCAGGAAGGTGACGACCAGCGTACTGACACCCAGCACCCACTCCTCGCTGCCGAAAAGCTGGATCGTGATGACACTGACCAGGGTGGCGGCGGCGGCATTCACGAGGTTGTTGAACAACAGGATGATGCCGAGCAGTTTGTCGGTGTGTTCCAGCAGATCGAGGGCCAGACGGGCGCCCCGCGAGCCCTGGCTGGCCGCGGTGCGCAGGCGATAGCGGTTGGCCGCCATCATGGCCGTTTCGGCCATCGAGAAAAAACCGGATAGCGCCAGCAGCGTGACCAGGATGGCCGACTGGGCGTAAAGGGGAATGCTGTCCAAGCGGAGCTACAGAGGGGATGACCCAACGAGTATTCAGGCCGGGTCAGGCCTTGTCAAGCGGCCCGGCCGAGCAGGACTTCGGCCACGAAGCGGCTTCCCACGTAGGCCAGCATCAGTGCGATGAAGCCTGCGAGGGTCCAGTACTGGGCTTTTTTGCCGCGCCAGCCCCAGGCGTGCCGGCCGATCAGCAGGCTGCCGAAAAGCAGCCACGAGATAATCGCGAAGACGGTTTTGTGGTCGAGGCGGAAGGCCTTGCCGAACAGCGCTTCGGAAAACAGGATGCCCGAGCCGACCGTGAGCGTCAGCAGCACGAAGGCGATGCCGATCAGGCGGAACAGCAGGGTTTCCATGGTCAGCAGCGGCGGCAGCGCGGAAATGGCCCGGGTGAGCCTTGCGCCGTGCAGGCTGCGCTCGGCCACGGCCATCAGCACGGCGTGCAGGGCGGCCAGCGTAAACAGGCTGTAGGCCAGCATGGCGACGACGAAGTGGGCGCGGAACAGCGCAGACCCGGCGTTTTCCAGCAGGTGCGGGTCGGGGAAGAAGGCCGGCAGCAGGGCGCAGACGGCGGCGGCCGGCATGGCCAGCGTCTGCAGCCCCTCGAGGCGGGCGTAGAGGCTTTCGATCCAGTAGAACAGCATGGCCAGCCAGAGCATCAGCGACAGGGCCAGGCTGAAACCGAAGCGGATACCTTCCGGCGAGAAGAACACGTCGTGCAGCGAAACACCGTGGGCGACAAGGGCGGCGAGCATCAGCGCCCTTTCCCAGGGCAGCAGTCCCTGGCGGGGTGCCCGCGTGGGAGCGCGCCAGCGGCTGTGCCAGAAATGAATGCCGAGCAGCGCGTACAGGGTTGCGGGGAGGAGATGAAGTAGAATCGCGGGCATCTTCGAAGTTTACCCCAAGGCCTCGGCTACAAACCATCATGCTGGATAACCTCACAACGCGACTGGCCAAAGTCGTCAAGACTCTGCGCGGCCAAGCCCGCCTCACCGACGAGAACATCCAGGAAGCCCTGCGTGAAGTGCGCATGGCGTTGCTGGAGGCCGATGTGGCCCTTCCGGTGGTCAAGGAATTCATCTCCCGCGTCAAGGAAAAGGCGGTCGGCACGGAAGTGCTGAGTTCGCTGACGCCCGGTCAGGCACTGGTCGGCGTGGTGCACCGGGAGCTTACCGAGCTGATGGGCGGCGCCCACACCGGCCTCAACCTGGCTACCCAGCCGCCGGCGGTCATCCTGATGGCCGGCCTGCAGGGCGCCGGCAAAACCACCACCACCGGCAAGCTCGGCAAGATGCTGGTCGAGCGGATGAAGAAAAAGGTGCTGGCGGTTTCCACTGACATCTATCGTCCGGCCGCCATCGCGCAGTTGCAGACGGTCTCCCAGCAGGCGGGGATCGAGTTCTTCCCGTCCACGTCCGATCAGAAACCGGTCGACATCGCCCGTGCCGCCATTGATTACGCGCGCCGTCACTACATGGACGTGGTGTTGGTCGATACGGCCGGTCGTCTGGCCATCGACCAGGCGATGATGGAGGAAATCCAGGCCCTGCATGCCGCGGTCAAGCCGATCGAAACGCTGTTCGTCGTCGATGCGATGCTCGGTCAGGATGCGGTGAATACGGCTCGTGCCTTCAACGAAGCGCTGCCGCTCACCGGCATCGTGCTGACCAAGCTCGATGGCGATGCCCGCGGTGGTGCGGCGCTTTCGGTGCGTCACGTCACCGGCCAGCCGCTCAAGTTTGCCGGTGTCGGTGAAAAGCTCGGCGGGCTTGAAGAGTTCCACCCCGAGCGGATGGCCAGCCGGATTCTCGGCATGGGTGACATCCTCTCGCTGGTCGAGGACGCCCGCCGCGGTGTTGATGAAGAGAAGGCCAAGGAGTTCGCCCAGAAGCTCAAGAGCGGCAAGGGCTTCGACCTCAACGATTTCAAGGATCAGCTTGGCCAGATGAAAAAGATGGGCGGCCTGACCAGCCTGATGGACAAGCTGCCGGCCCAGTTCGCCCAGGCTGCGGGCCAGTTGCAGGGTGGCGTCGAGGAGAAGGCGGTCAAGCGCATCGAGGGCATCATCAATTCGATGACTGCGATCGAGCGTGCGAAGCCCGAGCTTCTCAAGGCCTCGCGCAAGCGCCGCATCGCGGCCGGCGCCGGGGTGACGGTGCAGGAGGTGAATCGTCTCCTGAGTCAGTTCGAGCAGACCCAGAAAATGATGAAGCAGTTCTCGAAGGGCGGCATGCAGAAAATGATGCGCGCCATGAAGGGGCTGATGCCAGGCGGCATGCGCTGACCGGTTCGGGCTTCGGAGCCTGCTGGCGACGGCGCCTCCGGCCAGGATGGGAATGATGCCGAGCGGTTCGACGGAAAACTCCGGCCTGGCCGAGGCGAGCTGGCGTCTGGCGCTCGAAGCCGCCGGCGACTGCGTGTGGGAATGGAATCTCCGCGACGGCCGTGTCGCCTGTTCGGAGAATCTGCGGGAGGTTTTTGGCGATCCGTCCGCCGAAGGCGGAATGCCGGACTGGCGCGATCTGCTTCACGCCGATGAGCGGCGGGAAGTGCTGGGCCAGCTGGAGGCCTGCCTGGATGACTCGCTGGCGGCCTTCGAGGCGGAGTTCCGGGTGCGTTGCCGGAGCGGTAGCCCGCGCTGGATTTCCGCCCGGGGAAAGGTCGTTGCGCGGGACGAGGCCGGCAGGCCGGAGCGCTTTATCGCCACGTTTCGCGATATCACCGCGTCGCGAGCCCGGATCGATCATCTCCAGGCTTCTGCGCGCCTGTGGCAGTTTGCCCTCGAGGGTCATGGCGACGCGCTGTGGGACTGGAGCCTGATTACCGGCGAGATCGAGGTCAGCCCGTCATTCAGGGCAATCGTCGGTTGGCAGGACGGACGCCCCCTGTGTGGCAACGACATCTGGCCAGAAAGGCTGCACCCTGACGATCTGCGCAAGGCGATGGCGGCTTTCAGCGCCCATCTCGCGGGTGATCGGCCGATCACCGAAGTGGAGTTCCGGCTGCGCGTCGAGGATGGCTCATACCGCTGGCTGGCGCTGCGCGGCAATATCATGGAACGGGACGTGGACGGCCGTCCGCTGCGCATGATCGGGACTGTCCGGGATGTCCATGACCGCCATCTCGGCATCGAGCGCGAGAAGCGTCAGGAGCAGGAACTGGCCCGCGCGGCCCGCCTGATCCACGTCGGTGAAATGGCCTCGGCGCTGGCTCATGAACTCAATCAGCCTCTCACTGCACTGCGCAACTTCAGCGGCGTGGCGCTGCGTCGACTCGAAGAGCTGGGCGCAGCGGGCGCGCGTATCCGTGAACCGCTCAAAATGATCGCCGAACAGGCCCTCAGGGCCGGTGAGATCGTCCATCGGGTCAGGGGCTTCGTGCGCAAGGGCGGGCTGGTGGCTGCGCCGGTGGCTATCAACGGTGTGGTGCGCAGCACGGTTCGTTTCGCCGAGTTCGAGGCGCGCGCGCACGCCGTGCATTTTGTGCTCGAGCTGGCCGATGCCTTGCCGATGGTGCAGGCCGACCAGGTGCAGCTCGAACAGGTGCTCAGCAATCTCATCAAGAATGGAATCGACGCCATGAGCGCCATTCCGGGCGAGCGGATCCTGCTGGTTCGCTCCCGTCTGGGGGCGGATGGCGTTGTGGAGGTGGCGGTCATCGACCGTGGCGAGGGGCTGGCCGAGGCCGTGCGCAGCGATCCCTTTGCCCCTTTTGCGACGACCAAGCCGGACGGCGTCGGGCTCGGCCTGGCCATCTGCCGGACGATCATCGAGAACCATGGCGGGCGCTTGTGGGTCGAAGCCAGTACAGCTCACGGTTCGACCTTCTGTTTCGCTCTGCCCTCGGCTGCGGCGTGACGAGGTGTCGGGAGACCGGGGGTATTCGTCTCAAATCGATTTTGCCGTACAGGAGGCTGACATGACCGGGCCGCTTGTGTGTGTTGTTGACGACGATGACGCAGTCAGGCTCTCCATGGGGCTGCTGATCGAAACCCTCGGTTTGCCGGTTCGCTGTTTTCCCACGGCGCTCGACGTGCTGGCCGACGGTGATGCCCTTGAGCGGGTCCATTGCCTGGTGCTGGATGTGCGCATGCCGGGCCTCTCCGGCGTCGGGCTGCAGGAGCGGCTGGGAAAGCTGGGGCGGGGGGTGCCGATCATCTTTGTCTCGGCCCACGGCGATGTGCCGATGGTGGCTCGGGCCATGCGCGAGGGCGCCTTCGATTTTCTCCAGAAGCCCTTTAACGAACAGGTACTTCTCGACCGGGTGCTGGAGGCTGTCCAACTGGCCGCCCGGCGCCGGCAGGAAAACGCGTGGCTGGCCAATGTCCAGGGGCGGCTCGACAGCCTCACCGCCAGGGAGCGCGACGTGATGGAAGGCATGGTGGGTGGGCGGCTCAACAAGCAGATTGCCGAGGGCCTGGGCATCAGCATGAAAACCGTCGAACAGCATCGCTCGCGCGTGATGGAGAAACTGCAGGTGGACTCCCTTGCCGAGCTGGTTCGCATCGTTGTCCGCTCATGCCGGCAGGAAGACTGACGTCGTTGCCCTGTTGATGCGCTTCCGGGTTTTCCCGGATGTGCGGAAGGGAAACGCCGGATTCGTGAAAACTTTCTTCTTTGGCAGAATTCGCCTCGTTCATTCGATCAGACGCATCGATTCTTGCGATGCCCGGAAGAGGCGGGGGAGACACCCTCGATGCCGTTCTGACGCAATTCAATGTTTGAGGAAGATTTATGCCGACAAAGGTTTTTGCCCAGTTTGCCGCCCCGTTTCAGGGTGCCGCGATGAACAGCCTGCTTGATCTTGGGCAGAGCCTTGCCGCCCAGGCAGAGAAAATCACCCGCCTGCAGTTCGAGGCCGGCCTTGAGTCGTCCCGCGATGCGATGGCAGTCACCCAGGCCCTGCTCGAAGTGAAGGATGCGGACGGTCTGACCAAGTGGCAGGAGACCTTCTTCCAGCCAAACATCGACCGCGCGGCAGAGAGTGCTCGCCAGCAATACGAAGTGCTGCTCGAGACCCGCGGCATCCTGGCCGAGGCGGTCAAGCAATCCACTGCCGAGGCGACCCGCCAGATCCAGGAGAACATCGACCGTATCGCCAAAGGTGCGCCGGAAAGTTTTGCGCCGGTGTTCGATGCGATTCGCAAGAGTCTCGAGACCCAGGTCGCGACGATGGAAACCATGGGCAAGTTCACTGATCAATTTGGCGAAATTGCCGATGCAAATCTGTCGGCCATCAAGAATGTTGTCCAGCCGGTTGCAAAAGCCGCCGGCACATCCCGCCGCAAGACCGCCTGACCGGAGTTTTGTTTCAAGGGTTGGGGCCGCTTCCGAAAGGTAACGGCCTTTTTTTGCGCCTGCGCAAAGCGGGTGGCAGGACCGCTTCTGGCGACTCCTGCTAACATCGCCGCCCATGCCGGAAGATCAAGACGATTTGCATGCCCGCGCCTGGCGGGCGCTGATGAGCCCCGTGCCGGCTGACAAGGCCGCATTCACCGGGAGGCTCTTCGATGACTGGGGCGCCGGGCGGCTCGTCGTGCCGGATGCGAGCCCGTGTCCGGTGCTGGCGGTGGATGATCCGGGACGACCGGAGCGCCCCGAACTGATCGCCCATACCGCCGTGGTGCGCCGCAAGCCGGTATCGCCGGAGGGGCGTGCGGCGTTGTTGCATGCCATCGCTCATATCGAGTTCAACGCGATCAATCTGGCCCTCGACTGTGTCTATCGCTTTCGCGGCCTGCCGGCTGAGTTTTATGCCGACTGGTTGCGGGTGGCGGCGGAGGAGGCCTATCACTTCGGACTGTTGAGCGAGCGGCTCGATGCCTCCGGGTTTGCCTATGGCGATTTTCCGGCCCACCGGGGTTTGTGGGATATGGCGGTCAAAACGGCCGCCGATCCGCTCGCGCGCATGGCGTTGGTGCCGCGGGTTCTGGAGGCCCGGGGGCTCGATGCCACGCCGCCCATCATTGCCAGTCTGCGCCGGGTCGGCGACGAGGCGACGATTGCCGTGCTGGACATCATCCTGCGCGACGAAATCGGCCACGTGGCCTTGGGCGACCGCTGGTTTCGCCATTTCTGCGCCGGCCGCGGACTGGAGCCGGAGGCGACTTACCTTGCGCTGATGGCCGAGTTCGATGCGCCCTGGCCACCCAAGCCGCTTAACGTGGAGGCCCGCCTTCAGGCGGGATTCAGTGCGAGTGAGATCGCCCGGCTTGAGGGCGTTAAGCCCCAAAAGGGTTCTGAGTGAACGAAAAAAGGGTGGTCGAAACCACCCTTTTTTATGACAGCCCGGCGCGCTTGCGCGCCCTGGCTCAGTTCAGCGCAAGCCGGCAGCGAAGTCGGCGACAGCCTTGATTTCCGGATCGGTCATCTTGAGAGCGATGGTGCGCATCATCTTGGCCGGGTCGTTGGCGCGCTCACCGGCGCGGAAAGCCTTCAGCTGGGCTTCGGTGTAGTCGGCGAACTGGCCCGACAGACGCGGATACTGTGCCGGCAGACCGGCGCCAGCGGGGCCGTGACAGGCGGCGCAGGCGGGAATGCCGCGCTTGATGTCGCCTGCGCGCCAAAGTTTCTGGCCGAGTTCGATGGAGGCCTTGCTCTTGGCGGATTCGGGCTTGAGCTGCTGGCCGGCGAAGTAGGTGGAGAGACCCTTCATGTCATCTTCGGAGAGGGCTGCAACCATGCCACCCATGATGGGGTTGGCGCGCTCGGCCGGCTTGCCGCCTTCGCTCTTGAAGTTTCTCAGTTGCTTGTCGAGATATTCCGCATGCTGGCCGGCGAGTTTCGGATTGGCCGGAATCTGGCTGTTGCCGTCAGTGCCGTGACACGCACCGCAAACCTGTTCTGCAGTCTGTTTTGCCTTGGCCAGGTTGGGCTGGGCCGCCGCCTTGTCTTGAGCCTGAACCGCAGCGGTGACCAGAAGCAGCGAAAGCAGAAGGGAATGCTTGATCATGATGTCCTCGGAAGCCAAGAATGGAAGATGTCTCAAACCTGCTATTCTATAGCAATTCCAGTTCTTTGCGCGAAGCGCCGACAGATGTCGTGCGCTCAGGCGTCTCTCCCCCCGGCTTCTCCCCATGTCCCTTTTCCGCAACGCCCAGTTTGAAATTTCCATTGCCAAGCCCAGCGGCCTGCCGCCGCCCAACGGGCCGGAGGTTGCCTTTGCGGGCCGCTCCAACGCAGGCAAGTCGAGCGCCATCAACACCATCTGCGATCACGTTCGCCTCGCCTTCGTGTCGAAGACGCCCGGACGCACCCAGTTGATCAACTTTTTCCGCCTGCGTAACGGCGCCGTACTGGTAGATCTGCCCGGGTATGGATACGCCGAGGTGCCGGAAGCCGTTCGCATGCAGTGGCAGCGGCTGCTGGAAGATTATCTGACCAAGCGGCCGAACCTGGTCGGTCTGGTTCTGATCATGGACTCCCGTCATCCGCTGAAAGAGCGGGACCGGGTGATGATCGGCTGGTTTGCTCCCAGCGGTCGACCCATTCACGTGTTGCTGACCAAGAGCGACAAGCTGACCCGCACCGAGCAGGCGACGACCCTCGCGGCGGTGCGCAAGGAGCTTGAGCCTCTCGGTGAGCAGGTTACGGTGCAGCTGTTCTCGAGCCTCAAGAAGACCGGGGTCGAGGATGTCGAGCGGGTGGTCGGATCCTGGCTGTCGAGTCCGGAAGTCGAAGCTCCGAATGAGCCGACCGTGAAATGACACCGGGTTCTCCGGCGCCAGCCGTGCTAAAAAGTACCCTTTGGCACGGTGCGCGCTGCGTCGTATCGTTTTTCTGATCTCCGTCTTCGATCCGCCCATGGAACTCCAACCTGTAATCCTCTCCGGTGGCTCCGGCACCCGCCTGTGGCCCCTCTCCCGCGAACAGTACCCGAAACAGTTGCTGGCCCTGGTGGGCGATGAAACCATGCTGCAGGCCACTGCCGGCCGGCTTGCCGGTTTTGCAGGCCAGCTATCTGTGGCTTCCGCGCCCATTGTCGTCTGTAACGAGGAATATCGTTTCGTCACCGCGGAGCAGCTCCGTTCCAACGGACGGCCCAGCAGCAACATTCTGCTCGAGCCGGTAGGTCGCAACACTGCACCGGCACTTACGCTTGCTGCGCTGGCGGTGCGCGAGGCGGATCCGGTTCTGCTGGTGATGCCGGCCGATCACGTGATCCGTGATCTTTCCGGATTCCATGCGGCCATCGATGCAGGCATTCCGGCCGCCCTCAATGGCGCCATCGTGACCTTCGGCATCGTTCCTGATTGTGCTGAAACCGGTTACGGCTACATCCGTTTCGGGGCTGAGCAGGCCGACGGCAGCAAGGCCATTGCGGCCTTCGTCGAAAAACCGGATGCCGCCACCGCCCAGGCTTATCTCGATAGCGGTGAATACCTCTGGAACAGCGGTCTGTTCATGGTCCGGGCGAGTACCTGGCTGAAGGCCATGACGCATCTTCAGCCGGTCATGGCTCAGGCTTGCCTGGCTGCCTGGGAAGCCGGTGCGCGGGACTCCGATTTCGTGCGGGTGAGCAAGGAGGCGTTTGTCGCCTGTCCGTCGGACTCCATCGACTATGCGGTCATGGAGAAACTCGCCGCTGCCGAAGGGCTGGGTGTGGCAGGGCGTGTGGTGCCGATGTCGGCCGGCTGGTCCGATGTGGGCGCATGGGATGCGCTGTGGCAGATCGCCGACAAGGACGGTAACGGCAATGTGGCGCGGGGTGACGTGCTCTTCGAGGATAGTCGCAACACTCTTGTGTATGCCCAGGACCGGCTGGTGGCGTGCGTCGGGCTGGATGACGCGGTGATCGTCGAAACCCCCGATGCCGTGCTGGTTGCCCGCAAGGACAAGACCCAGAACGTCAAGCAGATCGTTGCCACTCAAGTT
>Ga0209174_10000654_pt1 | contig 25537 bp, 20 predicted proteins | sample JI91814BDNA_FD_187505 | JGI IMG/M metagenome (GOLD analysis project Ga0209174, IMG submission 187505) | Wastewater effluent complex algal communities from Wisconsin, to seasonally profile nutrient transformation and Carbon sequestration -... | ecosystem: Engineered > WWTP > Effluent > Algae...
ATCTAGCAAGGGTTGAAAGGACTTTTGCGAAAGAGTCTAATTTAGCTATTAGCAATTTATTATGAATTGTCATTATTCTGGTATTTGCTTTAATACGTTTATGAAAACTCAAATCTTGAAATTTGTCATCCTAATCATTTTATTGAACTTCAAAATATTTAGTCAGGAAGAAGATGTAAAAGAATTAAAAGAAAAAGATGAAAACCTCAAAAAGCAAATTTATCAATTAGAGGAAGAGCAAAAAAAAATAAATCAAAAGATTCAGGAGATAGAAAGTAAAAAGGAAAATAAATCCAATCCTAATTCTTCTGAAGAAAGCAAACAGGAAAAAGCAAACGAAGAGATCTTTTTTAAATTAGAAGAAGAAATTGTTTTTATAGCAACTAAGAAAAAACAAAGAATTAGAGAAGCACCCAATATTGTATCTACTATTTCAGATAAACAAATTAGAGACTTTGGACGAAATTCTTTAAATGATATTTTATACCAACTCCCTGGCTTTTCACCTTCCCGAGTAAATGAAAGAAAGACTGTTAGCTCGAGGGGACTTTTTGAAGGTTGGAACAATAATCATCTTTTAATGTTAGTAGACGGAGTGCAGCACAATGAACTTTTTTATGGCTCTGCACTTACCTGGGAATTGACTCCGCTTAATATTGTAAAATCTATCGAGGTAATTCGAGGACCCGGATCAGCACTCTATGGGTCTAATGCGACTAACGGTGTTATTAGTTTGAATACTTATTCAGGTTCCGATTTAAAAGGCTCTTTAAATATGCGAACTCGCGTTGGAAATTATGGAACAAGAATTTATGATCTCATCACTGGAAATACTGGAAAAATGTTTTCTTATGTTTTAAGTTATAATTCTTACCAGACGAACGGAAATGAATTTAGTAATTATGATGGCTCGGGTAGAAAGGATGCGTTTGGATATTTACAAAAATTTCCAATTAAAGATAATCATAAAAGTTATTATTTATTTTCTAAATTGGAAGGAGAAGGAAACCTAAAAGGATTTTCTTTTCAATATCACAGACAGCATTGGACTTATGAAAATTTTAATGGATGGCTACAAAGTATTCCAGATACCTATGCACCGAACAGGGAAGGCAGAGACATTTTCATTTTTAAATATGCAAAAAATATTTCAGATAAACTAAGCCATGAATACGTTATTCGGCATACTACCAACTTTTGGGATTACAATGCCAGACTTTATCCGAGTGGGAATAAATCTTTTCCAGATGGACTTACTGAACAAGTCTATACAAATTTACAAAACAACTTTGGTCGCGCTCAAATGACTTACCTTTTTGGAAACGGAGGAACTTTCATTTCAGGTGTAGAGGCAAATGAACTTTCTTATAGAGGAGATAGAAACCATACAAGTAATGCCGATTTGAATTTATATGGAAGCGGTAAAACAAATCCGAATAATATGAATTTGCCTCTAAACCCGATTATGGACTGGATTACAGACAGGCCAATTTATAAAATTGCCCCCTTTGCGCAAATTACCTCAGGAAAATTGTTTAATAAAAATGTGGAATTTACTCTGGGTGTTCGTTACGACGAATCGCAATATCATTTTAGAGGAATTGATTATCCGCACAAAGAATTCTTTGGTTCTCCCACTGCAGGAATTTATGATCCTATTACTTCTACTTCGCTTTCTCAATCTATTCCGACAAAAAATATTGGAGCACCTTTCATAACGAATGAAAAAAAAATCTACCGCAAAACAAGTCCTAGAGTTGGAATGGTTTATTTTTTGAGTCACAAAGTGACATTGAAATTTTTAGGAGGCACAGCTTTTCGTGAACCATCGGTCGGGGAATTATTTGGGGTTAACACCTCTATTGCAGGTTCTAATAACCCTCGAAAAATCAGTCCAGAAGTAATAAAAACAATGGAAGTTGCAATGGACTGGATTTTGAATTCGAATTATAATTTTAGACTAAATGTTTTTCAAACCAGATTTGAAAATGTAATCGACTATAGTGGAACAACTAATCTTCTCCAAAACGTTTATACTATGGGCAATAGAGGAGTTGAAGTTGAGCTGTTAGTTAATTTGAAGTATGTAAATGGATTTGTTAATTATTCTAGATTCCAAAGATACCTCGAGCATAATTTAGATACGAAAGTTTCTAAGACTCCAAACGAAGTAACCATTTCACCTGCTAGCACCGCAAACTTTGGATTATCTGCTAACTGGAATGATTGGCAGGGATCTATTTCTGTTCAAAGGCAGGGAGAAGTTATCAGAAGAAAAAGTGATATGGGTAGAGTTGATCCGATAACAGGAATGTTACAATCAAATGATTACAGTAATCCTTACTCTTATCCAACGTATAGACCAAAAGATGTTCCTGCTTGGACAAATTTAAACCTAAGGATTTGTTATAAAATAATTGAAAATATGAGTCTAGCGCTTAATGTATATAATGCGCTAAATGAATATCAACTTACAGTTCAGCGTTTAGCCTATCCGAATGATTACATTAGAGAAGGTAGGAGAGTCTTTTTGGATTTCCAGGCAAGTTTTTGAAATCAGAAAAATTGTTTCACTTTCCTAGAAAGACAGTTAGTTCATAGAAACTTTTTCTGAAATGGCGATAGTTCTATAATCTTTTCCGCCACCATGGTAACGATAGAGCATGGTTCTAAGTAATTGCTTCATGCCTGTCTTGATGGTCTCTGCATTTTCTAAATCAATTAAGTCGAAGATAACGGGCATTACCTTCGGATCATCAATTTGATTGAGCGCAGTTAGAAATTCTGATCGGAGTTCATTTGCTTCGTTTGTTTGTAGTTTATTTAATATTACAGGCACAGCGGATTTTTCTTTCATTGACCCTAAGGAACGAGTGACTTCAATTTTTACATTTACAACTGTTTCTACTTGTAAAGAGGAAACTAAATCGCGAACAACAGGAGTTGCTTTCAGTTTTCCTATTGCAAAGGCTGCCCTTGATCTTACTTGGCTGTCTTTGTCTTTACGAAGTGCAGCAGATAATCCTAATCCGCCCCCATGATTGTTTAGGGTTAAAAGGCTCTCTACCATTTTCAGACGAAGAGGGGAGAGGCTTTCTTTTTCCATTGCCGAAGAAATAAATCGTGCATAAGAAGGATCTTTGATTGCATTGATTGCATCAACAGTTACATCTCTAACTTCTCTGTTTGAGTCGAAAATTGTTTTCTGAAAAACTGTCGTTGGAAACTTAGAGCGTTGATTTTTTAAAGAAACAACGGCTGTTTTGCGCACTTCATAATTGGAATCGTTAGTCGCCATTGAAAGGACCGAGTTTAATTTTTCCTTTAATCCTAGTTTTTCAATTACAACTATGCATTCACTTCGAATTGCTGGACTCGGATCACCTAGAAGCTTTGTGACGTGCATACTTGCACGCTCATCATTTATAAAATTGAGTGATTCAAGGTAATAATAACGATGAATTGGTTGATCAGAGCTGCCCAATTCTAAAATAAAAGGAAGTGCTCTGTCGTCTTTAAAGCTATCAATTGCTTTGAAGGTAAACTCTCTTACTGTTGCGTCTCGGTAGGTGATATAGTCGAGAATATGATACATGAGACGCTTTTCTTTGTAGGTTGCTGCATAATGCAGAACTTTTACAATGTTTGCTTCATTCTTTGTATTATCGAATACCCATTCCAAATCTTCAATTAGGTTTGGATTGTATTTCTCGATTTCGGTTCCATAAGAAAAGTAGAGATCAAGTATGATTCCCTGAATTTCACCTTCAGAAGAGGTCGATCGTAGAATGGTTGAGATAAAAGGAAATAAATCTTCTCTCTTTGCTGTCTTAATGGAAAGCAAAGCTAACTTCTGTTTCTTTTCTGAGCCAAGGAGGTTTTCCTTTAGCTCATCTTTTTCTGTGTTTGCAGCAAAAAGAGGAAGAAAGCTAATAAAAACCAAGGCTATCGCAAAGATTTTGCTTTTGATCTTTCCGCCAGAACTATTCTTAGAAATATCCGTATGTTTTGTCATCAATCTAGTAACACTAATAGCAGTAAAAGTTTGCTATCACTTTCACTTTCTCAGGCAACCCAAATAAGTCAAGCCATTAGTAAGCCGTTTGCTTGCTTTGAATGCTTGTCTCGTATTCTGCCCTAGCAGCTCTCTTGTTATCATAAGCATCGGTTAGATTTGGATCTAAATCAATTGCATTTTGAAATTCTCGCAAAGCTTTCTTATATTCATGATTTTTGTAAAAACAAACCCCAAGGTAGTTGTAAGCTTTGGCTGCTAGCTTTGGCTTTACATCTGACCTGATGATAGCAGTTAGCTCATCAATGGCTTTTTCTCTATCCATTAGAGAGTTTGAGTCAATTAATACTTTAGCAAGGACTAGTCTTCCTTCCATATCATCTGGATCAATGTGCGAACCGCGATATGCTTCATCTTTTGCCTTTGTCTTATTCTTAGAATCGCCTTCCGAATAGACTAGGGCAAGTTTTCTATGAGCAAGCTTGATTTCATCCCCATTCTTAGAGTGATTTAGAACAAAGATTAGGTTTTTTTCCGCTAAGTCGAGTTGTTGTCTTTTAAAGTAGGAATCTGCCAATTTTAATCTGACTTTGTAATTATATTGATTTGCTTTGGCGATTTCTTCGTATTCCCGTGCCGCTTCGTCTAGGTAATTGCTTTCTAGGTAATAGTCGGCAATTGCTTCTCGGTGCTTGGTTTCGGAAGGATTAATAGCACTCGCTTTTCTCCAACTTTCTAATGCTTTTGTAGGTTGACCAGCGTGTTTATAGGCAATTCCCAAGTTGTAGTAAGCATTTTCGTTCTTTGGATTTAACTCTAATGCCTTCTCGAATTCAATAATTGCTTCTCCGTATCTTTCCATATCATCTAAGATAATTCCTAGATTGACTCGCGCTGATTCAGTATTGGAGTCGCCTGGAGTAACACGAATTACCTTTCTAAAAGTATCTTCTGCTTGGCTTAAATTGCCGCGGTTGTAATACAAATCAGCCAATTGGATTAAGGTGTCCACATCATCGGGACGTAAGCGGAGAGCCTTCTCTAAAGAAGCAATAGCATTGTCATACATTTTCAAGTCTTCAAAAGACTCAGCTATAAAACGATATATCTCTGGATCAGTTGCCCCAGCATCTAAAGCTTTTTGTAAAAAGGAAACAGCTTCTTCTGTGTTTTTCTTTTTAAGAAGAACAACGCCGAGGTTATAGAGGTAGCGGGAATCATTCGGTTTAATTGCGATGGCTTGGCGGAAGTGATGCTCTGCCCCATTCATATCTTCCCGATAATAAAAAATTGATCCCAAATGACCATGTGCCAATTCGGCGATTTGCCCTGTGCCTCCACTTTGAATCGCTTTTCGGAAGTTTTCAATGGCTTCAGGAATCATTCCTTGTTTGTATTGGGCGAGAGCCAAATTATATGCTAAAGATGGATCGTTTGGAGTATTGGAAAGACCATCTTTAAAGGATTCCATTGCTGCCTTTGGATCATTTGCATCATATAGTAAGTTTCCGGCTAATAAAGAAACCTTTGCATCATTAGGTGCTAATTCCTTCGCTCTTTGAATCGTTGTTCTCGCATCGGCAAGTCTACCATCATGTTTATAGGCAACAGCCAAGTCGTAGTAGGCATAAATATTCTTTGGATCGTAGGCTACTGCTTTACGTAAGTATTCAATTGCCTGTGGATAACGTCCCTTTTCATCAAAGATAACGCCGAGGACAGTTAAGGCAATGGATTTATCTTGGTCTGATTCCGGTCGATTCAAGAATTCTTCACATTTTGTCTCAGCTTTCTTTTGGTATCTTTCCAAATAGAGAGTAATACACTCTGCTAGCCTAGGATTTGTAGAGCTAGAAGGCATATAGGGTCTTTCTAAAATTCTGTCTAGACCACCGGATTTGTCCTCTGCTAAATCACCTTTTGCAAAAGGCTCTAAAGAATTTTTATTTGCAAAAAAATAATACCAAGTTGTGCCCCCTATTACTAAGAGTAGCAGCAGAAAAAATAGAATCCACGGAATAGGATTCGTTGCTGTCTGCCGCCTAAGTTGCATTGTGGAATATTCATCTGTTTCGTATTGAGTAACATTTGGATTGGTTTCAGGTTCTACTGATTCAAACTTGAGTCTATTTTTTTTGATTGGTTCCATACCTAATCTCCGCTGAGCTTGGCTAATTCATCCTTATAAACTGCATCTAGAATTCCATTGATAAAGGATACGGCAGTCTCTGCTTCAAACTCCCTCGTAAGCTCTATCGCTTCATTAATTACAACCTTCGGAGGAATATCTCTCTGGTTGATCAAGCTATAAATGGACAAACGCAATATGCAGCGATTAACAACTGATATGCGCTCGAAATCCCAGTTTTTAGAATAGGACTTTATTATTGTATCGAGTAAATCCCAATTTTTCACAACACCTTTAATTAATTGGGTCGCAAGTTCTTTTTCTTCTGCCTCTAATACTCTGTCATACCAGCTAAAGCTGAGTGCATCTCCAATAGATACACCAGTTAATTCAATCTGGTAAAGAGCTTGTAGGGTTACGGAACGGCTTTTATGTCTAGATGCCATTAGATTTGTTTTAAGAGATTGACCATCTCTATTGCGGTTGTGGCTGCTTCTGCCCCTTTATTGCCTGCTTTTGTTCCTGCACGTTCAATAGCTTGTTCAATATTCTCTGTAGTAAGGACCCCAAAAATGACAGGAATGGAATTTTGTAAGCCAATGTTTCCAACTTTTGCTGATTCGCCGGCTACGAAATCGTAATGTGATGTAGAGCCACGAATGACAGCTCCTATACAAATAACTGAGTCATATTTTTTCGATTTAGCAAGCTTGTCTGCTGTAAGTGGAATTTCATAAGCACCTGGAACTCTGACAACTGTAATGTCTTCTTCCTTGACTCCATGGCGGTATAAAGAGTCTAAGGCTCCTTTTAAAAGGCTTTCTGTAATGAACTCGTTGAATCTAGAAACAACAATTGCGTGTTTCTGTCCTGTAGCATTTAAGTTTCCAATTAATTCTTGGTATGGCATTTTCCTTCCTGTTAGCCCACTGCCAGAATCGAACTGGCGACCTTTTCGTTACGAGGGAAACGCTCTACCAACTGAGCTAAGCGGGCAACTCAACTAAGATTACAGTTTTAAACAGGCTTGTTATGGCAAGTTTAAAATTCAATAAAAGTTAAGACTTATTGAAGATAAATATTATTAAACTAACCTTTCTCGGTAGGAATTCAATAAAAAATTGGATGAGGTTCCGTGATAATTATTAAGGCAAAGTCCGCACTATGAAAGTAGTGTTTTTAAAAAGATATTTTTATCTCGCTAATCGTAAGATGAGTTTTATTTCACCCTTATCGTTCTCTATAACTTCAAACCCTTCTTCTGTTAGAGATTTTTTTATTTTGAATAAGTTTAGATTTACTACCTTATCATTCTTCCCTGGGAGTTTTCTCTTTTTTTGAATTTCTTTTTTCATCGGTAATCACATTTTCGACCGACTCAGTTTTAGGATTTAGTTTTAAAAAAAAATCAAAGAAAAAAAACTAATGAGACTTAATTGAATCAATAAATGTCTCATTAGTTTTATGCGACAAAATAAAGTTATGCGACACTATTCTATGTTGCGCAAAATATCATTTAGCCAGTAGTTTTGATATTAATTGACGCTGATTGTTTACTTCCATTTTGACATAAATATTTTTTATATGAATTCTAACTGTAGAAACACTAATCTAAAAAATGTCTGCAATTTCCTTTGGAGAATAGCCATTGCACAATTTTTCTAGGATTTGTATTTCGCGATCTGTTAAAATTTCCGATTCTATCTCTAAAAGCTCTTCTTGAAAAAACTTATAACTCGTGATGTTATTGATGGAGAAATGAATGCTCCACCCTTAAGCAGTATTTCCAAAACTGAATTTAATGATTCCATTTCTTCTGTGAACAAGTAGCCGGTCGCTCCATGTTTTAGTGCTTCGAAGACTTTTTACTCTGCGTTGAATCCAGTTAGAATTAATTTTGGAATTCTCTTTTCTATAATTTCTTTTTGAGCCAGGAAAGTAATTCCATCTAATCTATAATCTACTAAAAGAAAATTGATTTCAGAAATCTTATTTGAGGATAATATCTCTTCGCCGCAATAGAATTTATACACTGATTCTGTATCTTCTTGTAGCATTAGTGCATCTGCAAGAGAGGAACTGAATATTAAATCATTTTCAATCAATCCATAAATAAGTGGAATTGTATGTATATAATTGTTATTGTTTCCGTATCTGTCATTCGTTAGTTCTTCCTTGAAATTTTTCATATTCGGATTTAGCAACCATCAGAAATAAAAGTTCATTCTTTTCTTGTAGAACATTCCATCTAGTCTTATCTCTTCCATACTTAAGGCCATTATTTATTATCTCTTGGATTATACTGAAAAGATTGTGATAATATACTTTGGGCACATTCTCGAATGAAAAATTAGTCTCCACTTCCAATTCAATTTTTCGCTCAGTAGTTTAGTATCTTCTAACTAAGAAATTTTTAAAGCCCTTGTTAAAATTCTTTGTTTTAAACTTTTGCTTAAAGTTTTATCTGGCTCAATCGCTTTTAGCTGCCTAGAGAGAAGCAAAAGTTTACCTCCAAGATTATCATGAATGTCTACAAATAATTCCTGTCTCTCTCTTTGAACTGCGATCTCTTTTTCAAGAAGGTTTACTTTTTGAATTTCGAGGAGATTTTGTTTATATATTACTTCAAGTTCTTCTGTTCTTAGTTTTACTTTATTCTCCAAATTCTTTTGCAGAGTAGTTAATTCAATGTTTATCTCACTCAAAGCGTTTCTTTGTTCTGTTAACTCTGTCGCCTAACGCTCCGAAATATCAAATGCTTTAGAAAATTTAGTAGAGAGAGAAAAAGATTGAAAAAATAAAAACAGTTTGGCACAAGAATGAAAAAAATAGCCAGATTACTTTTACGTAACGATAGTTAATCTCTTTTTCAAATAGATAATACATAAATGCTACATAGAAGGGAAATGCTAAGTAGCCGGCAATGTATTCTATCCTAAAAGTTAAATCAAATGGAAGAAATGGAAATGCCTCATTAAAATTCTTTCTTCTGTCACTAGTGTGCCAATGACTGGAATTCGAATGAATTGATTATTCTTTGCATTATTGGCGAGTTCTAGAATTTCATGGTAGGATAAAAATCGGATCCAATAAAAATCCCAATTTCCATCAAGAGCAACTGCTCCTTTGCTAGAAAAATCCCAATTCGTGAGATCTATTGTCCCACCAGTGGAGGTAATTTGTTGAAATGCCTCTCCTTACAGTTACTAAATGTAAGCAAAAAAAATAATGCAATAAATAAGAGTCGCGTAAGCTTGCCTCCCGAAAAATGTGTTTATCTAGATAGAAGAGAATTTTTCGTTTAGCATTTCTAATGAGGTAGATTAAAGAAAAAATTATACCATTGGAAAAAAGGAAGGGTCTGTATAATCTACGCTCTGTTTTTCGACTGTTTTGTAATCGTCAGGAATTTCCACTTCGAGTTCTTGAATGAGTTTTTTTAGACTTTCAAATTTTTCAATTTCGGACGTGATTGTATTTTGTAAGACAGATGTATATTCTCTATCCACAGGTATACTGCTTCGAGTAGTTTTTAGTTTGGCAATATCTCGATTGATTGATTCGTAAATATTGTATAAATCTCTTACATTCATAAGTTTACTATCGGTGAATTTTCCTTCTAAGTCATAGTCAGAAAAACAAATTAGTTTGTCATCTCAAAATTTTCTGAATAGTTTATAGGAGCATTATTGATTATTGACTCACCTTACGCAAGGTGAGTGACCAGCCTGCTCAGTGCCGAGGATTGGGTTTACACCTAACGGTGGGTTTGTCTCCCCACCGCTTAGTCTCTCAGCGTCATAGATAAATCTAGATCGGTAGCATGCTGTAAAATTTCTTTCCGATAATTTTGAATTATGCGAAAGGAAAATGCTTTGTTTTACATCTAGAAATATTCTTAATAAGGCGTTCTCGCATAAAAATTGCAGCCATGTGTATGAACAAATAGAAAAGCACAGATTTTTCAAAAGGAAGCTGAAAATTTAAGCATTATTACTAAAAAATATCTCAGGAACAAAGTTAGCAGAAGATTATAAAAATCTATTAACAAGGAAATACTATGCAATTTAAGTCATTTGAAGAAAATGTGGAAGTAAATGCGCAAACTGTTTTTGCGATTGTAGATGGTTTACGCCATTTTAAATCTCTTTCTAAAAAATATTTATTATCAGTTGCAATAGGCACAGAAAGGAATGGTGAATTCCAACTTGAGCCTAACGCTTGGTATTCGCAAGATGCCTGGCTTAGTGCTTTCGAAAAAATCTCTAACGAAATCGGGGATACAACATTATATAATATTGGACTTTCCATTCCAAAGAATGCAATTTTTCCGCCCACTGTAATAAATATTGAGACAGCAATCCAATCAATTGATATTGCCTATCATTTGAATCATAGAAAAAAAGGAAAAATACTTTTCGATGAAAAAACCGGTAAAATGCTAGAAGGGATAGGTCACTATGGTTATTATAAATTTGACAAACAAAATTTGATTATAAGTGAGTGTAATACACCTTATCCCTGCGCATTTGATAGAGGTATAATTTCTGCTATGGCAAGCAGGTTTAAAGACCATGTAAGTGTGATACATGATGATACTAAACCGTGCAGAAAAAAAGGGGCTGAGTCCTGCACTTATAAAATTTCTTGGTAAGGTAAATTACTGTTATCCATTAAAAGAAAGGAATTACAGTGAATAGCCACAGACATCGTTTTGTATTTGATCTCAGTGGCTTTTTCTTGTTACTTTGCTAGGGACAAATTTACTTCTTCTGCGGAGGCACATCCGTGCAAGTTCCGTGGGCAATTTCTGCTGCCATGCCAATGGATTCGCCGAGCGTAGGGTGTGGATGAATTGTTTTTCCAATATCAATTGCATCTGCTCCCATTTCAATCGCAAGACAAACTTCGCCAATTAAATCTCCCGCGTGAGTTCCCACAATTCCTCCCCCAATGATCCGGTGAGTTTCTTCATCAAATAAAAGCTTTGTAAAACCTTCATCGCGGGTATTCGCTATTGCCCGCCCACTCGCCGACCAGGGGAAGTGACCTTTTTTGTATTTGATTCCTTTTTCTTTGCACTGCTCTTCTGTCAATCCCGCCCAGGCTACTTCGGGATCCGTATAAGCAACCGAAGGAATTTGCTTTGCATCAAAATAAGATTTCATTCCGAATGCTGCTTCTGCTGCCACATGCGCTTCGTGAACTGCTTTGTGTGCAAGCATTGGTTGACCGATGATATCGCCTATCGCAAAAATATGACTTACGTTTGTTCTTTGTTGGTTGTCTGCTGGAATAAATCCTCTGTCTGTAACGGCTACTCCCGCTTTGTCGGCGTCGATCTTTTTACCGTTCGGAGTTCTTCCAACAGCAACTAAAACTAAGTCGTAAACTTCTGGCGAAGAAGGTGCGTTTTCCCCTTCAAAGGAAACGTGAATCCCATCTGGCTTTGCTTCTGCTTTAGATGCGCGAGTTTTTAGCATTACTTTGTCGAAGCGGTGTGCATTCTTTCTTTCCCACACTCTTTGTAAATCCCTGTCTGCACCTGCCATGAGACCATCCATCATTTCTGCAATATCAATTCTTGCGCCTAATGTGCTGTAAACGGTAGCCATTTCAAGACCAATAATTCCCCCACCAATCACAAGCATTCTCTTTGGAACGGATTTTAAAAGTAAAGCTCCTGTGCTATCTACAACGCGTGGATCAACAGGGAGGAAGGGAAGTTTTACTGACTGACTTCCCGCTGCGATGATTGCTTTTTGAAAGCGAACAATCTCTTTTTTTCCAGTCGTTTTTTGTCCGGTTCCTTCAGTTAAGTCTACTTCAATATGATTTGTATCTAGGAACTTTCCATATCCACGGATAATCTTGACTTTGCGCATCTTTGCCATTCCAGCAAGACCGGTAGTGAGTTTTCCAACGACTGAATCTTTGTGTGCTCTAAGTTTATCAATATCTAGTTTTGGATCTCCGTAAACAATCCCGTGCGCTGCCATCGATTTTACTTCATCCATTACTGCGGCAGTATGTAAGAGCGCTTTAGAAGGAATACAACCTACATTCAAGCATACTCCCCCGATTGTGGGATAACGCTCAATTAACACTGTATTCATTCCGAGATCAGCACTTCTAAATGCAGCACTGTATCCGCCCGGTCCTGCCCCTAAGACTACCATTTCACATTCATGGTCAACTTTTCCGCTATACGATCCTACCGGTAAAGGAGTAGTAACCGCTTGTGGCTTTGGAGTTTCTGCTTTTGGAGGAGTATTGGTGTTAGGCGCTTGGGTCGTGCTTGCAGTTGAAGAAACTTCGATTACTGCGATTAATTGTCCTTTGCCTACTTTGTCGCCGACTTTTACTGCGACTGATACAATTTTACCTGCTTCATCTGATGGAATTTCCATAGATGCTTTGTCAGATTCTAATACTAATAGAGCTTGTTCTTTTTGGACAATATCCCCTGGCTTAATAAAAACTTCGATGATAGGGACTGCGTCAAAATCTCCAATGTCTGGAACTTTAATTTCTTTTTCTGCCATAGTAAATCCTTTTACAATACCACTCTGCGGAAATCTGCGAGTAACTCCGCGATATACACGTTAAATTTTGTTCCAAGCACTCCATCAATTACGCGATGGTCTGCTGTCAGAGAAAGAGGACAAATCAGTCTTGGGATAAATTCTTTTCCATTCCAAACCGGTTTTATCGAAGCTTTACTCACTCCAAGAATTGCAACTTCCGGTGCATTTATGATTGGAGAAAAATACGTCCCACCTATACCGCCTAACGATGAAATAGTAAAGCACGCGCCTTGCATTTGTTCTGGCTTTAGCTTTCCTTCTCTTGCGAGTTTGGCAAGCTCACCAGCTTCTTTCGCAATTTCATAGATTCCTTTTTTATCCGCATCTTTAATCACAGGAACTACAAGTCCATTCGGAGTATCTGCTGCAAATCCAATATGGAAATATTCTTTTAAAACTAAATCATCTCCATCGAGTGAGCTATTGAATTCGGGGAATTTTTTTAGTCCCGCGACACAGGCTTTGATGATAAACGAGAGCATTGTAATTTTAATTCCTGCTTTTTCGTTTTGTTTGTTCGTATCATTTCGAAATGCTTCTAAATCAGTAATGTCTGCATCTTCGTGATAGGTGACAGATGGAATGACTATCCAGTTGCGAGAAAGATTTGCCGCCGATATTTTTTTAATTCTTGAAAGCGGTTGCCTTGTAGTAGAGCCAAATTTACTGAAATCCACTTTCGGCCAGGGTAATAGGTTTAATCCTGCACCCTGTGCTCCAGCGCCAACTGAGGTTTGTCCGCTCATCACTGATTTTACAAACTTTTGCACATCTTCTTGTGTAATTCTTCCTTTAGGTCCGGTTCCTTTGACTTGGGTCACATCAACTCCAAGCTCCCTTGCATACTTTCGCACACTTGGACTTGCATGACTTGTGCCTGAGATAGTATCATGAGTAACCGCTGGAGCCTGAACTTGAGGAGCTTCCTTCACCACTGGAGCCAACGTAGGTGCTACTTGTTGCACAGGAGGAGGTGTAGGCTTAGACGGAGTAGCCGCTACTGTAGAAGAAGATTCATCAGCTTCTAAAATCAAGAAAGTATGATCTTTCGAAACCTTATCGCCAATTTTAATTTTTATTTCTTTAACAATTCCCGCTGCCGGAGAAGGAACATCCATACTTGCCTTATCAGACTCGAGAGTAATCAGCGATTGCTCTGCTTCTACTCTGTCACCTGCTTTAACATGAACTTCAATTACAGGTATATCACTGTAATCCCCGATATCGGGAATTTTAACATCAATTAGTTTTGCCATATAAATTCCTATCTCACACTGTTAATGGATTTGGTTTCTTAGGATCAATTCCGTATTTCTTAATTGCCTCGGAAACTTTTTTGTATTCAATTTGACCTTCATCTGCGAGAGCTTTGAGTGCAGCAATCGTTACCCACTTTCTATCCACTTCAAAGAAGTGTCTTAGCTTTTCTCTTGTATCCGATCTTCCGAAGCCATCTGTTCCAAGAACAGAATATCTCTTGCCAATATTTTGAAGGGCAGGACGAATTTGCTCTGCAAACATTCTCACATAATCAGTTGCCGCAATCACAGGTCCTTTCGTGTCTTTCAAGCATGCTTCTACGTGGCTAATTTGCATTTTCCCTTCGGGGTTTAGTAAATTATTTCTACTTACTGTATTCCAGTCGCGACCAAGCTCTGTAAAACTCGGGCATCCCCAGATATCGCTTTCTACACCCCAATCATTTCTTAGCATGTCTGCTGCTGCAATGACTTCTCTAAAAATGGTTCCACTTCCTAGAAGTTGCACTTTTAGTTTTGCATCTTTTGATTTAGTAAGTTGATACATACCTTTCAGAATATTTTTTTCTTCGCCTTTTGGAAGTCCCGGGTGCGGATAATTCTCATTCATCACAGTGATATAATAGAATACATCTTCCTGGTCTTGGTACATTCTTCTTAGTCCATCTTGTAAGATTACAGCCAGTTCAAAACTAAATGTAGGATCATAGCTAATGCAATTTGGAATTGTCGCACTCCATAGATGACTGTGACCGTCTTCGTGTTGTAAGCCTTCTCCATTGAGAGTAGTCCTTCCCGATGTTCCACCGAGTAGAAAGCCGCGGCTTCTCATATCACCCGCAGCCCAACACAAATCTCCCACTCTTTGGAATCCAAACATTGAGTAGAAAATAAAAAACGGAATCATTGCAACACCGTGCGTCGAATACGCAGTAGCCGCAGCAATCCAATCACTCATTGCACCTGCTTCGTTGATTCCTTCCTGTAGGACTTGACCTTTTTTGTCTTCGCGGTAGAACATGAGTTGGTCTTTGTCCTGTGGGGTATAGAGCTGACCCATTTGATTCCAAATTCCAAGTTGTCTAAAGAGTCCTTCCATACCAAAGGTTCTAGATTCATCTGGAACGATTGGAACAATTCTCTTTCCGATTTCTTTATCTTTGAGGAGAATATTGAGTATGCGCACAAATGCCATTGTTGTGGAAAGCTCACGTGATTCAGTTGTTGCTTCTAGAAGTGAGGCAAACACGTCTAAGCCGGGGACTTTGAGAGTGTCACCTTTTTTCCTTCTCTGTGGTAAATAGCCACCTAGTTCGTTTCGTCGAGCTCTCATATAGTTCATTTCGGGGCTATTTTCTTCAAATTTTACAAAAGGAAGTTTGTGCAATTGATCATCTGTAACAGGGATTTTAAAATGATCTCTAAATGCTTTTACATCGACATCACTCATATGTTTTTGTTGGTGAGCAATGTTCATCGCCTGTCCCGAGCTCCCCATCCAATAACCTTTTACTGTTTTTGCGAGAATAACGGTAGGTTGCCCCTTGTGGTTTACTGCTTGGTGGTAGGCTGCATATACTTTATGAACATCATGTCCACCTCGGTTTAGATTCCAAATATCTTCGTCCGACCAATCTGCGACTAACGCCTGTAATTCGGGAGTGTTAAATACATGCTCGCGAATGTAGGCTCCATTTTTAGAACGGAAGGTCTGGTATTCTCCGTCTACAATTTCTCCAAGACGTTTCATTAAAAGTCCCTTTTTATCGCGTGCAAAAAGTATATCCCAATGTCTTCCCCAGATTACTTTGATTACATTCCAGCCAGCACCTCTAAATTCGCTTTCCAGTTCTTGAATGATGCTTCCATTTCCACGAACAGGTCCGTCCAGTCTTTGTAGATTACAGTTGATTACAAAAATTAAGTTGTCTAATTTTTCTCTTCCGGCCATTCCTATCGCGCCTAACGACTCAGGCTCATCTGTTTCCCCATCGCCTAAAAAAGCCCAGACTTTTCGGGGCTCTGTTTTAATTAAGTCCCTGGTCTGCATGTATTTCATAAAACGCGCCTGGTAAATTGCCATGATTGGACCGAGTCCCATTGACACAGTTGGAAATTGCCAGAAGTCAGGCATGAGCCATGGGTGCGGATAACTAGAAATACCCTTTCCATCTACTTCCTGGCGAAAGTTGATTAGTTCTTTTTCAGTTAAACGACCCAAAAGAAAGGCACGTGAATAAATTCCAGGAGCACAATGTCCCTGCACATAAATTAAATCACCCCCATGTGCATCAGAGGGCGCGTGCCAAAAATGATTATAGCCTATATCGTATAACGTTGCAGCGGACTGAAAAGAGGAAATATGTCCACCCACATTGGAATTTTCATTGGCACGAAGTACCATTGCCATTGCATTCCAGCGAGTGTAGGCACGGATTTTTCTTTCCATCGCTTGATCACCCGGAAGAGGTACTTGTGCTTCAACTGGAATTGTATTTATGTAGGGTGTTTCTGCATGAAATGGTTGCACAACACCATTGACTCGGGCAAATTCTATTTGTTTGTCAATGAGGTAGGCAGCGCGATCTGTGCCCTCTACAGAGATGACTCCATTTAGAGCCTCTAACCATTCTTTTGTTTCTACTGGATCTACATCCGCTTGTTTTGCATTTGTAATTGATTGTTCTGGTGTTGCAGACATACCTTTCTCCGATTTAGGAATTAGCCATTTAGATTATGTGTATAGACTTTTGTCTATCGAAATATTTTAATTCTCTTAATCACTTCTTGTGTTTGTTCCGCAATTTCCAATTCTTCATTTGTAGGAACTACTAGAATTTTGATTTTACTTTTTTCGTTATTTATTTCTCTAACTTGTTTGCTACTCGAGTTGTTTTTATCTTCGTCGATTTCAATTCCAAGAGAAGATAAATTTTCCGTGCAGAGTTTTCTAATTTCGTTTGCATTTTCGCCAATGCCAGCAGTGAAAACAATCGCATCCAATTTTCCATCGAGCCCGACCAAATAAGCACCGATGTATTTTCGAATTCGCTTTACATACATTTCAATGGCAAGCTTTGCACTTTTATCGCCTTCCTTTTTCTTAGCCAATATGTCTCTCATATCATTGAGAGCGGATATTCCCTTTAAGCCGCTCTGCTTGTTTAAAATTGTATCAATTTCTTTATAAGAAAGTTTAACATGGTCAGCCATAAAAAAAGGAATCGCTGGATCTAAGTCTCCTGCTCTTGTTCCCATGATGAGTCCTTCGAGTGGAGTCATACCCATAGAAGTGTCAATGCTTTTACCATTTTGAATCGAACACACACTCGCACCATTTCCTAAGTGGAGGGTAATCAAGTTTAGACTCTCGATTGGTTTGTTTAAAAAATTCGCTACAAGCTTGGATACATATTGATGTGAAGTTCCATGAAATCCGTAACGACGAACTTTGTATTTTTCGTAGAATTCATTTGGAATTGCATAACGGTAATTACCCTCTGGCATAGTCTGATGAAAGGCTGTATCAAAGACGGCAACGTTTGGAACACCTGTAAAGAATTTTTTGGCAGCATAAATACCAGAAAGATTTCCCGGATTGTGGAGTGGGGCTAGTGGGACGTTAGACTCTATTGCCTTGATCACATCTTCGTCAATAATTGTAGGCTTGGTAAATGTCTCACCCCCGTGCACGACTCGATGACCGATAGCAGAAATTTCAGAGGAGTTTTTTATCACTCCATCATTTGAGTTAGTTAATAACTGATCCATTTCACTAAAACCTATTTCGTGATTGGGAATTGGTTTTTCTATGACGATACTTTCTTTTAGGTTTACGGAACTGAATTTATGCTTTGCAATATTTTCTCCGATTCGTTCAATGAGTCCTGTGGCTAATACTGATTTGTCATTCATCTCGAAGAGTTGGTATTTGAGAGAAGAGCTTCCTGTGTTGATAACAAGTATTTTCATTTTTATTCCTGTGCCTGAATGGCTGTGATGACTACTGTATTGATAATATCTGGAATCGTGCAACCACGACTCAAATCGTTCACTGGTTTTTTTAATCCTTGCAAAACCGGACCGATTGCCACTGCATTAGCAGATCTTTGCACCGCCTTATACGTGTTATTCCCTGTATTCAAATCTGGAAAAATAAATACAGTTGCTTTTCCAGCGACTGGACTATTGGGCATTTTGGTGGAAGCAACTTCTGGATCAATGGCTGCGTCATATTGAATTGGTCCTTCAATTAATATTTCTGGCATCTTTGCTCGCACTAGAGCCGTTGCCTCTCTTACTTTTTCAACTTCCTCTCCTTTTCCAGAATCTCCCGTCGAATAAGAAAGCATAGCCACACGGGGTTCAATTCCAAATTGCTTTGCAGTCTCCGCAGAAGAAATAGCAATTTCAGCAAGCTCGGCAGCCGTTGGATTTGGATTTACCGCACAATCGCCATATACCAGAACTTTGTCGGGAAGACACATTAAGAATACACTCGAAACAATCGAAAAACCTTTTTTAGTTTTCACAAATTCAAGCGAAGGTCTGATTGTATGCTGGGTTGTATTAATGGATCCGGAAACCATTCCATCGGCGTGACCTTTGTAGACCATCATCGTGCCATAGTAACTAACGTCACTCATCACATCTTTTGCATTGTCCATTGTAATGCCTTTATGCTTACGAAGATCATAATAAGTTTCACAGTATTCTTGAAAGTCCTTTGACTGCGTTGGCTCTATCACATTTACATCTTTTAGTTTCAGTCCGAGCTTTTTAATTTTTTCTTTGATTTCTTTTTCTTTTCCGAGAAGGGTAACCCGGACTACGTCTCTGTCTACTAATACTTCCGCTGCACGAAGAACTCTTTCTTCAATTCCTTCCGGCAATACAATATGTTTTTTTAATGCCTTTGCTCTCTGGATTAAATCAAATTCAAACATCTTCGGTGTAACTAGTTTTGATTTGTAGACAATCATTTTCTCTTTTAATTTCTTCGTATCTACGTTTGATTCAAAGAGTCCGAGGTAAATACTGATTTTGCGTTTATCTTCCGGCGCGACTTTAGAATCAATTCTATTAATTTGGTATACTGTGCGAAGTGTGTCTTCTTTTGTGAGAATCACGGGAATATGCGCATCTAAACCTTCAATGATTTTTTTGATATTTTCGTCGGGGCGAATTCCTCCAGTGAGGACAAGACCCATTATGCGCGGAAAGTTTTTGTTTTCCGAGCAGAGAAATCCTCCGAGTATAATGTCTGCTCTATCGCCTGAGACAATTACAAGAGTGCCATCTTTAATATGGTTCAGGAAATTTTCGAGTCGCATAGAAGCAACTGTATTATGATACGCATGACGCATTAAATACTGACCTCCATATAGAACTTCAGCTTCGAGAGAATCAGCAATCTCTTTCATCGTAAGAGTGCTCAAAATATCGTTTTCAGGGATAAAATTAATAGGAATATTCGATGATTTTACAATATCAGAATTTTTCAATGCGTCAAAATTATCTCTTGGAACACGGGTTACAATAGCGGCTAATAAAGAACAGCCGGAATTGGAATAGGATTCGATTGCAAGGTTCAAAGCAGATAGCACATCATCATTGTCTTTTCGGGTTGCGGGTAATACCAGCATTACCGGTGCTCCGAGGTTTTTAGCAAGCTCTGAATTGATTTCGAATTCAAAGGAACTAGTTGAGCCAGTAAAATCAGATCCTTCCATTAAAACAAAATCATAGTCTTCTTCTAACTTTCTATACTTGGACATGATCGTGTCGATTAAAACATTTTTTTTATCGTCTGAAATAAGAGCAAGAGCTTCATCCATGCCCATGCCAAAAGTATCTTCGTATTTAATTTGTAGATTATAATGAGTGCGAATTAAATTTATATCTGGATCCATCTCTCCATTTTCGCGATTCTTAATGATAGGGCGAAAGAAAGCCACTTTGGAAAGCCCACTTTTTAACAATTCCATAATTCCCATGGCAACTAACGATTTGCCGCTCTTAGGTTCTGTTGTTGTAATGTATAAACTCTTAGACAATTGAATCTCCTGTGATAGTCATTGTATCGCTACTAGTATTTATTTTGGCAAGCGATTTTAAGTAGAAATCTTTTTTATAATTCATATTTTTTAGATTGCTGCTAGAAGTTTTAATTTTATTTTAGAAGGAATGAAATTTCTTATTTGTCTATTCAGTCTTTTATTCTTTCATTGTCTCTTTGTATATAAAGACAAAAATAAAATTGATTTGATTGGTAGTAAGCAGAATCAATCGGATGTCGATATCGTTTATTCAATCAGAGGAAAAAAGTTAGTCTCTAGAAATACAGACGAAGAATACAGTGCTAGTTTACTGCTTATGATTCGGAAAGAAAATTATTTTGCAAATCCAAAAGTGTTTAGTAAAAATGAATATTTTTTTATAAATGATTTTTCTAAATATAAAATTGAATTGGATATAGAAATGAATGATAATTTCGATAATTCTTCTCTGCGAGATGCTTGGATGCTAAGTAGCATCTTTACCTTCGGCTTAATTCCATTTTATTCCAAAACAAAGTATTTTTCTAAAATGAAAATATTTTCCAGTGATAAGAGAATATTAAAGGAATTTGAATATGAAAATGAAGTCGATCTTTATTTTCATTTATTTCTACTTCCAATTTCCTTGGGTAATAATGAAAACAATAAAACTATGAATGAAATATTTAAGAAAACTGCAAAGGAGTATAATTTACTGCAATGAAAAAATTATTACTTATACTGTTAATTTTATTTTCAAACTGTCTTTCCTTTAGCTTGGTTGTTCAAAATAAAGAAGAGTTTTCTTTAAAGCCTGAGAAGTTAAGTGATAAGAGAATTTTTATTGAATATGATTTGGACATGACATTTCCATTTGGAGTGCAATACAATAAAGAAAATTATAAACAAGTCTCTGTTAGAAAATCTAGACTGATTGAAATGAAAAATTCTTTAGAGACTACGATTAGAGAAAATAATACTTTTAGCGAATATGCTTTATTACCCAAAACAGAAAACGAAAGAGATAATTCAAAATACGATTACAAAATTTCTGTAAATTCTAAATCAATAGATTCATTTAGTTGGTATTTTCTACTTTATTTTTTAACGATAGGACTTATTCCCGTTCGAACAACAGACACAGACTATGAAATTACTTTGAAAATTCAAAACGCACAGGGTCGAGTAATACACGAACAGCAATACAAAAATACGTATTCCTTTTATTTAGCTATATATACTTTCTTAAATATATTTGAATTTCAGTATTCACAGAAGAAATTCTTCGACTACCAAATGCAAAAAATAATTTTCGATTTGAATGAACGAAAATTAAATTTACAGTAGGATTTTATTGAAAAGAAATGCGTGAGGATCAAGCTAATAAAATACAAACAAGTTTATTCTGAATTTAAAAAATAGAATTCTTGTTACACTAGAGAACTTATTTATATTGAAGTCAATCGTGTTTTGAATTGTTTGCTCTTAGAAAAAGAATTAGACGATGGAGAATATCCAAATCTGCGTAAAGCATTTTCCGATATTCTTGGACTCAGTCTGAAAATAACAGACTAGAATTTCCAATTAAAAACAATTCATAGAGCGGTTTACTATAATTTACCTCTGTATTCACTTACTAACTCGTTCTTATCACTGATAGTCATCCACTTTTTTAAAGGGTACGCTACTTGCACTAGGTGCTAATAGAAGAAAAAAGGATGATAAATAAAATGAAAAAGAATAATGGAAAAACAATAAAACATTTTTTTATAAAAGTAATGCTTGGATTACTTCTAATTGGATTAACTACTAATTGTAATCCGAGTGATAAAGAAAATTCAGATCGCAAGACCTGGATGATGTTGGGAGCCTTGTGGTCTACTATGAGTAAGCCGCAGGCCACAACACAGGGAACAGCGCAAGTAAGCATGTCGATCGCAAATTCTCAACTGAACGTTACGCGTGTTGACGTAACCATAACAGGAGGGGGGATCGTAAACCCGGTCGTTAGAAGGTTGACTAAAGTGGGTCAGAACTGGCAGGGGGTCATCAGTGGGATTCCTACTGGTACAGGTCGTATTTTTTTAGGTCAAGCTTATGATACAGCGGGGACATTACTCTACCAGGGACAGGCAGTAGGTGTGACAATCACATTTAATCAGACAACTGATATTTTTATTCTGCTTCAGGATCTGTTTCCTGCAGCACCGTTCGTAAATACCGCTCCGGTTATTGATGCCTTCGTCGCATCAACAAATCTGGTTCCCGTTTTAGGTCCTGTTAATTTCAGTGTCACAGCACACGATGCAAATCCAACTGATACTCTAACTTACATATGGACAGCAACCGGTGGTAGTTTCGACAACTCGTCAACTGCTAGTGCTATCTGGTCAGCACCTACAACCGTTGGAAGTTATACGATTTCTATCAAGGTTACTGATAACAAAGGCTCTAGTTGCATTAGAAGTTATAACTTAGAAGTTAGGACTGATACTGGTAGCGGCGCAATGACTGTTAACTTCAACGCATGGCCTGTCGTCGAGAGTATCATAGCCACCGATTGTTGTATCGCTTCTGAAACTTCAACAAGTCTCACAATGGTAGCGTCTGACGTTGATGGAGATTTACTTTCGTATCATTGGACATCTAGCTGCGGAATATTCGATAATGCATCTGCGCAAAATCCTCTGTTTACCGCAACTACTACAACTGCAGGAGAATGCACTGTAACCGTTAATATAGCTGATGGTCGGGGTGGAGTAAATTCTGGTTCTTTAACAATTCTGATTAAAGCTCCTATTGCCCCTGTTTGTGCTGACATTTCTACTTTGGCGGATGGAGCTACTATAACAGATGTTTGTTCTAGCGTGGCTTTTACTAGCGGAGCTAATACCATCATTAATGGAAATGTAACAACTCTTGCATCTTATACTAGCGGATTAAATGCATTAGTCACAGGTAATGTGACTTCTGGATCAGCTTATACAAGCGGAGCTAATAGTATTGTCAATGGAAATGTTTCTGCAGTAGGTGACGTTACCCTTGGTGCTGACAGTAAGATAATTGGATCAGTTCATAGTGGAACCGGCGTGATTATTTATGGTGCAAATGCAACGGTAGGAAGTGTTCTGCCGTAAGATAGAAAAGCGAAAAATAAAAATTTAGAAAAATAGAAAAAGTTAAATTTAATAAAAACCGCAAACATCCGGCATAGAGGCTAATAACATTATGCCGTTTGTTTAAAAAAAAGGAAATAAATAAAATGAAAACGAAAATAAAAAATAGAAAAGTAGGAAAACAGTTTTTAAGTAAAATGATAATGGGTTTAATTCTTGTTAGCTTGACCGTTGGATGTAATACCGATGATACAGCTAAATCAACAGGCAAGCTTTGGTTGGCAGGTGGATTGTTGTCTGAAATTGCAAATCCAAATGTTTCATCGCAAACATATGGACAGGCGCAAGTCAGTATATCAGTCGCTAATACAGAACTAGATGTGGCGACTGTTACCGTTACTATTTCAGGATTAGGAATTATAACACCAATTGTTAATAAATTGACGAAAGTTGGAGATAAATGGCAGACAGTCATCAGTGAAATTCCAATTGGAAAAGAGCGTATTTTCACGGGTCAAGCTTACGACGCAGCCGGGACACTTCTCTACCATGGATTCGCGCCAGATGTCAGTATCACAGTAAGTTAGGTAACGGATATTTTTATTATGCTGCAAGACTTTAATTCGCGTAAGCCCGGATCTACTGATAACATTCCGGTTATCGATTCCATTGTAGTCTCGACGCTTCAGATTTTAACTTCAGGCACTGCGAATTTCAGTGTCACAGCACACAATACGAATCCAAGATACACTTTATCTTATCTCTGGACGGCCACCAGTGGTAGTTTTAATACCGTTAGTTCTACAAGCACTACCTGGAGAGCACCAACTATACGTGGAAGTTATACAATAAATATCAAGGTTACAAATAGCAAAGGCTCTGCTACCAGTGTGAGTTTTGTAATGAACGTTAGTTCTAATACTGGAAGTGGATCAATCGCGGCTAACTTCAATACATGGCCTGTTGTTGAGAGAATCACTGTCACCGATTGTTGTTTGATTTCAGGAGCATCGATGAATCTTACATTGGTTGCATCTGACATCGACGGGGATTTGATTTCCTATCTTTGGTCCTCTAGCTGTGGGACATTCGATAATGCAACAGCGCAAAATCCTATGTTTACCGCAACTGCTACGACAGCAGGAGACTGTAGAGTAACCGTTAAAATTGAGGATGGAAGAGGTGGAGTGAATTTTGGCTCTGTTACCATTTGGGTTAAACCACTAGTAGCCCCATGACTTTTCGAGAATTAAAAAAATGCCACGGAGGCACAGAGCCACTGGGGCAAAACATACTAGGTACTTACGATTTTTCTATAACATCAGGTTGAATTTTGAGTCCATGTTTTTTTAATAGTTCATACAATCTAGCACGACCGAGACCGGAAATACTCGAAACGGATTCTAGATTCCCATTGCAGTGCTCTAGAAGGTCTTTAAAGTACTGTCTTTGTAATGCGTTAGTTCCAGATCGTTTATAAGTATTCCACGAAGTAGCTGTTCCGTTTTTTAGAATCTGGGTAACTTTTACTTCTGTTCCTCTTCCACGGGTTTTGCCTACAGAGCTTCGTGCAACTGAAACACGAATATTGATAGGAATATGAATTGGATATAAAACTGGCTCTCCAAGTCCATTAGAAAAAGAATGCTCTAAGGCTCCTATTAGCTCTCGCACGTTTCCGGGCCATCTATAAAGTGCAAGCGTTTCGAGAAAATCGGGAGTAAATCCTTTCGATGCTATTTTGTATTTTTCAGACAATTGATCGAGAAAATGAAGTACTAATTCTTCTATCGTGTCTTTCTGATTTCTAAGGGAAGGAATTTCAATTTGAGTGGAGTTCATTCGAAAGAAAAGGTCTTCCCTATAAATTCCCTGACCTACCATTTGGGATAAATCTTTATTAGTCGCACTTACTAATCGAAAATTTGCATAAATCTCATCTACACCACCAACCGGTCGAAATTTTTTTTCCTGTAATACTCGTAGAAAAGTTTTTTGAACGTTAAGCGGCATCTCTCCGGCCTCATCTAAGAAAAGTGTGCCTTTATCTGCTTGTTGTATTAATCCCTGACGATCTTTATCTGCTCCAGTAAACGCTCCCTTTTTATTTCCAAAAAGAATACTTTCTACTAAAGTCTCTGTCAATGCCGCACAATCTACGATTATAAAAGGACCTTTTGATCGCGAGCTGTTATTGTGAATTGCATGGGCAAATAGTTCTTTGCCAGTTCCTGTTTCCCCAGTAATTAAAACACTCGCATCTGAAAGAGAAGTTCGCGCGACTACTTCCAGGATTCTATTTATCTCGGGGCTATTTCCTATTATGCCCGAACGATCTACTAGAGGATTTTTTTTATTTTTGGATTGCTCGTGATAATCCAGAGCACGTTGTAA